>Ga0210399_10000431_pt1 | contig 33588 bp, 26 predicted proteins | sample IncBWC14MmetaG_FD_150865 | JGI IMG/M metagenome (GOLD analysis project Ga0210399, IMG submission 150865) | Forest soil microbial communities from Barre Woods Harvard Forest LTER site, Petersham, Massachusetts, United States - Inc-BW-C-14-M | ecosystem: Environmental > Terrestrial > Soil >... | reverse complement strand
TCCAGAGCACTCCGAATCGGTCTTCGTGGAACGACATATGCTCGCCATGCTCACGGAGTGGAATATGGAGCGTGACCTTGCCTGCCTTCCAATCAAACGCATCCACCCCTTCGCTCGTGGCAACCCATATCGTCCCTTCTTTGTCTTCGCCAGAGTATTTGATGGCGTTGCTGCTGAGGCTGAACGGGTTGTTCGGATCGTGCTGAAAGCGGATCGTTTCTCCGGTCGAAGGATTGAATCTGTAGAGTCCACCACTGGTTGCCAGCCACAACATACCTGAGTGGTCCTGGCTAATGTTGCTCACCGGAAAGGTTTCACCGTCTCTGGATCCGACACGGTAGTGCGTAGCTGTCTCGGTAACTGGATCGAACTTATCCAGGAACTCCTCACACCCGACCCAGAGCATCCCAGAATGATCTTTGAATAGGGAATAATTGTGCACGCCGCTCAGACTGTTTGGGTTGCCGGGTTCGTGCTTAAAGACTTTGAACTTATAGCCGTCGTATCGGTTTAACCCATACATCGAGGCAAACCACATGAAGCCCTGATCGTCTTGCAGAATCGCGTTTATGTGGGTTTGCGATAACCCATCCTCAGTAGAGAATCGCCTGAAACGCATACGACTTTCGTCAACCACAGGCAGGATAATTGTGTGAGGATCGATGTGAGCCTGCTGCGGACCAACGTTGACTGGCCGTGCATTGGGCGCAACAATGCCGTCTCCTGGGATTCGTGATGTCTCACTAAACAACCGCACGACGGAGGCGCAGCAGAGCGCCCAGCCCAAGATAACAATGGGAGGGATCTTTCGTAGATGGATGCCCGAGGCCATCGTTTCAATTCTGTCCGGAAACAGTCCAACGAAGCATTCGAGTGGCTAGACCAAGCTTATGCCCAACGTGACAGCGGTCTGATCGGAACAAATGTGGATCCCCTTCTGAAAAACTTGCACAACGACCCAAGATTTGCCGCGTTCTTGAAAAAAATCCGCCTGCCGAATTGACATTCCGTATAGGTGAAAGCAGCCGACGGGTTGCGACGCAAGAATAAAACCACGGCTGCCCGTGCGTGAATGCCTAACAGATTCGCTCGGAAATCAGCGGAACGGCTCCAACGAGCGCGGCATTGTTTGCTAATTCAGCGTGACGGATCTGCACTTTCCCCCACGGAGTCCAGGCATATTTCTGCACATAAGCTTCGATGTAAGGGCTGATGATGTCGGCCCTTTCCATTACTCCCCCGCCGATGACGATGACTTCGGGGTCATAGGCGTGAATTAATGCCACCGCGTCGACTGCCCAAATATTGAGGCACCGATCGCGAACGATTTGTGCGACGCGATCTCCGCGCTCCGCTTCCTCAAAAAGATGTCTAAAGCCGATGTTGGCAATGCTCGCGAGGCTGCTCTCGGGAAACCCGGGAACACTGCGCACCACACCGGGAAGAGCCCATCCTGAGGCTTCTGCTTCCGCACACCCGATACCTCCGCAGGTACAGGGGCGGCCATTGAACAGAACCGGTATATGCCCGCCCAAACAGCCAGCTTGGGCATGCTTACCTCTCAGCAATTTGCCCTCGATCATGGCAACTCCTCCGATGCCCGTGCCCAAAGTCATCATGACGACATCGCCGAAACCACGAGCGGCTCCTGCATACGATTCTCCCAGAAGAGCCAAACGTGCGTCGTTCTCAATACGTAAGGGGAGTCCAAACGCATCGCGCGCCCAGGCGCAAAAATCCACTTCAGGAGCATCATCATATTTCTTGTTGGTCGAGACGACCCTTCCGATCCGAGAATCGACCAGACCCGCGAACCCCACGGCGATGCCCTGAAAATCTGTGAGAGATTGTGAATGCTGATGCACCAACTGTCGAAGGACATCGCCAACTCGAGATAGCACCGCACGAATACTCATGGTGCCGGTCAGATCAACGCTCTCATGTGTCAAAATGCGATCGTTTTCCACCAAGCCACAGTTGGCATGCGTACCTCCGATATCGACAGCAAGTACCTTCACCAGGAAACTCCAGTCCGGCCGAGTAAAACCTCAGCGTATGACAGCGGCTCCGTTACGGGAAATCATGTATTTCTTGCCTTGATGCCGCAGATTTACCAGCCGCGCATTCGCGTCGAAGCCCTGCAACTTCGGCCGAGCGTTCAGGCCGCCGACTAGCATCAGATCCGCACCGAAGATGGTATCAATGACCAAGTCGGTAAATCCGCCGCCGGCTATGCAACACCAGTCATTAATATAGGGGGCGTCATTCGGGCATTTGTAGGCTGCTCCATCCTCCAGCGGGAAGACGGTTTCTACGAAGTGCGCTTGGCCAATGGGTCCCTGATTCCCAGCCTTCGCCAGATTCTTTACCCAAACGGCGACTCGTTCCGGCCGATCGATCTTGTAAAGCCCCTTAGCGGTTGCCGGAGGCCAAGCCGCATAGGCGCCGAGCCAGCTATGGTCCGGGCGGATGTTCCAGGTCGCATCAACGTCTTTCGGGGAGAGAGCTCGCATCCAGTAGTCGCTGTGTAATTCTTCCCAGAAGAATCGGCTCATCTCTTCTTTTTGCCTCTCGCTCAGATCGGAGGCCATGTTGTCGAGAACGGAGAGAAAGTCGTAGCAGTGACGCACTTCGACGAACGAACCGTCTGGCTGTCCGCACTTCCACCATCCCTTTCCCGTGACGTAGAGCTTCGTGTTAATTCTCTCTGCCAGTTCTGTTGCTTCGGCACGCAACTGAGAGGCACGGGCGGATTCTCCACGATGATCGAGCACAGTGGCAACGAATCGCATCGACGATACATTTCCCGCATTCATCCCCGCAGTCTCATGCAAGTACGTGCTGACGACTTCGAGCAGGTTTTCGATCTTGCCGTAGTCGCCGAAGCCGTGACCTTGTTTATCGATTTGCTTCCAGTAAGTGGCGTGCGCAACGAGATGATCCAGCGCAGTCCGCTCCCCTACCTTTTTGTCGAGCCAGGTGAAGTCGCCGGTCACGCGCAGGTAGTTCTCCGCGCAGCGCACGATTGCCGTGTCATTGACGCCGTACCATGGCCCCAACGCTTCGCCCGTTACATAATCGGTGGCCAGGTGCTGATGCATGTCCTCGACGAACCAGTTCTCTACTAAGCGACGGAGGGCCTCTGGGTCAAGCAGAGCGAGACTCAACGACGTCAGCGATGTGTCCCATGGAAAACTGAGAGTCGGAAGAACGTGACCCCCTAAAGTGATGTAAGTCGTGCCTAGCTTGGAATCCGGGGATGCGCGGCGGGCGAACATCAGGTTCTTGAGTCCTGCCTGATAGAGCTGCCAAAGCGATTCGTCGTCGGTTTCAAGTTGAGGAAGATATCCGGAGAATTCGGAGTTGCCCTCGTTAAAAGCGGCTCGGAGCAGACTATTGAAATCCGCTTCATTCTGGAGCATCGCCTGGTCAAAGCCGGATTGAATCTGGTCATAGGCATCCAGTGCAGCTTCGGCCGTGCCATCGACCGCGTTGACGTAGTGAAACTCCTTGGACTCGCCTGGTCCGAGCGTCAAGTCGATCGAGATCATCCCACCGCAGTCGACGCGATTTGGCTTTGGAACAATCCCCTGCACCGAAACTGCATCGCTGTGTTGTGCCTGGAAGATCAGTGCTCCACGCCCCGAATCCCAATGGATCGAGTTGTCGGCTTCTCCCGGCGAATTCACAAACCAGGGCGTCGTTTTCTTGGTGACTGCAGCGCGCATATCGAAGCCGAGCGTGATCGTTCTCACCGCGGCTCCCAGATTCCTGACGCGAATGGATTGCGCGGCAGCGCGCCGCTTCGACGGCATAAAGGTCTCACTCGTGAATTTGAGCCCGTCAGCCTTCGACTCGCGCACGAAACGGTGGGGAAACCACTGATACGCACTCGTGTCTCCCCCCGGGGAATACGACAACAAGAGCCGTTCATTCAGGAAAAGTTCGCAGGTAAGCAGGAAGCCGGGGCTCCCCATCATATCGGGCACTCCGCAGCAGGCGAAGGGTGGCAAGGATAGCGCCGTCAACCCCGAGACTGACTTAGAAGCCTGTACGTAGCCGAATTCGTTTTGCGTGGTCGGCGACTGGTAGAGGTCTCGCCAGGCGTGAACCAGGCGTGAGCCGGCTAGACCTTTTACGGTTGGAATCGCCGGCAGGTGTCTCTGTGAAGCCTGGCTGGCAAATGATCGTGGAAGCGTGGGCAAAGCCGAGGCGGCGAGCCCCGCCTTGAGGAAGGACCTTCGGCTCCACACTGTGACTGAGGAACTCATTTCTCTCTTTGAATACGGCATGGACGCAATTCGTTATGATCTAACTCGGGACATAGAGCTAAATTATCGCGCCCTACTCCTGGGCGTGGGAGGCAGTAATGAAGGCTTCTGGGTGTCCGTTTTGTCATAACCTCGAGCCGCAGCTGGCGAGCAACAACCATGCATTCTCCATTTTGGACTCGCGGCCCGTTTCGCCAGGTCATTCCCTGGTCATTAGCCGCAACCACGCCCCAACCATCTTCGATTTGCCTCCGGTTGAATATGCCGCTTGCCTTGAACTCGTTCGCGAATTGCGAGAACTCCTGGTCCAGAAATGGAAGACGAAGAGTCTCAGCGTTGTGGTGAACTGCGGAGCAGAGGCGAATCAAACGATACAGCATGCTCATATTCATTTGGTGCCCAGGCATCGAGATGTGCCGCTGCCTCCTGCCGCAGACGTTTGGTCTTCCCTGAAATAACTTCTGGCACGCTAACGGTGAGCGTAACGTGCCGGGGTTCAGTTCTGCGGGGCAAATCCGAAGATGTGGGAAACCGCATGCAGCAAGGGCGTGAGCTCTGTATCCCAATGTTCCTCCCGGTGAACGTTGCGCTCCGCGTAAGTCAGGCGGCGAGCACTTACTTCGAGAATTGCTATCTATTTTGCTCGCGTGATTGTAACCCCAGCGCACTCTTGAGCTTCTGATCGGTCAATTCGCTAACTGCGTCGGCGCCTGAGGCGGCCAACTGCTTTGAAAGCGCACTAGCCTCTTCTGTCTTTCCCAAGGCGAAGTACGCGCGTGCCAGATTGTATGTTCCACTCGGGGAGGCCGGATCGATCTTGTGAGCCAATTCGAGGTCGCTCACCGCGTCCTTAAGATCGTGCTGTTGCAGTCGGAGTTTACCCCGAAGAGAAAGGGCTTGAACTTGCCTGGGGTTCATTGCGACAGAACGATTCAGTTCGATTATCGCCTTTTGAGAATTAGTTGGATCAAGCCGTAACGTGGCCTCTGCAAGAAGGTAGTACAAATCGGAGTCCTTCACCCCCGCCCTCAAGGCCTGTGAGATTTCGTCGCAAGCGACACCATAGTTGCCGTCTCTATATTCCGATACGGCGAGAAAGAAGCGTGGTGGGCCGTAGAGAGGAGATGTTTTGATCGCAGCTTTGAAATCCGCGCGCGCCTTGGCTGTTTCCCCGACTAGGGTATATGCGGCTCCACGCACGACCAAGATCTCTGCATCCCGCGGAAAGATTGATACCGCTCTATCTGCTACATCGACCGCCTTGGTGACCTCCCCCTCATCGCAGAGAAGCGTGACGAGATTGAGGTAGGTCATCCGATCATCGGGGTGTCGATGAAGCTCATCGGTTAGTACCGTATAAGATTCACGATAAAGCCCAATCTTCGAATAACTCACCGCTAACAAATTAACTGATTCCTGGCTCAGATACTGACTCCCGGAATTGTTTGTGAGCGTTTCGATTGCGGCCTTGTAATCCTCGAGTTCGAATTGGGCTAGAGCAGTGGCATATTGGTGAGTCTTCTGGTCGGGCACGTTTTGACCCACGCTATTGAATTCGGTTAACGCTTTTTTGAAATTATGAGCTCGTCCATACAGCCAGCCTAGGTTAAACGTGTCGATTGAAGACAAGCTGCCGCAACTGCGAAGACGGTCGAGTTCTTGCTCAGCTTGGTCGTACCGCTTCTGTTTCAATTCTGCGTCGGCCATTTTAAACACAGTTTGCGCCCCGCATGTGAGTCCGTGGTCTTGTGCCGAACACGATGGTTGTGTAGGCGGAAAGACGATCCCTAAATACACAAGCGCCGCCCAAGAGCAGGGAAAGAACAGGACTTGTCTCCTGACCTTGCGGGCTGAACTCAGCCGCAGCGAACAGCAATTTGCTTCGCGAATTTCTTTCGTGCGCATCTATTCTCCCGAGAGGTGCGAGCAAGAACCGGGCATGATTCATAATCTTCGTCTCGTCATCCATTCATACCCGCGACGCCTTTGGGGCAAACTCCTCTCTCGACACAACTCCCTTTCCCTCGATGACCGTGATCAGACGGTTCGCGGGCTCGTTCTTTAGAGATTGAACATTCCCACTGGGCCAGAAGATGTCGATGTCGGCAGCGATTGCACTGCCAAGCCCAAAGTGAAGGCGTTTATCATTCGAGGAATAGAAGCTCGACTGGCTGGTTACAGCCTGGGCTTGCACTTTTCCACCGTAACGCACCAGTACGCGCGCCCCAATTGCGCTTCTATTCGACTGCGTCCCAGCGAGCTTTACCTTCATCCATTGATTTGTTCCGCGGACATCGTTCCTGAGCAAAGAAGGCGGTTCGTTCATATTCACAATCAGGATGTCGATATCACCGTCATTATCAAAGTCTCCGAAAGCGCATCCTCTGCTTGAGTGCCGCTCCATGATGGCTGGACCGGCTTCTCTCCCTAACTCCTCGAATGTACCGTTCCCCAGGTTCCGAAAGAGCACCCGTGGACATTTGTCGGGATAACGAGGGAATCGCCGCTCCACCTCCGGATAGACGCCACCCGTAACAATGAAGATGTCGGGATACCCATCGTTGTCAAGATCAACGATCCCCGCCCCCCAACATGTATAGCTCGTCTCAATTCCTATCCGACTTGAGAGCGTTGCATCGCTAAAGTTGGCTTTCCCATCATTTTGAAAGAGTTCGCAGGTGTCTTCGACGAAATGGGTCTTCAGCAAGTCTAAGTGGCCGCTCAGTCTGAAGTCGCCGATCCCCACTCCCATTCCTGATTGTTCTTCGCCATTGTCGTTCAGTCCAACGCCTCGCACGATCCCTTCCTCGCGGAAGGTCCCATCACGGTTATTCACATAGAGACGGCTTGGGGTCGAGTCGCACGCAACGTAGATATCCTGCCATCCGTCCTCATCGAAGTCGGCCGCAACCACCGTCATCCCATAGCATTGGGCTGGTCCCGATAGCAAGGCTTTTTCGGTCACGTCTGAAAAGGTTCCGTCGCCGTTGTTGCGGAATAGCACATGTTTGCTGGGAAAACCGGGAGGAAGCCCGCGAGGACCGCAGTTCACAGGGACTCCCTTCCAGTTGCAGCGGGGATCGTGGCCCGCCTTTGGGACAGCGTTTAGGTCGAAGCGAATGTAATTCGAAATAAACAGATCGAGCTTTCCATCCCGATCATAGTCAACAAACGAACAACCCGATCCCCAGGAGGACTTGTCCGACGCGACCGACAACCGCGCCTGGTCGGTGACATCGGTAAACGTTCCATCGCCGTTGTTCCTATACAGCTTGTTCTCGCCGTAATAGGTGCAGAAAATATCTTCGTTACCATCATTATTGTAGTCGCCAACGCACACCGAACTTGCCCATCCCACGTGATGGAGGCCAGCTTTCTCCGTTACATCACTGAATGTGCCATCGCGATTGTTCTTATACAGGCGGTTGGTCGTTCCCAGCGGCGGACCGGTTAGCCTGGTTCCGGTCAGCAAGAAGATATCCATCCATCCGTCGTTGTCGTAATCGATAAAAGCGCAACCGCAACCGTCAGCCTCGAGAATATACTCCTTGCGATCGACTTCACCGTAGATCACGGGTGCTGCCAAGCCAGCTTTCGCTGCCGTATCTGTGAAGTGAGCAGCGAAGGGCCGTCCCGAAGGTGCGGGTCTGTGGCGCTGCGGCAAGCCTCGTGAAGCCATACCCGATTGCCCAAGAACACGCGAAGCAATGGTTGATGCGAATAAATATGAAAACATGCGACGAGACATTCTCATTAGCTTGTCCCTGTGCTTGCCTTGTCGGACCAGGCTTTACTGGCCTCGCGTCTCTGACGCAGTCTATCTCATTCGTTGAACCACGCGCAGCGTGACAATTTCATAGGGATGAATGACATACTGAAACTGATTGTCGTTCGCCATTGACACTTTGGTTTTGCCTTGCCCGCAAATTGGAAGGCCTCAAGCTACCAAAGCCGCAAGGCCCGTCGCTGGCGACGGACCTTGCGGCTAAGAACTTGGGCCCGATCCGAGGTTGTCAGAATTGAACCTTTAGGCCAAATTGAACCAACCGGCCGGTACCGTTGGCGGTAGTGATCTGGCCGAAGTTGCTGTTTCCCACGGTAGTGCTCGGCAATCCATAGTTTGTGTGATTGAATAGGTTGAACATCTCCGCTTTGAAGATCAGATTGGTCTTTTCGGTCAAGGGGAACAACTTGCTCGCGTTGAAGTCCACATTCTTGAATGACGGACCGTGCAAGTCGTTTCGTGACTCGTCCCCTACCGTAAAAGGAGCTGGCTGTGCAAATGCGGCAGGGTTCAGCCATTGCTTGAACCCGCTTCCGCCGCTGACCGAATATGGATCCGCGCCAGTTCTCTGGGCCCGTTGACCTGGCCAGCCGGTGTTGGCTACGTCTCCATTCGCGAGGGCATCTGTGGGCGCACCGGACTCAAGGCTAATAATGGTTCCCAGACTCCAACCACCCAGAACCTTGTCCGTGAAAGTGTTAGCATCGCTGAGGTACCGCTTGCCCTTCCCGACCGGCAGTTGATATATGCTGCTGAATACGAACAACTGTGGCCGGTTGTAGTCAGACGGGCCCCAGTCCGCGCGCAGATTGTAAAAATCCCTCGGCTGGGTTCCGTAAGGGTCCGACTGCCAATCCAGGGATTTGGACCAGGTGTATGAACCCGTGAAACTTAACCCCGAAGACATTTGTTTGTTCAGTTCCACCTGCAAACCGTTATAGCTGGAAGGCATCGCGTTATACGAGTAGTTGAAGATGCCGTATTGCGGATAGAGCGCACGCGGTTGAATCGGGCCGGGGCCGGGCGTGACGGCCGTATTCGTAGTATCAGCGATGTATCCGTGCCTGCCGACTGAGCCCACATAGTTAACCTCCAGCGCTAAATGCTCTTGCAGTTGCTGTTGAACGCCCAGGTTGTACTCGATGGAGTAGGGGATTTTGTTGTGCGGGTCCGCCCCATAACTAACTCCAAACGGGTTGTTCGCTCCAAGAAATGATGATGCGGCTGGCAGGGCATTCCAGTACGCATTGGTTGGCAATCCGAGATCCAAGCTGCTGAGAGTGGGCAATGCTCCACCGGGCCACGAGAGTCGAATGTTTTGATTCTCCTGTACCAGAGTGTTGTTGTGGTCGTCGAGCATGGCGATTGCAGTGTGAACTACTGTGTGGTTCGCTGCCCTGTAACTTATGCCGAAACGCGGCTCCCACCCATTGTACTGGTTGTAAAAGTAGCCGCTCGGACAGGTTGCCTTAGGAAATTGTGGTGGCACAGCACCAGTGATGCAGACCTGCCCGGTGGCCATGTCGAGTCCTGATTCGACGCGGTGATAATTGGGGGGCGACACAAAGTCCCAGCGGATGCCAGCGGTGACCACCAGGTCGCGAGTCGCTCGCCACTGGTCCTGCGCATACCATCCATACCAATTCTCGGTCTGATCAGCGCCCGTGGCGCCTACCCACGGGGCGTAGCTATCGAGTGTCCCCAGCATGAAGCTGGCAGGACCGAACCCGGTGCCGGCTCCGCCGGTTTCGCCTCCATCTTGAGCAGTACCGACATTCACGAAACCCGCCGATATGCCCCAGCCGTCGTCGAAACTGCGAATGTGGTAATACATGCCGCCGACGCCCAAGGTGTGATTACCCATCACCTTGGAAAGATCCAAGTGATAGTCAAACGTCTCTATCGGACCTAGCGGGATGGCAAAATTGCTAATGCCGGAGTAGCCGTTGCCAATGCTAGTGTTGGGAGCAAACACTTCACCGGCATGGACGGGATCTTGCGCGGTGAAGCCCATGGCCGCCACCGTAGCCGGATCGGGTTGTCCAAAATTAACAAAGTTGTTGGTGTAACTGTATCCCAAACGAAAGTTCAGGATGGTTTCCGGATTGAACGTGTGTACATAATTCAACGCGCCAACCTGAGCGTAGTTGCGAGTCCCTGTGGTTGAGGTGTTGTAATTCTGTGGCCCTACCTTGTTTGCCTGGGTGCGGTTAAAACGTAGGAACGCGGTGTCGTTGGGGGTAAACTGATGATCGAGTCGAAGCCCGAAGACATCGCTCTTAACCGTAATCGGAACCGTTGATACAAAGTTATTGAGGGCTCCCTCAGGAACGTTCAGGTTTGGCTTGGGAAAATATCTCGCCGCAAGCGCCAGCGATGCGGCGTTAAGGTCCTGGGTCGGGATAATGTTGCCTGGAAAGGGGTCGCGGAGGAATTCACCCGGATGCGCCGGATCGGGCCGGCTGGTAGTGGGATCATAGATTTCGTTTGCATATTCCGGTCTGCCTAGACTATCTGTCCCAATCGGTGTGGTTCCTTCCTCGGCGGAGAAATTGCCTGCGATTTCGTTCGGGGTAAGCGTGGTACTGATCGAGGTGTTGGCTTGGGTAAAACGATATCCCTCCCAATAGAGAGAAAACCAAGTATTGTTCTTGATGACCGGACCGCCCAGATAAAGGCCGTATTGGTTTTGCCGATAGACAAGCCGCTTTGTATCTGGATAAGTCTGCGCGTCCAAAACGTCGTTACGGAGAAACTCCCATACACCGCCATGGAACTTGTTGGATCCAGAGCGGGTGACGAGGTTGATGTTCGCGCCGCTTGAAATGGCGAACTGCGCATCCGTAATGTGCGTCTGTACGCTAAACTCCTGAATCGCATCGGGCGGGGGCGAGATCGTCCACACGTTGGTGTAGATGCTGTTGTTCAGAACGCCGTCCATGGTGAAGTTGTTCTGGTTGGCTCTTTGCCCACTCATGGACGGAGAGATGCCGCCCGCTCCCAGCGCGACCGTGAATCCCGATTGCTGCCCGCCTTCCTGCGGCACGGCTCCTGGGGTCAAGAGCGCAAGTTGGGTGAACTCGCGTCCATTCAAGGGCAAATCAACAGTTTCCTCATGTCCGATTACTTCGCTTAATGTCGACGATGTCGTATTCAACATGGGCGGCGCCGCGTTCACCTCGATCGTTTGACTGCTCGAAGCGACCTTGAGCTTGACGTCGATCGTCAAACTCTGATTGACCAAGAGTTGAATGTCGTTCTGCTTGACCGAGGCGAAGCCTTCCTTCATGACCGTGAGGGTGTAGCCCCCCGGAGCCAACTGCGGAACGACGTATAAGCCGCTCGCATCGGAAACGGCTTTTCTCTCCACACCCGTGTCCCGGTTGACAAGGCTCACCTGCGCGCCTGCTACGACAGCTCCCGTCGAATCGGCCACTGCCCCTGTGATGAGGCCGCTGGTGGTTTGCGCCCGCAAGCCGATCGTGATGCACCCAACAACTACAATCACTAGCCACGATTTCTTGATCATCTGCATCCTCCAAGAACTACTTGGTTCTTAACGGCCCGATGTCGACGATTACGTTTTCTTGGCGGGAATAGTATGCGAGCGATATCGGCTTTGTCAATCATTAATAATGATTTTTATTGTCATATCGAGCGCATTATGCGATTCTACGGTTCACGGCTGATTGCTGTTTTCCGCAGTTTCAGAACTGAAGTGCTATCTGGGAGCGACAAGTTGGCCACTTCTGAGATGACGGGGTTGATTGATCCACTTGCTTGCGAGTTTCGATAGCAACTAAGGTTGTCAAAAGACCGTAAGACTCCACGATATAGGATCTTTCGATCATTATGAGACCGCTCGGTCGGTTTTGATTTCGGTGAAATATGCTGGATGGGAGTTTTGATCGCCGATGCAACGAGAGACGAATTACGAGAAGTTTCCCATCTGTAGGGTGAGTGGGTGTGAATCGGAAACCTGGGCAGGCTGGCCAAGAATCCTGGAACGGCTAAGAGCTTTCGCAGGGTCAGAATCACGCACCATTTCTTTCGAATGCTATCCCGGCGTATTTGAGAAGGTGCTCATCGGCGCTCTGGAAGAGGGTCTGCGGCCCTCGTGCCTGATCGCAACGTCCGACCTTTTGAAGAGTCCGTCCGAAATCGAGCTGTTGGTATCGGGCGTGCTAGGCGACGATCCAGTCTTTGGTCGAATGAACTCTTTTGAAATTGCGGATTTTTTCGATACGGGGAGGCTCGCCGAGGCACGCGAACAAGTCAAGAACTGGAAGCAGGGGCTTTTGGTCATTGTCGGCACGGGCGCGTCGCTGCTCACGCCACAGCCGAATCTGCTCGTGTATGCGGACATGGCTCGGTGGGAGATCCAGCAGCGTCAACGACTGAATGCGATTGGAAATCTAGGCGCCGACAATCTCGAGGAAAGTCCAGGACAGAAATACAAGAGGGCGTTTTTCGTCGATTGGCGTGCCGCAGACCTTTTGAAAAAGTCATTGTTGCAGAAGATCGATTTCTGGCTTGACACGAACGGAGACATTCCAAAACTCGTCACGGGCCGCGCTGTGCGGGATGGACTGAAACAGGTTGCCCGTCGTCCCTTTCGGGTGGTTCCCTATTTCGATCCCGGGCCGTGGGGCGGCCATTGGATGGAGGAGGTTTGTGGCCTTCCCAAAGGGATGCCGAATTACGCCTGGTGTTTCGACTGCGTACCCGAGGAAAACAGCTTGCTGCTTGGTTTCGGAGGAACACGCGTCGAGATTCCAGCCATGAACCTCACGCTTCTCTATCCGCGCGAGCTGCTGGGCGACGAGGTGTTTTCGAGATTCGGGGCCGAGTTCCCGATTCGTTTCGACTTCCTAGACACAATGGGTGGCGGAAACCTTTCGCTGCAGGTTCATCCGAAAACGCAATTCATCCGTGAACATTTCGGCATGCAGTACACACAGGACGAGAGCTACTACTTGCTCGATGGTGGCGAAGACGGCAGCGTATACCTCGGTCTTAAGACTCATATCGATCGAGAGGCAATGATCCACGAGTTGAAAACAGCTCACGAAAACGGTGTGTCGTTCAGTGCAGAAAAATACGTAAACCGCTTCCCGGCCAGAAAGCACGACCATTTCCTGATTCCGGCGGGCACCATCCATTGCTCCGGCAGAAACAGCATGGTTCTTGAGATAAGTGCAACCCCATATATTTTCACGTTCAAGTTGTGGGACTGGGGGCGGCTCGGCTTGGACGGTCTGCCAAGACCGATTCATCTCGATTACGGGTTGGCGAACATCGTTTGGAACCGCGATACCGATTGGGTCAGGCAGAATCTGATCAACCGGATTGAACCAATGAGCGAAGGCCCCGGTTGGCGAGAGGAGCGCACAGGACTTCACGAATTGGAATTCATCGAAACACGGAGGCACTGGTTTACGGGTTTGACGCCTCACCAAACGCTCGCGACGGTCAATGTCCTCAATCTCATTGAGGGAGAAGAAGCGCTAGTGGAGAGTCCGACAGGCGCATTCGATCCGTTTGTGGTCCATTATGCTGAAACCCTCATTGTGCCTGCGTCGGTAGGCCAATACACCATCTCGCCGGCCGGGCGATCCTTCGGAAAGCGCTGTGGAACGATCAAGGCGTTTGTTCGTCCGCAACCCGTGGTCTAACTCCGATGCAAGCGTCAGCACAGCGGTAGAGAGTGAATCCGGCGATTTGCGGAATCGGGGCAGACGTGCGTAGATCACGAATGATCGTGCCCATCGGGTATCTCCCTTGCTAGGCCCTATTCTGTGCGCAGCGCCTGCATTGGATCAAGTTTCGAGGCGCGCCTGGCAGGCAGCCATATGGCAAGCAGCGCCACGGAGGATACGTTGTGAGAATCGAAGCCCGGACACAAGGAGAGCGATTTTCCGACTATGGCTGCATCGCCGCCGAACCTCCGCTGCCACAGGCCGTAACTCAACACCACCACTTTGCCGGCATGGGGTAAATCTTCTTGCAGCGTGAAAGCACGCCCCAGCATCATTGGCGCACCGAAGAGGCTGAAAAAACCCTCAGTAACGTGAATGCCACGGACTTGCTCGGGCCGTTCGCCGGTGAGGTTGAAGCCGGGGCCGCAAAGTCGTAAGCAGCAACCTCCTTGAAGACACTGGTCTGGCGCTGATAAAAGTGAAACTCGGGAATGGAGGTAATGTTGTTGAAAAGGGAGTTGGGGTACAGAAACTGGACGATGCGGTCGGCGTCGGGATAGCTGAGCGGCTTGAGCAGCACCGCCTTGACCACTGTAAAGATGGCGGTATTGACGCTGATACCGAGGGCAAGCGTGAGAACAGCGATGAAGGCAAATCCCGGCGACTTACGAAGTTGGCGCAATGCGTAGCTTACGTCCCCCTGCACAGTCTGCAACAGCATAGCTAGGACTCCACTTCTAAGAACTTCTAGAGCTCGGACTCTGAAGCTCTACTCGCTATGGAATTACTGCAGATGACGGCTCGAGTCCGCCAGGATAAAGATCGCCAGTACAAGCACGGTCACGCCCGTCCACTGGATGCGAATAGGAAGTGGTCCACAACCCTTCCATTCGCCCGTAAGCATGCCGAGCACCGTTGCGGTTATCACGATCAGTGACATGAATAATGGCCATCCAAGAATCGGCCCCCAAGTCCCCATTTGGCTAGCCGCCAGTCCATAAAGTAAGGTGCTTCCGAACCAGAGGGCGGCCATGATTGCGGCCAGCATCCAGTGGGAACGCCCCACTCGATACCTATGTCCCGAGCCGTTTCGTTTCATCAACCAAGCACAGTACAGGACATTCGGAACAGCGCCGGAAAGCATGAGCGGCAACCAAATCGCATTGATGGCGTTAATGTCGTTTGCGCCAAAGGAGCGAGCGGCCTGAGCTAATGGTGTTCCGAAGGCGACTCCCAAATTCATGAAAGACGCCAAAAGACCGCACAACATCGCAAGCAATAGTCCTTGCGATATGCATTTTTGCGAAGTGGACTGCCCGCTCTGTCCCTCTCGTATCCTTCCCGCGACAGCACAGAGCGCCACCCCCAATAGGACCAGTGCATTTGCGCCAAGGACTGCATACCCTGCCGCACTATTGAGGTGTTCTCGACGCAGAGAAACCATTGGGACCAGGCTGCCCACAGCCGCAGAGGTTCCCAAAACGATAGAGAATGCGAGCGTAATCCCAATCATGTCCACCGCAAGGCCGAAAAACACCTGCGCTACTCCCCAGCACGCACCAAATCCACAGACTTCGAGAATTATGTCCAGCGGGGCTGAACGGTAAACCGCTGATGGATTTGGAATGGTCACGAAGGTGACCGCAAGGGGCAGAATTACGAGCGCGAAACCCGTCCAGACTAACCAGGTGTTTTCCCAAGCCCATTTGCGAGTATATTTCATTGGGACCGTAAAGCTGGCGTTTGTAACGCCGGCCACGATCAGGGTTGCGATCCCCGTCGACGTAGCGCTCATTGATCGGCTTTCCTTCCGCTGCTTGGAGCATCTCCAATTTCGGGATATTGATTTCGGCGTGACCAGCCCGGCGGTTTCGCTGGGTGACATTCCGGCGCGCGAATCGTATCACACTTTGTGATCAAGTTTCGATAATCAACCGTATAATCTGATCGTTCAATCATTACGCGCCACTGTTTCGCACAGTGACGGAATTAATCTTGTAGGCTAGGCAATATGCCGCCAAAGACTGACAACCTGATTGCACGGCAGGAATACATCATTCAGCGGTTGCAGGAGACCGGCGCTGTCGTAATTGACGAGCTTTGCACGACGCTTGGCGCATCCATCGCTACCATTCGCCGAGATTTGGAGGATCTCGAAAGCCGATCTCTGCTCAAGCGCACCCGCGGTGGCGCCGTGCCGATTGGCCCACTCTTCTATGAGCCTTTTCGGAATGACAGTTCCTTCCAGGACAGGGTGAGCAGTTTTGCCGAAGAAAAGCGTCGCATCGGTCTCGCGGCGGCTAAACTCATCAGCAAGGGACAAATGGTAGCGTTGACCGGCGGCACCACGACGACCGAAGTGGTCCGAAGTCTTAAAGTACTTAGCGACATCTCCATTATCACGAATACCGTGAATGTGGCGATGGAGTTGAGTAATCGGAAAGATATCGAGGTGATCGTGACGGGAGGGCATCTACGTGGAAATTGGTTCACTCTCGTGGGCGCGATAGCAAACAGCGCGGCCGAGACGCTCTTCTCCGATATCATGTTCATCGGTGTCGACGGAATTCATGCAAAACAAGGCCTCACTTGCACGAATTCCTCCGAAGCCGAGGTCCTGCGCAAACTTGTGCAACACGCCAAAATGAAGGTTGTGGTAGCTGATCACAGCAAGCTCGGTTCAGTCAGCAAGTATCTCCTCTGCCCGACAAAGGGTATAGACAAATTGATTACCGATATTGGGGCAGCCGCTTCAGCGGTTGCGCCCTTCGAAAAACTCGGTATTGAAGTTACCCGGGTCTAGCTTCAATCCACGCAGGAATTGCTCAGGGCCACATTGCCGTACACGTTTCAGCAGATCGTCGAATACATCGTCAACACATGCTGAGCCGTCGAGCCCCTCCAACTAGAAGGGCGGCGGTAGGTCATGATATATGGGGTGAAAGCGTGCTCTTCTTGCAATGCGTAATTTTGAACAAAATGGCGGTGCTGAGGGACACATGCGAAGCGGCGTTGTTATTCAGGCCCTCTCCTGTAGCAAACGATGAAGTTTTTCAAACAGGCGTCGCACACTCATGAAGAGAATGGCCGCCGTCGCAGCGGGGAGTCTTGTGGGTCTGGTGTTTGCTCCCAGGAACTAATGGCACGACTATCCGCCAGCCCAATTCTATCGCATCGCGAAACGTCCGCGCATCACCTTGACTGCATGCCCCGAATGAAGCCCGCCACTGAACAACACAAACTCGCTCACAAACCGATTGAACACACAACAGGAACTCGCTTTTCAAGATCGCATCCTCCCAGATTCTGCGAAGAAGTCTATGACTTCCGGTAAAAGGAATGTCAAAGCCTACCAACTTGCGTAATGTCACGCAAAACTTTGATGCCGTCCCTTGTGAAAACAATCGAGTTTCGCCGATCAAGTACTTGGCTTCTTGTTTGCTTTACACGGTACGGGCGGATCTGTACCGAACACTCGCCAGTTGTTGTTTTTTGCAGGCGCGACAATTCCAAAACACTGAACGAGCAAGGGAGTTAAAACATGCGCAGAACGTTTGTTTTGTCTTTTTTGGGCTGCATTCTGCTATTGGCCGCCACTGTCGCGGCGGGGCAGACTGCATCGATCAACGGATCGGTCACCGACTCGACAGGAGCGGTCGTCGACCATGCGAAGGTCACAGTGCGCAATACAGCGACGAACGCGGTCCGCAAAGTCGAGACCAGCGCGGCCGGGATTTATACCGTCACAGAATTGGTCGTGGGACCCTACGAGGTCACGGTGGAAAAGGACGGATTCAAGCCGGTCAAATACCAGGCACTGACCTTGACCGTCGATCAGGCGTTGACCATCAACGCCAGGCTCCAGGTCGGGTCCAACGCCGAACAAGTTACTGTGGAAGGTGGCCAGGTCGCGTCGATTAATACCACCGATGCGCAGGTGAGCAACGTGATTGACGAGAAACAAATGCAAGCCCTGCCGCTGATTCTGCGCGATCCCTATCAACTCGTGCTGTTGACGCCGGGAACAACCTATACGAACGACACGACCGGAGGGTTCTCGCTCAACGGCGGACGGAGCCGCAACAATAACTTCCAGCTCGACGGAACCAACAACAACGATGCGGGCGTACCGGGAGGCGGATTTGCCACGCTGAACCCGGACGCAACTCAAGAGTTCCGCGTTATCACGAACAACTATCTTCCTGAGTTTGGCCGCAACTCGTTCGGAGTAGTCGACATCGTCTCGCGAAGTGGGACGAACAATCTTCACGGCGACGTGTACTACTTCGGGCGGTGGGACGCTCTGGGTGCACGCGACTACTTCAACAGCGCTGCCAGGGGAACTCCGCGAAAGGCATTTTACAACCGCAACATATTTGGGGCTTCGGTCGGCGGTCCTGTAATCAAGAACAAACTTTTCTTCTTCTTCAACTACGAAGGCAATCGCTTTGATACGTCCACAATTTCGATTGCGAATGTGCCGACTGCTGCGTTCAAAACGGGCGTATTTACCTATGTCGACCCGCAGGCTGGCCCGATAAGCATCGACGTCAGCACACCCAACTCGCCGAACAACGCGTTCGGTTTCACGCTCGACCCGCAGGTGCAGAAACTCCTGAACTACTATCCGACGGCGAATGGTCCGGCGGTGCAGCAGGGAGTGTCGGCGCAATACCTGTTCGCCGATCCTGACCTCCTTAATGCCAGCAACTACCTCGCAAAAGTGGATTACAGCGTCAATTCGAACAACAACATCAGTGTGCGTTATCTGGCCAACAAAGCCAATGACAATGGAGCCAGTCTCAATAGTCTTCCCGGCCTTGGGGGAGTTGCCACTCAGAGCCTAAACCAGAGCATGAGCGCCCACTGGATTAGTACTCTGTCCGCTACCCATCAAAACGACCTTTTCGCCAGCGCAAACCGTGGACACCAGACATTTCCGTGCAACGGGATCAATACCATTAACAGCCTCGGCTTGGCTGGACCCGATGTTCTCGGACGCGGTCGCGATTGGAGTCTTCCTGCATTCGCCGGAATCAGTTGCGGCAACCTGGGTGATGCCGACCTTCAACTCCGACCGTTCGGCATCTATACCGTAGGCGACAACTTCACTTGGATCAAGGGCCGGCACACGCTGAAGTTCGGAGTGGAATATGACGACAGCTACGAGAATGGCTTCAACGACTTCGGTACGCGCGATACTCCGGCTTTCAACGTCAACCAGCAGACCGGTGCGTCCGCGCTGGCGAATACGGCCTCGTTTAACAACGGCGTAGTCCAGGATGCGGTTTGGGGTCTCCTCGGCGGTGTTTACCAGGATATTCAGACACAGCTGTTTACCAGCGCTGGAAATCGGGTTCCTACAGACGAGCGTGGCCTGCGCGAACGGGACATCTACGGCTTCATCCAGGACCAATTCAAGCTAAAATCGAACTTCACCCTAAACTACGGCTTGCGCTACGAATGGGATGGTGTACCTTGGGAGGTTCGTAATCAGCTCTACAATGCAAGTGATGCGGCGCTGACGGGACCATCTACGGTTACCTTTAAGCAGGTTACCCGCGGCGGAGCGAACCCCTTGTACGCTAACGACGTGAAAGGATTTGAACCACGGGTTGGGTTTGCCTGGGATCCCCGAAAAGACGGCAGGACGTCCATCCGCGGCGGATATGGCATCTCTCGCGACCGCCAGTTTTTTAACATAACCGGCAATCTCCGGGGGAACTTGCCACTTTCGTTCCCCTACACCAACAACGCTTTCTTCAACACCATTGGCAACCCCGGGTACACTGGGCCGCTGAGTGCCGACCAGATTTCGAATATACCCATGCCCGGAACGCAACCCGCTCCCTCGGCTACCGTTCCCAGTTTCCCGGCAGCAACCTGCTGCATTTTTACCGGCACCGTAGATCCTAACTTCCACGTTCCGTACGTGCAGCAGTGGAACTTTGGCATCCAGCATCAAATCGGAGCTGGATTTACTGTTGAACTCAATTACGTCGGCAACAAAGCGAACCGTCTGTATCGGATTGTCGACGGGAATCCACCGAACAATGCGCAGGTGGCACAATTACGCGCATATTGCGCGGATCCGAACTTCGACAATAACAATCCCCAACCGAACCCCAACAACCCGTTTGGCTGCATCGACAACCCGAACGCGCTCCCGCAATATGAGACGGTTCAGGGAAATAATCTCTACATCGGCGCCGAATTCGGTCTCTTGCCGTTCGACGCGGTGCAGAACTCGGCGGCGTTTCACGCCAACACGTCCGCCAGCCTGGCTAACTCCAATAGCCATGCACTGCAAGCCACTTTGACCAAACAACTGAGCCACGGCATGTCGTTTGGCGCGAACTATACCTGGGCGCACGCGATTGATGACGCCAGCGACGGCTTCCGGCTTCAACAGGGCCAGTTTCCGTTCCCCGCCAACTCGGGCTTCCTAAACCGGGAGAAAGGAAATTCCTCGTTCGATGTCCGCCATCGCGTTGTGCTGAACTACTATGCGGAGTTGCCCTTTGGCCGCGGCAAGAGTCATTTGAGTTCGGGCTTCGCGGGAAGGGCGCTCGAAGGCTGGTCGTGGTCGGGAATCGCAACGCTGCAAACTGGATTCCCCTTCGAGATCTTCGAGTCGGGCGTGGATAGCGATGGCACTGGCGCCCAGCAGAGAGCGTCATACGTTACCAACCCAGTGAACATTCCGTTCCAGCCAGGGCTACCAGTGACCGGCCCAAATGCCGGCCTGTTCACGTTCCCACTCTTTGGGGGGCCGGGGACTGTACGCCGGAATAGCTTCTACGGGCCGGGGTTCAAGGCCTGGGATATGGTCCTCGCCAAAAGCACAAAGCTTACGGAACGGATGAGCCTGGAGTTCCGTTCGGAGTTCTACAACATTCTGAACCACCCGAACTTCCAGCAACCGGATCAATTCATCAACGACGCTACCTTCGGCGAGTCATCGGCGGAAGTCGGCCGCCCCGACGGCACGACCGGCGCTCGCCAGTTACAGTTCGCTCTGAAGTTGAAGTTCTAAGAGAGTTCGAACTGGCCGAAGACAACGACCGGGCCTCAGTGAAAATTCTCAGGCCCGGAACAGCGCGGTTTTGTCACCGAATTCCAGCGACCACCGGAGCACAAATTGCGGAAACGAAACGTCAGATGACAAGCAAAACTCCGCCTTATAATAGTTCGATAGAAGAACCTACCTGTGCTGACATCCAAGGAATTGACGGAGATCGCCGTCGGGCATGGACGTGACTAGAAGCGAAAGAACGCAATTGAATCACTTTTGTGCGGAGCCGTACCCTGCGGTGCTGCTGGGCTTCTATTCTCGTTCTCATGCCAGTTGGGAGCTTTGGGTTCTTGGCTACATGGTCGGTCTGATCTGGGGTGATGCTTTCGAATACGTTTACCATCGCTGGCTACTCCACCGGCCTGGCAGCCCACTAGGAAGTGGACATCACGAGCACCATGCGCAGATCGGTACTTCCGAGGAAGCAGAACATGTGGCGCTCATTAGTTCCCACTGAACATTTTTCTCTTGTTCGTTATCAACGGCGTTCCAGCATTTCTAGTTGCTTCCTGGATGGGCCTCTGGGGAATTCTTGCAGGTGTCTTCAGTGGTTGGACTGTCTACGTGATCGTCACTGAAGAGATCCATTGGCGTATTCACATGAACGGCTGGCTCCCTCCCGGATTTCGGTTTGCTCGCGCTTATCACATGAGCCATCACGACATTCCGAATAGCAGCTATAACGTGTTTTTGCCGCTCTTTGATTTGGTATTTGGAAGCACGGGACGGGGAAGAAGCACAGTGCCTGTCCAACCTGCAGGGAACTAGGTCGGTGCGTATAGTTAACGCTGCGTCCCGCGTCGGCTCAACTGGCCGGGGCTCGCGGGACTCGGCAGAACCATCATTATTGGCGCGGACTAGGAGCAATGGCGACTGGCGTGGTCGCGTCCGACCAGAAGCGCTTCGACTTTGGCGTGCAGGCTTACAAAGATGGAGTCGATGAGATCGATCAGCGTGGCGCGTTTCCGAAGGAGATGGCTCGCGCCGATCGCGCCATTCACTACCAGTCGTTCGCGCTGCAGCCTTTGGTTACGCTTGCCGCCTTCGCGGAACGACAGGGTGTGCCGCTTTACAGCTACGCTTCGCCGACGGGACGTACTATCGCGGACGCGATCAATTTTCTAGGGATGGCCGTAGCCGATCCTTCGATTGTGAAGGTGTATACGCCGGAGCAGCAGTTGGTGGGGTCGGACGAGCAGGATTTCTTCGCGGATCTCGAGTTTTATACCTACAGATTTCCTGACCGAAAGCTGCCGCCGTCGCTTGTAGATGCGCTGAAGAAGCCTACCTTTGCCACGCGGCTGGGTGGAGGGATGACGGTGCTGGCGGGAAGGTAGGAAAACGAGCGATTACTGCGGTTGGGGGTCGGCGATCTTCTCTACTGGCGTCATGATTGACGCGCACCTCGGAGGTGGCTAATGAGTACTACGACCTTCCCGCCAAACGGCAAGTTGGTGACTGTTGAAACATCCCCATTACACTCATCTTTCGATTCCTGGCGGATGGACCAGATGCGACCCGAACCGAAAGCAGTCGAAATTTGAGTGCTATGGCCTGATTTCGACAAGGGTTCGATTCCCGGTAGCGCTACCAACTATATCCCCGACAGCCCGCTAAAATCAGCGGGTTTTGTTTTTGCGCCAAAACCGTGCTGACAGTCTCTAACCGCAATTCGCGGTCACAGTACACAAAATGGTGTACACTGGCGTCCGGCTGGTTGTGAATGCCTCGCAGGTTTCGGCCCCGTATCACGTCGGGGCAAAAACCTCGCTGGCTACGTTCAACCTTGGACGTCCCGAACTGACGCTGGGGCGTCGCAGCATGTTGTCCACCGGCCAGGAATGTGCGCGGACGATAGCGGCCAACGCATCTCCTGCCCTCGGCTGTCTAGGAAGGTATCGCGGGTCCGGTCACGAAAAGTGGGGATGTTTCTTGAGCTACAATTTTTGGATCCATTATGAAAACCCACACATGGCTCAAGACACTGTTGGTAATAGCAGCCACTGTTATCGTCATCCTTCTGTGGGGAAAGCTCACAGGCTTTCTCATGGTGCGGTGAGCGGATTGAGTTTACGTCCCTCGTCGAAGCCCCGATTTTGTGTGCGCCGCTGGTCCCCTTGCTGGGATAGATCCAGCACCCGCCCTCAGAGCCAATAATCGACGCACCAGCCGGGAGCTAAACTCCGCAAGCTGCTGCAATGTGATCCTGAGACTTAACCGTTTGCGCTTGTCCTTATAGCGCGCTTCCTGAGCCTTGCTTCGCTGCCGTCGTACCCTTGACAATTTCATGTCTCAATCACCTATGGCTGCCGCCATGTTGTCGAAGATAATGACGAAGCATTGTACACCAGATGTTGGTTTGGGTCCGTGATCGTGGCCGGATCAAATGCGGGCCGCCCGGCCTCGGGTCGCGACAGGCCGGTGCTGTTTTCCTTACGGAACAGTCCAGTCAGGCGGCGGAATGCTCAGCGCTCCAATATCTTCCGCGGGGCAAACGCCGGACAGCTTCGGCGGTAGTTCACCGGCTGTCTTCCCCTGCTCCGAAGGCGCAAGACGACCCTTCAGTCGAAGAATCGGATCCTCATAATAACGTCTTGAAACGGTTGAGAGTCCCACCGCCACAGCACTCACCGTGAGAAAGCGGACGACCATCAGGCCAAAATGTCCGTGCCCATCCGAGATCGCTGGCCAGATTTTGGGCATCACGCGGTCGTAGAAATCAAAGCACAGCATGTGCACCAGATAAAGCCCGTAGCTGATTTCCCCAAAGAACTCCAACATACGCTGGCGAATAGAAAATCGGCTTCCCAGCAACAACGTGACGGTAACGCACGCACAACAAAAACTGTTAAAGGCCGTAATATGGAAAGAGCCGTCCGCGACTACATGCCCGACAATCCGGTCGAGCAGGTAACATCCCGCAGAGAGCAGCAGCCCTCCGCCTGCGAACAACCATAATCCGAGCCGGCTCTTGCGCAACATCCTAGCGGTCACCGCAAGGAGTGCCCCCATGCCGAGTCCGTCCGCACAGAACCAAGTCTCGAAACCCAATGGATTATGTCCCAGGCGGGAGGAAATCATCCGGCATAGGAGCGGGGCGACGCAAATCGCAACCGCCACGATTGCCGTGCCACGCAACTTCAGTCTCCGTATGCAGGTCGGCCATAGCAAGTAAAAGTGCTCCTCCACTGCAAGAGACCAGAGCACCCGATACTGAATGGGCACCCCGAAGTAATCCGTGATGTTCGACAGATATAGCAGGCTGAGACCGATGAACGCCCACCCTGCGGGGTGATTGATCAGCCTTGCCTGCGACAGAATTATCAAAGCCACGATCACCGCCAGATACGGCGGCAGTATTCGTAGCGCTCTTCGAATGTAAAACCGCCGATAGTAACCCGACTCCTGTCGCGATTCGATGAGAATGCCCGTAATCAGGAAACCAGAGAGCGCGAAAAACAAATTCACACCGGTCCACCCGTACGCCGTCGTTTGCACGAACAAGCGCGGCATCGGACTCAACCCAATGCTGTTGAAGTGACCCGCGAACCCGTGAAAGAAGAGCACCATCAAACAAGCCACGCCGCGCAGTAAGTCCAACTCCGGCATCTTGGATCGGAGAAAGGGCCGGACAGATTTGGGCATACTGCTCATCGGGGCTCTAGCTTCCAATGTCTGCTTGCGTAATTAAGGGGCCTCGGCGACATGCAAAACCTTAGCGCTTACTGGGGATGAGTAGCTTGAGTGGGACCCAGTTGGCCCAACTGGGTCCCACTTGGCGACACGTAATGAGACGCTCCCTTCGGGGCTAAATCTACGAAGATGAAAGCAACACTCCAGAAGAACACGCAGAGATAATTGCCCGCCGCGAACATCCAGTCCTCGAAAGCGGCATGTAGTATGACAGCGAGTATCAGCATGGCAAGGGGAACTGCCGGGTGGGATGAAATTCTAGAAGTCCACGTCCATGACACAGTGCGGACGATTTTCACTACTAGAATGATCAGCATTACAAAGAAGGGCAACGCGCCGACAAGCCCCACGCCCGATAGCACAGCAAGATAACTGCTTCCGTGCTCAGTCGTCACCTCGCTGTACGAAGCAAACATCCCTTGCCCTTCGGCAAGCGCATAGCCATTCGATGTCGTACCGAGACCCGTTCCGAACCAAGGATTGTTACTGATATTAGCGACAGCTTCTTGCCATGGGGACGTACGCGAAGTGAGAATTCCTGTCGCAGCATTCTTGTATATGACCGAGGAAGCCAGGGAAGGAGCCGCGTCTGGCCGGTAAATGGAGACCGCCGAAACCACTATCACCAGGACAACGGTTCCTTCGATGGCAACCTTGTACTTTCGCAAAACCAAGAGCAAGAGACCAGATGAGACGAGAACTGCACCGATGCTCGCACGCGAATGGCTATAGAATACCAAGTACACGCAGAGCACATAAAGGATGAGCCTCCGGCGCTGCACGGAGAGTCTACCGCCAAGCAACGCGCCCCAGAGGAGCAGAGGCGACACAAAGGCCATCAACGCCCCGAGCGAATTGGGATTACCCCAGGCGTTGTGACCAACAGCATATGAGAGTGCAGTTGCTCCGACCAATACCTCACATCCTGTCACCAGTCCCAAGACGAATCGGCGTTCTCGCTCAGTAGCCGCGATTCTCGCGCCCGTGCCAGCATATACGAACAACAGCAACATGCTGAAACCCTTCAGCAGTGCAACGGTGGGGTAGCGTGAAACACTAGCGGAGATGAACGTGCCTAGGACACCAAAGATAGCAAAGAGGTCAAACAGCTGAAAGCGAGGGCCGCCATCCTTCAGCACGATCAACAAGCCGACGAAGGCTCCTGTCAAGAGGACTATCCAGCGGATTCTCGTCCAACCCGTGACATATTGCAGATTCGAACCGGCAAGTAGAAAGCTGAGAACCACGACCAAAAAAAAGACACGACGATACAGCCACACCGCGACAATCAGGATTTCAAGACCGAGGACTGCGCCCAAATTGGTCTGGCTAGTGAAATACCACGGTCGAGAATACGCCAAGTAGCCTAATGTTAGCGCAGCCCCAATCGCTCCGCTTACAAGAAGGCCACTGGGAACCCTGTCAGTCATAGGTATGCAGCCATATTGCCCATGCCCTTTTCACGCCCGGAATTATCTCACAGAGGCTCCATGGATTTCTCCCACAGCCTCCCTTTACTACTCCGCCGCTTCTAGCAACCGTTCCCGCACCTCAGGGGTCTTGCAGCGTGGCGGGGCTTAGAACCGTAATCCTCTACTAGACCTCGACACGCCAGATCGAAACTCGCTTCTCACTGCCAAGAGCTTTGGCTGACGGAGTCCCCTTGTCAATTCCTCGAATCGTATTTAGGACGAGCCTTCCTCGAACCAGATGCCCCTGCTGCTGAACGGTGATGTTTCCGCCGAGTTCCGCGAGCAGTACGAGTCCAGGAGCGAGGACTGAAAGCCCCCGCTAAGAAGATGAACAGGTCGCAGTGTAATCCAACCATAACTGTCGCAAAATCCCCATTTCACTCATCGACGCAAGCGCGGGCGTTTTGAGTGAAATCGGCGTGTTAACAACGGTTACTTCCGGCTTGCCCGTGACTTGGACACGATCTGTACGAGAGAGGCATCGCTGCGCTGGGCGTAATCGAGCTCAACGTCGGAGGCGCATAGAGGACCGCTATGGAAGAGCCGAATACAGCGGGCTCCTGCACGCTTGTAGCCGTGATCGTGACGCCACTCGGAGCGGGCAATACTGCCGGGGCCGTGTACTTGCCTCCAACAATCGTGCCGAAAGTACTATTGCCTCCATTGACGCCATTTACCGACCAGGTCACGCTGGCATTGAACGAACCGGTCCCGGCGACTTGCGCGGTAAACAACTGGCTTCCCCTGTCAGCACAGGAGCCGAATTGGGAGTTACGACTACGGAGGTGATTTCGGGAGGCGGCGGAGGCGGCGATTGAGAGCCAGAGCCGCCGCCTCCGCAACCCACCAGGGCAAAGAAGGAAACGATCATGCAAAGACGTGATAGGTTTGTCGAGCGATTACAAGTGAGGGTCTTTCTCATAAATGGCCCGAGAAACAAGGCGAAGACTCTGCTGCAGCATTTCGGGGAGGATGATCGAGACCGTGTTCTACTGGCACTGCTTCTGCACGGAGTCTTTGAGCTTTCCTTGGCTCTTTTTCTTTAGCAGGTCGTCGATGGCTTTGGCCTTCGCGTCCGGCTTTTGTTGCAGGATGGCTTGGTAGGTCTTCAGAACGCTTTCTACGCCAGCGAGAGCTGTTGCCTTTGTGTCGGCGGCTTTGTCTGGATTCTCGATCTGGAACGCACCGCTGGCCAGCATGTACTGCCGCGTGATCGTGTGCGAGTAGGCGTACTTCATTCCGTTGAACTCGGTCAGGAGGGCCGGGCACAACAGCACGTGGACATCGTGCACATCACTGAGCCGTTTGAACGCAGCTTCGCCTTGCTTGTTCACGCTGTCGTCCAGCGGCGCACTCTCCAGCTTGTGCTTGGCCTCGACCCACTGCGCTCGTTCCTCCGGCGTAGAAGTATCCTGGGCCGATGCGGTGGCTGCCAGAACGGGGAGAATCCATAACAGAAGAAACGACCCCCACATCAAGTATATGTTGCGCATGTGCCTCCCAAGCTGCTTCATCAATGCAACACAATGCGGAGAAAAACAACAAAAGTGGCTATCGACAATGCGGTCACGGCTAGCCACCACCTGGACCCCCGTATGGCGGCAACGGTGGGTAGCAGGATCATGGCCAATGGAAGGAACCAGTAGTAAGGACCGATTCTTTCCAGGACAGAGAAATGAGCCGCCATGAATTTCGGAACTAGCATCTCCAGCCACATGACTACCGCACATGCGAGGCCAATCGATCCTAGAACACTACTTCGAAGCAATTGGGTGCTCATTGCAGCTGCTCTTGCGGCCACCTGGGGTCGAACTGCACGCGCGTCTCTTGGCGTCGTCTTGAGGGCAAGTGTTCAGGCCATCGACTAACCGTGAAGAGTCTCAGAAGTCTATTCAGGTCCAAGTTTGAACGAGCACTGTAAGACTGTACCCGCAAGAATAATGAGCGCCAAGAAATCTCGCGCACTTCATCTGCGCTGGCCCGAGAAATCGCGAACGCTGCGCGCAGCTCAGAAGCCCGCGTCAGCGCGCTGGCATACACAGGCGTAAACTTTGAACGCCCGCGGAAGACGCTCGAATCACCGCGAGCGGTGGATCGCGTCCTAATAACGGATCCCCCGTGAGTGGCGTCGGCCGTGCCACGCCACCCCTATTCAAGTTCAAGTCTGGGTGCAGTTGGGTGCGGTCAAGCAGTATATTGCCTAGGTCTTAAGCAAGACTTGTCCTTCGGTCAGGAGTTCACATGTCGAATCCCGCAGATATCGTTAAGCACATCGTTGTCCTGATGCTGGAGAACCGCTCATTTGACCACATGCTTGGCTTCATGAAATCCCAGATTCCCACGCTGAATGGCATCGACGGGACTCAGTGGAACCCAGAGGACGCTTCGAACCCTGTGGTGCGAGTTCAAGCCTCGGATGACGCGGGTTACTTAGATCTCGTCCAAGATCCCAGCCACTGGACCCCCGACGTGTTGGATCAGGTCTATTCTGTGTACAAATGCGGGACGAAACCGCCAGGCTTGCCTGGCATCGGACCCAATATGTCCTTTGTAGCGAACTACTCGTATAGAAACAACAACTCGCTCCCGGACGCGCACAAGATCATGCGCTGCTTCGGTCCCGACAAGCTCCCGGCACTCACGACTCTAGCGCGCGAATTTGCTGTCTGTGATTCTTGGTATTCCTCGGTGCCGGGCCAGACTTGGCCCAACCGCATGTTCGTGCATGCCGCTACTTCCGACGGGAACATCGATAACAAGCTATACGCCTATGACGTTGATACCATCTATCACCGCCTAGAAGACGCGGAGCGCTCCTGGAAAATCTTTTTCCACGACATTCCGCAAGCCCTCGCCCTCCAGCGGCTTCGCGGGGACGTGTTCAAGGACAGGTTCCGGCTTTTTGATGAGTTCGCTGAAGACGCGAGAGATGGAAGCCTTCCCGACTACAGCTTCATTGAGCCCCGCTATTTCGACTTCGCTTTCAAGAAGGCAAACGATCAGCACCCGAATCACGACGTGAGCATGGGAGATGTCCTAATTGCGGATGTGTACGAAGCGGTGCGAAACTCTCCGCTGTGGGAGCAAACGCTGCTCGTGATCCTTTGGGACGAACACGGCGGCATCTACGACCACGCATTTCCGCCTCAGCCACGGGTTCCGTCGCCGGACGGCAAAGTGAATCGCGACGTCGACCCGCCCTTCAATTTCGATCTGCTCGGCGTCCGCGTTCCGGCGATCATGGTCTCTCCGTACATCGCGAAGAGCCTAGTAGACCACACACAGTACGAACACGCCTCAGTCCCCGCCACGCTGAAGAAGCTTTTCGACTTGTCAGACTATCTAACCGAGCGGGACAGAGCCGCGCGTACGTTTGAGGAGATTATTTCCCTCGACCAGCCCAGGACCGACACGCCAGTTATGCTGCCGCGGGTACCGGAAGCAGCCAGCCTCGCGGCGCGCGCAGCCAAGCTACCTTTCTTGTTATCCGCTGCGCAGTCTCTCGAAGCCGAGGCTGCCGGCGTCATTTCGCAAGCGCCACTCTCCGAATTCCAGCAAAGCCTCACGGACCTGACTGCGATTGTCGGACCCGCCGCGGCCGCGGTAGTTCCCTTCAACGAGCATGCTGCGGCCGAGCATGTTCGGCGCTTCGCCAACGACTATTTTGCAATTCCTGAAAGAACGAACTGAGGTAAAAAGTAGCCGAGCTAGTCTACGGGTCGCAGGTGGTCTAGGGTCAGAGCGATGCAGCAGCGAAGATTGCGGATCTCCGGGTAGGCGGCGCAGGCCCGATCGTCGAGTCGCGTCGCGACCTTGCTTGCAGGATGTGCGGCCTATCGGGATCAAAGTGAGGGCGAGGGCGTTTATTCGGCACTAATCGGGTGAAGCTTCCTACAGGCCGAAACCGGTCTGGAATAACTTCAGGATCGTCCGTCACTCGGCGCCGGCACGAAGGTTTCTCCCCTCCGTTGGTAGTAGAATATCTCCCCATCGCGCGTTTGTTAGTAGATTTGTGCGGTCTGAGACTCATTCTCGAACGTGGAGGTAGCGGTGGCACTGACGATCAATAATCTCTCGAAGACCTACCCGAATGGTGTAAAGGCACTGAAGAACCTATCGTTTTCGATTGGCAACAGCATGTTTGGTCTGGTGGGCCCGAACGGTGCCGGCAAGAGTTCGCTGATGCGCACGATCGCGACACTTCAGGATCCCGACTCGGGCACGATCAACCTCGATGGCATTGATGTGCTCCGCCAGAAGGACGAAGTCCGCCGCATTCTCGGCTATCTCCCACAGGAGTTCGGCGTCTACCCCAAGATTTCCGCTCTCGACATGCTTCGGCACCTTGCGGTCATGAAGGGCATGACCTCAGCAGGCGAGCGCAAGGAGATGGTCGAGGCGATCCTTCAGCAGACTAATCTGTGGGACGTTCGAAAGAAGGCACTGTCAACGTTTTCTGGTGGCATGAAGCAGCGTTTTGGCATTGCTCAAGCGCTGCTCGGCAATCCCCGTCTCATCATTGTCGACGAGCCCACAGCGGGCCTCGATCCTGCCGAGCGCAATCGCTTTCTGAATCTGCTTTCGTCGCTGGGCAGCGACCGAACCGTCATCCTCTCCACTCATATCGTGGATGACGTACGCCAGCTCTGCCCCCGCATGGCCATCATCGCTTCCGGCGAATTGCTGCTGGAAGGCGCTCCCAACGATACGTTGGCTGCGCTAAACGGCAAAATCTGGTCGAAGGTGGTCGCTACCGACGACGAAGTGCGCACCATCGAGGCTCAGCTCAAAGTCATCTCCACCCACCTGGTTGGCGGACGCCACGAAATTCGAGTTCACTCGGATGTTTCGCCGGGCGATGGCTTCCGCTCCGTCGATTCCGGTCTGGAGGATGTCTACTTCCTCAACCTGTCGCAGCAATCCGAACGCCCTAACTAGGCGCTGATCTTGGAGGAGCCTGACATGGCACTCTTTTTGGAATTCTTTACGTTCGAGCTGAGGTTTCGCTTCAAGAGCATCTCGACCTACATGTACTTCTTGCTTTGGCTCATGTTTTCTTTTCTCGACGTGGCTTCGGAAAGCTTCGGCCCAATCGGCAACAGCAATGGCAAAGTCCTCCTGAATTCTGCATATGCGAACGCCTACAACGACATCGGTGCCGCGCTCTTCGGGATCATCGTGATTGCGGCCATCTTTGGCACGTCGATTCTTCGCGACTTCCAGCGCGACACCTACCAGATCCTCTTTACCCAGCCCATTTCCAAGTTCGCTTACCTTGGCGGGCGATGGGCTGGCTCCTTTGTCACCACAGTATTCGCTTTCTCAGGCGTACTCTTCGGTACCTACTTTGGCACGCTCGCGCCGTGGGCAGACCATACCCGCATCGGTCCGAATCATCTCTGGTCGTATCTTCAGCCGTTTCTCTCCATCCTTGTCGTACAAATTTTCTTCGTCGGCTCCGCTTTCTTCGCGGTTTCTGCTCTGACGCGCAAGATTTTTATCGTCTACCTCCAAGGTGTCGCCCTGTTCATGTTCTATGTCATCGGCCTGACCGTATTCTCGGCCACTCGCTCGCTCGAACGATTCTGGTCCGGGATTTTCGATCCCATCGGCCTGATCTTGTTCAACGACGTCACCCGTTATTGGACCGTCATCGAGAAAAACACACTGTTCGTGACTTGGTCTCCCGCACTTGTCAATGGCGTGTTTCTCTACAATCGGCTCCTCTGGTGCGGCGTCGGTGTTCTCTCGCTGGTTTCGGTCTGGGTGCTTTTTCCCATGTCGGTGGAAGCCCTCACCGCACGCTCGCAGGGGCGTCGCGCCGCTAAAGCCAAAGAGCAGGATCTCGCGGAGGCTGGGCCCGTCCGCTCTCTTGTCGCGGGGGGCCTTCCGCAGGTTCACCAGGCTTTCACGTTTGCTACCACCTTCGCCCAGTACCTCTCGCTATCCCGCCTCCGCATGCGGAATATTTTTCGCGACATACCGTTCTGGGCGATCGTCGCCCTGCTCGTTGCCTTCGGGGTTAACAACGGCTATTTTGCTGGCCGCGTCGCTGAACAGAATGTCTGGCCGGTTACATATCTTATGGTTCAGGCGGTCGAGGGCAGCGCTCTGCTCTTCCTCTTCATCGTCGCCGCCCTCTACGCTGCGGAGCTGCTTTGGCGCGAGCGCGACACCCACTTTGACGGCATCCACGATGCGCTCCCCATGCGCGAGTCCACCGACTGGCTCTCCCGCTTGACTGCCATCCTCGTAGTCGAACTCATCCTCCTCGCCTTCGCCATGCTGATCGGCATTTTCATGCAGACTTTGGCGGGTTACTACCACTACGAGTTTCTCCAATACTTCAAGGAACTCTACCTCGTAACCTTCCCGCAGGTCCTTACCTTCGTCCTTCTCGCGCTCTTTATCCAGACTGTGGTTTCGAATAAATTTGTGGGCCACGCCATCGTGATCGGCCTGTTCGTCCTGTTGCCCATCCTTTACAACTTTGGCTGGGAGAACACTCTCTACCTGGTGGGCCAGGTTCCAGCCTACATCTACTCGGACATGAACGGCTATGGACACTTCGTCCCCGCGCTGTTCTGGTCGATTGCCTACTGGTTCGGGATCTGCGGCGCGCTGGGTGTCGTCTCCATTGCCCTGGCCCGGCGAGGAGCGGAAGATTCTCTGCGCGCCCGCGTCCGCCTTGCCATTCAGCGTGCTCCGCGGCTAGCCCCGGCGGCGCTACTCTTCGCCCTCATCGCCGTGGGAGCTGGCTCCTGGTACTTCTACAATGCTCACGTTCTGAACGAGTACCTCGACTCCAAAGCTCGCCGAGGCATTCAGGCCGACTACGAGCGCAAGTTCAAACAGTACGAAAATCTTCTTCAGCCCAAGGTCACCGCAGTCGATGCCACCATCAACATTTATCCCGAGCGCCGCTCCTTTGACGGCAGCGTGCGCATGACGCTTGAGAACAAGACCGGCCAACCGATCCCCCAGATTCACATCACGGATCAGAAACAGTCGGTCAACCATCTCCAGTTCGACCGGCCGTTCCATGTCGTTAGCAGCGCGCCGCGCAACCTGTACACCATCTATGCTCTTGAACAGCCGTTGCAGCCGGGAGAAACCGTCACGCTTACCTGCAATGTTGGCCACCAGACCCGCGGCTTCCGTGACGGCAACGAGCCCCCAGAATTCGCCTACAACGGCACTTTCTTCGACTCCGACTACGTCCCCTATGTCGGCTACAACACCAACATTGAGGTGGACGACCCCCGCCGCCGCCGCGAAGAGAATCTCCCCGCGCTCGAAGAGATGGCTCACCGCGGCGACACTGTCCACTCGGTAAACAACGTATTCTTCCGGGGCGCGTCCGACTGGGTCACCTATCACACTGTGGTGAGCACTTCAGCGGATCAGGTCGCCGTCGCCCCAGGATACCTGCAGCGCAAATGGCAGGCCAACGGTCGCAACTTCTTCGAATACAGCATGGGCTCGACCCATATCCTCGATTTCTTTGCTTACCTCTCGGCCCACTATCAGACCCGCCAGGAGGTTTACCATGGTCCAGGCGGTGATGTCTCACTAGAGGTTTACTACGACTCCG
>Ga0210399_10000430_pt1 | contig 33652 bp, 30 predicted proteins | sample IncBWC14MmetaG_FD_150865 | JGI IMG/M metagenome (GOLD analysis project Ga0210399, IMG submission 150865) | Forest soil microbial communities from Barre Woods Harvard Forest LTER site, Petersham, Massachusetts, United States - Inc-BW-C-14-M | ecosystem: Environmental > Terrestrial > Soil >... | reverse complement strand
CGGCTTTCGGGCTGGCGGAGGTCGATGTCGAAATAGCCCCGCGGGTTGGTGGGATAGCAGTCGAGGAGCAGCGTCCAGCGGGCGTTGGCCATGCGGCCCATCATCTGGAAGCGATCGGGAACGAAGCCGAGGACCCTAAGGCCGAGCTCGAGGACGAGGAGGACGGCCACGATCGAGACGAAGGAGAGGAGCAGGCCGAGCAGGGCCTCGCGGGCGCGGAAGGGCGTAGCGGGCGTGCTCACGGCCAGTTGAAATCGGCCCGGTAGATCAGGATGGAGTACCCGACCTCGTCCAGCGGACGCTGGGCTCGGAAGTGCTCCATGAGCGGGCGGTCCTCGGGGTCCAGGTAGACGCCCTGGAGGTTGGTGGCGCTCACGGCCACGATGTCGCCCCGCCGGACCTCGCGCGTCACCCGCACGGGGTGGGGGGCCATGTAGCCGGGGAGGATCTCCGCGTCGATGCCGTAGTAGGCGGGGTCCGCGCTGCCGAAATAGGAGAGCTTGATCTTCGGAATCCCCCGGGCATCCAGGTAGGCCTTCAGGCCCTTCAGGTCCTGACCCCAGTCCAGGTTCGAGTCCACGAGCCAGCGATAGCCGTTGCGCGGCCCCCCCGCGATCTCGTTGAAGTAGGCGAGGTAGTGCGGGTGGACGCGCAGGGTGCCGAGGGCGTACCAGGCGCAGAGCGCGCCCAGGATCACCGCCCCCGCCGCGGGCGCGCGGGAGCGGCCGAGCACGCCCACCGCCCGCCCCGCGGCCACGAAGAGGAAGGGATAGATCGGGAGGAGGTGCCGGTGCCCGATGTCGATGCTGCGGGTGAAGGTGAGGCCCAGGTAGAGAAGCACAGGCAGGAAGAGGAAGGCCTCGCTCAGGAGGGGACCGCGCCGGCTGAAGAGGAGGGCGGCCAGGAGGAGCAGGCCCAAGGGGATGGGCGTCTTCAGGGCCAGGGTGGCCAGGAAGTAATAGGGAAAGCCCTCCTCCGAGAGCCGGCCGGCCAGAAACGCGGGACGGGCCTCGGAGTGCCGGAAGACGAACCGAAGACCGCGGAGGTAGTCCTCGGGGAGGAGGCCCCAATGCTCGGCCGCACCCGCGAGGCCCCTCACCAGGGATGACCGCGGCTCGGCGAGGGTGGATCGCATCGCCTCCCTCACCGCGGGATCGGGGGAGATCGCGAAGCGGAAGCCGTAGGTGGCCCAGAGCACGATCCCGGCCAGGAGGCCCACGCCCGCGAGCAGGAGCGCCACGTGGCCGAGCCGCGCCCAACGGCCGGTCGGGCTCCAGCCGAGGTCGGAAGGCATCGGCTCCCGAGAGAGGGCGGCTACGAGCCCGAGCACGGCCAGGATGGGCAGAACCACGAGTCCCGAGAACTTGGTGGCCAGGGCGGCCCCGACCGCGCATCCGGCCAGAAGGATCCGGACGTTCGTGGCCCGCTCGAGAAGGCGCTCGAAGGCCATGACGGACAGGAAGAGGAAGAGGGCCACCCCGAGGTCGGTGGTCACGATCTGGCCATGGGCGAGGACGTCGGGGGAGAGCAGGCAGAGGAAAAACGCGAGGGCCGCCGCGGGCCCGCCGTAGCGTCGCCGCGCCCAGGAGAATACGGCCAGACAGAGCAGGCACCCCAGGGCCACCACGGGGAGGCGGCCCCAGAAAAGCAGCTGGTCGCCATCGTTCCAGCGGTAGAGGAAGCGCTTGCCGAACTCCCACTGCCGGGCCGTGGCCCACGCCTCGTCGTCCGTCTTGAGCTTCGGCTGGAGGAAGAGCAGCGGCGTGGCGGCCAGGAGCTTGATGAGGGGCGGCTGCTCGGGGTTCAGCCGGTGGTCCCCGAGCGTCAGGTAGGTAAAGCCCGCGGGCAGGTGAGCCCCTTCGTCGAAGGTGGCCGACTTCTGGCGCGCGCTCCCGATGGCCAGGCCCGCGTAGAGCACGAGCCCGGCCGCCACCGCGAGCGCCGACCAGGGATGGAACCGGCGCTCGCGGGGGACGAACACGGCTCCGCTCATCGAGCCTTGGCCGGGGCGGGGTCCCCCGGCACCACTTCGTCGATGGCCTTGAGGAGGGCGCTGGCGGCGATGCGGTGGGCGATCTCGTTCGGGTGCTCGTCCTCCGTCCCGTTCACGACCAGGATGTCCCAGCGCAGGCCGCGGTAGCGTGGCAGCAGGTCGACCACCTTGGCCCCCGCCTCCGCGGCCGCGCGCGCGACTTGGGCGTGGATCTCCGGGAACGGGTAGCTCTCGTCCAGAGGGTTGCCGAAGAGAGGGAAGATGAGAACCACGAAGGGAATGCCCCGCTCGCGGCAGAGGCCGCCCATCGTCCGGAGTGCTCGCTGGCCGGCGATCCAGCCCGGGTAATCGGCGGCATACATCGACTTGTACCCGGCGATGCGCCGCCTGTTCTCGAGGGTGGCCCAGACTCTCGTGCTGACCAGGCGATAAAGCGCGGAGCGGTCGAAGAGGCGGAGCGAACCGGTCTTCTGCTCCCTCTTGTCCACGAGCCAGTCCTCGACCCGCCGCGCCTCCGCCGCATTCTCGTCCTCGCTGTCGTTGAGCACGTAGCCCAGGGCCACCGCGTCGGGTTCGTAGGCCAGGCCCTCGGACGCCAGCTGGGCCCCCTCCCCTACGGAGTTCATCCCCGGCTGGGCCAGACTCACCACCTGCCAGGGGGTGCGTCGGCGGCGGCTGAGGGTGCGCTCCACGCGCTGGCCGTAGGTGTCGTCGAACTCCACCCCCACCCCCCAGGCGAAGGAGTCGCCCAGGGAGACGACCCGCCGCACTCCGGGTGGCTTGGCCAGGGTCCGTTCGAAGTCGCGATAGCCTCGGGAGTTGATGGGACGACGCTCGCGCCGGTCGGTGTCCACGCGCGGGTAGGGGGAGGGTCGGGGATCGGCGGCCCCCGTGAGGCGGACGACAACCTCCGCCAGCACCAGAAAGAAGACAACGCTGAAGAGGAGGAGGAGCACTTCGCCGCGCCGGGAGGGCGCGAGCGGGGAGGCGGGCGCGGACACGCCCTCATCATAAGCGAGGGGCCTCAAAGCCGCGGCGCCGGCCGCCACGTGATATGCTCCCCGCGTCGCCATGCGACGGCCCCCCCCTCCGGCGTGCCGCGGCTCGCTGCGGGGCCCCGCCCAGAGCTTCCGCCGTCGAGCCGCCTTGATCGCGGTGGCGCTCTGGATGGGGCAGGCCGCTTCCACGCTCGCGCAGAACACCCTCGGCCAAGACGAGAACGACCTCACGGGACGCGCGAACCCGATCCAGGGCGCGGGGGCGCGTGCCCTCGGCATGGGGGGGGCGTTCCTGGCCCGCGCGGACGACGCCACCGCCGCCTCCTGGAACCCCGCCGGCCTCAGCTACCTGCGCCGTCCGGAGGTGACGGTGGTCGGGAACCACGCCGCGATCGACGGCCACAAGACGGTGACCGCGCTGGAGGACAATCAGTTCCGAAGCGACACCCTGGACTTCGCCGCCCTCACCTATCCCTTGCATTTGGGGAGCGTTTCCGGCGCGGCCCAGGTGAGCTACCAGCGGGTGATCCCCTTCAGCGGCACGCGCATAATCACTCGGCTGCCCCAAACCATCTCGATCGACGCCCACGGGGGCTTCGACGTGATTGCCCTCGGCACCGGACTCCAGATCACGCGCCATCTGCGGGTGGGGGGCACGCTCAACCGCTGGACCAGCGGCTACCACCAGAACCTCACCCGCAACCCGGCGGCCGAAGGCGAAAAGATCCGTCAACTGGAGCTCAACCTGGATTTTGGGGGCTGGAACACGAACCTGGGTGCCATCTGGTCGCCGGTGGAGGACGTGAACCTGGCCGCGGTCTTCAAGACGTCCTTCACGGGAGACATCCGTCTGGCCCGGATGCGGACCGACACCTTCTCCAACCCACCCGCCGTTACTACCAACGCCTATGCGAGCGGCGACGTGAGGCTGGACTTCCCCGCCGCTGTGGGCTTTGGCGCTTCCTGGCGGCCCCGCAGCCCCCTCACCATCTCCGCGGACTACACGCGCTCCTACTGGTCGGGGGCCTATATCCACAACTACTTCACCCTGCCGCCCACCCCGGCCCCCGTTGGGGGGGCGTCCTCCCCTTCCCCCTCTCCCACGACGTTCGCCCGCCTGCCCTGGCCCCAGCTCGCGGTCGCCCAGAGCGACACCGAGCAGATCCGCGGGGGCGTCGAGTACGTGGTGCTGGCGGGGAAGTTCAAGGTTCCGCTCCGCGTCGGCTACTTCAGCGACCAGCAGCTCGCGCAGGCCGCCGACGGAAGCGCTCCCCGCTTCAACTCCTGGACGGCGGGGACCGGGCTCATCATTGGTCCCATACTCTTCGACGTCGCCTACCTCTATCAGTCGGGGGCCTTCTTCGACCTCAACGGCGTGCGGAACTCGATCACGACCAAGCGGTTCGTGGCCTCCATGATCTACCGCTACGGCGGGCTTCCCTGAACCTGCGCCGCTCGGCGCACACGGGCGGAGACGCCGGCCAAAACCCCCCGATACCGTAGAATCGACGGCATGGCGTCCGAGAAGCCGCCGCTCGCCTCCGTGGGGGCGGTGCGCGAGGAGCTGAAACGCCTGGGCTATCTCGAGAGCGGCCTGGATCGCTTCGTCCTGGCCGGGGCCGGAGGCCCCTCCCCCCTCTCCGCCTCGCTGTCGGTCGCCCGGCGGGTGGGCATAGCCGGCGGCATCCTTTTCGGCCTCGCCTCCGCCCTGGCCGCAGTCGGACTGGATCGCCGCCTGCTCGCGGAGCCGCAGGACCTGGCCGTGCTCACCCTCTACTTGGTCGTGGCCTTCGGGACCACGAGCGCGCTGGCCGCCTTGCTCGGAGGGCTCACCGCGGCCCGGGCGGGCCGGCGCCCGGGGCCCGGCCTCGCCCGCAACGTCGGCCTCGGCCTCGGTCTCTTGGGGTTGCTCTACCTCGGGCTCTGGTGGCGTTCGCATCTGCTCGGGGCCCCTCTCCTCGCCCAGGCCACGGCCCTCCTCCTGGGACTCGGCTTGAGCCTGGTCCTGGGTCGCTTCGGCTCCCTGGCCGCGGTGGCCGTCCTCTCCGCGGGCGGGGTCGCCGACCGCCTGCCCCCGGCCAGCTTGTCCCGTCGGCACATGGTCCCCCTCCTCGTCGGGGCCGCCGTCTTCTATGCGGGGGGCGTGGCCGCCGCCGCCTACTTCGGCCGCGCGAACGCCCCCTCCGGCCCCGACTACACGGTGGTGCCCACGGGGCTCAGGGTGCGGGTGCTGGGCATCGACGGCCTGGAGCGGCGCATGACGGAGCAGCTTCTGGGGCGAGGAGAGATGCCGCATCTGCGGGCCCTGCTCGCCACGGCCGCCCAGGGCCGGCTCCGGGCCGAGCCCGAGCGGGTTCCCGCCCTCGTGTGGACCACCATCGCCACCGGCCGGGGCGCGGCGGCCCACGGCATCCAGTCCGCGGACGCGCGCCGCATCCCCGGGCTGCGCACGCCGGTCAGCTTGGACACGACCAGCAACCCCTTCGTCTCCGCCCTGGGCCGGGCCACCGATCTCCTGCGGCTCACGCGGGCCGAGCCCCCCACCTCCGTGCTGCGCGGGATCAAGACCTTCTGGAACGTGGCGTCGGAGAAGGGCCTGCGCGTGGGCATCGTGAACTGGTGGGCCACCTGGCCCGCGGAGAGCGTCAACGGCTACCTCGTCTCCGATCGTGCGTTCTTCAAGCTGGAGAAGGGTGGTCCGCCCGACCGCGAGGTGTACCCGCCCGCGGCCTTCGATCGCGTGCGCGCGCTCTTGCCCGACGAGGCGGACCGGCCGCGCCGCCTCGACCGCTTCTCCCTGGCCGCGGCCGGTGCGCTCCGGGGCGCCGACCCTCCCGATCTGGACGCCCTCTACCTGCCCGGCCTCGACATCTTCACCATGCAGCAGATCGGAGACGCCCCCGGGGCGGACCTGGCCGACCTGGACACGCGCCTGGCCGCGATCCGTGACTACTATCGGTTCCTCGACGGGAGGATCGGGGAAGGGGCCGGGGACCTTGGGGGACGGGACGTCTTCGTGCTCGTGGCCGACCCCGGGCGACTGGCCCGCGCCCACGGCCCCGCCGAGGGGATGCTCGCGATCGTGGGGGGCCCGGTCCAGACCACCGACCTCGGCCTCGTTTCCGAGCGCGACCTGGCCCCGACCGTGCTCCACCTCCTCGGCCTGCCCGTGAGCCGCGAGCTGGACGGCCGCGTGCTGGAGGAGGTGCTCGCTCCCGCCTTCCGGGCTCAGCATCCCCTGCGCTTCGTGGCCGCCTACGGCCGGCGGGCGGCACCGCACGCCGCGCAGAGCGACTTCGACGGGCAGATGCTCGAGGAGCTCCGGAGCCTGGGCTACATCAAGTAGCGTCTCCGCCCTCGTCCCCCTCCCCCAGGGGGCGCGGGTACACGCGCACCGACGTCCACCGCTTGAGCCGCACCTCGCCGGGAGCGAAGCCTTTGGGCTTGCTCACGTCCGCCACCTGGCAGAGGTGGACCGACACCTTACCGCGGGCGCCCTTGGCCTTGGAGTGCCAGGCCGCGAGCTCCGCCGCCCGTTCCTTGACCGCGCGGGGGAGCTCCGGCAGTTTCTCGGGATTGCGGACCACGACGTGACTGCCTGCCGGACCCGCCACGTGGAGCCAGAAGTCGTGGGGCTCGGCCTCCCCGAAGGTGAGGGCGTCGTTCTCCCGGTCGCCCTTGCCCACGAGCACGGTGAAGCCGTCCACCTCCAGCGTCCGGAAACCCCGACCCTTGCTCGCCATGGCCTCCCTCGCCGCCTCCGGCCGACATGCTACAGTGCCGGCCTGTTTGCTAGAAGGTGAAAGTGCCATGAGCGAGTTCGATCTCACTCCCCAGGAGGTGCGGCGCCTCGGCTACCTCGCCGCGGATGCGGTGGCGGGGCACCGAGAGGAGCTCATCCCCCGGCCCGTCTTCGGCAAGGTGGGGACGAAGGCCGCGCTCTTCGAAGAGCCCCTGCCCGAAGAGGGGATGGGGGTCGAGCCCCTGCTGGCCTTCGTGCGCGAACACATCCTCGGCTACCCCTTCGGCAACTCGCACCCGCGCTTCTTCGGCTTCATCAACTCCACCGCCGACCCCCTGGGCACCATCGCCGACTACCTGGCCTCGGCCATGAACTCGAACTGCTGGGGAGGCGATCACGCCGCCATCCACGTCGAGGACCGGGCCCTTCGCTGGCTGGCCGAGATAGTGGGCCTGCCTAAAACCGCGGAGGGCATCCTGACCTCCGGGGGGTCCATGGCCAACTTCACGGCCCTGGCCGCGGCAAGGCGCGCGGTGGCCCCCACCATTCGCGAGGAGGGACCCCGCCTGGGCCCCCCCCTCGTGGTCTACGCCTCCGAGGAGGTCCACAACTGCGTGGATAAGGCGGTGGATCTCCTGGGCCTCGGCACCCGCCAGCTCCGCAAGATCCCGACCGACGAGCGCTTCCGCATCCGGGTCGACATGCTGAAGGAGGCGGTGGCCCAGGACCGCAGGGCCGGCCTCGCCCCCGCGATCGTAGTCGGCAACGCCGGCACCGTGAACACGGGGGCCATCGATCCCCTGGAGGAGCTGGCCGACTTCTGCGGAAAAGAGTCGCTCTGGTTCCACGTGGACGGGGCCTACGGGGCCATGGCCCGGATCTCTCCCGCCCTCCGCCCGCTCTTCGCCGGCCTGGAGCGGGCGGACTCCGTGGCCGCCGATCCTCACAAGTGGCTCTACGTTCCCTACGAGGCGGGGGCGGCGCTGGTGCGGGAGGGGGGGCGGCTCAAAGACGCCTTCTCCAAGCCCGCGGCGTACCTCGTCCACGACCCCGAGAGCCCCCTGCAGGGGCCCGTCCTCTTCAACGAGCGGGGGCCCGAGCTCAGCCGCGGCTTCAAGGCCCTAAAGGTGTGGATGGGCCTGAAGCGCCACGGCCGGCGCGGGTACGCGGCCGCGGTCGAGCGCGACGTGAGGCTCACCCGCTTCCTGGCCGAGGAGGTGGACGGCCAGGAGGACTTCGAGCGGCTTTCCGAGCCCGTGCTCTCCATCGCCAACTTCCGGTACCGGCCGCAGGGCCGGGGGCTCTCCGAGGAGCAGCTCAACCGCCTGAACCGGCGGATCGCGAACCGTCTGGTGGCGAGCGGCTCCTTCCTCCTCGCCCCCACCCTGCTCAAGGGCCGGACCTCGCTCCGCGTCTGCATCGTGAATTTCCGCACCACCGAGGATGACCTGCGCGCGCTCCTAAGAGAGGCGGCGAGGGCGGGGAAGGAGCTCCTGGCGGAGTAGGCTCATTCCCTCCAGAGCTCGCCCAGCCGGGCCAGGAGGGTCGCATAGACCTCGATGCCGTCCCACAGGTTCTGCAGGCGCAGATTCTCGTTGGCGGCGTGCTGGTTGTCGTCGTGGTTGGCGATGGGGACCCCGATCACGGGCGCGCCCAGCACCTCCGGGAACAGGTACATGGGGATGCTGCCCCCCAGGGTGGGCAGCTTGACGATGGGCCCGCCCGCGCCTTCCTCGACCGCACCCACCACCGCCCGCGAGAAGGGTTGGTCGAGAGAGGTCCGGTAGGAGGGGTAGCCCGATCCCCACTGCACGCGGACGAGCCGGGCCTGGGTCCGCCGGGTCTCGAGGTTGGGCGCGTCGGAAACGACGGCGAAGCCCGCCGCGCGCAGGTGGGCCTCGAAGAGCTCGCGCACACGGGCCGGTGTCTGGTCGGGCACGAGGCGGAAATCAAGGGAGGCCGTGGCCTCGGAGGGGATGGCGTTGGCGGTGCGCGCGCCCACGTGGCCGGACTGGATCCCCCGCACGTTCAAGGCGGGGAGCATCACGCGCTCGGCGAGTGGCGCCCCCTGGCCCTCGGTCTCGGCCAGGGCCAGCTCGTGGCGCAGTGCGGCATCCACGTCCGGGAGCTCGGCCAGGGCCCGGGTCTCGGCTTCGGTGCGCGGGCGGACATCGTCGTAGAAGCCGGCGATCCGGATGCGTCCGCCGGGGTCCTTGAGCCCGGCCAAGAGGTGGGCCAGGGAGAGGGCCGGGTTCACCGCCCAGTTGCCGTAGTGGCCGCTGTGCAGCGGCCGGAGGGGCCCGTAGACGGTCAGCTCGACGTCGGTGACGCCCCGGGCCCCGAAGAAGACCTGCATCCGCCGGGTCTGGTGGACGGGCCCGTCGCAAAGGATCCAGCCGTCGGCGGCGAGGAGTTCCCGGTTCCGCTCCAGCACCGCCCGGAGGTGGGGCGAGCCCGCCTCCTCCTCCCCCTCGAAGAGGAACTTGACGTTGACGGAGGAGGGTATCCCGGCGGCGGCGAGGGCATCGAGAGCCGCCCAGAAGCCGACGATGGGCGCCTTGTCGTCTCCGCTCCCGCGCCCGTAGAGGCGCCACTCGCCCCCCGGGGGCCCCGGGAGCGCGGAGAGGTCCACCTCGCGGCCCCCCTCCTCGAGGGGACGATCCCGCAGCACGGGCCTAAACGGCTCTCCCGCCCATTCGCGGGGATCCACGGGCTGGCCGTCGTAGTGGGCGTACACGCCGAGCGTGCGGCGCGCTCCCTCCCGCCGAAGCTCGCCATAGACAACGGGCGGCCCGCCTTCTCCGTTCAAGAGCCGGGCCTTGACCCCGCGCGCGGCGAGGCGCTCCACGATGAGGTCGGCGTTTTTCTGGATGTTGGGACCGTCGGAGGCCACGTTAGGGATCGAGAGCAGGGCCGCGAACTCGCGCAGGATCGCGGGCCCTTCCTTCCTGACGTGCGCCCGCACCGCCCTGCGGAGGGCCCCCGGCTCGTTCGCCTTCGCCCCCGGGAGGGCGGCGCCCATCAAGACGAGCAGGAGCCCCACCGGCATGGTCTTCATCCTTTCAGGGAGCCGCGGTGAGGCGGGCGGGAAGGCTCACCTCCACCCGGAAGATCTTCCCGTCATCGCGCACGTCCAGCCCCCCTTCGTTCCCGTAGAGGGCGGCCAAGCGTCGCCGGACGTTGTCGAGACCGAGCCCCGTCCCCTTGCGCCGCGGCGCCTCCGGGTCCCGCGGGTTCTCGACGGCGAGCTCCAGCCGGCCGCCGCGGCGGCGGGCTTCGATGGTCACCGTCCCCCCGTCGATGAGCTGGGCCAAGCCATGGGTGACCGCGTTCTCCACCAGCGGCTGCAGGAGGAGGGGGGGCACCAGGCACGGCAAGGCGTCCTCGTCCACCTGCCGCACGCAGGCCAGGCGGGGACCGAAGCGCACCCGCTCGATGGCGAGCAGGCCCTCGGCCAGCCCCACCTCCTCGGAGAGCGGGATGCGATCCTTCGCCCCCAGGGTGAGGCTCGTCCTCAGGAAGTCCGCGAGAAGCACGCACATCCGCCGGGCCCCCTCGGGGTTGGTGCCGGTCAAGGCGCTGATGGAGTTGAGGCTGTTGAAGAGGAAATGGGGGTGGATCTGCGCGCGCAGGGCCCGAAGCTCGGCGTCCCGCGAGAGGATCTGGAACTCCAGGGCCTGGGCCTCCGCGCGCCTAGACTCCTCGAAGGCCGCGAGCAGGTAGTGGAGCGCGGCCACGAGCAGGTAGAGGACGATGCCCATCCCGAGGAGCAATGGTCCGGCGGCGGCGGCGCGGGCCGTGAGTTTCTCGGAGAACAGTCCGGTCCAGTCGAGCAGCCCCCCCCAGGCCCGCGCGGCCAGGAGCAGCAGGCACGCGGAGAGCAAGGCCGCCGCGGCCTGGGCGCCGGCCAGGCGGGCGAGGAGGGTTTTCCCCAGGGGCGCCGACTGGCAGACCCAGAAGGCCCCCAGGCAGGCGAAGCCGTAGAAGAACGATAGGGGCAGCGCGAGGGCGAGGGCTTCCGTCCAGGAGAAGTTTCCGGTCAGGGCCAGAAGCCCCGCCAGCAGCACCGCCAGAAGCTCCCAGACGGTGATGTAGGCGAGCAGCCGCTGCCTCTCCGCCAGAAGCGGGTGCATGGCCGACTAGTTCTTGACCTCGACGCCCCCCATGATCGCGAGACCGGTCAGGACCAAGCGCTTCTTGGCCTCGAGCGGACGGCGGGTCTTGTCCTCGAAGCCGCCGAGGAGGGCGAGACCGCGGTTGTCCACGGCCCAGTCGTCGGGGACCCGGATCTCGACGCCGCCCATGAAGACGAAGAGGTCGAACATGACCGCTCCCTCCTTCATCGAAGCCTCGCGCAGATCGATCTCGCAGCCCCCCATGAGGGCGAAGGCGTCGCCCCCCTGGAAGTCCTGGGCATTGCTGCCCCGCTTGACCCCGCCCATGATCACGAAGGCGCTGAGGCGCGAGGGGAAGTCGTCCCCCGGGATCGCGGAGTGAAGCTCACCGACGGAGGAACGAAGGCTGTCCTGGATCGAGGAGTGGACGCTCTGCTCGATGGAGGAGCGGATCTTGTCCTTGAGGGCATCCGCGGCCGCCGCTCGCTCGACCCGCGGCGGAGCCAGCGCCCTCCAGGCCATGCTGGCCCCCACCGCCAGGAGGAGCAGCGGGAAGATCAGCCGGTGGCTGAGAAGCCCGAAGGTCGCCAGGAGCAAAAAGACCCCCAAAACCATCAGGCCCACCCCCGCCGGCCGCCCGCACTCCTGCCGCGACTGGACCATCCGGGCCAGACCGACCGCGACCAGGACCAGCGGCCAGAAGCGCCAGAACTGCCCCGCGTTCACGAGGCCCAGGTTATCGAGGGTCAGCAGGAGCCCGACCGCCATGACCGAGAAGCCGATGACCAGGCGGGGAGAGATGCGGGTACCCTCTCCGAACCCGGCTCCTCCCTCCCGGTCGCGTCCCATCCCTTTTCTCCCTCCTACCCCATAACTTACGCCGCGGGGGCCGCGCGGGGAACCGCTTATCGGCCAACCCACGGCCGCGACCGGCGAGCAGCCGGGATTTCTCGTCTAGAATCTTGTGGGGGATGTCCTCGAGGCCATGAAGGGCGGCGCCGGAGTGCTTCACGCGCGGGCCGAGAAGGGGTACGGGGGGAGGGGCGTCCGGCAGCGAGGCCGCCCCCATGGGGCTCCATGATCGGCCGCACCCTGTCCCATTACACGATCCTGGCCGAGATCGGCCACGGCGGCATGGGCGCGGTCTACCGCGCGATGGACAGCCGCCTCGGCCGCGAGGTGGCCCTCAAGATCCTGGCCCCCGGCCCAAAGGACGATCCCGAGCGCGAGCGCCGCTTGCGCCAGGAGGCCCAGGCCGCGGCCTCCCTCACCCACCCGGCCATCTCGGTGGTCTACGAGATCGACCAGGCGGAGGGCTACACCTTCATCGCCATGGAGCTGATCCGCGGGGAGCCGCTCGCCGCCCTCATTGGACGCGGGCCCCTCCCGCCCTCCCGCGCCCTCGAGCTCGCGCTCGAGGTGGCGGAGGGACTCGCGGAGGCCCACGCCCGGGGAATCGTCCACCGCGACCTCAAGCCCTCCAACGTGATGGTGACGGAGTCGGGCCGGGTCAAGATCATCGACTTCGGCCTGGCCAAACTGACCTCGGGCGGCGACGCCCTCGACAGCGGGGCGGTGACCCCGCCCCGGGGCCAGACCGACCCCGGCCGCATCATCGGGACCGCCGCCTACATGTCTCCCGAGCAGGTCCGGGGCGGGAAGGTGGATCCCCGGAGCGACATCTTCAGCTTTGGCGTGCTCCTCCACGAAATGCTGACCGGGGTGCGCGCCTTCCAGCGGGAGACGGGTGTCGAGAGCCTGAGCGCGGTGCTCCGGGATCCCCCGCCCCGGCTCTCCGGCCTCGACCTCGGCGAGGCCCAGCCCGAGATGGACCGCATCCTGGGCAAGTGCCTGGCCAAGGACCGGGAAGATCGGTACCAGGGAGCGCGCGACCTGGCCGTCGACCTGCGCGCCCTACAACGGCGGCTGGCCGCGGGGCCGGCCGCACCCCCGCCCTCCCCCGCCCACCCTCCCCGGCAGGGCCTGGGGGTCGTGATCGTGGACGACGAGGAGCCCGCGCGCGCGATCCTCCGCGAGTACCTGGCCGCACAGGCCGGGGTCGAGATCCTGGCCGAGTGCCGGAACGGGTTCGAGGCCGTCAAGGCGGTGGCCGAGCTCCAGCCGGACCTCGTCTTCCTGGACATCCAGATGCCGAAGCTGGACGGTTTCGAGGTCTTGGAGCTGATCGGCCGGGAGGTGGCGGTCATCTTCGTCACTGCCTTCGACGAGCACGCGGTGCGGGCCTTCGAGGTCAACGCGGTCGACTACCTGCTGAAGCCCGTGAGCGCGGATCGCTTCACGGCCGCCCTCGATCGCGCGCGCCAGCGGGTGCTGGCCTCCCGGCCGACCCCGGTCGCGGAGGTCCTGGCCGCCGTCCAGCCCCCCGACCGCGCGCGGGAGCGGATCCTGGTCCGGCAGGGACCCAAGGTGCACGTGATCCCGGTGGAGAGGCTGGACTACGCCGAGGCCCAGGACGATTACGTCTGCCTGCACACGGAGGGGAAAGCGCTCCTGAAACAGCAGACCCTGGGCGAACTGGAAATGAGCCTGGACTCCGCTCGCTTCGTCCGGATCCACCGGTCGTTTCTCGTGAACGTGGAGCGCCTGGCCAAGATCGAGAGCGACAGCAAGGAAGCTCGGACGGCGGTGCTCCAGGACGGCACGCGGCTGCCGGTGAGCCGCACCGGCTTCTCCCGGCTCAAGGGCCTGCTCTAAGTCGGAAGGGGTAAGCGAGCTGGCCGAGGAGGCCTGGGGGCACCTCCTCCCGGTCTAGGCCGAACCGCTCCGGCTGCCGGCCCCTAGGCAGATAGAACGTGCCGAAAGCGAGGTCGAGGAAGGGAAAGAGGCCCGCGAAGTTCTTGTCCCGCCCCTCTTCCTCGCAGGTGTGGTGCCAGCGGTGGAAAGCGGGCTGGCGAGCAGGGTAGCGCACGGGCCCGAACGTCCAGGGGACGTTCGCGTGGAGCAAGATCGCGTAGAAGGTCAGGAACGGCACGTAGCCGGCCAGGACTCCGGCCGAGAAGCCGAGGAGCAGGAGGGGGATCACCGCCGTCACCCGGGACAAGAGGTCGTTCACCGGGTGGAGGCGCACGGAGGACAGCCAGTCGAGCTCCTTGGAGCCATGGTGGACGGCATGGAAGGGCCAGAGCCAGCGGCCGTGGAAGAGGCGATGAGTCCAGTAGCCGATCAAGTCTCCCAGGAGCAGCACTTCCAGCACCTGGAGCACGGCCGGCTGGCCGGAAGCCAGGCGGGTGGGGGAAAACACGAAGGCCTGGATGTGCGCCCGGTCGAGGGGCACCCCCGCCAGCAGAGCCAGGAGCACCACCGCCACCATCACTCCGGCCCGGGTGACCCCTCGGGTCACGAGGGGAGTGAAGAACCAATAGGCCAGGTCCGTGAGGAAGCCCCGTCGCCGCAGGGGCTGTCCCCGAACCGCGGGGAAGAGGCGCTCCAGCGGCCACAGCACGGCGCCGAGCAGGAGCAGCCCGAGCACGACCCCGCCGAGCGAGGGCCCCATAGTCCTGATCTTAGGACAGCGCCGGCGGGAGCGGGGTTGGGGGATTCTGGGAGGCGGGGACGCTGCGGTCCCCCGCCGGGGACGATCCTTAGGCCTCGATCGGTTTCAAACCATTGCCCCCCTTGCGGTATCTCAAGGGTTGCGTGAGACTTCTGGCCCGTTCTGGAGGAGCCGGCGTCGCCAGCGGGGGAGGCTTTATCCGGGTCGGGGCGGAGGAGGACCGGCAAGCCGACGAGCGGCGCCTCGTGCGCCAGGCCCAAGCCGGGGACCTCTCCGCCTTCGAGGGGCTCTACCGGGCGAACGAGCGCCGAGTGTACGCTCTGTGCTTCCGGATGTCGTCGGATCCCTCGCTGGCGGAGGAGCTCACCCAGGAGGTGTTCGTGCGCGCGTGGCAGAAGCTGGGCTCGTTCCGGGGAGAGAGCGCGTTCTCGTCCTGGCTCTACCCCCTGGCCGTGAACGTGGCCCTATCGGAACGGCGCTCCCGCCGCAGGCGGACATCACGCGTGATGATCACGGACGACCTCACGCCCTTCGACGTGCCCCGTCCGGGGAAGCGGCCGGGACCCGAGGCCGGCTTCGACCTCGAGAGGGCCATGGCCGGGCTGCCCCCGGGGGCGCGGGCAGTCTTCGTGCTCCATGACGTGGAGGGTTACCGCCACCAGGAGATCGCCGCCCTCCTGGGCCTGGCGGAGGGAACGTCCAAGGCCCAGCTCCACCGGGCCCGTAAGCTCTTGCGAGAGGCGCTCGGAGAATGAACTGCGCGGAGGCCGAGGACCGGCTCGACGACTACGTGGACGGCTCCCTGCCCGAGGCCGAGTTCCAGGAGATGGAGCTGCACCTCGCGGGCTGTCCTCCCTGCCGGGAGCAGGACAGGCGGCTGCGCGCGGTGCTGGCCCAGGCGGCGGCCCTCCCCAAGACGCTCTCCCCCGCCCGCGACCTCTGGCCGGGAATCGCGGGGAGGATCGAGGGACAAAGGCGCGCTCCCCTGCGCGGCTGGCGGCCGATCGGCCTGGCCGCGGCCGCGGCCGTGGCCATCGCCCTGGGGGCCACGCTTTTCCCGCGCCCGGGGCCCCCCGTCGCTCCGGCCCCGCCCCCCGGTCTGCCCGTGGCCGTCTCCCCGGGCAGCGACGCTCTCCCGGAGGTCGAGGCCGACTATGCGCGGGCCACCACCGCGCTCCTGGCCGCCTTGAGCGAGCGCCCGAGCTCCCTCTCCTCCGAGACCCTGGCCAGCGTGCAGAAGAACCTGGACGTGATCGACCGCGCCCTGGCTGAGGTACGGGAGGCGCTTCGGAAGGACCCCGACAACGGCGAGCTGACCCACATGCTGGTCGCCACGCATCGCAAGAAATTGGACGTGCTGCGACGGGTGGTCAGGCTCTCGACGCAGCTCTAAGAAGGACTGAGCAGCCCATGAGAACCCACATCCTTGCCCTTTCCCTCACCCTGGCCGCGGGAGCGGCCGTCGCCCAGACCTCCATGGACCAGCGGCGTCCGGCCGCTCCCGACGGTCTGGTGGAGATCGAGAACTCCGCCGGCTCCATTCGGGTCATCGGCTGGAACCGCAACGAGGTCGCGGTCTCGGGCACCCTGGGCCGGCGGGCCAGTGGCCTCGAGTTCTCGGGCGACCCCCACCGCACCCGCATCGAAGTCCAGGCGGAGGGGAACCCCCACGCCGTGCACGCCGACCTCGAGGTCCATGTCCCCGCGGGCAGCCGTCTGGAGATCGACTCTTACGCGGCCAGCATCACCATCACCGACGTAACGGGGGCGGTGAAGGCGGAGACCGTGAACGGCAGCATCTCCATGACGGGGGGATCGAAGGAGGTGAACCTCCAGACCGTGAACGGGAGCGTGGAGGTGACGAGCCCGGCCAACCGCGTCCACGCGGAGTCGGTGAATGGCGCGGTCACGGTGCGGGACGCGAGCGGGGAGGTGGACGCCTCCACCGTGAACGGCCGCCTGGTGGTGGTGGGGGGCACCTTCCAGCGCGCGCGCCTGGAGACGGTCTCCGGGAGCCTGCGCTTCGAGGGCGACCTCGCCAAGAAGGCCACCCTGGACGCGGAGACGGTGAGCGGCAGCGTGGAAGTGGTCCTGCCCGCGGGGGTCGCCGCCGACTTTTCGGTCTCCACCTTCAGCGGCGACATCGAGAACGAGCTGGGGCCTGCGGCCCAGAAGAGCAGCCGCTACACGAGCGAGAAGAGCCTGAGCTTCAGCACGGGGGCGGGCGGGGCGAAGGTGTCCGTGCAGACCCTGAGTGGTTCGATTCGGCTCCGCAAGCGCTAAACCCAAGAAAAGAGCGAGGAGAGAAGCGATGAGCCTCAAGCCGATGTTGACCCTGGGCCTTTCCGCTGTCCTGGCCGGGCCCGTCTTCGGGGCGGATTTTCACTGGCAGGGCAAGATCGCCGCGGGGGCGACGGTCGAGATCAAGGGCGTCAACGGGGGTATCGAAGCCTCCGCCGCCCCTGGCAGCGAGGTCGAGGTGACGGCGGTCAAGCATGCGCGGCACAGCGACCCCGCCGAGGTCGAAATCAAGGTTGTAGAGCACGAGGGGGGCGTCACCATCTGCGCGGTGTACCCCAGCCCCAGTTCCACCCCCAACGAATGCCAGCCCGGATCCGGTGGGCGCATGCACACCCAGAACAACGACACGAGCGTGGATTTCACGGTCAAGGTCCCGGCGGGCGCGCGCTTCGTCGCCCGCACCGTGAACGGGGGCATCGAGGCCGAGGCTCTCTCCGGGGACGCCGAGGCCTACACCGTGAACGGTGGCATCAAGGTGCAGGCCGGCGGCCATGTCCACGGTGAGACCGTCAACGGCGGGATCAAGGCCTCCCTCGGTCGCACGAACTGGACGGGCGCCCTGGCCTTCAAGACCGTCAACGGAGGGATCACTCTCGACCTCCCACCCGACGCGGGAGTGGAGCTGAACGCGGAGACCGTGAACGGGGACATCACCTCCGATTTCCCCCTGACCGTCCAGGGCAAGCTCTCGAAGCGGCGGATCAGCGCCACTATCGGGAGCGGCGGCCGGCAGCTCTCGGTCTCCACGGTGAACGGCGGCATCCAGATCCGCAAGGGACCCTGAGAGCACCCTCCTTGGGGTGATCGCCAATACCCGCAGCTGGGCGGGTCTCGAGCCTCCCAACCCCGAAACTCTTGCCTCCGCCCTTGAGCACCCGCTCCGGCCGTGAAGCGTGACTTTGGCCTGTGGGGGTTGGCTTGAAGCAAGACGGGCGCGGCCCCGAGAGGAACTCAAAAAGCGAGGCCGAGCCGGAAGTAGACGCGGGTGTCCCCACCGGCCGCAAAGCCGCGGGCCAGACTCACTTGCCCGGTGAGGGGGAGACGGTGGCCGAGGTAGGTGTCCGCCCCCAAGGATAGGCCGGCCGCGGTCTTGACGTCCCCCAGCCGGAAGACGCCGCTCCAGGCGTGGGCGGCGTCGAAGAAGGCCGTGGTGTGCAGGTGGCGGATGAAAAGGGGAAGCGAGCGCTCCCCCCTCTCCAGGGCGGCGAGCGGCACCCGGTACTCCAGGTTCGCCTCTGCGAAGTTCCGGCCGGGGAAGGCGTTGTCGGGATACCCCCGGAGAACGGCCATGTTGGTCTTGACGAGGTCGAAGAGGTCGGTGTCGGGGAAGCCGCCCACCGCGAAAGAGCGCTGAAAGCCGGGCTGGCCGACGGTTAAGCCTCCGCCCGTCCGCAGGGCCAGCACGTCCGACTCCCCGAAAAGCCGCCAGTAGGCGCGGGCGTCGGCGCTGACCTTCCCCAGCGACAGACTGCTGCCGAACGAGGGGTCCTCCTTGAGATAGGCGAGCCGGAGCCGATAACCGTCCAGGGGCGAGATCGACAGGGGGTACTGCTTGGCCGAGCTCAAGGTCCAGGCGGCCTCCACGCCTCCCAGGTCCAGGGGCGGCCCCGTCGTTCCCTCCCCCTCCTGCCGCTCCCGCCGCCAGGTCACGGAGAAGGTCTGCGACGAGCGCAGGGAGACCCAAAGAGGGACGGAAGCCAGAAGGTTCAGGCGACGGGTGCGCAGGATGCCCTGGCTGCCGAGATCCTTCTCGTCCTCGAGGGTCAGGAGGAGGGTGGGCCAGAGGCGATCGTACTGATAGAAGCCCTGGGTGCTGAAGCGGCCCGATGCCGTGCCGCGGTAGACGTCGAGGCCCCACACGTGGCGGAAGAGCGGATCCGACCCCGCGGTGGCCGCCCCGTAGAGCGTCTCGCGGTCGGCGCTCCTCAAGTAGGGCGTCCAGAAACGCGGCAGCAGGGTCGGGAAGGGGCGGTAGGTCCGAGCGGCCGCAGTCTCGGGTTCCGGGTCCGGGCCGGGCGGGGGGTAAGGATCGCGGAAGGGCTCTGCCGGGGGGGCCCGGGCCAGGTCGAGGGGAGCCAGGTGGACGTCGTAGCCGCGCGACGAGTAGGCCGCGAAGGCCACCTCGGAGCCGCTCGGGCTCACGGAGGGCGAAAAGGCGCCCCCCAGCACGTTGGTGACGCGCAGAAGAGCGCGGTCTTCGCGGCGCAGAGCGTACAGGTTGGAGACGCCGTCCCGGTCGGAACGGAAGATCAGGTACTCGCCATCCGGCGTCCAGGTCGGCTCCACGTCCTTGGCCCGATCCTCGGTCAGGTTGGTGGCCTCGCCGGTGGCGGGATCCACCTCCATCAAATCCAGCCACCCGCCCGCCGTCCAGCGCGAGGCGGCGATCACGTCCCCCTGTGGCCGCCAGTGGGGGCCGCTCCACTCCGTGCCGGGAGGAGAGTTGGTCAGACGGCGGAGGCCGTGCCCGTCCATGCCGATGGTGAACAGGTCGCTGCGGTCCCCCAGGCGACGGACGAACAGGATCGAGGCCCCGTCGGGAGCGACGTCCGGATCGCGAGCGCGAAGCCCGCGGGTGAGCCAGCGCACCCGGCCGCTCGCGAGCTCCACCCTCCGAAGGTCCGAGAAACTCGAGAAGGCGTGGAAGAGGTCGGGTTCGTCGTAGACGAGGGCGCGGCCATCCGGCGTCCAGGACAAGGAGGTGCCCCCGTTGCGGTCGGCGAGCTTCCGGTCTCCGCTGCCGTCGGGACGCATGAGCCGGATGGCCGGAAAGCGGGTGAGGGTCTGGCTGGAATAAGCGATCCAGGCGCCGTCCGGGCTGAAGCGGGGCTCGGTCTGGCGGATTCCGCGCGTGGTCAGAGCACACGAAGGGGTGAGCCCGGTGGCCTCGATCCGCTCCGCCTCGCGCTCGGCACGGGATCGTTCCTCGGCCGACCACTCCCGCCAGAGAGCGTGGAAGCTGCTTCCCGTGACCCGAACCGAGGTGAGGTCGTCGAGATAGGGGATCAGGTGCCCCGCCTGAACGCGCGCCAGCTCGGGCAAGGTGCCGGGGCCCGACCGCGCCGTCATCTCCCGCAGAAAAGCCTCCCCGAAGAGGTAGGAGGCCTGGCCCTCGGGCCAGCGGTCCAGGGCGAGGACCGCCTGGTCCTCGCGGAGGAAGGCGCCCTCGAGGGCGGCCATGCGGAGGACCATGCGTGCGTCCGGGTTCCGGCCGCGCCCGAAGGCGGTCCCCTCGGTCTCTTCGTAGGTGGCCAGGCCCTCGACCATCCAGGTCGGGGCGAAGAGGTTGGGAAAGAGGTAGGGGGCGCGACCAAACACCTTGCGCCCGGCTCGGACGAGCCCCCGGCCCTCGTCCAGGTGGACGCTGTGGGCCAGCTCGTGGGTGAGCACGTAGCGGAGCCAGCCCGTGAAGTTGCCGAAGTCGTCGCTCCCATCCGGGGAGGCGGCACGGATGTAGACGAGCGGATACGGGAAGGGCGTCGAGTAGCCGTTAGGATCGTCCTCCACATCGGCAAGCACGATGTTCAGATGGCCCACGCGGTGGCGGTAGCGCGCCTCGTGGCCCTCGAGGATCTCGGTGGCTAGGGCCGCGGCCTGGCGGGCCATGGCCTCCAGTCCCTGGTGGTAGTGCACGGTCACCCGCGCGCTGGAGATGCTGTAAAACCGGAGGTGGGGGGGGAAGGAGGCTCCCTCGGCACGGGTGGCCAGGGCCAGAAGGGGGAGGAGGACGGCGAGCCTGGCCGTCCGCGAGGCGTGGTTCATGCCCGCATGGAGGGTAACACGGGCCCGCCGCTTGCGCGCGCGCCCGCGGCTGGTACCATCCCTCGTCACTTTGGCAGGAGGCCCTATGTCTTTCTCGCGCCGCGCGCTCCTCCGACTCTCGGGAGCGGCCGCCCTTGGCTCCCGTCTTCATCCTCCCACAGAGCTGGCCGGCGAGGACCTGCCTCTGCCCGCACCCCTCGCCGAACTCAAGCCCATGACCGCGGGCATTCCCCCCATCGGCCTCGAAGAGCACAAGGCCCGACTCCTCGCCGCCCAGCGGCTGATGACGGACGCCGGCCTCGACGCTATCGCGGTGGGGCCGGGCACCGGCCTCACCTACTTCACGGGTGCGGAGTGGGGGCTCTCCGAGCGCTTCCTGGGCCTGGTCTTGACGAGGGAAGGCGACCCCGCTTGGATCACGCCCGCCTTCGAGAAGACGCGGGCCCTCGAGCAGATCCGGATGGGCTCCGACGTGCGGGCCTGGGAGGAGCACGAGTCCCCCTACGACCTGGTGGCGTCGATCCTGCGCGACCGCAAGGTGGCTGGCGGCCGGATGGGGATCGAGGAGACGATGCCCTTCGTCTTCGCGGACGGGATTGCCAAAGCGGCCCCCGCTTTGCGGCTGGAGAGCGCCACCCCCGTCACCGCGGGCTGCCGCATGATCAAGGACAGCCACGAAATCGCGCTCATGCGGCGGGCCGGTCAGATCACCCTCAGCGCCCACCGCGCGGTCTTCGCATCGCTCAAGGAGGGGATGACGCAATCCCAGGTCTCGGCCCTGTCGGCCCAGGCCCACCGCCGTCTGGGTATCCCGGGGGGCTCCCTCGTTCTCTTCGGGGCGAACGCCGCCTTCCCCCACGGAACCAAGCAGCCCCGACCCCTGAAGGCGGGGGACGTGGTCCTGATCGACGGCGGTGGGAGCTTCCACGGATATGCGAGCGACATCACCCGCACCGGCGTCTTCGGCGCCCCTCCCACGCCGCGCCAGCGCGAGGTCTGGGACCTCGTCCGCAAGGCCCAGGAGGCGGCCGTCCGGGCCGGCCGGCCGGGCGTGGAGTGCCAGGCTCTAGACGCGGCCGCCCGCAAGGTCATCACGGACGGGGGCTTCGGCCCCGCCTATGCCAGCTTCACCCACCGTCTGGGCCACGGCATCGGCATGGACGGCCACGAGTGGACCTACCTCGTGCGGGGCAACTCCACCAAGCTTCGGCCGGGAATGTGCTTCTCCAACGAGCCGGGGGTGTACCTCCCGGGGGAGATGGGCATCCGGCACGAGGATGTCATGACCGTCACCGAGGACGCGGTCGAGAATCTCACCAAGTGGTCGGGCAGCCCCGAGGACCCGGCGGTGATCTGATGCTCCCCCGACTCGCGACGACGCGGCGGACAGCTTCCCCCGCCGGGGAAGCCGCGTGAAGGATCCCCGCGAGGAGCTTCTAAACATCTATGACGCTGCGGGGGCGGTCGTGGATGCGCGGCCGCGGCGGGAAGCCAAGCGCTCGGGTCTGGCCGTGGGCGCGGTCAATATCCTGCTTGTGAACGCCCTCGGCCAGATCCTGCTCCAACGGCGACCGCCCGACAAAGAGAACGGCGGGCGCTGGGACAAGTCGGTGGGCGGCCACGTGAGCGCGGGCGAGACCTTCGACACCACCGTCGTGCGGGAGGCGGGGGAGGAACTCTTCGAAGACGCGCACTCGCCCGCCGTACGCCTGGTCCCGAGCGCGGAGGCCTTCCCGGGAGCGCTGGCCGGCGCCGACCTGACCCGTACCGTCGTCTTTCGACAATTCTCCTTCCAGCGCAACCTGCGGGACGTGAGATACGCGCCCGGGGGCGGATTCCGAAACGTTCTCTACCACGTGGCGATCTATCTGGGCCGCACCGACATCCCCCTCTCGGGCTTCCACCCTCAGGCTACGGAGGTGGAGGACCTCCGCTACTTCCCCGCCGGGGATGTGGACCAGATGCTGCTCAACAGCGCCCTCGCCCCCAACATGGCCTTCCTCTGGCTCACCCACGCCGCCGACCTCTTGGCGCTCGTCCGCCCCTGACGCGGTAAAATTGACGGATGGCGGCCACCACCTGGGACGACGTTAGGCGCGCGCTGGCTCTTCGCCCGCCAACGCAGGTGGCGGAAAAAGCCGCCTCTCGCGCGGCGGTGGCGCTGATCCTGAGGGAGGCAGCGAGAGGACTGGAACTGCTCTTCATCCGGCGGGCCGAGCACGACGGGGACCCCTGGTCGGGCCAGGTGGGGTTCCCGGGCGGGCGCGCCGAACCGGGCGAGGACGACCTCCGGTCAACCGCTGTCCGCGAGACCGAGGAAGAGATCGACTTGCGCCTGGGAGCGGCCGAGGAGTTCCTAGGCGAGCTCGACGAGGTCCGGGCCATGGCACGGATGCGCCCCATGGATCTCACCGTCCGGCCCTTCGTCTTCAGGCTCCATGAGCCGGGGGCCGCCCTCCGCCCGAGCTCGGAGGTGACGAGCCTGCACTGGATCCCCCTCGACGAGATCCGGGGGCCCCGCTGGCGCGGCACCCTGGACTACGACAACCAGGGCACGACGCTCCACTTCCCGTGCCTGCGCTACGACGGGCTTGTGATCTGGGGACTCACCTATCGGATGTTCACGAACTTCAATGAACTGTTGGAGGCCGCGGTCGCGGAAGTGCCTGCCCTGGGGCCGGATCCCCACCCCGGCTAGGAACCGCGGTGCTAGCATTGGCCATGATCCGGCTGGTGCGGGAACCCATCGATCTCGCCGCCCTCCAAGCGGCCGCTCCCGCCGACGGCGCGCTCTGTCTCTTCGTGGGCGTGGTGCGGAACGAGAACGGCGGCCGCCCGGTGCTGCGCCTGGAGTACGAGGCCTACGAGGAGATGGCGCTCCGCCTCATGGAGGAGATCGCGGCCGAGACCCGGCGTCAGTGGCCGGGGACGGAGGTGCGGATCGTCCACCGGCTGGGCCGCCTGGGTATCGGAGACGCCAGCGTGGCCGTGGCCGCCACCTCGCCCCACCGAGGGGAGGCGTTCGCGGCCTGCCGCTACGCCATCGACACCCTGAAAGCCACCGTCCCCATCTGGAAGAAGGAGTTCTACGCGGACGGGGAGGTTTGGCTGGAAAGCCCCGCGCCGGCACCCCAGCCAGAGCCCTGACGCCATAGGGGCACGCCGCTCAGAAAGAAGGCTGGATTGGGGGAGGGGAGGGCGCCGCCTCCCCCCTCGACCAGGGGGGAGGCGGTTCGCCCCCTATTCACGATGGTCAGCGGTTGTTGGTCAGGGTGCTATCTGGAACACGACTCCGCCCGCCAGCGGCCCCCCCGTGCTCGATGTCCCGTAGAGGACGCTCCCGGAAAGAACGAGCCCCGTGATGGGGAATGCGCCATCCGACCCTGAGAAGTCATGGAGAACGCTGTACGTGCCATCCGGCGCGAGCTTGAAAACCGTTCCCAGGTTCGAGCCGCCACCGGCCGACGTCGTTCCGTAGAGGGTGCCGATGGAGTCGAGGATCAGGTTGGCTTTTGGAGAAGCACCGTCGGCAAGGGAGCAACTGTGAAGCATGGTGTAAGTCCCGTCGGGCGCTATCTTGAAAACGGTGCCCAAATTCGAGGCGCCACCAGCGGACGTCGTCCCGTAGAGATTGCCGCTCGAATCTTGGGCTAGCGCAGCCAAGGGATTAGCGCCATCCGCGCCGGCGAAGGAGTGGAGGATGGTGTACGTGCCGTCCGGTGCCAGTTTGAAGACGATCCCCAGGCCCGCCGAACCCCCTTGGAGAGTCGTGCCGTAGAGGCTGCCGCCAGCATCGATCACCAGTCCCGCCATGGGCATCATGCCGTCGCCTGGACCGAAACTGTGGAGGACCGAGTAGGCACCTCCAGCATTCAGCTTGAAGACGATCCCCCCGAATAAATGCGCGCCACCATCGGAGGCGGTGCCATAGAGGTTGCCGCCCGCGTCGGAGACAAGGCCCCCAAACGGCGACCTTCCGTCGGGAGCCGGGGGAAGAAACGCCCCAAACCCGTGGAGAACTGTGTACGTCCCGTCCGTGGCCAGTTTGAAGGCCGTGCCACCATTGTTTGGGCCCAGGAAAGCCGTCGTGCCGTAAAGGTTGTTGCTTCCATCAATGATGAGGGAGGCGAAGGGAGCAGCGCCGTCAGTCATTGGGTTGAAGGTGTGACCGACGCTATAGGTTCCATCGGCCGCCAGCTCAAAGATGGAGCCGTAGGTGCCTTCTCGTTGCGTCGTACCGAAAAAGTTGCCATGAGAATCGAGGACGATGCCGTTGGGGGAGGGGTTGCTGAAGCCGTGAAGGAGAGTCCAGGTCCCGTCCGGGGCAAGGGTGAAGAGAGTGCCGGAACTTCCCGGACCCCCTTCAAGGGTGGTCCCGTACAGATTGCCGGCGGCGTCCACGACCAGGTTGCCAGGACTGTCGCCATCATCGCCGGCCGTAAAACTGTGCAGGACACTGAACGTGCCGTCCGGAGCAAGCTTAAAGACAGAGCCGAAGCCTGAGCCCCCTTGGGGGGCAACGCCGTACAGGTTACCGCTCAAATCCCGAGTGAGCCCTCCCGGATAGTGCGGCAACGTGTAAACGACGGTGAACGTTCCGTCTGTGGATAGCTTGAAGATCGTGCCTTGATGGTTGGAGCCACCGGAGAACGCGAGCCCGACCAGATCGCCACCCGGAACACGAATGAGACCGAAGGGTTCGGCGCCGTCGCTCCCTCCCGTGAAGCTGTAGAGGATGGTATGAGTGCCGTCGGGAGCCAACTTGTAAATGGTGCCGCCGCCGAAGGGGCCCCCGCCCGAACCGCCGCTGGCCGTCGTCCCGTAGAGATTGCCGTGCCGGTCACGAACGAGGCAGCATGTCGGATTGAACCCGTTGCTGTCCAAGCTGAAACTGTGGAGAAGGGTGTAGGTGCCGTCACGAGCCAACTTGAAGACCGTGCCCTCTCCGTTAGGACCCCCATTGGAGGTCGTCCCATAAAGGTTACCGGATCGATCCCGTATCAGACCTCCGTTCGGAAACCCGCCGTCGCGGTTGGGGGCGAAGGTGTGCAGGAGCGTGAAGGTGCCGTCGCGAGCCAACTTGTAGAGTGTGCCTTGGCCCGCACCGCCCTCTAGGGTCGTCCCGTAGAGATCGCCGCGGCGATCGCGGAGGAGATCTCCTCGAGGGTTGGCACCATCGGCACCGTTAAACTGGTGGAGGATCGAGAGTACCCCGTCAGGTGCATGCTTGACGATGGCACCCTGCCCCCAGATGCCGCCACCCCCAACCGATCCGTACAAGTTGCCCTGCCTATCCCTTATGAGGCGGGAAGACGGGAAGGCAAGGCCCTCAAAGGTCTTGAGAGTGCTATAGGTCTGCGCCCAAGCAGAGGTGCCGGAGCAAACAGTCAGCGCGGCAAGGAAAACGCTCCGGACCCAGTATGGCTTCACCATGAAACCTCCTCCGACGAGCGGTCGTTCCGCACACGTCGATCTATAGGGCGGAAGTTTAAGCAGAATTCGTGCCTGGGGGATACGAAACCGGCCAACACAGGGGATGGAGAGACTTAGGAGTGGCACTCTGCCTGACTCAGCCGTGAGTGCTTGCCGGGTCAGTGTATCGCGCTGCCCACACTTGGAATCGAATCGACACGCGCTAGGGCACAGGCCGACCGAGAGATCGGCCAGGCGTTCGCTGTTCCCGCTCCTCGCGGCCCCATCCGGCCTGAGACCCTCGCATCAGGGCAGGGTCTGCTGCAAGACTCGCATCACGTTCCCGCCCATGATGCGGGCCACCTCGTCCTCGGCGAAGCCCTCCCCGAGCAGGGCTTCGGTAAGGACGGGCAACCCAGCCGCGTCGAAGGGAGTCGTCACCGCCCCATCGAAGTCGGAGCCGAGTCCCACGTGGTCGACGCCGGCCACGTCGACTGCGTGTCGGATGGCCCTCGCGATGGCGCGGGCGTCGTCGCCGCAGACCGCGGTCGGCCAGAAGCCGATGCCCACCACCCCGCCCGTGCCCGCGATCCGCCGGAGCTGCTCATCCGAAAGATTCCGGTTGTTGTCACAGGTGCCCTTCACCCCCGTGGGGGAGACGACGACGGGGCGTTTGGCCATGGCCAGAACGTCGTCGATCGTCTTTTCGGAGGCGTGGGCGAGATCGACGAGGATTTTCCTCTCCTCCATGCGCCCCACGACCTCGCGCCCCAGGGGGGTGAGCCCGCCCTTGCTGACCCCGTGGGCGGATCCCGCCACTTCGTTGTCGAAGAAGTGGGCGAGGCCGATCATCCGATACCCCGCCTGATCCATGACGGCGACGTTGCGGGCGTCCCCCTCCAGAACGTGGGCGCCCTCGAGGGAAAGGAGTCCGGCCACCATGCCCGGGTCGTGCGCGCGCCGCTCGAGGTAGCCGGAGAGGTCGGCACCCCGCCTCACCACCCGGAGTCGGCCGCCGGACAGCGCGGCCATCCTGTGCAGCCGCCGCGCTTGGTAGACGGCGCGCTCCTTCAGGCTGGTCCAGGTCTTGGGAGCCCAACCCTGGGTCAAGGCGAACAGCGTCACCGCGTCTCCCCGGTCCTCGGTGCGGTCGATGTCCACGTTCCAGGGCGTCTTGGTGAAGACATCAAAGACCTGAAGCGCCACCCCGCCCTCGATCAGCCGGGGCACGTCCACGTGCCCCCGGGTTCCGTGGGCCAGGAGGTCCCGCCCCCAGACCAGGGAGTCGGCGTGGAGGTCGGCCGCCAGCAGCCGGGCGTGGAGGGCGTGGGCCCGCTCCGAGACGGTGTAAGGCCCGAGGTGCCGGGTCTGGTTCAGGTGTCCATCCACGAGCGCGGGCACGGCCAGGAAAGAAACGATGAGGACGGAGAGCAAGAGGAGGGCGGGGATGACGATAATTTTGCGCACGCGGTTGGGAGGGGGCGGGGGCTATCCGCCGATCTGGAACATGGATCGATCCTCGGTGGAGATCCCTTCGTCCAGCCGGTGGCCGGTGGGTTTGGTCCCCACCGCCCGCGCCAAGATCGCGGCCACTTCGGGAAGGCCGGCTCCCGAGCGCAGAGCGCGCTTCACGTCCAGCTCGTCGTCGTTGAGCAGACAGAGGTGGAACTTGCCGTCGGCGGTGAGGCGCATGCGGTTGCAGGTGCCGCAGTAGGGCTCGCTGACGGGGCTGATGAAGCCCACCACCCCGCGGCCCCCCTCGAAGCGGAAGTTATTCGACTCGTCCGAAGGGTTCGCGCTCGGCGCCGGGAGGAGGCGACCCAGAACCGCCTCGATGCGTTGCCGGGTCTCGCGGGAGGGGACGAACTGCGAGAGGGCGATGTGTGCGGTCTCGCCCCCGCCCAGCGGCATCAGCTCGATGAAACGAACGTGCCAGTCCCGCTCCAGGGCCCGGGCGGCAAGGTCCACCACGTCCTCGTCGTTGTAGTCGCGCGTCACCACGCAGTTGATCTTGATGGGCTTGAGGCCCGCCGCCTCCGCGGCCGCGATGCCGGCCTCGATCTCTTCCAGGGTGCCGAAGCGCATGATCTTCTTCAGGCGCTCGGGGTGGAGGGTGTCGATGTGGATGTTGATGCGGCGGAGGCCGGCTTCGGCCAGGGGACCGGCCAGCCGCGGGAGCAGGATCGCGTTGGTGGTCATGGCCAGGTCCTCGACCCCTTCGATGGACGCGATCCGGCCCGTGATCTCCAGGATGTCCGGCCGCAGAGTGGGCTCGCCCCCGGTGAGCCGGAACTTGCGGAAACCGACGCTCACGGCAGCCCGGGCCACGGTCTCGATCTCGGCCGCGGTCAGCAGCTCGGGGGAGGGGATGAAGCTCAAGCCACGCAGGGGCATGCAATAGACGCACCGCAGGTTGCAGTGGTCGATGACGGACAGACGAAGGTAGTTGATCTCGCGCCCGAAGCGGTCCCGCGGCAATTCAGCCTCCCGGACAGACCTAGTCTACGCCGTTTTGGCAACCCGGCGCGCGGCCCGGGAAGCGAGTCCGCGGAGAAGCTTGACAAAGGCGAGGGGAGGCCCATGATACCGTCGATCGCATCTCTCAAAAGATGGGGGCCTTGGTCCTCCCTCCGGGGGCGGCACCTGGACCCCTCGCAGGAGGCCGCTTGGAGCGGGACCCCGACCAGAGGAGGTACGAGCGCTTCAAGCTGCGCGTCCCCCTCTACATCTCGATGGAGAGCCAGCTCTTCCACAAGAAGATCCATCTTGAGTCCAAGGATGTGTCCGCGGGCGGTGTGTCCTTCGAGACCAGCCGCGAGATCCCCCTGGAGGCGGAGTCGCGGGTCGTGGTTTCCAACCTGGGCGACCTGACGCCTCCCACCTTCATCCGGGGTCGGGTGGCCCACCTCAAGCAGGACCCCGCGACCGGGCGCTACACGGTGGGCATCGAGTTCACCGAGTTCGTCAACACCACGCGGGAGGAGATCGTGGCCCGGATCGAAGCTTGGCAGCGCACCGCCGTCCCCCCTTCCCCCAGTTGACCACCCAGGCTCTTTCGTGTGAGATGTGCCCTGGTGCGCATTCGCGTGCGACTCTTCGCGGCCCTGCGAGAGGCCGCGGGGCGGGGAGAGTTGGAGCTGGACCTACCCCCCGCGGCCACCGCCGAAGACGCCTGGCGCCGTCTGGCCCAGGAGCACCCGATTCTTGCCTCGCGCCGGGGCAGCCTCGCCGCTTCCGTGAACCGTCGTTACGCCCCTTTCTCGCAGGCCCTCGCGGAAGGGGACGAACTCGTTTTCATACCCCCGGTCAGCGGGGGCTGATGGGGGGAGGTGAGCGTGCCGGGTAGCGGAGGACCAGGGGAGCGAAGAAAGCACGAGCGTTTGGTGGTGCGCGTGCCGCTCTACGTGGTGGTGGAGGGCGAGATCTTCCAGAAGATGGTCGAGATGGAGTCGAACAACGTCTCCGTGGGCGGGCTGTCCTTCGAGACCCGCCGCGAGATCCCCCTGGATGCGGAAGCCCTGGTCATGGTCTCCCGACTGGGAGACCTCCCCGCCTCCGCCCAGATCAAGGCCCGGATCGTGCACTGCCGCCCCAACTCCGCGACCGGGGCCTTCCTCGTGGGCCTGAAGTTCACCGAGTTCGTGGGCGTGACGCCCGAGCAGCTCTTGGCCCGCATAGAGGCCTGGAAGAAGGAGCACGGGCCCCCGCCGGGTTCGGCCGACTAGGCCCGGACCCTCCCGCCTCTTCCCCCCCACTCAGGGACCGCGGCGGCGGCCCCCCCCGTTTCACGACGGGCGGACCCCCTTCGTCGCCTCCGCGGGGTCGCCGCCGGCCCGCGCTCGATCCGGACGACCGAGGTGCTCTCACAGGACCAGCCGGTAGCCGGCGCCGCGCACGGTGTGCAGGTGCTCGGGCGAACGGGGGTTGGCCTCCAGGTACCGGCGAAGGCGGAGGATGAAGTTGTCCACGGCCCGGGTCTCGGTGTCGGGGCTCACGTTCCAGACCTTCTCCAGGATCTCGGCTTTGGAGACGATGCGGCCCGCGTTCTGGACGAGAAGCTTCAGCAGCATCGCCTCCAGCAGCGTGAGGTGGATGGTTCCGGCCCGGCTCTTGAGCTCGAAGGTCCGGAAGTCCACCTCCGTCTGGCCGATCCGGGCCGTCTCCAGCTCCCCTCCCCCGCCCCGGGCCCAGTCCCGCCTCCGGATCAGCCCGTTGACCCGGGCCAGGAGGACGGGCAAGTCGAACGGCTTGGGCAGGTAGTCGTCCGCCCCCACCTCGAGGCCGTGAACGACGTCCTGGGGCAGGCTCTTGGCGGTCAGCATCAGGATGGGGGTGAAGTTGCCGACCTTGCGCAGCCGATCCGCCACCTCGAAGCCGCCCATCCCGGGCAGCATCACGTCCAGGATCACGAGGTCGAAGGCCTGGGCATCGGGGGGACCGGTGCCGGCCAGGCGGGCGAAGGCCTCCGCTCCGTCCGCCACCACCTCGACGTCGTAGCCCTCGAGCTCGAGGTTGAACCTTATCCCCGTGGCCAAGTGCTCCTCGTCCTCCACGATGAGCACTCTAGACATGTTCGGTCTCGGGCGTCGACTCCGGGAGGGCGGGAAGGGTGAGGGTGAAGGTCGAACCGCGGTCGGGGCCGGGACTGTCCGCGGAGACGGTGCCCCGGTGCCCCTTCACCACAGAGCGCACGATGAACAGGCCCAGCCCGGTGCCGGGGCGGCTGCGGCGGGCCTCGGAGCCGATGCGGTAGAAGCGGTTGAAGATGAACGGCATCTGGGCGCGGCTCATGCCCACGCCGTGGTCGTGGACCCGGAGCTGGGCCTGGCCGTCCCCATCCGCCCGCACCTCCACCTGCACCTCCACCCGGTCCTTCGAATACTTGACCGCGTTGTCGAGGAGGTTGAGCACAGCCGTCTCCAGGGCCTGGACGTTGCCGCGGATCATCAAGTTGTCGGGGCCGGCGTATTGGATGGTCTCCCCGGGGAGCTGGTGACGGGTCCGGGTGAGCTCTATGGCGCGCCGGGCCAGCTTGGCCAGATCCAGGGGCTGGGGGTCCACCACCGGACGGTCCGTGTACATGGCCGCGTTCAGCACGTTGTTGATGGTGGTGTGGAGCCGGTCCAGGTCCTGATGCATGGTCCGATAGAAATCCTCCCGCCGGCTCTCCGGCAGGTCCCGCAGCTGAAGAGTGTCCAGATAGAGCTTGAGGGAGGCCACCGGGGTCTTCAGCTCGTGGGTCACCGCACTCACGAAGTTGCTCTGGCGCTCGTTGAGGCGCACCTCGCGCAGGAGGAGGATCACGATGAGCACCAGGCCGGCGATCAGGAGCAGGAAGAGGAGGGAGCCCAGGAGGTAGATGACCCAGCGCAGGGTGGCGAACTCCGCATGCGACCGGTCCGGCACCCCCAGGATCCAAGCCACGGTGAGGGCCACCGCCACCACGATGAGGGTGACCCCCATCGTGATGAACTGCCACTTGGGCCGCTTCGAGGCTGAGAGCTGCGAGCCCGTTACCGTCATGAGAGAACCGCTGGTCAAACCAGCTTGTCGATGTTCTTGAGAAGGCTTCCCAGATTCACCCGCCGCCAGAAGCGCGAGAAGCGGGCGAGCGCGACCTGGTTGCTGAGGCGCATCCAGAGCGACGAGCCGTGTAGGGCCCGGTTGGAAACGGCCATGAGGCGCTCGTAGGCGGCTCCGTAGGGGAACCACCAGAGGGCGGGGCGGCGGCTCCGGTCCGAGGTGACGTACTTCACCTGGACCATCTCCCGGAGCCCGGCCAGGCCGTGGGTCCGCCCGAAGCCGCTCTTCTTGATCCCGCCCCAGGGGGCGGTGGGCTCGCCGTAGCTGGAGACGCAATCGTTGATGGTCACGACTCCCGCGGCCAGCCGCTCCTGGAGCCGGCGGGCGGTGGCGGGATTGCGCGTCCAGCCGCTGGCGGTGAGACCGTATTCGCTCTCATTGGCGAGCTCAATGGCCTCGTCCACCGACTCCACGGTCATGATGGGCAGCACGGGCCCGAACGTCTCCTCCCGCATGACCCGCATCGAGTGGTCGACCCCGGTGAGGACGGTGGGCGGATAGAAGTAGCCTGGCCCGGAGGGCCGCGCGCCTCCGGTCAGGGCGCGGGCCCCCTTGGCCTTGGCCTCCTCCACGTGCTCGTCCACGATCCGGCGCTGGCGCTCCAGGGTCAGGGGCCCGAGGTCCACCTCCCCGCCCGCGGGATCGCCCATCCGGAGCTTGCGTGTCTCCTCCACGACGCGGGCGATGAAGGGCTCGGCCACCGCCTTCTCCACGTAGACCCGCTCCACGGAAGCGCAGGTCTGGCCGCAGTTGACGAAGGCGCCCCAGACGATGCCGCGGGCGGCTCGGTCCAGATCGGCATCCGCGCAGACGACGGCGGGGTCCTTGCCCCCCAGTTCCAGGATCACGGGGGTGAGGTTCCGGGACGCCGACGCCATCACCCTCCTTCCCGTGGCCACGCTGCCCGTGAAGACAACCTTGGCCACGCGCGGGTCCTCCACGAGCGCGGGGGCGAGGGCGTCGTCCACGTTCACCACGTTCACGACCCCGTCCGGGATCCCCGCCTTCCGGCAGAGGGCCCCGACACGCAGGCCGATGAGCGCGGTGGCAGGGGCGGGCTTCAAGACGACCGTGTTCCCCGCGGCTAGAGCGGTGGTCACGCCGGAGAGGGAGATCGCGAAGGGGTAGTTCCAAGGGGTGATGACGAGCACCACCCCCAGGGGGGCGTAGAGGAGCCGGCATTCCTTGTGGGCGAAGAGCAGCACTTGGCTCTCGACCGCGTCCTCGCGGAGCACGTCCTCCGCGCGCAGGGCCAGGTGCTTGAGCGCCTCCAGGGCGGGGAAGATCTCGACGGCAATGGCCTCCGCCGCGGGCTTGCCTTGCTCCTGGGCGATGAGGCGGGCGATGTCGTCCGCTTCATCCAGGACCGCCGCCCGCAACCGGAGGAGGGCTTCCCGGCGCTGCCCGAAGGAGAGGCCGCTCCAGGCCGGGAAGGCCGCTTCCGCGGCGGCCATCGCAGACGCGGCCTGCTCGGCGTCGAGCAGGCTCGTCTCCGCGAAGACAAGACCCGTGGCGGGGCTCACCGCGCCCCGACGCCCCGCCCGACCCTCCACCTCCCGGTTGCCGATCCAGGAATGGTGCGTGGCCGTGGCCGAGACCTCACCCGCCGCCGTCAGTGTGGCCATGCGGTCATTGTAAACCCCCTCCGCGGGCAGCCGCCCGCATCGGTTACAATGGGGAGATGAGAGAGTTGGAGTCCTCGACGCACGCCCAGTCGGAAGCCGTCCGGCAGGTCAACGACCTCTTCTACAGGGCCCTCGAGAACCTAGACCTCGCGGCCATGGACGGACTGTGGCTCCATGAAGGGTGGGTGCACTGCGTGCACCCGGGCTGGGACGCCCTCGTGGGCTGGGAAGCGGTGCGCCAGTCCTGGGAGCAGATCTTCGCTCACACCCGCTGGATCCGGGTCACCCCCACCGCCGTCCGCATCGAGAGCTTCGGCGATCTGGCGGTCGTCTCCTGCAGCGAAAACATCACCGCCCAGAGCGAGGAGGACGTAGGCTTGGCCGTGGCCCAGGCCACCAACCTGTTCCGCCAGACCCCCCAGGGCTGGCGGATGATCCACCATCACGCGTCGTCCGCGCCCGTCCAGGTCACCCACCCCTTCAGCGGGACGGTGCAATAGGCCCTAGTAGGCGCCTCACATCGGGCGCCAGCGCCCACCCCCGCGCCCCCGAAGAGTCCTCGACCCGCAAATAGTCGCCGCTCCCCTCCAGGATGGGCACGACCTCG
>Ga0210399_10000429_pt1 | contig 33699 bp, 34 predicted proteins | sample IncBWC14MmetaG_FD_150865 | JGI IMG/M metagenome (GOLD analysis project Ga0210399, IMG submission 150865) | Forest soil microbial communities from Barre Woods Harvard Forest LTER site, Petersham, Massachusetts, United States - Inc-BW-C-14-M | ecosystem: Environmental > Terrestrial > Soil >... | reverse complement strand
GCTCCCTTCCGGCGGCTACATCGTGATCAACCAGACCGAGGCCCTGGTCGCCATCGACGTGAACACCGGCCGCTACGTGGGGAAGAAGACGCTGGAGGACACCCTCCTCCGGGCCAACCTGGACGCGGTGCGCGAGATCGTGCGTCAGATCCGCCTGCGCGATCTGGGGGGAATCATCGTGGTGGACTTCATCGACATGGAGGAGCGCAAGAGCCGGCAGAGGGTCATGGCCGCCCTCGAGCAGGAGCTCCGCAAGGACCGCTCGCCTTCCAAGGTGCTCTCCGTTAACGAGTTCGGCCTGGTGATCCTGACCCGCAAGCGCGTGAAGCAGTCGCTGGAGCGCCTGCTCTGCCAGACCTGTCCCTACTGCACGGGGAGCGGGATGATCAAGAGCGTGGCCACCGTCTGCTCCGAGATCTACGATGAGGTCAAGAAGCTGGCCCCCGACATGCGCGGCCAGCCCTTGCTGCTGCGCGTGAACCCGGAGGTGGCGCGGGCCCTGGCCGGGGACGAAGCCGCGGTCCTGCGCGACCTCCAGGGTCTGGTGGGGGGGGAGCTCTCCGTCCAGGGGGACCCCCTCCTCCACCAGGAGCAGTTCGACGTGGTGCCCCGGTGAGCCCTCCCTCCGACCTCGAGGCTTACGTGGAGGCCATCGAAGCCCACATGCGGACGCTCCGGGGGCGCGATCACGCGCTCAGCCCCCGGGACTTCGCCCTCGCCAAGGGCTGGCACCAGGCGGGGGTCCCCCTGGCCACCGTCCTCGTGGCCATCGACCGGGCCTTCGAGGGCAATCCCCAAGTGAGCTCGCTTGCCTACTGCCGGCACCAGGTGGAGGACATGGCGACCGCGGGGCCGCGGCCGGTCCCCCCCGGGCCCGCCGCGGAGCGCGTTCCCTTGAGCGAGGTCGGGGAAGTCCTGGCCGCCCTTCGCGAGCGCCTCCTCGAGCTGCCCCGAGCCGGCTTTGCCCTTCCCCTCCAAAAGATCGTGGAGGTGCAGGACCTGGTGGCGGTGGCCTCTCGCCCCAACTGGGACTACCTGCGGGTCAAGCTCCGGGAGATCGACAACGACGTGGCCGCGGCCGCGCTCGACTCTCTGCCCTCCGCGGAGGGAGCCCGCCTGCGCGCGGAAGCCGAACGGGCCGCAGAGCGCCACCGCGAAAAAGTCGATCCCGCCTCCCTCGAGGACGCCGTGCGCCGCTATCTGCGCCAGCGAGCCCGCGAGAGCCTGGGCTTGCCCCGGGTCAGCGTCCTCTAGCCTCCCCCAGGCCGAAGCGCAGGGCCTTGCGGCCGTCGGACGGCCCCCGCCTCCCGCCCCTCGAGCCCGGAGGCGCGATATGGCCCAGCAATTCCGGCCCTGAACTCGGGTGACCGCGCGGGCCAGGCTTGATGGCCCGGATGCGGGGCGAGGAGGCGGACCAAAGCGTGTTGAAAACGCAGCACAGCCGGTCTAGGCTTTGAGGGTCGGCCGTCGGGAAGCGACGGAGACGCCAGGTGTTTGCGGACCTTTTGCTGGGAGTGCACATGAGATTCCTCAGACCGACGGGAGTGGCAATGGTCGCCGGTTTCTTTACCGTGGCTGCGGCTTATGCCCAAGCACCCTCTCCAACCCCGGGGGCCGCACCCAACCCGAGCGCGTCCCCGGCCGAGGACCAAGCGGGTTCGGAGTTGAAGGAACACCACCGGCACCACCATCACGGCGGCGTCACTAAGTTCATCGCGATGAGCCTCGACACCCTGGGCGTGGACGATGCGAAGCGTCCCCAGATCGAGAAGCTCCAGAGCGACCTCCACGCCCAAATGGCGGCCGCGCGGGAGACGGAAAAGAGCCTCCTGCTCACGCTGGCCGACGGCATCGCCGCCGGCACCGTAGACACGGCCAAGGTGGATGCCGCCATCGCGAAGCTGACCGCGGCCGCAGACGCCGTGCAGGGGGCGAGCCTCGACACTCTGAACAAGCTCCACGCCATCCTCTCTCCGTCCGAGCGCGCGGCCCTCGCCGACAAGGTCGAGGCCCACTGGGAGGTCTGGCGTCAGGTCAATCACGACGCCGAGCCCGGCGGGCGGGAGCACGGCGGGCGGCTGGCCCGGCTGACGGAGGAGGTGTCCCTGACGCCGGACCAGGTCACTAAGATCTCGGCCGCCCTTCAGACCGCGCTGGCCGGGGGTTCCGCCAAGTTCGACCCCCAGAAAGCGGAAGCGCACGTGAAGGCGTTCGCCACCGCGTTCGCGGGCGACCCCTACGATGCCAAAGTCGTCTCGTCGAACGCGAACGGCAACCTGGCGAGCCGCGGCGCGACACGGATGGCCGTCTTCTACGAGACCGTGACACCCCTGCTGACGCCGGATCAACGCACGAAACTCGCCGCGGAGCTGCGCGAGCATGGGAACTACAAGCCGGCCCCTTCCGCAAAGTGAGGGTCCTATGAACCGAAGACTCGTGACGACGTTGGCGGGCGCGGTGGTCGCTTCCTGCCTGGCTTCCACGCCGGCCCGGGCGGGGATCGAGATCCAGATCTTTCCCCCCGCCTGGTACATCGCTACGGCCAGACCCGTCTACTACGAGGGGCACGCCGCGTATTGGTACGGGAGCCGCTGGCATTATCGGGACGGCCGAGGCTGGCGGACCTACAACGAGGAGCCCCGCTACCTTCGCGAGTACCGCGCCCACCGCGAGCCCGAGCGCCACTACTACGAGCGGGAGCATGACCGCCGCCACTGGGAGCACGACCGCGACCGGTAGCAAACCGCCCGCAACTCTGGAATCTGCCGCGAGCGGGTCCCCGTTCCGGACCCGCTCCGCCCGCTAAGAGCCTTGAAGGGGGGGCCGGCCCTGCCTTCCTGGACCAGGAGCGGGGTCTACCCTTGATATTCACGAAACGCCTGCGCGAAGGCGTTCGTAGCGGCCGAATCACGTCCAGCGTCCGGATCTGGAAGCGCCCCCACGTCACGGCCGGCCGCCGCTACCGCATGGACGAGGGTGAGATCGAGGTGGATTCGATCCTGCCCATGAGCTACGCGGACATCACCCCCGGGCTGGCGCGGGAGTCCGGTTTCAAAGGCGTGGTCGACCTCCTCAAGATCGCGAAGCACGGTAGCGGCGAGAGCGTATACCTGGTCCGGTTCCACTACCTGCCTCCGAGCCGCGCGGTCCCCGGTCCGCGAAGGGGGGCCCGAAAACGGGCGGCCCAACCCGTGGGTGCGGTCGGCCGTGGCCGCCCTCGCTCACGCCGCTAATGGCGAGCCCCCATTCCCTACCCCTGACCATAAAGACGCGCGCTCGCTTGACGGCCTGGATCCGCTCTCGGCTCGAACCCGAGGGAGAAGGCAACGGGGACGAGAGCCGGGTCCCGGAAAGCGTCTCTGCGCTCGAGCGTCATTGGCTTGGTTCCGGTCCTGCTCGTCCTTATCGGGAGTTTGCTCGATCCCCGTACGCAGGAGTGCCCGTGCGACTCCGTGAACGGCGACGAAGGACGAAGAGTGAGCCAGAGTCACCGCGGGGCGATGGAGGAGGCGGCGGGCGCTCGGCTCGGACAAGTTCTAGGCGCCAGAGATCTCCCCCCCGCGGGTAATTTTGGACGTCCAGGTTCCTGCGCGACCGCCGGGCCGCCCCGAGCCACCGCTAGCTGCCTCCCTGGAGCGGGCCAGGCCTGAAGCTCGCGGTCCCACTCCAGGAGCCGGAACTCCCGTTTGCGCTGTAGTGCCACCGCACATGCACCGACTGCGTGGTGTCGCTCGCTTGGAGATCTGCTGAGAACGTCCCTCCGTTCTGGAGCCTCACCAGCCCACCCTTGCAAAGATCGGGCACGGCCACGGACCCCTGGTAGACCAAGGGGCTACTCTGGTCTCCGCTGGGGAACCAGCCACTGCTGTTCTGAGGCACGGTGATGGAGTCACCGGAGAGGAACACGACGATTGTCCCCCCGCCCGTGCCCGAAACGCACTGAGCCTGAAACGTCACGGAGGCCTTCACGAACTGCACGGTGTTCGCGGGATGGGATCCCGGGATCGTAAAATCGTATCCGGCCATGAGGACGGTGCCGGGACTTACCTTGAGGTCGCCTTCCATGGCCTGTGGTCCCATGCTGATCGAGCCGGCCAGGAGAGGGAGCGCGGAGAAAAGGATGACCGACATTCCGATGACAGCAGCGACGAGCCCGCGACGATTTGGCATGAGTGGTCCCTCCTGATGGACCAGCCTGAGAGAGCTGGGCCCGAGTGCGTAGTTCCTAATAGCACGGAGAGGATCGCAACCTTGTGCTTGAACTCACAATGCGAGAGCGGAATAGGGCATGACACCCGACGCTATCATTGGGAGAGTGGCACCAAGCCTGGGGTCGTCGACTCGTCAACCCAAACGCCCCCGGCGGTGTCCTTTGGTGCGAGCCATCAGGCGTCGGGCTCCCAAAGGCGCTTGCGAAGATAGTCCCGCCAACCCTCGGGAAGGGAGGGCAGCGCGACCGCGCGCTGGAGAAGGATCTGGTTGTCGGCATCGCGGGCATAGAGAGCCGTGATGTCGGCCACCGTCACGTTGTTATCGTCCCGGGCCGTGAACGCGATGGGGTCGCCGCTCCCCACCTCGCCTTCACCGAGCACCGCCAGGTAGAAGCCCGTGCGACCGCTGGCCAGGAAGCGCTTGACCATGTCCTCGCGGCCAAAACGCGCCCCGAGCTTGTAGCAGGGCATGCGGGGCTGCGTGACCGCGAACTCCGCGGAGCCTATCCGGAGGCGGTCGCCGATCCTCACACTGTCCTCGAGAAGGCCTTCGGTCGTGAAGTTCTCCCCGAGCGCGCCCCAGGGGAGGTCGATCCCCGGCAACTCCCGGGTCCAGTACCCATAATGCTCGGATGGGTAGACGTAGACCGCCTTGTCGGGGCCCCCGTGGACGGAGAGGTCGGATTGTTCGTCACCCTGGAGGTTGAGGCGGTTCACGTGCAAGCGGCCTGTCACGGGGGCCTTCCATATTGACGTGCGCACCCGGCGGCCGCCCCAGTCGACGTCTCGCGGGCGGCCCACATTCACTGAAACCAGCTTCATCGGTCACTCCGCGGGATCCACGGGACCGCTCGCGTCAGCGTCCGCACAGCCGAAGGGGGGATTGGCATTCGGGGTCCTGAGTCAGGCCCGGAGGGCCAAGTCCCAGGGTCGCCTCCCCGCCCCCTCCCCGGCTTCTTCCAACCGCCCCTCTACTCGGCGGTGGTCGGGTCGATTATGGTCTTGACCTCGGAGATGCGATTGGCGGGAAACCCTCCCTGCTTGGCGTGCTCGCGGACGATCGCCTCGTTGGGGGCGATGTAGACACAGTAGATCTTGTCCTTGGTAACATAGCTTTGCAGCCACTGGATCTGTGGACCCAAGTTGCGCAGAACGCCACAGGACGTTTGGGAAATTCCCTGCAACTGCTCGGCGGAGAGGGCCCCCGCGCCGGGCAGCTCACGCTCGATCACGTACTTCGGCATGCTCACCTCCTCATCATTCTCGACCGGCGAGGCAGCCCGACGGGTTCCGGCGCCCGCTCTTGGTGAACCGCGATCACGTCCGGCGGGCTCGGGGCGACGGCGCGGCGCCCCTGGTCAGGCCGCCATCCTGTCCCGGAAGGACACCCAGAGCAACAGGACTCTAGAACGAGGGGGCTCCCGAGGGGGAAGCATATCAGGAAAGGTCCTCGCGCTCGGGCTGGTCATTTCTTCGTGGGGCTGCGGCAGCTCGACCCCGACATCGAGCCCCCCACCGAGCCCAATCGACCTGGCCCAGCCCTGGGCCTTTGCCGCGCCGGGAGAGGTCGGCCTCGACCCTTCCTTGCTTGCCCGCGCCACCGAGAACGCGGCCTCCATTCCCCGCTTCCGCAGCCTCCTGGTGGTGAGGCACGGCAAGCTCGTGGTCGAGCGGTACTTCGGAGGCGCGACATCGGAGACACGCTTCGACGTACGGTCGGTCACCAAGAGCGTGGTGTCCCTCCTCGTGGGTCAAGCGCTTGATGCAACCCAGATCTCGGGGATGGATGCGACCGTCGGCGATTACCTGGGTCCACCCTACGTGCTGAATCCGGGCGACCGAGCGGTCACCATCAAGGAGCTACTCACCATGACCTCGGGCTACCAATGGAACGAGGAGCAGGGGGACGACTACAACCTCTGGATCGTGTCACCCGACCACGTCCAGTTCTTGCTGGATCGCGCCCAGACCGGCCCGCCGGGGCCGTTCACCTACAACTCGGCGGCGGTCCACCTCCTGGGCCTCATCGTCCAGTTGGCGACCGGAACCCCGCTCGCGACGCTTGCCGACCAGCGCCTGTTCCAGCCTATCGGCATCCGAAGCGCCGTCTGGGAGGGCCTCGAACGGGGCACGGTGAATGGGGGCTCCGGGCTGCAGCTCACGGGCCAAGACCTTGCCCGCCTGGGCCAGCTCATGGTCCAGCAGGGTCGGTCGGGAGCTCAGCAGATCGTGCCCGCCGGCTGGATCTCTACCGCGACCGCTCCCCAATTCCCTTGGCGGGACACGGATGGTGCACAGAGAAGCGTGACCTACGGTTACCTCTGGTGGGTAGCCGACCCACCCTCGGCGCCGGCGTTTTTTGCCTGGGGCTACGGAGGACAGTTTGTCTACGTGGTGCCTTCCCTCGACCTCGTGATCGTCACCACCACCGAGTGGCGGGCGCTGGGGGCCGACAATCTCACCCCGCTCGCAATCGCGGAGTCGGTTCTCGGCGTGATCGTCGACGACATCCTGCCCGCCGCCCCGGCTCACTGACGAACAGGCACGGACCGCCCCGCCGTCCCTCCCCGGGAGGAGCGGCTCGTCCACGATTCACGGGCCGGGCACCTTCTCGGGAACCCCCGGCTCGACTGCGAAAGGGGACGCCGGCTTCCATGCCTCCCGCCCGGAGCCGCCGGCGGCGCCCCCCGTGGCCAGGGAGCTAGGCCTTCCGGGCGTAGTGATCGGCGCCCAGGAAATGGAGCGACACGTAGGGGCGGTCTCCGACCACCCAGCTGTCGTGGGGTACCGCGGGCACGTGAAAGAGCGAGCCCTCGCGGAGTTCGACCACGCGCCCATCGTCAAACGCAACCGTGGCCACGCCGGAAACGACCAGGCCGATGTGCTCGACGGTGCACCTTGAGGTACCGACCTCGGGGCCCACGTGCAGCGACCATTTCCAGCCGGGTTCGTAGCGGGCACGTCCCAGAACCAGGGAGCCCAGTTTGACGATCTCCAGACGCCCCTTGGCAAAGACACGTACCTCGTCGGGAGACTCGAATCGCTTCTGCACGACCTCGAACATGATTTCCCACCGCCCGATGTTGCGAGGGACCCAACCACCAGGAGCCTCCTGGGGGTCGGCGGCCGGGGGCCTAGATGCCCTCGCGCTGCTTCTGCTGCTCCCGGAGAGAGCGCAGCCCGTCCTCGATAATGCCAGCTTTGCGAGCGCCCAGGCTCTCGCGGATCAGACTCAGCTCGATCTCGAAAAGCCGGCCGAGCCCCCGCAAATAGGAGGCGACCTCGCGGCTCACGATGTTCCGGCGGAGGGCAACCGCGTCGAGCTCGCCGTTGCGGTCCACGTTCACCCCCCCGAAGAGGGCTTCGTGCTCGCCCCGCGCCCGGACGAGGGCGCTCTCGAGGAAGGCGGGGGCTTGCTCGCGAAGCTCGTAGGTGACGAGGTCAGAGAGCAGGCGGTGGAGTTGGTTGAAGAGCTCTATCTCCCGACCCACCGACGCCCCCCGCGTTTTCTCCGCGTGCGGCTTGGTGTCCTCCCGGATCTTCTCCCGGGGGGCCTCCGCGTCCTGGGGGACGCGGTCCAGGACACCCGCCGCCCACAGCCCCCAGACCGCCCGACAGACCAGGAAGTCGCTCTGGCGGGTGGAGGCGCAAATCTCCTCCAGGGTGGCCGGCCCGTCCAGGGTGGCGACCAGGTTCATCTCCAGCTTGGGAAGGGAGAGGCCGCCGACCAGGGTCGTGGCGTCGTCGCTGAGCGCGTACTTCTGGTCCAGAGCCCCCACCCCCGTGCGAATCCGGCTCCAGGAGTGGATGCGGCGGATTCCCTCCAGGATCAGGTCCCCCGTGGACATGCGGAGCACGATGACCTCGCGGGAGGGCAGGCTCCCCTCCACGAACTCGCACTCGCCCTCTTCCCAGGCGAAGAGGCTGTAGATGATCTCCTGGACCTGCTCGGTGACCCCCGCGATCAGGTCCTTCGAGCGGATGGCCCCGTTCTCCACCAGGATCGTGCCCTGGCGTTTTCCCGCGCGCAGGGCCCGCACGGAGTCCTCGTAGTTGCGGTAGCTGATGAGCCCCTTGACCAGCAGCCGCTCCCCCAGCCGGTCGTCGGGGTCGGCGGAGGTGGCGAAGATGAGCCGGCCCTCCGAGAGGTAGACGGTCTTGGTGATCGCGCCCCGGGTCATGCGGAGCACCCCCGTCCGCTTCTGGCGTACGAGGGGGCGGAGGAGGGCGGGGAGGCTGACCTCCTGGAGCGAGCGGCGGAGGGGAACGGGGGCGCTCATGGACGCAGGCCGTGGTGAGCGAGATCCACGCAGCCGGCGCGGAAGCGTACGCCCTCCGCGCGCAGGCGCCGCCGCTGCTGCAGGGGCCCGAGCCCGGCCCGGAGCGAGATGCGCCCCGCCGCCCCCACCACCCGATGCCAGGGAACCCTGCGCTCGGATCGCGGGTTCAGGGCCCGCAGGGCCCAGCCCACCGCCCGGGCGCCGCGGGGACTGCCGGCCAGGAGCGCCACCTGCCCGTAGGTGGCCACCCGGCCCCGGGGGATCCGTCGGACCACCGCGTAGACGGTCTCGAAGAAGCGGCCGCCGTGGGCGCCGCGTGGAGGAGCGCTCACGGATGGGGGGGCGGAGCGGGCTTCGGCTCCTCTTCCTTCTTCTTCTCGGGGGCCTTCTCCACCGGAGGTGGGGCCACGCGCTCGGGGGCGGCCTGGGGGGAGGTGACGATCTCGCTATCGGGGCGAGCGGGCGCGGGAGGGGCCGGGGTGGCCCCGGGCGGCCCCGGCTCCGTCCCCGCCGCCCCCCCCAGGAGGGGGCCGGAGGGCACGGGGCCCGTGAGCTGGAGGGGCACCTCGCGGACCTTGACTTCGATGATCGCCTTCTTGCGCAGCCCCTCGAGGTAGGTGGTGTACTCCTGGTCCCAGCGCCCCTGGGTCAGGCGCTGCTTTATGGCGGCCTTGGCCTCCTCGAAGGAAACCACACTGGCCTCGGTTTTCTCGAGGACCTTGAGGATCCGGTACGTGTCCCCGGCGGGGATGGGGTCCGACACCTGTCCGGGGCCGAGGGCGAAGGCCGCTTTCTCGAGCTCGGGGTTCATCTCCCCCCGCACGAGCCGCCCGAGGTCGCCGCCCGCGGCGCTGCTGGGAGCGGCGGAGTTGAGCTTGGCCAGGGCCGCGAAGTCCTCTCCCCCCCGGGCCCGCGCCGCCAGGTCCTTGGCCTTGGTCAGGGCGTCGCCCCCCTCCCCGCGGACCAGGATCTCCTGCAGGCGGACGCTCGCCGGGCGGCGGTAGTCGGCCGGGTGGGCCTCATAGTCGGCGCGGGCCTCGGCGTCGGTGATGGTGGTTTTGGACTCCAGGTCCCGGGAGAGGATCTGGCGGCGGAGGATGGAGCGCTCTATGTTGCGCTTCAGGTCGTCGAGCGACATCCCCTCCCGCCGGAGCTGGGCCTGGAGCTGCTCGTCGGAGCCGATATTGTTCTCCTTCTTGATCCCGTCGATCACCTCTTTGACGTACTCGGGGCGCATGTGCAGGCCGGCGTCCCCCGCCCGCTGGACGAGGAGCATGTCGTCGATGGACTCCTGCAAGATCTTGGCGTTGTTCTCGCGCAGGAAGGCCCCCACCTTGTCCGGGTCCACGTGGGCGGCCTGGGCGGCCGCCAGCTGGCGGGACTGGAACTCCGACTGGGTGATGATCTCGCCGTTCACCTTGGCGATGATCCGCTCCAGGATCTCCGCGGGGGCGGGCGCGGCCAGGAGCAGGCTAGGAAGGGCCAGGAGGACGATCTGCCGCGGCATGATTCACCTTTGCCTGGGCCAGGAGCTCCGACACGAATTGGCGGATCTTCTGGTCCGATTTCTGGCGGGAGAGGAGGGCGCGAATGCGCCCCTGGGCCTCCTCGAGGCTCTCTTGGTGGGCCGCCTCCCGGGCCTCGACCCTCAGGACATGATACCCGAGGGTCGTCTCCACAATCTCGCTCATGCCCCCTACGGGGAGGGCGAAGGCCGGGGTCTCCAGCTCGGGGGGGAGCTGACCCCGCGCGAAGGTTCCCATGAGCCCTCCCTCGGGGGCTTCGGGGCCGCGGGACGTGGTCCGGGCCAGGGTCTCGAAGTTCTTTGGCTGCTTCAACAGGCGCCGCTGCACGTCGCGGGCTTCGTTAGGGGTGGTGACCAGGATCTGGCGCAGGGTCACCGTCTCCGGACGCTTGAACGCGGTGGCGTGCTGGCGGTAGTAGTCGGCCACCTCCCCGTCGCCCACCGGCGCCGCCGCGGCCCCCGCCTCGCTCAGGAGCCGATGGACCGCATGCTGCTCCTCGTCCGCGGTGGCCTTGGGGCCGAGGAGGCCGCGAGCCCGCGCCTCCAGGACGACCACCCGCTCCTCCAGGAAGGTCTCGAGCAGCGCGGCCCTCACCTCCGCCCCCAGGGGGTTCCCGCCCCGCTTCTCCAGCTCCGCGACGTGCTGGTCGAAGGCGCTCCGCCTCACCACCTGGTCGCCGAGGGCCAGGATCACGGGGTCACCCGCGCGGGACTTGCCGCAGCCCAGTGCGCTCAAGAGGAAGAGGATCGGAAGGTGCTGCCGCAAGACCATCATGAGTACCGTCCAGATCGCATTATAGGGGAGTCGTGCGGGGGAGGGCGGACTCCAGGCGGCCCAGGATCTCGGCCAGGCCCGCGAGGGGGGCCACGTTGGGCGCGAGCGGCGCCCGTAGGCCCTGGGGCGACGGCGTAGCCCCGGGCCGGGAGCGGACGACCTCCAGGAGGCCCTCCGGCGTCAAGAGTGTCTCGGGCGCGAAACGGACATGGACAACGCCCTCCAGAAGGTCGACCTGGGTGATGCCCAGGGCCTCCGCGCGCAGCTTCAAGCCCGCATAGGCGAGCAGGCCGTCCACCTCGCCGGGCAGCGGCCCGTAGCGGTCCCGGATCTCCTTCCGGAGGGCGTCGATCTCGGCCGCGCTTCGCACCTGGCTGATCCTCTTGTAGAGCGACATCCGCTGGTGGACCTCGGGGACGTAGGTGGGTGGGAGGCGGAGATCGGCCCGGATGTTCAGCACGGCTCGGGGCCCCTCCCGGGGGGCCTCGCCCTTCAGCTCCAGGATCGTCTGCTCCAGGAGCTTCACGTAGAGGTCGAGACCCACCGCCTGGATGTGGCCGCTCTGCTCGCCCCCCAGCAGGTTGCCCGCCCCCCGGAGCTCGAGGTCCAGGGCGGCGATGCGGAAGCCCGCCCCCAGGTCCGAGAACTCCCGGATGGCGGCCAGCCGCTTACGCGCGATCTCCGAGAGCACGGTGTCGGGGGGGACCAGAAGGTAGGCCTGAGCCAGGCGGTCGGAGCGGCCCACCCGGCCCCGAAGCTGGTAGAGCTGGGCCAGGCCGTAGCGGTCGGCTCGGTTCACGATGATGGTGTTGACGCGGGGGATGTCGAGGCCGTTCTCGATGATGGTGGTCGACACGAGCACGTCCGCCCGGCCCTCCACCAGAGCGAGCATGGACTTCTCGAGCTCCCGCTCGGGCAACTGCCCGTGGGCCACGGCCAGGCGGGCCTCCGGCACCAGGCGCTGGAGGAGGCTGGCCACGGAGTAGATGGACTCCACGCGATTGTGGACGAAGTAGACCTGGCCGTCGCGAAGGAGCTCCTGACGGATGGCGGAGGTGATCACCTCGGTCGAGAACTTGACGATGGAGGTCTGGATGGCGAGGCGATCCTTGGGCGGGGTCTCGATGACGGACATGTCCCGGATCCCGGCCAGGCCCATCTGCAGGGTCCGGGGGATGGGGGTGGCGGATAGGGTGAGACAGTCCACGCTCGTCCGGAGGTGCTTCAGCCGCTCCTTGGCCTGGACCCCGAAGCGCTGCTCCTCGTCGATGATGAGGAGCCCGAGGTCCCGGAAGACCACGTCCTTGGAGAGGAGGCGGTGGGTGCCGATCAAGATGTCCAGCCCGCCGGTGGCGAGGCGGGCGAGTACGGCCTTGATCTCCTTGGGAGACCGGAAGCGGGAGACCATCTCCACCGTGACCGGGAAGGGAGCGAAGCGCTTGCGGAAGGTCTTCCAGTGCTGGAAGGCGAGGATGGTGGTGGGGGCGAGCACCGCGACCTGCTTTCCGTCCAGCACCGCGCGCATGGAGGCCCGCATGGCCACCTCGGTCTTGCCGTAGCCGACGTCCCCGCAGATGAGCCGATCCATGGGGGTGGGGGAGGCCATGTCCGCGGCCACGTCCGTGATGGCCGCCGCCTGGTCGGGGGTGGCCTCGTATTCGAAGGCCTCCTCGAACTCGCGCTGCCAGGGGCTCTCGCCCGAAAAGGCGTGGCCGGGCCGGGCCTTGCGCTGGGCGTAGAGCCGCAGCAGTTCCGCGGCCATGTCTCGCATGGCCTTCTTGACCCGGGTCTTGACCTTCTCCCAGCTGCCGCTGCCCAGGCGGTCGATCACGGGGCGGGCCCCCTCCGCGCTCGCGTACTTCTGGATGCGGTCGAAGGCGTCCACCGGCACCTTGAGCTTGTCCCCGCCCTGGTAGACGAGGACCATGAACTCGCGGCTGGCTCCCCCCACGGCCAGGGTCTCCAGGCCCTCGAAGCGGCCGATGCCATGGTCCTGGTGGACCACGAGGTCCCCGATCTTGAGGTCCCGGAAGTCGGAGACGAAGCTGCGCGCGCCGCGGCGGCCGCGGGGGTGGAGGTGAACCTCCTCCGGGAAGATGTCGCCGTCGGCGAGCACGGACAGGCCCGCCTCGGTGAGCTCGAAGCCGTGGGAGAGCACGCCCACCCGAACCTCCACCGCCGCGCCTTCTCCCAGGGGGACGCCCGCCTCCCGGAGGACGTCGCGCAGGCGGTCGGCCCGGCCCGTGTTGCCCAGGAAGAGGAGGGTGTGGCCGGCCCCCGCCCGCAGGTCCGAGGCCAGCCGCCTGATGTCCCCCGCGTAGGAAGCCGCCGGGCGGCACGCCAAGTGAAGCCCGCGGCCCTCGGGGTCGACCTCGCGGACCTCCACGGAAGGGCCGGCGCGGAGCCGGGTGGCCAACGCCTGGGCGCTCACCAGGGCCTCCTCCGGCTCCAGGAGAAGTCCTTCGCGCCGGGCGCGATCCTCGCGGGCGCGTTCGAGATAAGACTGGGTCTCCGCGGCCACGGCTTCGGGCTCCACCACCGCCACCGGGCCCGGGGGCAGGTGCTCCCAGGGGGGCACGGTGGCCCCGGGCACGAGCGGCAGGAGCTCCACGAGATCGTCCGGCACCAGGCCACGGTCGAGGCTCTCCAGGATGCCGGCCAGCTCGCGCCGGCCGGGAAAGCGTTCGGGGAGAAGGGAGCGCAGGGCGGCGGTGACGGACCGGGTGGCGAAGGCGTCGGAGAGGGGGAGGGCCACCAGCTCCTCCAGGGAGCCGACCGTGCGTTGGGTCTGGGGGTCGAAGCGGCGCAGGCTCTCCACGGTGTCGCCCAGGAACTCGATGCGAACCGGGTTCTCGGCATCGGAGGGGAAGACGTCCAGGATGCCGCCGCGCCGGGCGACCTGGCCGGGGGAGGTGACGGGGTCCTCCCGCACATAGCCCCCCTCCTCCAGCCCCTCGAGCAGGATCTCGGGGGTCATCTCGTCGCCCGCGCGCAGGGACAGGATGCGCGTCTCCAGGAGGGTGCGGGCGAGGGAGGGGCGGAGGAGGCCGGCCGGAGAGGCCACGAGGGCGAGGAGCCGGCCGCGGCCCCCGGCGTGGAGGGCGGCCGCCCGGCGCAGGGAGGCGTCCGCGTGGCGGGGCAGGCCCCGGAAGATGGGCGGCCCGGGCGCGGGGAAGGGCAGGACCGCGCCTTCTAGGCCCGCTTCCCCGGCCAGGGTGCGCAGGTCCGAGGCCAACTCCTCCACCTCCCGCTCGCGGGGAACGACCACGAGCAGGGGCGGGCCCGCGAGCAGGAGGGGCACGAGGCCCCGCGCGGGGCCGGTCAGGCCGGAGAGGTCAAGCCGCCCGTCGCGGGAGAGGCGGGCGCGAGCCTCGCGGAGGCCCTCCGCCGCCTCCAGGGGGCCGAGCCCGCTCACGGTCTCGGGTTCTGGATGTGCTCGACGAGCGCGGTTGTGGAGTAGCCCGACCGCAGCTGGATCCGGACCACCCGCCCCCCCGCGGCTTCCACCACGTCCCGGCCCACGATCGCCGTGAGATCCCAGTCCGCTCCCTTCACGAGCACGTCCGGGAGAAGGGCGCGAATGACCGCCGCCGGGGTGGGCTCGTCGTAGACCACCACCCGGTCCACGGGCTCCAGGGCGAGCAGGATCTCCGCGCGCTCGGCGGCGGGAGTCAGGGGTCGCCCCGGACCCTTGATCTCACGCAGGGAGCGGTCGGAGTTGATCGCGACCACGAGGACATCCCCCTCCGCCCGCGCCCCTTCCAAGAGAGCAAGGTGCCCGGGGTGGAGAAGGTCGAAGCAGCCGTTGGTGAGGACTACCGTCCGCCCCGCCGCCTTCCAGGCCCGGCGCTCGTCCAAAAGCTCGGCCAGGGAGTTCTCGCCCATCACCGCTTCAGAATACCCCGTCCCTTCCCCCGCCCGGGGGCTCGTCCTCGCGGAGCTCCAGTTCCGGGCGGGGGGCGGAGGGCGTGAGCGCGGCTCCCCCCGAAAAGACCCAGCGGTGGTGGGGGCGGTAGACCCCCACGTCCTTGACCCGGCTCTTCACCCGGAAGGAGTAGAGGCCCCGGTGGTAGTCGTAGGGGGTGCCGTCGCGCCGGTGGGCGGCCACGTCGACCAGATAGGTCCCTTCGGTGAGGCGCAGGTCCTCGAGGACGAGCGAGACCTCGGCCTCGCCCACGAGGTTTTTCGGTTCGTAGTCCTCGAGCTGGGTGTTGGTGCCGTAGACGGACACGCCGTCGGCGGTGAAGAGACCGAGGCCGAAGACGAAGTCCTGGACGGGGGCAGCCGCCCGCACACTGAGCACGACGGTGAGGCTCTCCCCCGGCACGTACACGTGGCGCTCTCGGCCGCGGGCGTCCTTGAGGCGGACGCTCGTGATCTCGACCTCCCGGCCCCCCCAGCGGCCTTGCTGATAGCGCGGGGTGGACACCGGCTCGCCCGCGGCCAGAGAGGGGGCGGGAGGCTCCGGGGAGGGGGGTGGGGCCCCCTGGCCGCCGGCCAGGAGTGCCTCCTCCCCCCCTGCCACGTAGGTGAGATAGGCATCCACCACCCGCTTGGGGTCACCGCGGTCGGCCACCTTTCCGTGGCGGAGCCAGAGCACGTCGTCGCACATCTTCTCCACCAAGCCCAGGCTGTGGGTGACGAGAAGGATGGTCTTGCCCCGCCGGCGGAACTCCCCGATCTTGTCCAGGCACTTGCGGGTGAACGCTTCATCCCCCACCGCCAGGACCTCGTCGATGAGCAGCACATCGGGGTCCACGTGGATCGCCACCGCGAAGCCCAGACGCATGTACATGCCCGAGGAGTAGGTCTTGACGGGGGCGTCGATGAACTCCTCGAGCTCGGCGAAGGCCACGATGTCGTCGAAACGCTCCTCCACCTCCCGCCGGGTGAGGCCGAGCATGATGCCGTTGATGGCCACGTTCTCCCGCCCGCTGATCTCGGGGTGGAAGCCCGCCCCCAGCTCGATGAGGGCGGACACGCGCCCGCGAACGGAGATGGTGCCCCGGGTGGGCTTGGTGATCCCGGCCATGAGCTTCAGGAGGGTGGACTTGCCGGAGCCGTTCTCTCCGATCACCCCGAAGGTGGCCCCCGGAGGGACCTCGAAGGAGACGCCGGAGAGGGCGGTGAACGTCTGGTCGGGGGTGAGATCGGAGAGGAGGCTCCCGGTGAGCAGCGCGCTCTTCAGGGTCTTGAACTGGTTGCGGTGAATGAAGCGGCGGTAGATTTTCGTGACGTCCTGCGCCACTACCGCCGGCTCGGCCCTCACACTTCCTCCGCCAGGGTGTCCCGCAGGCGGTCGAAGAGGAAGCCCCCGGCCGCGAAGCTCAGGAGCGCGACGAGGCCGGCCAGAAGCAGGCCCCGGCCATGGTCGAAGCGCCCGGAGAAGAGGATCTGCTGGTAGGAGACCAGGATGTGGGACATGGGGTTCAGGCGGAGGACGTCCCGCAGCCTCCCCTGGACATCGCCGTAGAAGTACAGGACGGGGGAGCCAAAGAACCAGAGGTGGAGGACGTGGCCGAGAATGTTCTGGAGGTCGCGGAAGTGGACGGTGAGGGCGGAGACGAAGAGGGCGAGGCCGAGGGTGAAGACGAGCTGGACGAGGAGGGGCAGGGGCAGGAGGAGGGCCTCCGGCCCCAGCCGGCCCTCGAAGGCCAGGAAGGCGAGGAGGATGGGCAGCCCGAGCAGGAAGTGGACCAGGTTCGAGACCACCGTCACCACCGGCAGCACCTCCGCCGGAAAGAGCACCTTCTTGATGAGGTTCCCCCCCGCGATGAGGACGCCGGAGGACTCGAGAAGGGCGGAGCTGAAGAAGGTCCAGGGAAGGATGCCACAGAAGAAGAAGAGGTAGTAGGGCTCCATGTTGGGGGAGCGCCGCCCGGGCATGATGACGGTGAAGACGACGGTGTAGGTGAGGAGCAGGAGCAGGGGGTTGATGAAGCTCCAGAAGAACCCCAGGATGCTCCCGCGGTAGCGGGCCTTGAGGTCCCGGCTCACCAGGCTCTGGATGAGGAGGCGATAGCGGAAGAGGGTCGCGACTTGACGCAGCATTGATCCTTGCCGTCCGGGGCGCTCCCCGGGCCGCCGCCCTCAGGCCCGGCGGTTGCGGGCCACGGCCAGGCGGGTCACGGCGCGCATGTAGTCCAGGTGGGCCTCCGCGTAGCCGGCTTCGTCCTTGATGGACTTCATGCGATCCTCCGCCCGGGACCGGGCCAGCTCGGCGCGGGCGGCGTCGATGTCCTCCGCTCGCTCCCCGACCTCGGCCAGCACGCTCACCCGGTCGGGCAGCACCTCGCAAAATCCCCAGAAACACGCGAGGTGGCCGCGCTCGCTCCCCTGCCGGTAGGTGAGCTCGCCCACCCCCAGGGTGGAGAGGAACGGGGTGTGGCCGGGGAGGACGCCGAAATAACCGAGGGTGCCGGGAGCGATGACCTCGTCGACCTCCTCGCGCAGGAGGAGGCCTTCCGGCGTCACCACCTCGAGCGTCAGCTTCGTGGGCAGGGCCATGGTCACCGCTGGAGAGTCTTGGCTTGCTCCAGCGCTTCCTCCACCGCCCCCACCATGTAGAAGGCCTGCTCCGGCACCTCGTCCATCTCCCCGCTCACGATCATCTTGAAGCTGCGGATGGTGTCCGCGAGGGGAACGTACTTGCCGGGAATGCCCGTGAACTGCTCGGCCACGTGGAAGGGCTGGGACAGGAACTTCTGGATCTTGCGCGCCCGCGCCACCGTCAGCTTGTCGTCCTCGCTGAGCTCATCGATGCCCAGGATGGCGATGATGTCCTGGAGATCCTTGTACTTCTGCAGGATCTGCTTCACCGCCCGCGCCACCTCGTAGTGTTCCTTCCCCAGGATGCGGGGGTCGAGGATTCGCGAAGAGGAAGCGAGGGGGTCCACCGCCGGGTAGATCCCGAGCTCCACGATCTGCCGGGAGAGGTTGGTGGTGGCGTCCAGGTGGGCGAAGGTGGTGGCGGGGGCGGGGTCGGTGTAGTCGTCGGCGGGGACGAAGATGGCCTGCACGGAGGTGATCGAGCCCTTCTTGGTGGAGGTGATCCGCTCCTGCAGCTCCCCCATCTCCGTCTGCAGGGTGGGCTGGTAGCCCACCGCGGAGGGCATGCGGCCGAGCAGGGCGGAGACCTCGGAGCCGGCCTGGGTGAAGCGGAAGATGTTGTCGATGAAGAGGAGGACGTCCTTGCCCTCCTCGTCGCGGAAGTACTCCGCCACCGTGAGGCCGGAGAGGGCCACCCGCAGGCGGGCCCCGGGGGGCTCCGTCATCTGGCCGTAGACGAGCGCGGCCTTGCTCTTGGCGAAGTCCTTGATGTTCACGACCCCCGACTCCTGCATCTCCAGCCAGAGGTCGTTCCCCTCGCGGGTGCGCTCCCCCACCCCCGAGAACACGCTGACCCCGCCGTGTTTCTTGGCGATGTTGTTGATGAGCTCCTGGATGATGACGGTCTTGCCCACGCCCGCCCCCCCGAAGAGGCCGATCTTGCCCCCCCGGAGGTAAGGCTCGATGAGGTCCACCACCTTGATCCCGGTCTCGAACATCTGGAGCTCGGTGGACTGCTCGACGAGGGTGGGGGCCAGGCGGTGGATGGGGTTGCGTTTGGCCGCCTTCACCGGCCCCAGGTCGTCGACCGGCTCCCCTATCACGTTCAGGACCCGGCCCAGGGTGGCCGGTCCCACGGGCATGGTGATGGGTCCCCCCGTGTCGATGGCCTTCATCCCCCGGACCATGCCGTCGGTGGCGAGCATGCTCACGCAGCGCACGCGGTTCTCTCCAAGGTGCTGCTCCACCTCCGCGATCACGTCCAGCTTCACCCCCCCCTCCTCCCCCTCGCTGGTGATGCGCACCGCGTTGTAGATGGGGGGGACGCCCTTTTCGAACTCCACGTCCACCACCGGGCCGATGATCTGGACCACCCGACCGACGTTCTCAGTCACCATGCTCTCCTGCTCCGAGGGGGACAAAACCGGGAGCCCCGCGCCGGGGTTGGCCTGACGGTCGGGACCGTCTCGCCTCCCCGAACGCGCGGGTTTCCTGGGCATGCCCGAGCCTCACGAAGCTGCGCCCGCTCCCGACACCACCTCGATGATCTCCTTGGTGATGGCGGCCTGGCGGACCTTGTTCATGTACAGGCTCAGGCGGTCGATCATCTCGCCGGCGTTGTTGGTGGCCGCGTCCATGGCCGCCATGCGGGCCCCGTGCTCGGCCGCCGCCGACTCCAGGAGGGCCCGCCAGACTTGGATCTCCACGTGCTTGGGCATGATCTCCGCGAAGATCGCGGCCGGAGCCGGCTCGTAGAGGTAGTCGAGGGCGGGCTCGGTGGGATTCAGGGCCAGCCTCTCCACGGGGAGGAGGCGCTCGACCACGATCCGCTGCTGGACCACGCTCTTGAACTCGTTGTAGAGAAGGTAGACCTGATCTACTTCGCAGCGGGTGTAGCTCCCGATCAGGTCCCCCGCGATCTCGCGGGCGGTGGCGTAGCGCAGGGCCTGGAAGATCCCCAACCGCTCGAAGCGCACCTTCAGCTTACGGCGCCGGAAGAAGTCGCGCCCCTTGCGTCCCAGCAGTCCCAAGGCCAGGTCCCGGTCCCCCCGCTCCCGGATGAAGCGGGTAGCGGTGCGGATGATGTTGGCGTTGAAACCGCCGCAGAGACCCCGGTCCGCGGTCACCACCACGAGCAGGACCTTCTCGTCCCCCCGCTCCTCAAGGAGGGGGTGGAGCTTGGGGTCGGCCCGGGAGGCCAGGCTGTTCAGGACCTCCATCATCTTCCGGGCGTAGGGACGGGCCGCGAACATGGCCTCCTGGGCCCGGCGCAGCTTGGCCGCGGAGACCATCTTCTGGGCCTTGGTGATCTGCTGCGTGCTCTTGACGCTGCGGATCCGGCGGCGGATGTCGACGAGGGCGGGCATGGGGGGAGGCCGCTCAGGCGGGCGCCGCCGCCTGGAAGACCCCCGCGAACTCCGAGAGGGCGGCTTTCAGGCGGTCGGTGAGCTCGCCCTTGATGTCCTTCTTCTCCGCGACGTCCTTGAGGAGGGTGGGCTGCCGGCCCTCGAGGAAGGAGTAGAGCTCCCTCTCATAGCGGCGGCCCTCGGAGACGGGAAAGCCGTCCAGGTAGCCGTTGGCGGCCGCGAAGATGATGGTGACCTGCTTCTCCACGGGCAGGGGGTCATACTGGTCCTGCTTCAGGATCTCGGTCAAGCGCTGGCCCCGGGCCAGCGTGGCCTGGGTGGATTTGTCGAGTTCGGAGGCGAACATGGAGAAGGCGGCCAGCTCGCGGAACTGCGCGAGGTCCAGCCGCAGCCGGCCCGCCACCGCCCTCATGGCCTTGATCTGGGCGGAGCCGCCCACGCGGGAGACGGAGTTCCCCACGTTGATGGCGGGCCGGATGCCGGAGTTGAAGAGGTCGGATTCCAGGAAGATCTGACCGTCCGTGATGGAGATGACGTTGGTGGGGATATAAGCGGAGATGTCTCCCGCCTGGGTCTCGATGATGGGCAGGGCGGTGAGGCTGCCCGAGCCCTTCGCGTTATTCAGCTTGGCCGCGCGTTCGAGCAGCCGGCTGTGCAGATAGAAGACGTCGCCGGGGTAGGCTTCGCGGCCGGGGGGTCGGCGCAAGAGGAGCGAGATCTCCCGGTAGGCGGCGGCGTGCTTGCTGAGGTCATCGTAGACGCAGAGGGCATGCTGCCCCTTGTCCCGGAAGTACTCGCCGATGGCGCAGCCGGCGTAAGGGGCGATGTAGAGGAAGGGGGCGGGCTCGGAGGCGGAGGCCGAGACCACGATGCTGTGCTCCATGGCCCCGAATTCCTCCAGGGTCCGGACCACCTGGGCGACCGTGGACTGCTTCTGCCCGATGGCCACATAGATGCAGATGACGCCCTGGCCCTTTTGATTGATGATGGTGTCCACCGCGACCGCGGTCTTGCCGGTCTGGCGGTCCCCGATGATCAGCTCCCGCTGACCGCGGCCGATGGGCACCATCCCATCGATGGCCTTGATCCCGGTCTGGAGCGGCTCGCGCACCGGCTGACGCTCCACCACCCCGGGGGCCAGCCGTTCCAGGGGGCCGAAGGTGCGGGTTGCGATGGCGCCCTTGCCGTCCAGGGGCTGTCCGAGGGCGTTGATCACCCGCCCCACCATAGCCTCCCCCACCGGGATGGACATGATCCGCTTGGTGCGCTTGACCTCGTCCCCCTCCTTGATCTCCGCGGACTCGCCCATGAGCACCGCGCCCACCGAGTCCTCCTCGAGGTTCAAGGCGATGGCCATGACGCCGTGGGGCAGCTCCAGGAGCTCCCCCGCCATGCAGTGCTCGAGACCGTGGATGCGGGCGATGCCGTCCCCCACCGAGAGCACGGTCCCCACCTCGGAGACGTCCACCGCCGCGGAGAAGCCGGCCAGCTGCTCGCGGATGATCTTGGTGATGTCTGCGGCGCGAATCTCCATGACCCTCTCGACCCCCTAGTGTGGACGCTCAGCGGCCATGGGCCAAGCTCTCCCGCAGGGCCTTGAGCTGGGACCTTACCGTCCCGTCGTAGGTGCGGCCACCCATGCGCACGAGTATCCCTCCGAGCACGTCCGGGTCCACGCGGCTCGTGAGCTCCACCTCATGTCCGCTCGCCTTCTCGAGGGCTCGGGCCAAGGCCCGGGTCTCGGTCTCCCCCAGCGGCAGGGCTCCCACCGCCTCCGCGGAAACAACGCCTCGGCGCGCGTTCCATAGCTCGCCGAAGGCGGCCTCGATTAGGGGCAAGAGCCCGATGCGTCGATGCTCCACCAGCAGCTCCACCAGCCGCCGGAGGAGGGGGGAAGCCTTGGTCTTGCCCCACACCGCCGCCGCCACCCTCTTCCTCCCCTCCGCCCCCACTCCGGGGTGGGAGAGCACGGCCATAAGCTCTTGGCTCCCGGCGAGGAGGGCCACCGCCGTCTGCAGTTCCCGACGAAGGTTCTCCGGGGAGATCCCCTCCCCTTTGGTGCCGGCCAGGGCCACGTCCAGGAGGGCGCGCGCGTAGCGCCGCGCCAGGGGGCGGCTGGCCACCCTCACGCGCGCCCCGCTTCCCGGGCGGGGGCGGGACAAGCTCTCCCTACTTCCGTGGCTGACAAGGGATCCATCCTGCTGGTGGTCCCCGGGACGGGGGGGACTCTGGAAAAACGCGGCAGGGTAACACGGGATCGGAGGGGGAGTCAAAGAACGGGAGACGCGTAGGCGCAAGGGGCGGGCGTTCCGGTCCGCCCGCCCCTTGGAGTTTACGGCTTGGGTTTCTCTTACTTCTTGGCCGGGGCTTCCTTCTTCACGGCCAGGGCTTTGGCACCTGCCGCCGCCGGTTTGGGCGTCCAGAAGTCGGGGTCGGCGGCCGCGAACTGCTCGGGGGGGCGGCTCATCCTCGGGTTCATGGCATAGAGATTGACCTGGCCCTCGGCCACGATCTCTGAAATGAGCTGCCGCCGGCGCTCCACCACGGTCGGCCCGCCCAGAGCGGCCTCGATGGCCTTCTGGTCGGCATCGGCCCGGGCGAAGCCGTCGTCCACCTCTTTGAGCGAGCGGTAGGTGGTGAAGGTCAGGAACGTCCCCGTGGGGGCTCCGCCCACGACCTGGTAGACGGCTGTGTGGACGTCCACGTTGGCCTTCTCGCGCGCGATGTTCAGGGCCTTGATGTAGTCGCTGTAGTCGGGAGCGCGACCCGGCTTGAGGCGGACGGAATTGATGCTGAAGTAGCGGGACTGGGCGGCCTCCTTCGCGGAGCGCGGCCGGTAGCTCAGGTCGGCCCGGTGGCGGGCGAGCATCGTGCGCCAGCTGTTTTGGACCTCGGCGTTCTGGCGCTCGAGCTGCTCCATCTCCGCCTTGGCGCTGGCGGTGCCCATGGCCTGCTCCCACGCGTTGTTGGTAGCTTCGAAGGCGGCGAAGGAGCCGTAGGGCGACAGGAAGAGGGACACGTTCTCATCGCCGGTCAAAGGGACGAGGCCGATCCAGCGGCTGGGCGCGGATGTGCGATTGGCGAGCGCCGCGAAGCCCGCCGCCACCTTCTCGTTGGCGGCCATGCGGCCGGCCTTGACCTCCTCGCGACTGATGGTGATCACGGGGGGCGGTCCCGACGCTTCTTGCGCGGCCGCTCCGGCCGCGCACAGCATGATGCCCAAGAGGGGAAGTGACCTCGACATGGGGCCTCCTTGTGGGTCCGTAACGTTGAGCGGCGCGGGGGCCACGGGCCAGGTCCGGGCGCCGGGGGCTTCGGCTGGGTTGCGAGGGCGGGATTGTAGTGCGCGGGAGGGGTCTCGTCAACGCTTCCCCGGGGACGCTACCGCCCACGATGGCTGGGGACGCCCCTCAACCGCAGAGTCGAGCCTTGAATCCCCGGGCCCGATCGCGCGCCACCGTGAGGTCGGTTCCCTGGACGTCTTTCAGCCGAACGTTCAGTCCTCCCCCGGGCAGGGAGGACACCTCCTTGATCCAGGAAACGTTGACGAGGGTGCTTCGGTGGATGCGGACAAATCTCTTCGGATCCAACTTTTTCTCGAGGGCGGAAATGCTGTAGTCGACGCAGTACTCTTTGCCATCGGCCATGCCGTAGGTCAGCTTGTCCTCGGCAAGAAAATGCGTCACCCGCACGAGATCGATGAACGAGATCCGGTCGCCCAGCCGCGACGCAATCCGCTCCGGATAGGTGGGGGCGGGCGGCAAGGCGGCGCTCAGGTTCTTGAGCAGCGTTTGCAGGTCCGTGGCGGGGAGAGCCCCCGAGGTCCGCAGCCGTTCCACCTTGGTCAGCGCCCGCTCCAGCTGCCCGGGATCGATGGGCTTGAGCAGGTAGTCCACCGAGTTCACGGCGAAAGCCCGCAGGGCATATTCGTCGTGAGCGGTCGTGAATATGACGACGGGCTGGACGGGCAGGCGGGCCAGCAACTCGAACCCGTTGAGCCGCGGCATCTGGATGTCGAGGAAGCAAATGTCGGCCGGGACCGAGGTGAGCGCGGCGACCGCCTCCTCGGGCTCGGTCGTGCTCCCGATCACCTCCACGCGCCGGGTCTCCTCGAGAAGGCGCGCCAAACGCTCGAGCGCCAAGGGCTCGTCATCGACCAGGTACGCACGCAGTCTCATGATCGCGGCAACACCATCTCAACCACGCAGCGCCCAGCGCGCCGGCGGACGTTCAGGTGCGCCCGCGGCCCGAACAGCGCGTCGAGGCGCCCCACCAGGTTATCGAGGCCGTGGTCGGCCGGAATCGCGCTCAAGTCGAACCCCGGGCCGGTGTCCGAGACCTCGATGCGCAAACACCCATTTTCCGAGGATCCTTGCACCAGGACCTCGCCGCCGCCCTTAAGGGCGGTGATTCCATGTTTCACCGCATTCTCGACCAGCGATTGAACGCTCAGGGGCGGCACCATGACCTCCCGCAAGTCCGGGGGAACGTCCACCGCTCCCCGCAGCTTGCCGCCGAAGCGCACCCTCTCGATCTCGATGTAGTCGTCGACCATGGCCAACTCTTGGCGCAACGGGATGAGCGGCCGGTTGCTGTGGTCCAGGGACGATCGCAGCAGTGCGGCCAGCTTCCCCACCATCTCTTCGGCGCGCGCGGGCGCGGTCTCGATGAGGGAGCTGATCGAGTTCAGAGTGTTGAACAGGAAATGCGGATGAACGCGCGATTCCAGGGAGCGCAGCCGCGCTTCCGCGGCCAGGGTTCTCGTGCGCTCCGCGGCCAATTCCTGCTCGTGCAATCGCGTCTCGACGTGCTGCAGGCGCTCCCGCATGGAGGCGTATGCGAACACGCCCAGGCCAAAGGCGACCGAGAAGAGCGTGGTCATGCGCACGGTCCGGAAGTATTCCGCCCAGAAGGCGGGAAGGGCCGCGCCCGACATCCCCCACAGGAGCGCCTGCGCGGCCAGGCAGCCGAAGGCCGTAAACACCATGCAGCTCAGGATGACCACCGGAACCAGGGGAAGCCGGCCCCGCGCCGCTCGATTGATGACCCAGGGGATGATCAATGACGCCGGAACCCCCGCCACGTTGCCGTAAACGAGCGCGTGGCCCCACGCCGTCCACAGATCCCTGGCCTCCGTCGCCTGGTTGGAGGCCATTTGAATCAGGGGCACGATCACGGTCACGGCGAGGTTGATCCAGAGCAGAGAAAAGACCCACCCGCGCTCCCCGCGTCCCCTCATCGCCCCTCTGCCGCCGCTTATTCCCGGCCCGCCGGTTCAAAAACCCCGGAGCGGAAGACGTCGATGAGCTGCTCCGCGGCCGCCCCCGGCAGCCTGAGCTCTCCCGCCACATCTTCGTAGAGGGTGGCGTACTCGATCTGCTGCCGGTCGAGCGAGACCCAGATCAGCCCCCAATAGTGGCTCCGGCCCTTCAAAGTCATACCACCATTCGCTATGTCAAGGGGGTTGAAGAAAGCGCGGTACTCGATGACCGCACACTGCTGGCCGTTTCTCGGCGAACGGCCGATGAGCGTTAGCTCGACGTCGCGGTTGTGGAAGGTACCCACTCCCGGCATGGTCACGTCATTGTTGGAGACCACGTGATAGGGTTCGTTCGGCTTCAAGTGCGACAGCTGGTCTTCGCCAAAGAGCTCGAACATCTCCGCGTCCCAGACGAGATTTCGCTCCATCACGGCGGTGGGAGGAAACCCCTTGAAGAAATCCGGCTTCATGCTGTCCGAAAAGTCCCCGCGGCGGCGGTAGCGAAAGCCCTCCATGAACTCGCGCTTCTGGGGGGCAGCCAAAGGCTCCGTGGCCCCGCTGCCCTCGGCGAAGGTAACGTTCGTCCAGACCGCGTCTCCGCCGGCAAGACCGCGCGTGTATTCGCCCCGCACGCGCTGCCGCTTGGTGATCTGGCCCTTGGTATCCGAGGACGTGTAGTCGACGGTGAAGCGATAGGCCCGAGGAGCGGTGTCCTTGGCGCCCGCTCCCACCGGTGAATTCCAGAGTGCGGCCAGCGAGCTGGCCGCGGCGCAGAGAACGATTGGCGTGATTCGCAAGAGCTCACCTCCCAGGCGTAGTCTTGCGGCTCCGGTCCCCGGCCGCACTCGCTTCTAGACGAAAGGCATCAAATCCAGACGGAACGGTGCGCCCAGGGGATGAGGGGCGGTTCAGCCGGGGAAGGGGGGGGCCACTCCTTGCCGCGCTGCTCCCCGGGGCGCGACCCGAGGCGGTGAGCCCCGGGGTGGGCTCACTCGGGCTCCCCGGAATAGGGCCCGGCGCCGACGTGTAGTCTCCGTGGGGAGGGATGGTGCGGACACGACTCGACCCGAGGGGGTATCAGATTGCGGCCCTGGCCGGGCTCTTGGCGTACGGCATGGTGGGGCTCGCGTTCGAGGTCTCGATCGCCCGCGTCAGCCTGTTGCTGGCCACGGCTCTGGCCACCCAGTACGTGGGGGGACGCCTGGCCCGCCTTCCCGGCTTCGATCCGCGGAGCGCCCTCATCTCGGGCTTGTCGCTCTGCCTGCTCCTGCGCACGAACTCGGAGGCCCTGGCCGCGGGGACGGCGGTGGTGACGATCGCGAGCAAGTTCGTGCTCCGCTGGGACGGCAAGCACCTCTTCAATCCCACGAACTTCGGCCTGGCCTTCATGATCCTGGCTACCCAAGCGGTGTGGGTCTCCCCCGGCCAGTGGGGAAGCGCGGCCTTCCTCGGCTTCCTCCTCGCCTGCCTCGGGGGGCTGGTGGTGAACCGGGCGGCGCGGAGCGACATCACCCTGGCCTTCCTGGCCAGCTACGGGGGCCTGCTCTTCCTCCGGGCGGTGTGGCTCGGGGACCCCATGAGCATCCCCCTCCACCAGCTCGAGAGCGGCGCCCTTCTCATCTTCGCTTTCTTCATGATCTCAGACCCGAAGACGACCCCGGATTCTCGGGCGGGCCGGGTTCTCTTCGCGATCCTGGTGGCGGCGGGCGCCGCTTATGTCCAGTTCCGCCTCTACCGGCCCAACGGCCTGCTGTGGTCGCTGGCCGCGCTCTCGCCCGCCGTCGCCCTCATTAATCGCCTGTTTCCGGGGTGTCGTTACGACTGGGCGGGCCGGGCTCGGATCCCGGCCCGTCCCCCGAAAGGAGTGGTCCATGCGCCGGCTCTCGATTTGCTGCCTCAGCTTCCTCTTGGCCCTACCCGCGGCTGAGCGGGCGGAAGCCTTCTGTGGCTTCTACGTCGCCAAGGCGGACACGAAGCTCTTCAACCAGGCCTCCTCGGTGGCCCTCGTCCGCGACGGCGACCAGACCGTCATGACCATGGCCAACGACTATCAGGGCGCGCTCAAGGAGTTCGCCATCGTCATTCCCGTCCCCACCTTCATCAAGCGGGAGCAGATCGAGGTGACGGACAGGGCCCTTCTCGACCACCTCGACGTCTACTCCTCCCCCCGCCTGGTCGAGTACTTCGACCCTGACCCCTGCGCGCCGATGCAAGAGAGAGGGGTGGTGGGGGGCATGATGATGATGAGGAGCGCGCCGACGCCGGCGGCCGAGAAGGGCCTGGGCGTCACCGTGGAAGCCCGCTACACCGTGGGCGAATACGACATCCTCATCCTCTCCGCCCAGGAGAGCGGCGGCCTCGAGACCTGGCTCAAGGAGAACGGCTACAAGATCCCCCCCGGCGCCTCCGCCGTGCTCGGAAGCTACATCAAGCAGCAGATGCGCTTTTTCGTGGCCCGGGTGAACCTGAAGGAGCAGGCGCAGCTCGGGTTCAGCTACCTCCGGCCCCTGCGGGTCTCCTACGAATCGCCCAAGTTCATGCTGCCCGTCCGCCTGGGCACGGTGAACGCCAAGGGCCCGCAAGAGCTCTTCGTCTACGCCCTCAGCCGGAAAGGGCGGGTGGAGACCACCAACTACCGCACCGTGAAGCTGCCCACGGGCATGGACATCCCGGTCTTCGTCAAGGACGAGTTCGGCCGCTTCTACAAGGCGCTGTTCTCGGATCAGGTTCGCCGCGAGGACATGCGGGCCGTCCTCCAGGAGTACGCCTGGGACATGAGCTGGTGCGACCCCTGTGCGGCGCAGCCGCTCTCGCGGGAGGAGCTGAAGGGCCTGGGGGTGGGGTGGATGGCGGGAGCCCAGGGCCAGGTGACGCCGTCGAGGCGGCCCTCGATGGCGGGGGGCGCGGTGGACGTGTTCCTCACCCGCCTCCACGTGCGCTACGACGCGTCCCATTTCCCCGAGGACCTCGTCTTCCAGGAGACGGCGGACCGCACGAACTTCCAGGGCCGCTTCGTGCTCCGCCACCCCTGGCTGGGCGGAGAGACCTGCGAGGCGGCGAAAGACTACCGTCGCGCCCTTGTCGACCGCCGTGAGAAGGAGGCCCAGACGCTGGCCTCGCTCACGGGCTGGGACATCAACGAAATCCGCGGCAAGACGGGGAACGTAGCCAAGATCTCGGAGACCACCGACCGACCCTCCTGGCGCAGCCTGTTCTCCCCGTTCTAGGAACGCCTAGGGTGGTCCCGCGCCTTCTCCAGCCCATCCGGCCGAAGGGGGGATTCGCCCAAACGCCGAGTCCTCAGGCGATCCGGATGGGCGTCTCGCCTGCGGGCTCGACCCGTCCGACGGCCCGGGCCGAGGGCAGCTCGGCGAGGAGGGCCGCTGTGCTCTCCTCGGGGACGAGCAGGAGCAGGCCCCCCGAGGTCTGGGGATCGAAGAGGAGGGCCTTTAGAGCCTCGTCCCGTTCCTGGGCATAGGCGAGGAGAGGCTCGAACTGCCGCCGGTTGGCCTTGAGCCCGCCGGCCTGAAACTCCAGGGCGAGGTCTTTGGCTCGCGGCAGGAGCGGGAGCGCGGCCCCCTCGATCACGATCGTGACCCGGCTCTGCCGGGCCAGGGCCAGGGCGTGGCCCACGAGCCCGAAGCCGGTCACGTCGGTGGCCGTCTTCACCCCGTGGCGGAGCGCGACCGCGGCCGCGCGCTCATTCAGGGTCGCCATGGACTCCGCGGAGGCTCGGGCCGCGTCGGCGGGGGCCTTCCCCGCCTTGAGCGCGGTGGCGATCACCCCCGTGCCCAGAGGCTTGGTGAGCACCAAGGCCTGGCCCGGCCGACCGCCCGCGTTGGTGAGGATGCGGTCGGGGTGCACGAGGCCGGTGATCGCGTAGCCGAACTTGATCTCGGGATCGCGGACGGTGTGGCCCCCGAGCAGGACGCAACCGGCCTCCTTGAGCTTCTCCGCCCCCCCCCGCACGATGGCCGCCGCCCATTCCAGGGGAAAGTCGTTCTCCGGAAAGCCGGCGATGGAGAGGGCGGTCAAGGGCCGTCCCCCCATGGCGTAGACATCGGAGAGGGCGTTGGCGGCGGCGATGGCCCCGAACACCTCCGGCTCGTCCACCACCGGGGTGAAGAAATCCACGGTCTGCACGAGAGCGGTGGCGTCGTCGAGCCGGAACACCCCCGCGTCGTCCCCCGTGCCGTGGTCCACCAGGACCCGGGGGTCGGCGGAGGGACGGAGTGCGCTCAGGACCTGAGCGAGCTCGGTGGGCCCGAGCTTGCTCGCTCAACCCGCGCAGGAGACCCGCTCGGTGAGACGGCGGATCCGCTCTCGCTCGTCGCTCATGCCCCTCCCCGCGGGGGAAAATAGAAAGTATACTAAGAACTATAGTTGGTAGGGCGGGTATTCCCTAGGCGCGGGGGGCGGGAGCGGGCGTTCCCGCGGGGAGGGCGCCCATCTCGCAGTCCCCCTGGAAGAACGCGCCGTCCTCGATCACGAGCTTGGGGGAGACAAGGGTGGCCAGCACCTTGGACCCGGCCAGGAGCTCGATCCGCTGCCGCCCGTGCACGCGCCCGGTGACCGTCCCCCGGATGGACACCACCCCGCAGTCGATCTCCGCCTCCACGTGACCCGACTCCCCCACGATCAGGGTGTTGTCGGAGACGATCTTGCCCTTCAGGCGCCCGTCGATCCGCAGCGTATCCTTGAAGCGCAGCTCGCCCAGAAACTCCGTCCCCTCGTCCATGAAGCCGTTGAGTCCCTCCGCCACGAGCCCTTTGAGCTTGATCATTCAGAACCCCCGAAGCACCAAAAGAGAACCATAGCACGCGGGACGGGCTCAGCGCCCGCGACCGGGCCGGACGAGCAGCTCGTAGAGCCGGTTGAGCTCGGCCTCGCTGGCGAACGCGATGCGCAGGCTCCCGCCCTTTCCCCGGCGGGCGATCTGCACCCCCGTGCCGAGGGCGGCCCGCAGGCGCTCCTCCGCGGCCCGGGTGTTGGCGTCCTTGCGGGCCGGGTCCCGACTCCGCGGGGTGCGCAGGAGCGCCACCCGGCGCTCCACCTCCCGCACGGACAGCCCCCGCCGCGCGGCCTCCCGGGCCAGCCGGGCCTGGTCCTCGCTGCGGTCCAGGGCCAGGAGGGCCCGGCCGTGACCCGCGTCCAGCTGACCCGCGGACAGGAGGTCCCGGATCTCGCGGGGCAGACGCAGGAGGCGCAGGGTGTTGGCCACGGTGGAGCGGTCCCGCCCCACCCGCCGCGCGACGTCCTCCTGGGTCAGGTGGAACTCCTCCTGCAGCCGATGGAAGGCCTGGGCCTCCTCCAGGGGGGAGAGCTCCTCGCGCTGGATGTTCTCGACCAGGGCCAGCTCCAGAAGGCGCTCGTCGGGAACGTCCCGGACGGCCACAGGGACGGTAGCGAGGCCGATCTGCTGGGCAGCCCGCCACCGCCTCTCTCCAGCGATGATCTGGAAGCGGATCCCCTGCCGGCGGACGAGGATGGGCTGCACCATCCCGCTCTCGCGGATGGAGGCCGCGAGCTCCTGCAGGGCGGCGGGCTCCAGCGCCGTGCGGGGCTGGAAGGGGTTGGGGTCGAGGCTGGCGGTGGGGACCTCGGCCAGGGCCTCGGTGGGGGCCCGCCGGGGCTCGGGGTCGGGCAGGAGGGCGGAGAGCCCCTTGCCGAGCGCCTTCCTCTTCACGGTCATGGCGCGATGAGGGGGAGCTGGTCACGCACCATGAGCTCCTTAGCGAGATCCAGGTAGGCCTCCGCCCCTTTCGACCGTATGTCATAGAGGAGCACCGGCTTACCGAAGCTGGGGGCCTCCGCGAGCCGCACGCTGCGCGGGATCTGGGTGCGGAAGACCTTCTCCCGGAAGTGGGTCCGGATGTCCGTGATCACCTGCTGGGTGAGGTTGGTCCGCTCGTCCACCATGGTGAGGAGCACCCCCTCGATCTCCAGCCCCGGGTTGAGCGCCCCCCGGACCCGCTTCAGGGTGGCGCTCAGCTCGGAGACCCCCTCGAGGGCGAAGTACTCGCACTGGAGGGGGATAAGCACGCTCTGGGCGGCCACGAGGGCGTTGACAGTGAGCAGGCCCAGGCTCGGGGGGCAATCGATGAACACGTAGTCGTAGCCGGGGGCCACGGAGGCCAGGGCCTGCTTCAGGCGGAACTCGCGGGCCAGGAGGGGGACGAGCTCGACCTCGGCCCCCGTGAGGTTGCGGTCGGAGGGGGCGAGGAAGAGGTGCTCGAGGTCGGTGGCGATCACGACCTCCTCCAGGGGCCGCTCCTCGATCAGCACCTCGTAGACGCTGGCCCGGGCCTCCCCTGTCTTGCGGCCGAGCCCGGAGGTGAGGTTTCCCTGGGGGTCGGCGTCCACCGCCAGCACCCGCCGCTCGGCCGCGGCCAGGCTGGCCGCCAAGTTGATGGCGGTGGTGGTCTTGCCCACCCCTCCTTTTTGGTTAGCGACCGCGATGACCCGTCCCAAGCGTCCCCCTGGAGCCGCGGAGGATAGCACAGGGGCGTTGGGGGGCGGACGTTTCACGTGGAACACCGCCGGAACGAGTGCACGGGGGGGCGGGCGAGGCTCTCCGCGACGAAGGGCGCCTCCCCCTTGGGCGCACGGCCCAGGACCACCACCCGGCCCCCCTCCGCCACGAGCCCCCCCAGTTCGCGGAGGGGCAGGGCCAGCCCCCGTAGGGACAGGGTTTGCGCGGGGGGGCCGGGGTAGGCGTCGTGGCGGAGCCGCAGGACCTCGATGTCGGGCCGTCCCGCGGCGCGGGCCGCCTCCTTCAAGAACGCCCAACGGCGTGCGCGGGGCTCCAGGAGGGTCACCGCGAGCTCGGGGCGCAGGAGGGCGAGGACGAGGCCGGGGGAGCCGTTGCCCGACCCCACATCCAGGAGACGCCCGGGGACGAGGAGGGGGAGGAGGGGAAGGACGGGGGCCACCAGGAGCCCCACCCGCTCCGCCGGACCGCGCGCCCCCGTCAGGTTCACCCGCGCGCTCCAGGCGGCCAGGAGCCCGAGGTACGCCTCGAGGGCCTCTAGGGCGGGCTCGGGGAGACCGAGGGCGCGGAGGGCCGGGCCGTGCTCGGCTACGGCTCGCCTCCCGGTGATCCGGGCGGGGCCTCCGCGGGCGCTACCGTGACCCGCCGGTCGCCCCCCTCGCCCACGCTGTAGGTCACGACCCCCTTGACCTCGGCCAGGGCGAGGTGAACGATCCGCCGCTCGTAGGCGTTCAAGGCGGGGCTGGTGCGGGCCTTTCCGTCGGCGGTCACGGCCGCCGCCAGCTCCAGGGCCGTCGCCCGCAGGGTCTCTTCGCGCTGCTCGCGGTAGCCCTCGCACTCCACGACGATCCACCGCGGGGCCACGTCCCGGGCGAACATGCGTATCAGGAGGTGCTCGGTGGCGCGCAGGACCTCGCCCTCCTCCTCGAGGAAGAATCTTTGGTCGCTGCCCCCCAGGCGGACCCGGAGGCCCTCATCCCCCTCCTCGATCTCCGCCGTCAGGTCGATCCCCGCCGCCTCCCCCAGCGCGCGGACGACGGCCCGGATCCCCGCCCGCGGATCCCCGGGTGGGCGGGGTTCGGCGGGCTTCGGGGTGGGCGGGGCGGGGGAGCCGTCCAGGAGCACGGCGATCCGGGCCGGGCTCGGGCTGACCCCGAGGCCCCCCGGACGGCCGGCTTCGAGCACGACGTAGCGCAACGTCTCCGCCGGCAAGCCGAGGGCCTGGCCGGCCGCGGCCAGCGCGTCCGCCACGTCCCGACCGGAGAACATCCGGTCCTTCACCGTCGTTTGCGCTCCCGCTTGGGGCCCGCCTCCCCCGCCCGCAGGATGGAGAGGGTGGTGGCCTGCTGGACGATCGAGCAGAGGTTGCTGGCCAGCCAGTAGAGGTTGAGGCCGGCGGGAGCCCACAGGAACATGCCCATAAGCATCAGGGGCATGATCATCATGATCTTCTGCTGGGCGGGGTCCATGGCGGTGGGCGTCATCCTCTGCATCGCGAACATGGAGATGCCCATGAGGACGGGGGTCAAGAACAGGGGGTCCTTCTGGCTGAGGTCCGGGATCCAGAGGAAGGTGGCCCCCCGGAGCTCGATGGACACGCTCAGCACGCGGTAGAACGCGATCAGGAAGGGCATGGTCAAGAGCAGGGGCAGGCAGCCCACCATCATCTGGGTCTGCATGCTCATCCCATGCCGGGCGTAAAGAGCGGCCATCTCCTCCTGCATGTCCTGGCGCTTGGGGTCCAGGAGGGGCACCTTGCGGTAGCGCTCCTGGATGACCTTCATCTCGGGGGCCAGCTTGGTCATCTTGAGGCCGTTGGCGATGCTGTAGTGCCGGAACGGGGCCATGGCCGCGTTGATGAGAAGGGTGAGGACCACGATCGACCAGCCGTAGTTGCCCACGTGGCTGTGCACCCAGCGCAGCAGGCCCATGAAGGGGACGACGATGGGGCCGATCCACTCTCCGACCGGTACCACCTGGTTCAGGCGGTGGTCGAGGCGGGAGAGCTCGTGATAGTCCTTCGGCCCCACGTAGAGCCAGGCCGGGCCCGCTCCCGGGCCGAGGTCGAGGGCGACCAGGGGCGCCTTGCGGGGCTTCCCGTCCTCACCCGTGGGAAGGCTGATGGCCCGGATCTCCGCCGTGCCCCGCTCCCCGGGGGGGATGAAGAGGGCAGCAAAGTAGTGGCTCTCCACCCCGACCCAGCGGGCGCCCGCGAGGGCGCGGCCGGGGGGGGCGGGTTTTTG
>Ga0210399_10000428_pt1 | contig 33717 bp, 28 predicted proteins | sample IncBWC14MmetaG_FD_150865 | JGI IMG/M metagenome (GOLD analysis project Ga0210399, IMG submission 150865) | Forest soil microbial communities from Barre Woods Harvard Forest LTER site, Petersham, Massachusetts, United States - Inc-BW-C-14-M | ecosystem: Environmental > Terrestrial > Soil >... | reverse complement strand
GGCTCGCGGAAGATGTTCGAGTGGTCGAGTTAACGGTCGATCCGGTGTCGACCTGTTAGTGGCTGTGATGATGGTGCTCTTCGCTCTCGCTAACCGGAATCACGCAGCCATGCGCCACTTCGCAGACCGCATGCTCGAACTGGATCGTCGTGTGAACGATGCGGAAATCGTGCAGCAGACACTCCTTCACGTCGCGCAGAATGCGTTCGCTCACCGACGGCGGGATGTCGGCAATCGAGATGTGGCAGGAGAGTGCATGAGTCTCCGATCCAATGCTCCACACGTGGAGATCATGCACGTCATTGACTCCGCCAATCGAGCGGATCGCGGACTCGATCTTTTCCAGTTGCATGCCGCGGGGCGTGCCCTCCAGCAAAATGTTGAGCGTCTCGCGCACGATGCCGAAGCCTGACCACAAGATCAGCGCGCCGATGCCGAAGGAAAGCGCCGAATCGATCCAATAGTTTCCCGTGACCAGAATGGCCCAGCCTCCGGCAATCACGGCCGCGGTCGAAAGTGTATCGCCAACTTCGTGCAGCAGCGCGCTGCGGATATTCACGTCTCCGCCGGAGCCTCGGCTCGAGCGGTAAAGCAGCAGCGCGATCACTCCATTCATCACCACGCCCGCGGCGGCGACCCACATCATCACGCTGGCCTGCACGTGCTCGGGATGCTGCAGGCGACGAAACGCCTCGTAGAAGATAAAGAACGAAACTGCAACGAGCGAGGTCGCGTTTACCAGGGCAGCCAGCACTCCCGCCCGATGGTAGCCGTACGTCTTGGTGGAGTTAGCCGGGCGCGCCTGAAAATAGACGGCGACCAGAGACAGCAGAAGGGCGAGGAAATCGGAAAGATTATGTCCGGCTTCGGAAAGCAGCGCCAGGGAATGAGCGCGGATGCCGGCCACGACCAGCAGGACAATGTAGGCCAGGGTCACCGCGAGCGATATCTTCAGAACCCGCGTAGGACCGCCCCCGCCATGAGCGTGCACGTGCATACTTCCAGTGTAAGGGCGCAGGCGGCGGCCTTCAAGCGCATCCCGCCTGCGACCGGTGCGAGCTCAGAATGCAGCTCAGAATCCAGCCTCGAAGCTTAAGTTGCCTCGGCGGATGCCGATGTGCCTAGAGGATGCGGCGTGGAGACAGAAGGCAGACGCGAGCCGACACGTCCCTGCGTGCGGGAATGTTCGAACTCGAGGCTTCGGACGTGCATTCCAAACCGGAGCGCCAGCGACGGAAATCGATCTATGGATGAAATCGTTAAGGATTTTCTTATCGAGAGCAACGAGAACCTGGACCGCCTCGACCAGGAACTGGTGAAACTGGAGAGCGAGCCTTCCTCCAAAGAGCTTTTGGCCGGCGTTTTCCGGACCATCCATACCATCAAGGGAAGCTGCGGGTTTCTGGGTTTTGGCCGACTGCAAAAGCTGGCACACGCCGGTGAAAGCCTGCTGTCGCGGCTACGCGACGGCGAGCTGAGCTTGAACGGTGACATCACCAGCGGCTTGCTCGCCATGGTGGATGCGGTTCGTCAAATGCTCGCCGCGATTCAGGCTTCTGAAAAGGACGGCGACGAAGATTATGCGCCTCTCATCGAAGTTCTGGCCCGCCTGCAGGCCGGGCAGGCCGCGTCTCCAGCGTCCTCGGATCAGCTACCTGACGATCTGTCGCTGCGACAGCCAGTTCCGGAGGCCGAGACCGCTGCGTCGGCTGAGCTCGCTTCGCAGCCATCTCCAGGCATGGCGGCAAGCAAGCCCAAGCGCAAGCCTCGTCGTAAGAAAGAGCCGTCGGAGCCAGTCAAAGTTTGCGACGTCCTCGTCGAACCCAGCCAGGGGCAGGCCGGGAACGTTATCCATGCAGCGGAGCCACAGCACGCCGAGCCGCCGAAGTTTGCCGATGTAATCACTCCTGTACCAACCTATCCCGACGAGGCCTCAGCGGCACCGGTGACCCAGGACGCCCGCAATCCGGAGGCGGCGGTCGAGACCATCCGGGTGGGTGTCACTCTGCTGGACCGCCTCATGAATCTGGTAGGCGAACTGGTGCTGGCCCGCAACCAATTGCTCCAGTTCTCCAACAGCACGCAGGATGCCGGGCTTCAGGCTGTCTCCCAGCGCTTGAATCTGATCGCGACCGAACTGCAGGAACAAGTCATGAAGACCCGCATGCAGCCGATCGGCAATCTCTGGAACAAGTTTCCCCGCACGGTTCGCGATCTCGCCCACAGCTGTGGCAAGGAAGTTCAGCTCGTGATGGAGGGCCAGGATACCGAACTTGACCGCACCATCATCGAAGCCATCAAAGATCCGCTGACCCATCTGGTCCGCAACTCCATGGACCACGGCATTGAAGAGCCTGAAACCCGCAAGTGCGCCGGCAAGAATCCGGCGGGAACTTTGACCTTGCGGGCCTTCCACGAAGGCGGGCAGGTCAATATCGAGATCTCGGACGATGGCGCTGGACTGAGTGGCAACCGCATCCGGCGGAAAGCCACGGAGCGCGGCCTCATCTCAGCCCAGCAAGCCACGAGCATGCCCAACCGCGATGTCTTCAACTTGATTTTTCTGCCGGGGTTCTCCACCGCCGAAAAAGTCACTAACGTGTCCGGCCGCGGAGTTGGGATGGACGTGGTCAAAACGAATGTGGAAAAAATTGGAGGTACGGTCGACATCCAATCCACGCCGGGGAGGGGGACTACGGTTCGAGTAAGAATTCCGCTGACCCTGGCCATTATTCCGGCCCTGATCGTAACCTGCGGGGGCGAGCGCTTTGCCATCCCCCAGGTCAGCCTGTTGGCTTTGGTGCGATTAGACGCCGAGCCGAGCGGACCCGGCATCGAACTGGTTCATGGCGTCCCTGTCTATCGCTTGCGCGGCCGCTTGCTGCCCCTGGTGTACCTCGACCGGGAACTCGGGATCCGCGACAGCGTGGCCAACGATGCGGCCCGCGCATCTGCCATCAACATCGTCGTGCTCCAAGCCGAAGACCGGCAGTTTGGGCTGATCGTCGACGAAATCACCGATACCCAGGAAATCGTCGTCAAGCCCCTGGGCAAGCAACTCAAAGCGATCAGCGCTTATTCCGGCGCCACCATCATGGGAGACGGTCGCGTGGCGCTGATTCTCGACGTGCTCGGGCTGGCGCAACGCGCCCAGGTCATCGCCGAAGCGGGCCATGCGGCACACGACAAAAGCCCCAGCGAGGCGATCGCCCTGGAGGGTGTCCGCGACGAACAAGCCCTGCTGCTCGCCGAGAACGGACGGGAAGGGCGGGTCGCGATTCCACTGGCGATGGTGGCGCGCCTCGAGGAATTTCCGCGCTCCGTGGTCGAGCACGCCGGCACGCGGGAAGTCATGCAATACCGTGGACAGATCATCCCGCTGGTTCGCCTGTCCGCCATTATTCCCGCCATCGTTCCCATCACCAGCGACGCGGAAATGCTGGCGGAAGCATGCTCCATTCAGGTCGTGGTGTATTCCGAGGGCAAGCATACTGTGGGCCTGATCGTAGACCGCATTATCGACATCGTGGAGGAGCGCACCGCAGTCGAGTCGCTCGCTCCCCGAGCCGGAGTGATGGGTTCGTTCGTGACCCAGCAACACGTAACCGATCTCCTGGATGTACCCGCTATCGTGCGGGCGGCCGTCCCCGGACTGCTGGACGCAGCCGAACCTCACGCAGGCATACTCTAGGAGCGACTTCATGGCGTCCCAACAATTCTGCACGTTTCTGCTGGACGAACATTTATTCGGCGTGCCGGTGCCGGCTGTGCAGGAAGTGATCCGTTTTCAGCCGATGACGCCGGTGCCGTTGGCTCCGCCGGCGGTGGAGGGACTGATCAATCTCCGCGGGCAGATTGTGATGGCCATTGATCTACGGCGCCGCCTCGACCTGCCCCGCAGAGCCGACGGAGCCCTGCCCATCAACGTGGTGATCCGCACCTCTGAGGGAGGGGTGAGCCTTTTGGTGGATGAGATCGGGGAAGTCATCGAGGTTTCGGAGTCCAGTTTTGAGGCTCCACCCGACACTCTGCGCGGAGCGGTCCGCAGCATGATTCTCGGAGTCCACAAGCTGGCGGGAAACCTTCTGCACGTGCTCGACAGCGGAAGCGTGTGCCAGGTTCTCGCCGCGACGGATGCGACCACGCCCGGGTGCTAAACGGGATTTCGAGAAAACGGAATTTCGGGAGAACGGGAAATCGCCAAGGGTCATAAATTCTTAGAACGCGCAGGAGATCAAAATGCGTTTCACGCTGGGAAAGAAGCTGGGGTTGAGTTTCGGAGTGATCCTCAGCTTGATGGCGGTCAGCACGGTGCTCAGCTTTGTGCAGTTGGGGAACCTCAAGGACGACCAGGACCGGGTTATGGCCGTGCGCGTCCCCACGATCGCTGCCTTGAAGGACGCGCCGGCCACGGAGGCGATGAGGAAATCCCTCGTGGAGGTGGCCAACTCCAACGACAAATTGCTGCAAGAGGAAGCCGCGCACATGCGTGCGGAGACTCGGTCCGTGACAATAACGCTGCTGGTCGCTACCTTCGTGGACATCGCCATAGGACTGTTCGTCGCCATCTTCTTGAGCCGCGGCATCTCGCGGGCAACCCAATCCGTCCTGGCCCAGGCGGAGGCGATTGCAGCCGGTGATCTAACCAGGGACGACCTGCCGGTCCGAAGCCAGGACGAACTTGGCGACCTGACCCGAGCCATCAACAAAGTGAATCACAGCCTGAAGACCATGATTCTCGCCATCATCGAAAACGCCCAGCACGTGGCCAGTGCCAGCGGGGAGCTCTCCGCCACCAGCCAGCAGATCTCCGCCAACTCCGAAGAAACATCCGCCCAGGCGGGCACCGTCTCCAAAGCCTCCCAGCAGGTCAGTCAGAACCTGCAGAGCGTTTCCACCGGGGCCGACGAAATGACTTCGACCATCCAGTCCATCGCAACCAATGCCCACGAGGCGGCCACCGTCGCTTCCAACGCGGTGCAAACCGCTCATGCCGCCAACGCCAACGTCGCCAAGCTAGGCGCCTCCAGCGCCGAGATCGGCGCCGTCATCAAGGTCATCACCTCCATCGCCCAGCAAACCAACCTCCTCGCCCTCAACGCCACCATCGAAGCCGCCCGCGCCGGAGAAGCCGGCAAGGGCTTCGCCGTCGTCGCCAACGAGGTCAAGGAACTGGCCAAGCAGACTGCCAAGGCCACCGAAGACATCAGCCGCAAAATCACCGCTATCCAGACCGACGCCCAGGGCGCGGTCGAGGCCATTGGCACCATCAGCGGCGTGATCACCCAGATCAACGACATCTCGGGCACCATTGCCACTGCGGTCGAGCAGCAGAGCGCCACGACCAACGAGATGACCCGCAACGTGGCTGACGCGGCCAAGGGCTCGGAGGAGATCACGCGCAACATCGAGGGTGTAGCCGAAGCGGCTCGCGGCACGTCGTCGAGCGCTCAGGAATCGCAGAAAGCAGCCAACGATCTGGCCGAAATGGCGGCCCAACTCCACAGTCTTGTGAGCCAGTTCAAGCTTGAGGGGACCTCCGGAGCCGTTGCCTCGCCTGCACTCGAGCCTCTCAAAACCAGGGCTGCGCAAGCCGGCAGATGACCGACTGAACCGAAAAGGAGCCCTGGACCGATTGCCGCAACCCACAAAAAAGCGAGTGCTGCTGGTCGACGACGCCGTGGTAATTCGCAAGGCACTGTCGCTGGCCATCGCTCAAGACCCGGACCTGGAGGTCGCAGGCACTGCGGTCAACGGGCGTGTCGCGCTGGCGAAACTTCCCGCCCTCAAGCCTGACATCGTCCTGCTCGATTTCGAAATGCCGGAGATGGACGGGCTGGAAACCGTCCGTGAGCTGCGCAAGATCGACGCCCGCGTTCCCATCATCATGTTCAGCAGCCTGACCGAGCGCGGAGCGTCCGTCACGCTCGAAGCTCTATCTCTCGGCGCTACCGATTACGTCACCAAGCCGAGCAATGTCGACTTGACGGCCACGCTCGCGGCCATCTCGCGTGAGCTCATCCCGAAGATTCGAGCCCTTTGCCGTCTCCCCGAAGCGCCCGCCGGTCTCGCCCCGGCGACAAGACTCAGCGCGCCCACCCCGCCGATCCCCATGCTTCATCGGCCACGAGTTTTATCCCCGGCGCAAGTAGTTGCGATTGGAGTCTCCACCGGTGGCCCCGACGCACTGGCCCGGCTTCTTCCGTCCTTACCGGCTAGCTTTCCCGTGCCCATCGTCATCGCGCAGCATATGCCGGCCACCTTCACCTCTCTGCTGGCGGCACGGCTGTCGGCGAAATCAGCGTTGCCGGTGCGGGAGTGCATCTTTGGTCAGCCGCTGACGCCCGGTTGCGCCATCATTGCGCCGGGAGACTTCCACATGGTGATCAACGAGGAGGATGGACGCGTTATCCTCAAGACTCACCAGGGACCGAAGGAAAATTTCTGCCGCCCGTCGGTGGATGTGCTCTTCCACTCGGTCGCCCGCGTGTTTGCAGCCCGGTCGCTGGCGGTGGTTCTCACCGGTATGGGGCAGGACGGGCTCAAGGGATGCGAAACGTTGCGCAGTTTAGGAGCTCGTATCTACGTGCAGGATGAAGCCAGCAGCGTGGTTTGGGGCATGCCCGGCTTCGTCGCCCGGAGCGGCTTGGCGGATAAAATTCTGCCGCTCGATCAAATGGGCGCCGAGATTGTTCGCGCCACCACCATGCAAATCTCAGCGCGAACGCAATCCTGAGATCCAGCTTCCCCGATCCCCGAATCAGCCCTTGGTCAGACTATTAAGGTAGCGGTTGTTGTAGAACGTGGTCGTCTTCTGCACGAACTCGAGAATCTTGAACATCCGCTCACGGCCTTCCCGGTTCATCTCCCGGAACTGAATGGCAACGCCCGACCCGGGATCGAGTCTCACCACCACGCCTTCCGCCGACAAACTGCCATCATCCATCGAGAATCCCAGCTTGATCTTGCTGCCCGGCGCAAGAATGGTGCTGGTTTCGACGAAGCAGCCGCCCAGGCTCACATCGGTAACGTTGGCGAACATGGGAGCCCCGCCCACCTCGGCCTGCATTTCGATCGTGACCCGGCACTTCATGCGCGGGTGGGAACGCCGGTCCTTATAGGAAAGCTCCTTCTGCTTTTCGAGATACATGCGGCGGTCGGCCTCGGCCAGAAGTTGTTCCGCGTCGTTGCCGTCTTCCGGGTACATCGCGCGTCCGACGCTGAGCGACAGGATATCTTCGCCACAGACTTCGCTACCAGCCTGCCGAGCCAGGGCTCGCATCTGCTCCGCCTTCTTGCCGGCAGCATCGACCGTCAGGCCCGGAGCCATCACCACGAATTCGTCGCCGCCCATGCGCGCGACATAGTCGTATTCGCGGCTGCTGTCTTTCAGCGCCTGGGCAAAAAGGCGCAACACACGATTGCCCTCGAGATGTCCGAAGCGGTCGTTGATCTGTTTGAAGCCGTCCATGTCAGACACCATGACGGTGAGCGACGAGTTATCGCGCTTGCAGCGTGCCAGTTCCCGGTCGAGTTGCAGGAAGAGCGAGCGGGCATTGGGCAGTCCCGTAAGGTAGTCGGTGATCGCCGAATTTTCCGCCTGCTGGTATTTGAGCGCGTTCTCGATCGACAGCGCCATCTTCCCGCTGACCGCGAGCAAAATGCGCAGGTGATCGGTGGTGAAGGCGTCGCGTTCGCCCCGGTAGAGCGCCAGAACCCCGATCACACCGGACACGCCCTCCAGCGGCACCGCCAGCGCCGAGCGCAGCGTGCTGAACTTCGAAGGATCGTTCAAGTATCCCGGTTCCACCGACGGGTTGCCGTTGATGATCGGTTTCCGGTTGTGCGCCACCCAGCCTGAGAGTCCCTGCCCGTTCGGAATACGCAGGGAAGAAAACAGCCGATAATTGTCACCGTTCACATACTCGGGGACCAGTTCGTCGTCGCGCTTAATGTAAATGGCGATGGCGTCGTAAGGCACCATCGGCTTCAGCTTCACGGAGAACACCGAAAGCGTTTCGGTTAAACTGAGCGAAGCGCCCAGATCCTGGCTCAGTTCGAACAACGATTGCGCTTCCTGCCGGGCCGCTGCAATGGAAGACAGGAACGTGTTTTCCCGTCCTGCATAATCCTGCGCAGTCGCGTTCTCGAACCCGGCTGCCGGCTCCAGCCCACGCTCGATTTTGATCGCTGTGGAAAGCGGACCCGTGGGATCCTGTGCCGACTTGGCAACTGCGAGCCGTTCCAGATACTGGTAGCGCTTCTGCAGAATATCGACAACCTTTGGATCAAACGACTTGCCCGACTCCGCCGCCAGCTTCTGTATTACCTCCCGCATGGGCAGCGCTCGCCGGTACTGGCGATCAGATGCCAGGGCATCGAGATAGTCGACCGCCGAGAGGATGCGCGCTCCAATGGGAATTTCCGCGCCCTTCAAGCCCAGCGGGTAGCCGGAGCCGTCCCACTTTTCGTGGTGGGCGCGCACAATCGGCACGACCGGGTAGGGGAATCGCACGCGTTCCAGAATCTCGGCGCCGACCAGGGTATGAATCTTCATCTTCTCGAATTCTTCCGGCGTGAGGCGGCCGGGCTTCGAGATAATGTGCTCCGGCACCGCGAGTTTGCCGATGTCGTGCAGAAGGGCCGCGGCGTGCAGGGCTTCCAACTCCGGCCCACTCACGCCCAATTCCTTCGCCACTTCGATGGCATAAACCCGCACCCGCTGCAGGTGCTCGTGCGTGGTGTGGTCCTTGGCTTCAATGGCCAGCGCCAGGGCTTCGATGGTGCGAAGGTGCAGGTTCGCCATCTCCTCGACGTGGCGTTTCTCGTCCTCCAGTTTGCCGAGGTACAAGCGATACGACCGGTAAATGACGTATACCGCCGGCACCATGAGCAACGACGTCTCCCAGTTGAAAGTCTGGTTGAGCCATGCAATCCCTCCGGCGATCCCCGCTCCCACCAGGTAGTAAGGGAACGACCAGAAATAACAATCGACCAGAATCCGGGTGAGCGGGCGGCGCTCGGTCAGCGAAATGACCGCGGCGATCGAACCCGCGTTGGCGATGAAGTAAACCGTCGCCGCCACTCCCAGCAGAACCGGCCGGCTGCCCACCACGAGATTTGCTAGCGGATGGTGATAGACCTCGTATGCCAGCGCTGTCGAAACCGCTCCCGCGCACACATTGAACGTCAACTGCAGCGCTTTAGGACGTTCCGGATACAGGCACTGCGCCATCATGGAGACCGCGCCCAGAATCAGCGTTTCGGTGAAGCTGAGTTCCAGAACGCCGATCAGGATGAACAGAAAATTCACCGACAGCGTGCCCGTGATGCCCGGCAGATTTACTTTGAGCCGCGACGCCAGAATGGCGATGCCCAGATAACAGATAAATTCCGCAATGTTCTTACTGCTCTGGTGGATTCCGCCATAGATCAGCGTGCCCAACCCGGCAATCACAATCAGCGTGATGAACGCCTTGGCGGGGAAGGACATACCTCTCCACGAATGCGAGTGGGAAGGCAGACCTGTGGCAACGCTGGTGGCACCAGTCATATGCGTGAGCACACTGCGGCCGGGAAGGATACCCAGCTCCCTTATGAATACCAGCTAACGCTTTTAGAAACAATGATTTGGGGGATTTCCTGGAAACTTCAGTAACTTACATTGGTTACAAAGAGGTGATTACTCTGGGACCAAAAAAGCAGCCGGCCCGTCCCTAAATCCAACAGCCAATTAGTCTTCCAGTCTTCCGTCCACACGGACGATTCATACCGAGTGCGACACATCTTCCTCGGCTACATCCTGATCTGTGCTGTTTGTACCCTGCGCTCCGGTTGAAGACTTACCACGCCGCATGGCCACGATCCCGGTCCGCACCATCTCCAGCACGCCGTAGGGGCGCAGCACCTCGAGCAGACCGTCAATCTTGTCTTCCGCCCCGGTGATTTCAATGGTCAGCGACTCCGGAGCAACGTCTACGACACGCGCGCGGAACACGCCAGCCAGTTCCAGCACATGCGACCGCGCCTCATGCGTCGCCGCGACTTTGATCATCGCCAGGTCGCGCACGATGGCAGGCTGGTTGGTGATGTTTTCCACCAGAAGCACGTTGACGAGCTTGTAGAGATTGGCCTCGATGCGCTTGGCTTGATCGACGTCAGCATCGACCGTGATCGTCATGCGCGAGACCTCGGGCTTTTCCGTGCGACCTACCGTCAGCGAGTCAATATTGAAAGCGCGCCGGCGGAATAGCGAAGCCACGCGCGTCAGCACGCCCGGTTTGTTCTCCACGTACACCACGTATGTGTTCAGCATGGTTTCTCTATCCGTCGTCTCTACTGATCTTCATTTTTACCTATTCGTCCTCGGCGGTCTCCACAATCTTGCTGGGCCGCCGGATCATCTCGTGCAACGACGCCCCCGCCGCCACCATGGGATACACCGTATCCTCTTGTTCCACCCGGAAGTTGATGAGCACTGGCCCGTCGTGTTCCTTCGCGGCCTGTACTGCGGGGACCACCTGCGAGCGTTCAGTGACGGTCATACTGCGAATACCATAAGCCTCGCCGAGCTTGGCGAAATCCGGGTTCAGGAGCGGCGTCGCCGCATAATTGCGCTCGTAGAAGAATTCCTGCCACTGCCGCACCATGCCCAGAAAGCCGTTGTTGATGATGGCGATGTTTACCTTCAATTTCTCCTGCACAATCGTCGCCAGTTCACACAGAGTCATCTGGAAGCCGCCATCGCCGCACACCACCCACACATCCGCTTCCGGTCGCGCGACCTTGGCCCCGATCGCCGCAGGCAGTGCGAAGCCCATCGTTCCCAAGCCTCCCGAAGTGATCAAGCTGCGCGCCTTCTCGTGCTTGTAGTATTGCGCTTCCCACATCTGATGCTGGCCCACATCGGTTACCACTACAGTGTCGCCGTCGCGCGTCTCGCGCCACAGATCGCTGATCACATGGGCCGCATAGAGATGTCCGCTGTCGGGCAGGTTCTGGATGTCGCGCACCGCAGCATCACCCTTCAGCTTGTCGATGGAGTCGAGCCACTCGCTGCGGTCAATCGTCTCAACCTTCGGCAGCAGTTCATGCAGCACTTCCCGCAGGTCGCCGACCAGCGGCACATCCACCTTGACGTTCTTATTGATCTCCGCCGGATCAATCTCAATGTGAATCTTCTTGGCATTGGACGCGTAGGTCTTCAGGTTTCCAGTCACGCGATCGTCGAAGCGCATGCCGAAAGCCAGCAGCAGATCGGCTTCTTGAATCGTGTGATTCACCCACGCTTCGCCGTGCATGCCCATCATTCCCAGGTTTAAGGGATGACCCGCAGGAAACGCACCGATTCCCAGCAGCGTGAGCGCCACAGGAATGCCCGTGCGCTCCGCAAATTCGCGCACTTCCGCCATGGCTCCGGAAATGATGATGCCATGCCCCGCCAGGATCACGGGCCGCTTGGCGTTATGAATCAATTCCAGCGCCTGCTCATACTCTTTCGGTTCCGGCGAAAGATCCGGTCGATACCCGGGCAATTGCGGCTTGGCCGCTTCCCAGTCGAATTCGCACGTCGTCTGCTGTGCGTCTTTGGTGATGTCGATCAGCACTGGCCCCGGCCGGCCCGAGCGCGCCACGTAGAAAGCTTCGCGAACCGTTCGCGCGACTTCGCTCGCGTGGGTCACAAGATAGTTGTGCTTGGTAATGGGCAGCGTAACGCCGGTAATATCCGTTTCCTGAAATGCATCCGACCCGATCAGCTTGCTCCCCACCTGCCCCGTAATGCACACGATCGGCGACGAATCGAGCATCGCCGTGGCAATTCCCGTAACCATGTTCGTCGCGCCCGGGCCAGACGTCGCCACCGCGACGCCCACCTGCCCGCTGGCGCGCGCGTAACCGTCCGCCATGTGGGTCGCGCCTTGTTCGTGGCGCACCAGAATGTGATGGATCTTGCTGCCCTTGAGCGCGTCATAAGCGGGCAGAATCGCGCCTCCCGGATAACCGAATACTGTTTTGACGCCTTCGCGCTCCAGGCATTCCCATAGAATGCTGGCGCCGGTCATGCTTCTTGCGGTTAACGGCGTGTTGTCTTTCATGCGACCCTTCCTGCCTATGCAGCCTGCGTATCCTAAAAAAGCAAAACCCACCAAGCCAGCGTTTCTGGCGGGGCGGGATTCGGGAGCCTTTAAGATTTCCGTTTTCTCAGCTCGCTGTATCCCTCCGCACCGCGATGGGAACGAATACTCGCACCCCGCGGACGACGACAGTAGTTCGATGTAGAAGGCCACGATTCATAGCTGTTTCAAGGCGTGCAGAGAATGGTACCGAAGCCGGAGGCTCGCCGCAAGTGCAAAGTCCGGTCGTTCTAAGACGAATGGCGCTAGTTAGCCGGCAGCGCTTTCAGCGGTCGCTCCGTTTGCCAAAGCTCGTACAGGTAGCCGTCGGGGCCGCGAAAGTAAGTCCAGGCCTCGGATTCGCTGCCCTCGACATCAGTGACGAACTCTACCCCCCGTGACTCCAGTTCCTTCCTGGCCGCGCGCACATCCTCGACTTGAAAGGCCAGAACAGGACAAGCATGGAGCGGATAGAAACGACTCTCCGCGCCGAAGACCTCGAACAACTGTCCCGAGGGCACCTCAAACTGAACCATCCCCTTACCTTCCTGCACAACAGATAAGCCCAGCACGTCGCCAAAGAAGCGCGCAGTTGATGGCAGGTCGGCAGTTCGCACGCCCACCCACGTGTAGCCGAGTACCCGCATCGCGATTACCCTTCTTCTTGCCGCAGCCCCATGTCGCCCTCAAAACTCCTTCCGTCTCGGCGATAGCTGGAGAAGTTGCTGGTCAACATCCTGGGCGGCCTGCGTCAAGTTTTCGGGACGGCCGAGATCCCGCCAATAAAATTCGTCGACACGAAATGCAAGGATCTTTTCCCCCTCGCCCGCCAGCCGCAGATAGGAGTTGATGATCGAAAAGACGCCACCTTCGGCCAGCCTCAAAAGAAGCCCCGGAGAAATTACATGCACACCCGAAAATGCCAGGGCCTTCGTTTCCTTGGATGGCCGGACAATTTCTGGCTCTTGACCGCTACCCGCCCGGCGTCCGCAGAGTTGCTGCTGCTCGTCGAACAGCAGGTAGCGCGACGTCTCGCGATCCTGCACTGCCAGCGTCGCGAGCGCCCGATTCTGCTTATGAGCTTCCGCCATGCGGCGAAAATCAATCGTGCTCAGCACATCGACGTTGTGCAGAAGAAACGGCTCCGCCTGACCCTCTTCCTGGAAGAACCATGCTGCCTTCTTCAGCCCACCGCCGGTATCGAGCAAAACGTCTTCGCGCGAGATTTCAATCCGCATCCCGAAGTTATCGTTCTTCTTCAGGTAACCGACAACCATGTCGGCGAAGTGGTGCACATTGACGATCACTTCGCGAATCCCAAACTGCAGTAGGCGACGAAGCGTGATCTCCAACAACGTGTGTCCTGCGACCTCGACCAGGGCCTTGGGGCGATCGTCGGTGAGCGGGCGAAGGCGGGTGCCCAGGCCCGCGGCCAGAATCATCGCCTTCATCGCGCGGCTTTCTCCGCCGCCGCATTTTCTGCAGCCATCCGTTCTAATTCGCGATGCTGCAGGACAACCTCAATTCCGTTCCTTCCCCGCAAGCGCTTCGCGACTTGCTCCGCCAGATACACCGAGCGATGCTGTCCGCCCGTGCACCCAAACGACACCATAAGATTCTTGAATCCGCGATGCTGATAGTTGCTCACGCTGGCATCCACCAGCGACATCACGCTGGCCAGAAACTGATGCACACTTTCCTGCTGGTTGAGGTAGTCGATTACCGGAGCGTCCCTGCCCGTAAGCATCTTGAAGCGCTCCTCGCGCCCCGGGTTGGGCAAGCTGCGCCCATCAAAAATAAATCCACCGCCGTTTCCACTCTCATCTTTCGGCAGGCCCCGATGAAAAGAGAAACTGGTGATCCGGACGACCAGATTGTCCGCGTCCGAAGCCAGCCCCTGCAATTTTTCCGAGGCCAGCATGCTGTGAAAAGCATCCATCAGCGTCGGAAGCGCGACCGGCAGCGTCACGTTGTGCAGCAGCCAGCGCAAATTTTTCAGCGCGTACGGCACGCTTTGCAGAAAATGCACCTTGCGTTCATAGAATCCACGAAACCCGTAAGCCCCCAGCGCCTGCATGATGCGGATGTATACATAGGCATAGTAATGCTGCAGGAACGCCTCGCGCTTCACATCGACGTAGTGGCCCAGTGCCTCGAGATAATGATCCAGCAGTTTCTGCCGCAACTCGGGGGGCAGATCGGCCTTGGCATCATAGAGAAGCGAGGCAACGTCATACTGCAGCGCGCCCTTGCGCCCACCCTGATAATCCAGGAAATAGGGCTGCCCCTCGCGCAGCATGATGTTTCGCGACTGAAAATCGCGATAGAGAAAGTAATCTCTCCCCGCACTCAGCAGAAACTTCGTCAGCCGGCTGAAATCGTCTTCCAGAGCTTGCTCACTGAATGGAATGCCGGCGAGTCGAAGGAAGTAATACTTGAAGTAATTCAGATCCCAGGAAATCGACTGCCGGTCAAAACTCCCGCGCGGATAACACACCTTGTAATTCAGGTCGCGCCCCGCCTCCACCTGAAACCTCGGCAGCGTAGCGATAACTTTTCGATAGGCGTCAACCACCGGAGCGTCGATCTGTTCGCCCGCCCGATGCTTGGAAAGGAACTCAAACAGCGATGTGTCGCCGAGATCTTCTTCGAGATACGCCCCCTGATCCAGGTTTTCCCCATAGATTTCCGGCACGGGCAATCCGTGCTTGCGAAAATGGCGGGAAAATTCCAGGAACGCCGCGTTCTCTTCGCGCACATCGTACAGAATCCCGACGGCGCTGATCTTCCCGCCAGCCAGCCGGATAATCTTGCGCCCCGAGCCGCCGAGCTGCCCTTGCAACGGCTGCAACTGCTCGACCGGCAAGTGGAAGTGCTGCTCGAAAAGATTCTTGAGAATATCCATGACGTGGCCTGCGGTTCACCGATAACGGTTCACCCACCAAGATATCACCGACGCGCCAAGCCAGCGCGCCAGGGCATCCCCAAACGACCGCGGCCCCTTCTATTGATCACTTTCGTAATAGCCCATCAGAGCCATTCTCATGGACCACGGCACACGTTACTCTGTTTGTGAGCAGACTTCGGGGGAGGGCTGTTCGACATACGTCCCATGACTCAATGAGTCTGGGACGTTTTGTTTTGGAGCCTGCGTTAGGCAAAGTTTCTAACGCGACATAAGAAATTGCACTTCCTTTTCAATTTCCGAGATCGCAATCGGATCTACGTTCCCTTCTCGCAATTTCTGATTGAGCTGGTGCACTTTCACCTGCTTGAAGTCAGCCCACTCCGCGAGAGCTCCTTTGACGCGCTGGCTGGCCTCCTTGTAAACCGCAATTGCTTGGGAAGGCGCAGCACGATCTCCGCCTTCGACCACACGCAGAGCCGACGTCAGTTCGCTGTAAGCACCTTGGAGCCCTCGAGGCTGCGTTCCTTTATTTGTAAGAATGTTAGATATTTCCGCTTGAGCGTCTGCCAGAGCGGACTTAAGCGCAGCATTGTGCTCGCCGACCTTCTGCTCGGCACTAGTCAGTTGTTTCTGCACCGAGGCGATCTCGGCGAGCGCGCGGCGAGCCTCCAGCGTCTCGACGAATATTTGTTCGCTGACTTCCCACTGCCGCTGAAGGATCTCCGGAGTCGCGGGCGAGCGCGGATCCATGACGACTTTCAGGAATTGCGTCTGCGCCTGGCCGTCGACGGTGAGTCGAACCTCATACATTCCCGGGACAACTTTCGGCCCGCTGGGACTGCGGTATTCCGATTCTTCATCTGCACTCGGTCCTCCGGAAATGCCCCAGGTAAGATCCCACACAAAACGATGCGTTCCGGGAGTTGTTCCCAGCGATTCGGGCCTGGGGAACCAGCGCTCCGCGATGGGAACTGGCGGATGTTTCTCAGCGCGCCTGTCTTCCGATGAGAATTTGCGAACCAGTTTCTTCTGCGCGTCAAAAATCTCCAGCGTGACCTTGCCGCGTGCAGACTTGAGGAAATAATCGATCATAACGCCAGCCGGAGGATTCTCGCCGGTTGGTTCCTCAGGCGGAAGTGGCGTGCCCACGAACGAATCGTTATCGACGCGAAACGCAGTCGCGGGATGATAAAGCCAGAATGCCCTCGCTCTTGCGGCCTCGGCCGCCTGGCGCAGCGGCGTGATGTTGTCGAGTATCCAGAAGGAACGGCCATGGGTAGCTACGACGAGATCGTCGCCATGCATTGCTAGATCGCGTACAGAAGTCACCGGCAAATTGAGCTGCAACGATTGCCAGTGGTCACCATCATCGAACGATAGGTAGACTCCCGCTGCAGTCCCAGCAAACAACAACCCCTTATGCTCGGTATCTTCGCGAATGGCGTGCGCAAAAGCGGGCTCTACAATGCCTTCCCTAATCAGTTGCCAGGTTGCCCCATAGTCGCGCGTTCGATACAGATAAGGCGTCCGATCCTCCAGGCGGCTGCGATCCACCGCCGCATAAGCCACGGCAGGATCGAAATGCGAAGCTTCAATCAGAGAAATTTTGCTCCACACCGAGAGACCTGTGGGCGTCACATCTTTCCAGGCTTTTCCGCCATCGCGGGTGACGTGAATCAATCCCGTATCGCTTCCTGCCCAGATCACATCGCGGTTGAGAGCTGACGGCGCAATGGTGAAGACCACGCCGTAGCCCCGTTGCTTCGCGTTCTCGATCGTCGTCGGCCCGTCAGCCTTCTCTCCCGGCTGTTGCCTCGATCCCGTCAGGTCCGGGCTGATCGTCTCCCAGTGCAGACCGCCGTCAACAGTCTTCATCACATATTGCGTGCCGAAATATAAAGTGGTCGAGTCAGATGGAGAAAATAGCAGCACCGGCGTCCACGGATCCCGATATTTGCGCAGATTAATCTCCGAACCAAATGTCAGCGCCGGCCACGGCGTAATGTCCTGACTCAATCCGGTGCGTTTGTTGAAGCGGTCGACGCTGCCGAAAGTTCCACTCAAATAGATGATGTTCGGATCCTTGGGATCGGGAGCCATATATCCGCTCTCGCTTCCCCCTGCGGGACACCAGTCGCGTGGTGTGATCTGGGAATGGTCGGTGCGGCTCGGAACCGCGGCGCTCCCGCTATCTTGTTGCGCGCCGTACACCACGTAAGGAAACTGGTTGTCGGTAATCACATGATAGAGCTGCGCCGTGGGCTGGTTGTACCACGTGCTCCAGGTCTGGCCGCGGTCCATACTGATCGTGGTCCCTTGATCCGTTCCCAGAACCATGCTGGCAGAATTCCTGGGATCGATCCAAATCTGGTGGTAATCGTCACCACCGGGCGCGCCGCGAACAATCGCGATTGTCTTCCCTCCGTCTTCGGATCGGTATAGAGCAACATTCGGAATATAGACAACATCCCGATTCTGCGGATCGATGGTGATGCCGCTGAAATACCAGGCTCGACTCGTGAGCCGGGCGTCCGCATTTTCAAGAACCCACGTCTCGCCCCCGTCGTCCGAACGATAGAGGCCTGCTTTCTTGGTCGAGATGAGTGCATAGACGCGCTTGCCGTCCGGAGCCACGTCAACACCAATGCGTCCCCAATCGCCGTCAGGTAATCCGTCCCCTTTGAGACGCGACCACGTCTTGCCCGCATCGTGAGAGCGGTACAATCCACCACCTGGCCCATCAAGCGGAGCATAGGTGCTCCACGGAGGACGATGCGTGTTCCATGTGCCAGCAAACAACATCTGCGGATTGCCCGCACAGATCGCCAAATCTGAAATGCCGATCTCGCGTCCCGTGTCCAGAACCTTGCTCCAATGCGCCCCTCCATCAACCGATTTGTACACACCACGCTGTTCGTTCGGACCATACGCATGGCCGAGCGCCCCAACATAGACGACGTTCGAATCTCTGGGATCGACTATGATCCGGCTGATCTGCCGCGTGTCCTCCAGACCGAGGTGCGTCCACGTCGAGCCGCCATCCACGGATTTGTAGACGCCATTGCCGGAAGACAGATTGGAACGAATATCGGACTCGCCGGTCCCGGCGTAAATCGTTTGGGCGTCGGAAGGCGCAACCGCGATCGCGCCGATTGCACCGACCGGCTGGCCGTCAAAAATCGGCGTCCATACGGTTCCGGCATCGGTGGTTTTCCAGATGCCCCCATTGACCGCGCCAAAATAAAAAGTAGTAGAGTCGCCGGGTACGCCGGCCACCGCAACCGCCCGGCCACCACGAAACGGCCCAATGAGGCGCCACCTCAACCCATTCACTAGCTCCGGAGAAACCGACTGCGCCGTCGTCGACGCGGCCAGCAAGAGAAACACTGCGGCAACAAAACAGGAATGTGACCTGAGTCTAAACATGCGTTGATCCCTCGATGGACAGCCAGTCTACTGGAAAAATGAGGAGGCGTTCCTGAAAGGGTCTCCCTCGGAAGTTATCTTTAGAATTGGTGGCGGCGGTAGGACTCGAACCTACGACCTACGGATTATGAGACCGTCGCTCTAACCACCTGAGCTACGCCGCCACTTGCTTGCAAATCGGGAAGGGTGCTCGAAGGGAATGCCGCCGGTACGGCCCCGGCACTCGCAGCACGAACGCAAGAAACCATCGAAACTTACGTCCAATATTCAATTCTAAGTTCGCCCGCGGAATAGGTCAAACAGGGCATGTGCGAGCAGCCGCTCTGGGCTGTCCGGTCGCGCGAAGCCGGTCGCGCGAAGCTCGACAGGTTCGGCGGCAATTGAGACACTACTCTGCGTCATGGTCGCCGCGCTATAGTCCACCATGACCGGAAAGTCCATGAAAGCGATCTCCGTCATTCCTGCCCGTTTAGCTTCCACCCGTCTGCCCCAGAAGATGCTGCGCGAAATCGCGGGCAAACCATTGATTGGCGTGGTCTACGAAGCCGTACGTTCTTCGCCCTTGCTCGCGGACGTCATCGTCGCTACGGACTCCGATGTAATCATGCAGGTCTGCCGCCAACGCGGCTGGAAGGCGCAGATGACTTCCGCCGCACACCGCAGCGGTACCGAGCGCGTGCACGAAGTGGCGGGTCGCGAGCCGGCCGATGTCTACATCAACGTTCAGGGCGACGAGCCGCTCACGGGCCCCGACCACATCGCGACCCTGCTGGAGATCATGCAAAATCCCGAGGCTCAGGTCGGCACGCTGATGACTCCCGCCGCCGAGGTTGACATTCCCAACCCAAATGCCGTGAAAGTCGTGACCGAGCTCAACGGCCGCGCCCTCTATTTCTCCCGCGCCACCATCCCGTTCGATCGCGACGGCACACGCCCGCGGTATTTCAAGCACCTCGGTCTCTATGCCTATCGCAAGCCCGCTCTGGACCGTTTTGTGCAATTGACAGAATCCTCACTCGAAAAAAGTGAACGCCTGGAGCAGCTGCGCTTTCTGGAAAATGGAATCCCGATCTTTGTCGGTGAGACTCCGCACGACAGTATAGGAGTGGATACCGAAGAAGACCTGCAACGCGTGATCGAGATCTTGCGCAAGCGCTGACCGAAGCACTTCACACCTGCGGATCCAGGTTGTGCTTTCGGCCCCACTCCTTCGCCGCCGCCAGACGTCTTGAGATCGCAGGATGCGAGTGGAAAAACCATTCCACCCACTTTGACGGCATTCGCTCCGCCAGATTCTGCTCCGCCAGCTTATTCATCGAGGAAATGAACGGCTCAACACTCGCGATGGATTCGAACGCATACCGGTCGGCCTGTCGCTCGTTGAACCGGGAATACGCATTGAGCGCCGGCATCAGCACAAATGACAACACAACCGAAACCAGCGCCAGCAGCGGCAGGTTGGCGAAGTCCGATAACTCTTCAAACATGTGCTGGTCCACCGCATAATGCAGAGTCCAGTTGGCCGCCCAAAAGCCGAGCAACGTAATCGCAGCCTGCACAAAAATGCTCTTCAAAATGTGGCGATGCACATGGTGTCCAAGTTCGTGCGCCAGCACCGCTTCGATCTCGTCCTGCGTGTAATTGTCGAGCAGCGTGTCAGCAAGAATAATGCGGCGGGTCGCGCCCAGCCCGGTCAAAGCCGCATTCGCCTTCTTACTCTTTTCCGAAAGCTTCCACCGGTAGACACCGCGCACCCGCGTTCCCGCGCGCTCGCTCAACACCACTAAACGGCGCCGCAGGTCTTCATCATCCAGCGGCTCGAACTTGTAGAAGATGGGGAACAGCACCACCGGCGCAAGTTGCGCCAGAAGGACGAACAGTCCCATGAACAGCGCCCAGGCCACGATCCACCAATGCTGCGGCCACTGCCGCAAAGTGAAATACAGAATCTCCACTACTACTGTCCCCAGGACCAGTCCGACCAGAAAGCTCTTAACCTCATCCCAGGCCCACGACCGGAATCTCTGCGTCGACAGCTTGAATCTTCGCTCCAGAGAGAAGCCGTAGTAATCGAGCCCAATCCCCAGTGTCTTGCTGATCACCAGCAACAGAAACAAATACATGAACAGGGAAAGCGAATAACTTTGAAATCCCAGCCGGTAAGCCAGGTCCCGCAGCAAGTCTGACCATCGCGTGACCAGCAAAATAATCAGAAACGCGAACCCCACAATAAAATCGGTGACGCCCAGCCACCGCCGGATGCGGTTGTAGCGGAGCGCCTCAGGCGAATCGGCCTGCACCGGATTAGGGTCGTCTGCCATGATCTGGAACTATCGATCTTTAACTCTGTGCTAGCCCTTGTCTCTCACGAAGCTCTCGCCCGTGGTCAGCAGTTCGCTGACCAGGTCCGGCGAAGACGCCTCAGTGTAAAGCCGCAGCAGCGGCTCCGTCCCCGAAGCACGGAACAAGACCCACGCTTCCGCTCCATTCCCGTTGACCGGCGCATCGAGAAAAAACTTTACCCCGTCTTTATTTTCTTTCTTTAGCGCCCGGTAACGGCCGAGATTCTGCGTACTCTCCGCCCGCGCACGCTGAATCGCACTCTGCTTCATCTCTTCAGAAATGCGCAGATCGCGCCGCCCGTAATAATGCGGACCAAACTCGCGCTGCAGGTCCGCCACCAATTGCCCCAGAGGCTTGCCTTCTTCTGCCATCACATTGGCCAGCAGCAGACAGTTCAGCACGCCATCGCGCTCGGGCAAAAAACGCGAGTAGCCAATGCCGCCCGACTCTTCTCCCCCAATCAGAATTTCGTTCTCCATCATCGAATCGGCAATATATTTAAATCCGATGGACGTCTCGTGCAGCTTGCGCCCGTATTTTGCGGCGATGCGGTCCAGCATGCGCGTCGTATTAAACGCGCGCACCACGTCGCCCGGCCATTTCTTGCGCTCCAGCAGCCAGCGCAACAGCACGCAAAATATTTTGTGCGAGTCTACGAAGCTGCTGTCCTCCGCCGCGGCGCCAATCCGGTCCGCGTCCCCGTCGGTGGCCAGCCCAGCGTCACACTTTTCGCGCACCACCGTCTGCTGCAGCATCGCAGTATTCGGCTCAATCGGTTCGGGATTAATCCCCGGAAACAGCGGGTTCACTTCCTGCCGGATTGCCACGTGCTGCACCCCGCGCTCGGCAAATATTCCAGTCAGCACGCCGCGCCCAGAACCATACATTGAATCTACGGCAAACTTGAATTTTGTTTTCGCAATGCGGTCCATATCGGCAAACTGACAAACCGCTGCGACGTATGCCTTCTTTAGATCAACTTCCTCGATCGCGGCCTTGCTCCCTTTGGGCGCAGCATTCGCGGCAAGTTCTTCCTCAACTTTCTTCATGATCGCGGGCGTAGCCGAACCGCCGAACTTGCCCTTGAACTTCACTCCGTTCCAGTTCCACGGATTGTGGCTCGAGGTGACCATCACGCCGCCCGCCGCCCCTTGATGTTTCACCGCATAAGAAACCGCCGGTGTGGGCGTGTAATCGTTGGCCAGTTTCACCGGAATCCCCGCAGCCGCGATTACTTCGGCGACGATGCGCGCCGCTTGAGGCGACTCAAAGCGCGTGTCATACCCGATAAACACCCCACGCTGCGCCTCTTCGTATTTCAGAACGTACGAAGCGATCGCCCCCGCCACCCGGCGCACGTTCTCGAACGTGAAGTCGTCGGCAATGACTCCACGCCAGCCGTCGGTTCCGAATTTGATCTCTTGCATGGTTGTTCCGTGGCAGTGATTAGTGATTAGTGATTTGTGGCTGGTGATTTGGAAAAGGCGCATCGTGCCCGATATTAACCAGCCACTAACCACTAGTCACTAGCCACTCTCCCCCTACACCAGCTTGTGCATCTTCTTCTCGTCGAGATACTTCACGACCTTGCCCACATCCTGCGCGTGCTGGCGGGTCGTGATCAGCAAGGCATCCGCAGTCTCCACCACCACCAGATCGTTCACGCCCACAGCCGCCACAAACTTTTTGGGAGAATAAATATAGTTGCCTCGCGCATTTATCAGACAAACGCCGGAAGCAGCCACCAGATTGCCTTCCGGCGGATTGCTCTTGGCGGTGTGGTGCTCGTGCAGCGCCGTCCATGAACCCAGATCGTTCCAGCCAAAATCGGCCGGCAGACAGAAAATGTTTGCCCCTTGTTCGCCCTTGGCCGAACGCGGCTCCAGGATCGCATAGTCCACGCTGATGTTCTCGCACTTGGGATACAGCTTGCGAAAAGTAGCCGCAAATTTGAGCGTCCCAAACGTCGCGGCGATTTCTTCCAGCAGCGACGCGGTTTTCGGCAGATGCTCCCGCAACGCATCCGTCAGCGTGCGCGCACTCCACAAGAATATTCCGCTGTTCCAGAAGTAATTCCCCGCAGCCACAAATTCCGCCGCCTTCTTCGCGTCCGGCTTCTCGGTGAATCGGAGCACCCGCAATGCCTCACCCTCCAACGCATCTCCAGCCTCAATATACCCATACCCAGTTTCCGCGCGGTTCGGCCGGATGCCAATCACCACGATATTCGGCCCGCTCGCTGCAATCTCAATCCCGCGCTCCAGCGTCTCGCGATAGCGCTCCTCATCGCCAATCACGTGATCGGACGGGAACAGGCCAATCACTGCGTCCAGATCCTCCCGCAAGAACAGAAACGCAGCCAGCCCAATGGCGGGAGCCGTATTCCGCCCCACCGGTTCGGCCAGCACCTGATCCTTCGGCAGCTTCGGAAGTTGCTTCAAGATCGCGAGCCGCAAATCTTCGTTGGCGATAATCCAAAACTTTTTCGCCGGCGCCATCGGCAGCAGGCGCGCCACCGTCTGCTGAATCATCGTCTGCTTGCCGTCGAGCGCCAGCAACTGTTTCGCCAGCTTTCTGCGGCTCAGAGGCCAGAAGCGTGTGCCGCGCCCTCCAGCCAGAATTACGGGATAGAAATTTAAGTTCTTCGCCAAGGATTTTCACACACCAAAATTCAAAGCCGACGGTAAACCCAACTACATTCTGGTCTCCGGCTCCGGATGCGGCCTTCCAGGCACATAAGCCCGTAAAAATTCCAGCGTCCACTGCGGACGCACCGCGAATTCTTCCAGGCATGCTGGAATGACGACGGCGTCTCCCTTCGCCATCGTGACGGCCTCCATACCGGGAGCTTCCACCACCCCGCAACCTTCTGTCGCGACCAGTATCTGGGCTGAGCTTTTACCTGAATCATCCCGAGTCACGGCGAACACCGGTTCCTTTGCCTCAAACATCTCGACCACGAAGTACGGCGCCGTCACAAGCGGAGCGTAGCGCACCTTGCCCGGCCCCCTCCCAATCTCGAGCGGCGCCGGACGCACCACTTTGCCTGACTTCACTTTCTCCTTCACCGCCTCCATGCCATCTTTCAGATGCAACTCCCGCGGCCGCCCGTAATCATACAAGCGATACGTCGTATCGGACTGCTGCTGCGTTTCCACCACGACCGATCCCGGCCCCAGCGTGTGCACCGTACCGCCCGCCACATAGATCATGTCACCCGCATACACATTGATCCAGTTCAGAACTTCTTCCGCGCGCTTCTGGTGTATCGCCTCTTCCAACAGCTGCACAGTGACGCCAGGCTTCAAGCCCAACGCAATCTGTGCTCCCGGTTTCGCGTGAGCAATGTACCAGCACTCGGTCTTCCCCCATGGCTGGCCCACACGCTGCGCCTGCACGTCGTCGGGATGCACCTGCACCGACAGCTTCTCATGTGGAAAAAGAAATTTCAGCAGCAACGGAAATCGCTTGGGATCGCGCGCTGCGTCGCCCACCAGTTCGCGTTTATATTCTTCGCTCAACTGCGAGAGCTTTTTTCCGGTGAACGGCCCATTCGCCACTTTGCAGCCGTCCCCGCTCAGCCAGGCCTCGCCGATCTTCTCTTCGAACTTGTGATTGGGATAAATCGGTGACAAATCCAGCGTGCCCCACGGGCGCGGATCAAATCCCGGAAGCATCAGCAATGGATAAAGATTCCCCATACCAAACTTTCGCCCACAAAAAAGACCGCTCGCAAATGGAACGGCCTCTGCCGAACCTGATCATCCCGAACAGCGACGCCGGCGTTACACTGCCGCAAAGAATTTCCGCATGCGCTCCAGGCCGCGATCCAGTTCGGCCTTCGAGGTAGCGTACGAAACCCGAATATGTTCGCTCGTGCCGAAGCCCTCGCCGGGAACTGCGGCCACATGAGCCTCGCGTAACAGCCGTCCAGCCACGTCTGAAGCGGACTTCAGCCCGCCCCGCCCCAGAAACGACGAAATATTCGGATAGGCATAGAACGCACCTTCCGGCAGCGTGCACTTCACGCCCGGAATTGCGCGCAACCCCTTCACCACGTGGTCGCGAAGGTGAATGTACTCGCGCCGCATCTCTTCCACACACTCCTGCGGCCCCTTCAGCGCGGCCACCGCAGCCTTCTGCACGATCGACGTCGGGTTCGACGTCGACTGGCTCTGCAGTTTCGCCATCGCGCTGACCACCGGGGCAGGCGCCAGCGCATATCCCAGGCGCCATCCCGTCATCGCATACGTCTTCGAAAGTGAGCCGAGCACGACAAAACGCTCTTTGTACTCACGCAGCGCACCCACCGAAAAATTCTTGCCTGTGTAATTCAAATACACGTAGCACTCATCCGACAGCACCCAAATCCCGCGCTGGTGCGCCAGACGAATGACCTCAGTCATGTCCTCCGAGCTCATCACCGCACCCGAGGGATTCGAGGGTGAGTTGAGGATGATCGCCTTGGTACGAGGCGTGATCAGCTGAGCGACCATCTCCGCCGTCACCCGAAAGCCCTGCGTCTCGTCCGATTCCAGCAGAACGCAATTCCCGCCAGCGTAGCGAATAATATCTTTGAACGACACCCAGTACGGGACAGGCAGAATCACTTCGTCGCCGTGATCCACCAGCACCTGAATGGCATTGAACAGCGCATGCTTGCCTCCGGTCGAGGCAATCACTTCCTCCCGCCGGTAGTCCGAATCGAAGTCCAGGTGGTGGCGGTGCGCGATCGCATCGCGCAGTTCGGCCGTACCGGCCACGGCTGTGTATTTCGTGAAGTTTCCCTGAATCGCGGCAATGCCAGCGTCCTTGATATGCTGCGGCGTCGCGAAATGCGGCTCCCCCGCGCCAAAATCGACCACGTCGATTCCCTGCTGCCGCAATTTGTCCGCCTCGGCCACCACCGCCATAGTGGCGGAAGGTTCGATGCGGTTGATTCTTTCCGTGAGTCTGAGAGCTTCCGTGGTTGCCGTGGTCATGCCTTCTTCTTCCTTTTTCTCGGGACTTCGATAATTTCCGGGTCCCGAAGTTTGTATGCGGGATCCAATTTCTCCCGCAGCTTCTGTTCCACCGCGTCAGGGACCAGATCTTTCACTGGTCCCCCGGCCTGCGCCACCTCGCGCACCAGCCGCGAACTTACATAAGAATATTTGACGGCCGGCATCATGAAGACCGTTTCGAGCGTGGGCTCGAGCTTGCGGTTCATCAGCGCCATCTGCAGCTCGTATTCGTAATCGCTGATGGCGCGAATGCCGCGCAACACACACATCGCGTCGATCGACTTGGCGTATTCCACCATCAGGCCGTCGAACGTGTCGATGCGAACATTGCTCCAATCAGCCGTCAGCTCTCGCAGCATCTCCAGCCGTTCCCCCAGGCTGAACATCGGAGTCTTCTCCGAATTGCGCAGAATCGCAACCACCAGCTGTTCGAACATCTTGCTGCCCCGCTCAATCAGATCGAGGTGCCCGTTGGTGGGCGGATCAAACGACCCGGGATAAACCGCGATGCCCTTATTCAATCGTCCTCGCAGGAAGGCCGTGGATTCAGCGCTTTGGAGCAAAGAGAAGCAATAGAAGATTTTATGCGGGCGAGAGCAACAATGGCAATCGGGAATGAGGGCGTGGCTTTACGATTGCCATCCCGAGCGAAACGAGGGACCTGGGTTTCTGCTTGGGCGGCCACACCGGTTATGCAGGGCGCTGCTTATGCCGTCTTTGGCACGAAGCGGAACGTCTCCGGCTGATCCCAGTCTCGCGACAGATCGTTCCACTTCGGATTCGTGGACTGGATCGACGCAACTCGCTTCGCCCGCGTCCAAGCCTTGATCTGCTTCTCGCGCTCGATCGCGTTGCGAACATCCTCAAAGGTCTCAACGTAAACCAGTCGCGTGATGTTGTATTTCGCGGCAAATCCCGGAGTTAGCTTCAGCTTGTGTTCTCTCACCCGGCGACGAATGCTATTCGTCATGCCAGTGTAGAGCGTCTTCGAGGGGTTGGTCATGATGTAAACGAAATACCGCCGGTCTTCGGACATTGTTTCCCTCCCTCGAAACTGTCATCCCGAGCGAAGCGAGGGACCTGGGTTTCTGCCGGCGTCGGCAACATCGCTCGTGCCAGCAAGAACCCAGGTCCCTCGCTTCGCTCGGGATGACAGTTATTCGTACGTCTAGCGCCTTGCCGCCACAATCGGAGCCTTTACCGGCTCGGCCGCAGCAGGCATTGTCGTAACTCGAGCGCCTGTCGATGACGGAGCCTGTGGTGCCGGCGCAGCCGCCGGTTGCGCCGGCCCCTGTGTCAGACCCAGCGCCTTGCGCACCTCGGCGTCCAGCTTTGCCGTCACGTCCTTGTTGTCTTTCAGGAACTGGCGGGCGTTCTCACGTCCTTGGCCAATGCGTTCGCCCTTGTAGCTGTACCACGACCCGGATTTTTCGACGATGTTGTTGTTCGAAGCGAGGTCGATCAGATCGCCTTCCCGCGAAATGCCCTCACCATAAAGGATGTCGAACTCGGCTTCACGAAACGGCGCCGCGACTTTGTTCTTGACCACCTTCACCCTCGTCCGCGAACCGGTGACCACGTCGCCTTCCTTGATCGCAGCAATGCGCCGAATGTCCACGCGCACCGAAGAATAAAATTTCAGCGCGCGACCGCCCGTCGTAGTTTCCGGGTTGCCAAACATCACGCCAATCTTTTCGCGAATCTGGTTGATGAAGATCAGGCACGTCCTCGACTTCGACACAGTGCCCGTCAACTTGCGCAGCGCCTGCGACATCAGCCGCGCCTGCAACCCCATGTGGCTATCGCCCATCTCGCCGTCGAGTTCGGCCTTCGGAACGAGCGCCGCCACCGAATCCACTACCAGCACGTCGATGGCGTTCGAGCGCACCAGCGCCTCCGTAATCTCCAGCGCCTGCTCGCCGTAGTCAGGCTGAGAGACCAGCAGGTTGTCCACGTCCACGCCCAGCTTCTTGGCATAGCCGGGATCGAGCGCGTGCTCGGCATCCACAAACGCAGCCATGCCGCCGATCTTCTGCGCCTCAGCGATTACTTGCAAAGTAATCGTGGTCTTACCCGAAGACTCCGGCCCAAACACTTCCACCACGCGCCCGCGCGGAAACCCGCCCACACCCAGCGCCGCATCGAATGAGATCGACCCGGTCGGGATCACAGCGATCGGCACGATCGCTTCCTTCGACCCCAACCGCATGATCGAGCCCTTGCCGAACTGCTTTTCAATCTGCGAGACTGCCAGTTCAATCGCCTTGCCCCGTTCATCCGCCATGGAAGTGGCTCCTTTAAGACTGCAGCCTGAAAATGAATCTGGCCGGATTATACATACAGATCGAAGCGAAGAAAAGGCGAATTACGGAAAATGTTGTGAATAACGTTCCGAAATGGGCAATTCAAGTTGATTTGTCATCCTGAGGTCCGCGTTCTTTGCGGGCCGAAGGACCTATGGAATCGTCGACGGCGGTGGTGGTGTCCGCCAGTTACAGAGGTTCTTCGTTGGGAGTCCTCGGCTTCGCCGATGACTCAGCCGCCTCAGGTTGACAGATGAGGACCGCGATCAGTTTCCAAGAGATACAACGTGCCCTGCAATCCACTCATGAAGCAGAGCGAAGCGGAATTTACCGGCCTCCATCGTCTTCACCATGAACTCATAAGCCACTCCGCTGCTTACATCCAGATCGAAGCCGTTCAACAGAAGAAACGTGTGCATGGCGGCAAATCCCACGCGCTTGTTGCCGTCCAGGAATGCGTGGTTATTAACCAGCGACTCGAACAGCGCCGCCGCCTCTTCACTCAAGTCGTTGTAATAGCCCGTCTGAGGACGAAATACCGCAGCCTCCAGCGCGCCCTGGTCGCGAAGGCCGTGGATGCCGCCGTACTCTTCGATCTGGTGATGATGGATGGCGACGACTTCAGCGACCGTCAGGTAAACGCGCTCGGCCATTACTTCGCCAGTTTCTTGTACAACTCGCGATACTTTTCGTTGGACCGGCGATAGGCGGCCATCACCTCAGGCCTCACCATGCGCTGCGAAGGGACCACGTTGTGCAGGTAATGCTCCAGCGCCCGCTCCAGCACAAACCGCTGCGACTGCCCGTTCTCCTTGGCCACGGAGACGAGCTCTTCGTAGAGCTTGGCGTCGATTTCGGGAGCGATTTTGACGGAACGCGGCATGGGCGCCTCTGGATTAAATTCTAGCCGCCGGAACTGGAAGAATCAAGATAAATCTAGACACTGCTACAATTCGCACAACAATACGTCCTCTGAAATCCCCAGACTCTACCGCTGCAGCAAATCCACCGGCGCCGTCACATCGTGCACGCGGAAATACTTCGCCAGCGCCGGATACTTCCTCGCCACCGCCTCATACATCCCATAAGCCACATTGCGGTAGGACACGTGCCCCGCCGGTGTGGTTCGCAGCTCGGAAATGTAAACCGCCTCGGCGAAATCCATCTTGAACAGCGCCCGCTTGCGGAATGCCAGCGGAATCGCGTACTGCGAATTCTCCTCCGCTTCAGGCGTCTTGCAGCCAGCCAGCGTCTCCACTGCCGTCTGCACCCGCCGCATCGCCGCCTCGAATCGTCCCCGCACCCCAGCATCTTCCACGTCGAGCAGCATTTCGTAGCCATGCTGCGTGGTGAACCCCTGCATCACCTGGATGCACCGCCGGTGCCGATGCATGTCGCGAAACCCGCCCGTATCCATGAGAATGTCGAAGCGCAACTGCTGCCCGGCGCGGAATCCGCGCAGCATTTCATCATGCTTGCCGCGATGCCGCAGCCCCAGGTCGATAATCTCCCGCCGGAATCTCTCTCCCGAAACCTGCAGCGCATGCCGCACCTGCCGGTAAGAATGGTGACAATGCTCGTAGAGCAGCGTGGTCGCGATCTCCACTTCGAGAGGCTCTTCATCGAGCAAATCGACAATCGCCTTCGACGGCGCCAGCGGTTCGTCGGTCATCAACTCCCGCGCCGCCTGCCGCAGATCGCGCCGCGTCGCCATCTCATACTCATTCGGGTCGGCATACTTCACCAATGTCGGCGCCACCCGCACCTCGTGCAGCAACTCCTGCTCGGCCCGCGCTCCCAACTCAGGATTCACCGCCCGAATCTGCTCCACCAGATCCCGCAAAGACTCCGCGTTGACGTTATAAGCCGCCCCGGTCGCCGCCTTCTTCAGCGACTCGCCCAGCACTCTTACTTCTTTATGGGCATGAGAAAGAAGATGCGCCACCTGCGTCTCCAGCGTGCGCGCATTCACAATCTCGCCGAGCGACGTATTCGTTGCCAGCGGCAGCAAATACCGCGTGATGTCGAACGCCCGCGCCTTCAGTGTCCGCTCGTACGCCTCCTGCTTCATGTCGGCCGGCTTCGGGGTGATGCTGATCAAGTGCCCGGTCATGTGCGCCGACAACGCTTCATACTCGGCAAACAGAAAATCCAGAGTCTCGCGATAAAGTTTCCGCGCTTCATCATCCGCGCCGAAATCCGGTGTGTAGTACCCACTCTTCTTGAAATCTTGATAACGTGTCGACCGCTCCTGCCCGTCCCAGCGCTGCTCGTCCGCGACTTCGATAGCCGCCAGAATCGACAGCCGCTCCACCGCCAACGCAATATGCGCCAGGTCGGCGATCGACCGGTGCCCGTACTGAAAATAAAATGTGTTGAGAAATTTCTCCGCCTTCTGCGTGCTGATCTCCCGCAGCGACTCCTTCATCGACAGCGCCGACCGCGAATACTTCGCCATGGCATAAGCCTGAATCTCAGGCTCGACGCCGAACACGGCGAACACCTCGGTCGATGGTGTGGCAGAGAATGGTGTGGCAGAGAATGGCGTGGCAGAGAGTGGCGCTTCCGGCGAAGCCTTTTCGGGCGGCGCCACGGGCTCCGCAGCCGAACCCCTCTGCGTCGAACGGTGGCCCGCGCTGCCGGACGCCGCATCGGCCGTTGCTGAATTTCTGTTGGAAGGGTCAGGCATCACAATCACTTCATTGGTCACAGTCTGAGGCATGAGTGCTGGAATGTTACCCGCCGCCCTTGTGGAATAGCAATGCGATTCGCTGGCCTGGCCCAAGATGGTTTATGTGGGGACAGCCGCCCCCGGCTGTCCGGTCGAGCAAGGCTCGACGGCATACTGCGGCTCGCGGCGCGTATAATTCAGCGTTCCACGGCATTCATTCAACCCAGCAGTCGGGAGAACTCTTCATGCCTCTTTCAGGACGAGTAGCGCTGGTCACCGGCGCCTCGCAAGGCATCGGACGCACCGTCGCCCTTCGCCTCGCCAAGGACGGCGCCACCGTGGCCGCAGCCGCCCGTAATCAGGAAAAACTCAACGAACTGGTTGCAGAAATTACGGCCGCCGGTGGCAAAGCCGCTGCCTTCGCCCTCGACGTCGCCGACGAAGACCAGGTCAAGTCTACGGTCAAAGCCGCCATCGCCCAGTTCGGCAAAATCGACATCCTGGTCAACAACGCTGGCATCACTCGCGACCAGCTCGTTATGCGCATGAAGCGCGCGGACTGGGACGCCGTCCTCCAAACCAACCTCACTTCCGCCTATCTCTGCATCCAGGCGGTAATCAGTTCCATGCTCAAACAGCGCTGGGGACGCATCATCAACATCGCCAGCGTCTTCGGCCAGATGGGCCAGGCCGGCCAGGCGAACTACTCCGCCTCCAAAGCCGGACTCATCGGCCTCACCATGGCCATCGCCCGCGAGGTCGGCTCCCGCAACATTACAAGCAACGCCGTCGCCCCCGGATTCATCGAAACCGCCATGACCGCGGTGCTGAGCGACGAATTCAAACAGACCGCCGTCAAACAGATTCCGCTAGCTCGCGTCGGATCTCCAGAAGATGTAGCCAGCGCGGTAGCGTTTCTAGCCTCGGACGACGCATCCTACATCACCGGCCACGTCCTGAACGTAAACGGCGGCATGCTGATGGGATAGCACGACGAATGATTAAACTTGGGATCGCTTTGATGATGGGCATAGTATCTCAGGGATTGATCTTCCTGGCCGCCGCGTTGCGCCTCTCATTTGCGGAATATCTGATGTTCCCGGGCGGCTATGCGCTCTCGCCAATTTTTCCTGAAGGAATGCACAGTGGGAATGGAGTCGCACTATTCGGGCTATATCTCATCGTTGCTAATGTCGTGTGCTACGCCCTCTTCTTCTTATATTCTGATTCTCTTGATTAGCCGCAGACGGGCAACGCGCAATGGCTAACATTGAAGAGCCTCGCGAGAAATCAACAGTTTCGTTCATTCACGCGATATCCACCGCCCAAATCGCCCAAGCCCGCGAACTCTTCCTCGAATACGCTCAGTCCCTCGGCTTCAGCCTCTGCTTTCAGAATTTCGACAACGAACTCGCGACCCTCCCCGGCGACTACGCCCCTCCCGCCGGCCGCCTTCTGCTTGCCGAATACGAAGGTCAACTCGCCGGCTGCGTCGCTCTGCACCCGCTCGAGCCCGGCATCTGCGAGATGAAGCGCCTCTACCTGCGCCCGAATTTTCGTGGCAAGAGTTTAGGCCGCGCCCTGGCCGACCGCATCATCACCGAAGCCCGCCAGATCGGCTACCAGCGCATGCGCCTCGATACCGTCGAACCCGTCATGAAAGATGCGGTTGCCATGTACCGCAAAGTCGGATTCCGAGAGATCGCCCCCTACTGCACGAACCCGATCGCTGGAGCTCTGTACATGGAGCTATCTTTGTGAACACCCAGAGACTGCTCCTTCGCGTTTTCTTGGTCTGGCTTATTGCCGACGTAGCATGTCTCGCGATCTCGACGCGGTGGAATTGGTTTCTTGGCTTAGGGGTGCGGGCGCTAGTGATCGATTTCCTGTTCGGGATCTTGGCCTTAGGTCGATACCTTCATGAGAATGGAAAATTATGAAAAAACTTTGCGCGGTTGGGATCGTTCTTCTCTTGGCTGTAACTAGTTTCGCCGGCGACGGCAAGTCCGTTTCCTACAAAAGCGGCGGCGAAACTGTGCAAGGCGTTCTCTACGCTCCGCCGGGCAAAGGCCCATTCCCAGCGCTGGTGGTGATTCACGAATGGTGGGGCTTGAACGACTGGGTCAAAGACCAAGCCTCGAAACTCGCGGACCAGGGCTACATAACGCTCGCAGTCGACCTCTACCGCGGCAAAGTCGCCACCACTCCAGATCAAGCCCACGAGATCATGCGCGGAGTGCCCGAAGACCGCGCCAAACGCGACCTGCACGCTGCCGTCGAGTTCCTCAAGTCGCAGCCCAACGTCAAGCCAGACCGCATCGGTTCCATCGGATGGTGCATGGGCGGCGGCTACGCGCTCGACGTCGCGCTGCAGGAACCGACCTTGGCAGCCACAGTAATCAACTACGGCCACCTCGCCACCGATCCTGACGCTATCAAGAAAATCAACGCGTCCATCCTCGGCCTGTTCGGCGCGCAGGATCACGGCATCACTCCCGACGATGTGCACAAGTTTGAGCAGGCGTTGAAGCAGCTCGGCAAAAAAGTTGACGTCACGATTTATCCCGACGCCGGCCACGGCTTCGAAAATCCCAACAACAAAGACGGATATCGCGCCGCCGATGCAGCCGACGCGTGGAAGCGCACCGTGGACTTCCTGGCGACGAGTCTCAAGAAATAGTCCGGCCTGCGGAAACTCGGGAACCCTTGCCGGACGCCGGGTTCAGCCACAGTTGTTACTTATACACTGTGCAATCAACGCTCGTTCGTCTCGCAAATCCAGTTCGATCCCATTCGATTTTCGTATGGCACCAATGTCCCGCTTATGGCACGAATTTCCCACTTGCCAGAAGGTGCTGATCTGGTTACTATGACCCATCCTGAAATGCTCCCCACAATGAATATCGGCGAGACCATCCGCAACTACCGCTTGCAGAAGGGTATGTCTCAG
>Ga0210399_10000427_pt1 | contig 33741 bp, 32 predicted proteins | sample IncBWC14MmetaG_FD_150865 | JGI IMG/M metagenome (GOLD analysis project Ga0210399, IMG submission 150865) | Forest soil microbial communities from Barre Woods Harvard Forest LTER site, Petersham, Massachusetts, United States - Inc-BW-C-14-M | ecosystem: Environmental > Terrestrial > Soil >... | reverse complement strand
CGCCGACCGGCGCGCCGGGACCGCCCAGCAGCAGGTCGAGCAGCACGCCCATCGCCAGCAGCAGCAGTCCGGGCAGGCGCTCGGGCGTGGCCAGGCTGAACTGGAAGACGACCAGCATGGGCAGCAGCGGCAGGGCGTCGGACAGATAGGGCGCGCGCAAGGGCGCCAGGGTCAGCAGCACGAAGAACAGCAGGACCGCGCCGGGCAGAACCAGGCGACCCCAGCGGTCGAGCATGGCGAGCGATCCATCGACCCTCATTTCAGCGGATCCTCTGCCCGGGCGCCTGGGCGCCGGCGGGCGCCGGCGTTCCCGGCACGGCAGAGCCGCCCACCAGGCCGGTCACGCCGTAATCGACGACGCGCACGAACTCGAGGCGCGAGAAATCCGCGAACGGCTTCACGCGCACGCCGCCCTCGCCGGTCTCGACGACCTCGCCGATCGGGATGCCGACCGGGAAGCTGCCGCCGTGGCCCGAGGTGATGATGCGATCGCCACGCTGCACGCCCGCCACGCTCTGCAGCAAGGTGAGGCGAAGCTGCGGGGAATTGTCGCCGGCGAGGATGGCGCGCTCGCGCGTGCGCTCGATCAGCACCGGCAGGCGCGAGTTGACGTCGGTGACGAACAGCACGCGGGCGCTGTTGTCGCCGACCTCGGCGATGCGCCCGGCCAGGCCCTCGCCGGTGACCACCGCCTGGCCATGGGCGGCACCGGCGCGGCGCCCGACATTGAGCAGCGCGCCGCGCACATAGGCGCTCACGCTGTCGCCGACGATGCGCGCGGTGATGAATGAAGCCTCCGGGCCCTCGCGGAAGTTGGCCAGGCCGCGCAGGCCCTCGTTCTCGTTCTCGAGCCGGCGCGCCGCGGTCTGCCAGGAGAGCAGGCGCGCATTCTCCTCGCGCAGCCGCGCGTTCTCCTGGCGCAGCGAGGCGAATTCCTTGAGGTCGGCAATGGCGCGGTTGGCGGCGGCCACCGGGCGGGCGATCGCCTCGAGCACCGGGCTCGCCAGATCGAGCGCCAGCACGCGAGCATTCTCGACCAGGACGGTGTCGGCCTTGCCGATCAGCATGGCGCCGAACGCGGCGAGCACGAGCAGGCCCAACGCGAAGCGCTGTACGGCTGCGCGCACCTGGCCAGCGGCTACCTCGAAATCGTCCCGAATCGCCATGTCGGGGTCATTCTACTCCAAGCGGACGCGACAGCGAGGGGACATCTTGGGCTGCGCCGATTTCTCACCCCTTAGTGCCTCCCCCGTCTTACGGGGGAGGTGCCCCCGAAGGGGGCAGAGGGGGAAGGTCACGCAGGTGACTCTTCGAATTTCAGATCTGAAAGTGGCCGGCAGTTCGACTGAGGCTCTCCCCCTCCGGCCCTGCGGGCCACCTCCCCCGTGTGACGGGGGAGGCATGGCACGGCTCAGTACATCGACGACAGGACGCCGCGCAGGCGGTTGATGTTTTCGACCGCGTGGCCGGTGCCCAGCGCCACGCAGAGCAGCGGATCCTCGGCCACCGAGACCGGCAGGCCGGTAGCCTGGCGCAGCACGGTGTCCATGTTGGCCAGCAGCGCGCCGCCGCCGGTCAGCACGATGCCCTTGTCGACGATGTCGGCGGCCAGCTCGGGCGCGGTGTTCTCCAGCGCCACCTTGACGGCCTCGATGATGGCACTCACCGGCTCCTGCAGGCTCTCGGAGATCTGCCGCTCGGTGATGACCAGCTCCTTCGGCACCCCGTTCATCAGGTCGCGGCCCTTGATCTCCATGGTGCGGCCCTCGCCGTCCTCGGGCGGGCAGGCCGAGGCGATGGTCTTCTTGATGCGCTCGGCCGAGCTTTCGCCGACCAGCAGGTTATGATTGCGCCGGATATAGCCGATGATGGCCTCGTCCATCTTGTCGCCGCCGACCCGGACCGAGCGCGGATAGACGATGCCGCCCAGCGACAGGATGGCCACTTCGGTCGTGCCGCCGCCGATATCGACCACCATCGAGCCGGTCGGCTCGGTGACCGGCAGGCCGGCGCCGATCGCCGCCGCCATCGGCTCCTCGATCAGCCAGACCTTGCGCGCGCCGGCACTTTCGGCCGATTCCTGGATGGCGCGGCGCTCGACGGCGGTCGAGCCGGAGGGCACGCAGACCACGATCTGGGGATGGGCGAAGCTGCGGCGATTGTGAACCTTGGAGATGAAGTGCTTGATCATCGCCTCGGCGACTTCGAAGTCGGCGATGACGCCGTCGCGCAGCGGGCGGATCGCCTGGATGTTGCCCGGCGTGCGGCCCAGCATCATCTTGGCTTCCTCGCCGACGGCCAGGACCTGGCGCTTGCCGCTTTGCGTGGTCAGCGCCACGACCGACGGTTCGTTGAGGACGATGCCGCGACCCTTGACATAGACCAGCGTGTTGGCTGTTCCAAGGTCGATGCCCATGTCTGCCGAAAAGAGCCCGATGACGCGCGAGAGCATTGAGTTAAGTCTCTGCAATTGCTAGAGAAATTTGACCGGGCAGTGCATGGCGAAGGCCCGACACCAAAGTGCGGTCGGGTTTAGACCGGCAGGCGGACACCCGCAAGACGATTCCAAGCGACCGATGCGGCAACGCATATCTCGGCAACAAATCATCAGGCAGGCTGAAGCATCTGCCGGAGCAATCACTGCCCGGGTCGCGGCGCGGTCTTCTGGGTTTCCTTGGCCAGCGCCTGGATGTCCTGCTGCGTCAGCCGCCTGAGATCGTCGTACGCCTTGCGCGTGAATTCGGGGCGGCCCGTGCCTTCGCCGCTCAGCCGGTACTGGCCGTTGCGTTCGGTGAACAGAAAGTAGAACGGCAGGGCGGGATTGCCGCGCGCCGTCACCACCGCCACCGAGCGATTGTCGTTGCAGCCATAGATGTCCCAGGCGGTGCCGCCGAAGGTCCTGCTGGCGAAGGGCCCGCGATCGCAGGTGATGCGCGGCTCGGACGGTCCCTGCGCCAGCGATTCCGCGGACGCCAGAAGCAGCGCCGGCAGCACCAGGCAGGCAAGCGGTTTCACGCTGCGCACCTCTAGTCGAACACGACGACGCCGCGCGCGACCTCGCCCGCCATCATCTTCTTGAAGCCTTCGTTGATGTCGGCGAGCTTGTAGGTGCGGCTGATCAGGCCGTCGATGTTGAGCCGCTTGTTCATGTAGTGGTCGACCAGTACCGGGAAATCGAGGTCGGGCCGCACCGAGCCGTAGAAGGTGCCGCTCACCGTCTTCTCGGTGAACACCATCATGAAGGGCGAATAGGAGGCGCGCACCGTCGCCGCCGATATGCCCACCGCCACGGCGTGGCCGCCCGGCGCCAGAGAGTCGAAGGCCAGCGCCTGAGTCTTGTCGATCGACACGGCGTCGAAGGAATAATCGACGCCCAGCCCGCCGGTGATCTCCTTCACCTTCTTGGCCGGGTCTTCGTTGGTGTTGGTGTTGATCGTGTGGGTGGCGCCGAAGGTCTTCGCCATCTCGAGCTTGTTGTCGAGAATGTCGGCGGCGATGATCTTGCTGGCGCCCGACAGCACGGCGCCCTGCACGGCGTTCAGCCCGACGCCGCCGCAGCCGATCACCAGCACCGTCGAGCCGGCCTCGATCTTGGCGTGGCGCGTGACGGCGCCGACGCCGGTCGCCACGCAGCAGCCGACCAGGGCGGCCTGCGGCCACGGCATGTCCTTGCGGATCGGCACCACCATCTCCTCCGGCACGACCACCTCCTCGGCGAAAGTGCCGATGCGCGCCATCTGGTTGATGCCCTGGCCCTTGTGCCTGATGCGCAAGGTGCCGTCGTAGAGCGAGCCCGGCGGCACCGAGGCGCGGCCGATGCAGAGCACGGTGCGGCCCTGGGTGCAGTAGCGGCAGCGCCCGCAATGCGGGCGGAAGGAGAAGATCACGTGGTCGCCCGGCTTGACCGTGGTGACGCCGGCGCCGCATTCGGCGATCTCGCCGGCCGCCTCGTGGCCCGGCACGATCGGCAGCGGCGAGGGCCAGTCGCCGTTCATGACATGCCAGTCGCTCTGGCATACGCCCGAGGCCTTCATCTTGACCCGCACCTCGCCCGCCTTGGGCGGATCGAGCTCGCAGTCGACGACCTGCAGCGGCTCGTTGGGCTTGAACAGAACGGCGGCTTTCATCGTCTCTCCTCCCGCATTGCGGAGTCACTATAGCATCGGCCTTGCTTGACCCAGCATCGCAGGCACGTTCAACTCGGGCAAAAGAAAATCCGGCCGGAGGAGATGAAGATGAACGGACCCAGTCGTCGGGCGGTACTGCGTGGCGGCGCGGGCTTGTCGGCCCTTGCATCCGGTGTGCTTGCCGCACCCGCCGTCATCGCCCAGGGCAAGCCCTTCGCCGGCACGACGATCAACGCCTCGTGTTTCCAGACGACCTTCTTCGAATATCTCAAGAGCTATTTTCCGCAGTTCGAGGACAAGACCGGCATCAAGGTCAATTTCAACATGCAGGCCTTCCCGGTCTACAACCAGCGCACCGACCTCGAGCTGTCGACCAAGGGCTCGGCGCTCGACGTGGTCAACGCCACCTTCATCTATACCGGGCGCTGGATCGGCGCGGGCTGGCTCACCAGCCTCGACGCCTTCACCAAGGATCCCAAGATGACTCCGGCCGACTGGGCGCCGGAGGATTTCGTGGCCGGCACGCAATCGGCGATGCAGAACGCCAAGGGTGAGACCTTCGCTTTCTCCTGGGAAGGCGGCGCCATGATCCAGAGCGCGGCGCGCTATGACCTGATCGAGAAGGCAGGGCTCGCGATGCCTACGACCTTCGACGAGCTGATCAAGGTCTGCGACGCGACGCACGGCAAGGAGGGCGTTTCGGCCTTCACCGCCGACAAGCTGCATCACTGGAACTGGATTCCCTACCTGATGGGGGCGGGCGGCGGCGTGTTCAAGGCGCCGCCCGAGAACCTGACGCCGACGCTCAACACGCCGCAGGCCGCGCAGTCGGGCGAATGGTACGCCAACCTGCTGATGAAATACGGGCCCGACGGCCTGCTCTCCTACTCCGACGACCAAGCGATGCGCTCGCAGATGTCGGGCCGTGCCAACATCCGCACCCAATCGATCACCTGGATGGTGCCGCTCGCCAAACATGCCGAGAGCACGGTGCAGAAGACGGTGCGCTACGGGCTGATGCCGAGCGGGCCTGCGGGCAACTTCGCCGGCTGCAACAGTCACGGACTCGGCATCCCGGCCGGCTCGAAGAAGAAGGAGGCGGCGTGGGAGTTCATCAAGTGGGCGCTGTCGAAGGAGACGCTCGCCATGGTCGTCAAGGACCATGGCTATCCCAGCGTCTGTCGGCTCTCGATCATCAACAGCCGCGAATTCAAGAACGTGCTGACACTGAACGGCCAGGACGTGGCGTCGCTCTATCTCGAGGTGCTGAAGCTGGGCGGCAAGTCGGGCTACATGAAGTACCGCACCGTGCCGATCTACCCGCAGGTCGGCGACAAGATCAACAAGGCGATCGAGCGCATCGCCACCAAGCAGCAGGCGGCCCCCGAAGCGCTGAAGCAGGCGCAGGCCGAGGCGATCCAGGATCTGCAGAAGGCCGGGATCAAGGTTGATCTCTAGTCCGTCCGCCGGTTTTTCGCGCGCCCAACACCGTTTCTTCGCTTTCTGCGTCGCCCCGTCGCTGGCGGTGCTGGCGCTGATCACCTTGTTGCCGGCACTCTATCTGCTGGCGACCAGTTTCACGCAGCTCAGCCTGACGCGGCCCGAGACGCAGTGGGACTTCTCCCAGCCGCTGGAGAGCTACCGCCAGCTCCTATCGGACTCCCGCCTACACAATTCGGTTTGGGTGCAGATCAAGCTGTCGTTCTGGACGGTGTTGCTGCAGCTGCTGATCGGGCTTTTACTGGCGCTGCTGTTGAATATCCGCTCGCGGCTGCTCGAGGCGCTGCGCACGGTGTTCCTGATTCCCATGGTGCTGCCGCCGATCGTGGTCGCCATCATCTGGAAGGTGATCTACACGCCCGACATCAGCCCGATGCACGGCATCTTTCGCAGCTTGGGCTGGAACGTGCCGGCGCTGATCACCGATCCAAACTGGGCGCTCACCTCGATCATCATCGCCGACACCTGGGAGTGGTTTCCCTTCACCATGCTGATGGTGCTGGCCGCGCTGCAGATGATGCCGCAGGAGCTTCTGGATGCCGCCAAGGTCGACGGCGCCTCGCCGTGGCAGCTCACGCGCCACATCACCCTGCCCTTCATCCGGGGCGTGCTGCTGGTCGCCGGGCTATTTCGCCTGATCGATTCGATAAAGGCCTTTCCGCTGATCTTCATCCTGACCGACGGCGGGCCGGGCAGCCTCACCGAGGTCACGAACTATTATTCCTACCTGCAGGCCTTCAACTTCTCCTTCCTGGGATTTTCCAGCGCCATCACCGTCGCCCTGCTCGCGGCCACCATCGCCTTGAGCTGGCTGATCGTGCGCCTGGTGGGATGGGGGGCCAAAATTGACTAGACGGTCGACCAGACGCCGCGATCGCCTGGTGATGCAGACGCTGGCTGTGGTTCTCGCGCTGCTGGCGCTGGCACCATTCCTCTGGCTGCTGCTGATGTCGTTCAAGACCAACGCCGAGATCTTCCGCTTTCCGCCGCGACTGCTGTTCGACGCGACCCTGGCCAACTACGCGGCACTCTGGACCTCGGAGTTCCGCAACTCCTTCGCCAACAGCCTGATCGTGAGCGTGGCCTCGACGGTGCTGTCGCTGGTGATCGGCGTGCCGGCGGCCTATGCGCTGTCGCGCTGGACAGGACGCGGCGGCGGCACGATCACGCTGTGGATCCTGGCCAGCCGCATGGCGCCGCCGATCGCCTTCACCATCCCCTACTTCCTGGTCTATCGCCATCTCGAGCTTTTGGACACGCTGACCGGCCTGATCGTCATCTACCTCACCTTCAACCTGTCGCTGGTGATCTGGATGATGCGGCCGTTCTACGACCAGTTGCCGCGCTCGCTCGAGGAGGCGGCGTGGATCGACGGCGCCACGCTGTGGCAGGGCTTCTACCGCATCATCCTGCCGCTCTCCGGCCCCGGCCTGGCGGCGACGGCGATCCTCTGCTTCCTGTTCGCCTGGAACGACTTCTTCTTCGCCCTGATCCTGACCCGCACCGAGGCCATGACGGCGCCGGTGGCGGTCGTCAATTTCATGAATTACGAGGGCTGGGAATGGGGCCGCATCGCCGCCGGCGGCACCATGATCATGCTGCCAGTGCTGGTCTTCTCCTTCGTGGTGCGGCGATATCTCGTCCATGGTCTGACCGGAGGCGCGTTGAAAGGATGACCCTTCTGATCACCGGCGGCGCAAGCGGCATCGGCGCGGAAACGGCAAGGCTCGCGGCCCAGCGCGGCCACAAGGTCGCGATCAACTACCGCTCGCGCGAGGCGCGAGCCCGCAAGGTCGTGGCCGACATCGCAGCCAACGGCGGCCAGGCGGTCGCCTTGCCGGCCGATGTGTCGCACGAAGCCGATATAAGCGGCCTGTTCGACGCAGCCGAGCAGGCGCTGGGCCCGATCAGCCACCTGGTCAACAGCGCGGGAATCGGCACCAGTCCGACCCGCGTGGAGGATTTCGACGCAGGCGTGCTCGCCCGGCTCTTCGCCGTGAACACCGTCGGCCTGATGCTGTGCTGCCGCGAGGCCGCGCGGCGCATGTCGACCCGACGCGGCGGCAAAGGCGGCGTCATCGTCAATGTCTCGTCGATGGCCGCCACCATCGGCGGGCGGCCCGGTGCCTCGGCCTATGCAGCCAGCAAGGCCGCGGTCGATTCCTTCACCATGGGCTTTGCCAAGGAGGTTGCACCCGAGGGCATCCGCGCGGTCTCGCTGCGGCCGGGCATGATCGAGACCGAGATGACCGAGCGCACGCTCGCCGACCGCGAAGTGCGCGCCGCCATCGAATCGACGATCGCCATGGGCCGTGTCGGGCAAGCCCAGGAGATCGCCAACGCCATCCTTTGGCTGCTGTCGGACGAGGCGAGCTTCATCTCCGGCGTGACCCTCGACGCGTCGGGCGGCGGCTTCGTGTTCGGGAAGCGCTAGGAGAAGCGCGCCTTGCCGGACCGCGGGCCTCCAGGCCCGCGGTCCGGCAAGACCTAATTCCGAGTCTTGTCGACCAGCGCGCGCTCCTTGATCCACGGCATCATGCCGCGCAGCTTGGCGCCGATCTCCTCGATCGGGTGCTCCGACATCTTCTTGCGCATGGCCTTGAACGAGGCCTGGTTGACCTTGTTCTCGAGCATCCAGTCGCGCGCGAAGCGGCCGGACTGGATGTCGGCCAGAACGCGTTTCATCTCGGCCTTGGTCTCGTCGGTGACGATGCGCGGACCCGAGCGATACTCGCCGTACTCCGCGGTGTTGGAGATCGAGTAGTTCATGTTGGCGATGCCGCCCTCGTAGATCAAGTCGACGATCAGCTTGACCTCGTGCAGGCACTCGAAATAGGCCATCTCCGGCGCATAGCCCGCCTCGACCAGGGTCTCGTAGCCCGCCTTGATCAGCTCGACGAGGCCGCCGCACAGCACGACCTGCTCGCCGAACAGGTCGGTTTCGCATTCCTCCTTGAAGGTGGTCTCGATAGTGCCGGCGCGGCCGCCGCCGATCGCCGAGGAATAGCTGAGCCCGATCTCGAGCGCGTTGCCCGACGCATTCTGCGCCACCGCCACCAGGCAGGGCACGCCACCGCCGCGCAGATATTCTGAACGCACGGTGTGCCCGGGACCCTTGGGCGCGATCATGAAGACGTCGATGTCGGAGCGCGGCGAGATCAGGTTGAAATGGACATTGAGCCCGTGCGCGAAGGCGAGTGCCGAGCCCGGACGCATGTTGGGGCCCAGGTCGGCGGTGTAGATGTCCGACTGCAGCTCGTCCGGCGTCAGCACCATGACGATGTCGGCCCACTTGGCGCCCTCGGCCGGGTTCATCACCTTGAAGCCCGCTTCCTCGGCCTTCTTGACCGTGGCCGAGCCGGGCTTGAGTGCAATGCGCACGTCCTTCACGCCCGAATCCCGCAAGTTCATCGCGTGGGCATGGCCCTGGCTGCCGTAACCAACGACCAGGACCTTCTTGCCCTTGATCAGGTTCACATCGGCGTCGCGATCGTAGTAGACACGCATTGGGACCATTCCTCCTGGTAGTGCGCTCTTTGCATTAAGCGGGGGCTTACTAGACAACCCGACCGGCAAAGGCCAGCTTCAAATCCATGTCGCCCATAGGCTTCTCTTTCATTCTCCTGGCCGCCGTGCAGGTCCTAGGCGCCTGCGCCAATCACCCGGATACGGCGGCCCCGACCGGGCCCGCCGTGCCGATGCCGCAGCTCAGCGCCGCCATCGCCAACTCCACGCCCGAGGAGGCGCGCCGGGCGATCAGCAACAAGACGTGGCTGTGGACCCTCGGCGGCGGACCCTATCAGGTCCATTACTCGACGGCGGACGGCCGGGATTTCGCGTGGTTGGTGGGCGAAAGCAGGATCCTGCTCGGTGAGTGGCGAATCGACACCACGACCGGCCCGCAGGGCGGCCCGCTCGTCCAGCTCTGCTTGCGCTATCCCGGCGTCAGGCGGCCCGATCTCAACGGCGACTGGAACTGCCGTCCGGCCGGTACGTTCTTCATGGAGATGACGGACCGCGAAAGCGGCGACCCGCTGCATCTGTTGAATCGCACGCAGGCGCAGTTCGTGCTGACGACGTCGCCAGCGAACCTGGCCCAGGTGGAAGCGCAGGTTGTAAACCGCTAGCGGCTGGCGAGGGCGAGACGCGCGCCGAGCAGCACCAGGGCGCCGCCCATGAAGCGATCGAGCCAGACCTTCGCCCGGCGATAGAAAGCCCGCGCCGGGCCACCCGAAAACAGCAGTGCCAGCAGCGCGAACCAGGCGAATTCGTTCAGGGCCACGATGGCCAGCACCGTGGCGTCCATCCAGGCCGGCAGGTTGGCGGGCAGCAGCGAGAGGAAGATGCTGCCGAAGAACACCATGATCTTGGGATTGCTGAGCTGCAGCAGCAGTGCGCGCAGGAAGCCTTGCCAGCCCGTCATGCGCAGCGTGAGGCCGACCGGGATCTCCGGCAAGGGATCGCGGGCATGGCGCCACAGCTGCATCGCCAGATAGAAGAGATAGAGCGCGCCGCCGATGCGGAAGGCGAGGTAGAGCCATTCGAAGCGGGCGAACAGCGCCTGCAGGCCGAACAGCGCCGCGGTCGCCCACAGGAGCGCGCCCACCATCATGGCCAGGGCTGCCAAAAGCCCGCCGCGCCGGCCGGCGACGGCCGCGGTCTGGATCACCAGCACGGTCGAGGGGCCGGGGCTCGCCACCGCCAGGAGATGGACGACCGCCAGGCCCAGAAGGGCAATCGCGTAGTCCATTACCGGCTCACAGCGCCTCGCTGCCGCGCGACATGGCGACGATGCCGGTGCGGCCGACATCGACCAGGCCGAGGCCTTCCATCAGGCCGACGAAGGTCTGCACCTTGTCGGAGTTGCCGGTGACCTCGAACACGAAGGAATCGGTCTTGGCGTCGATCACCTTGGCGCGGAACACGTCGGCCAGGCGCAGCGCCTCGACCCGCCTCTCGCCGGTGCCCTTGACCTTGACCAGCGCCAGCTCGCGCTCGATGTGCGGGCCCTCGACGGTGAGGTCGCGCACGCGGTGCACCGGCACCAGCCGGTCGAGCTGCGCCTTGATCTGCTCGATGATCATCGGCGTGCCCTTGGTCACGATGGTGATGCGGGACAGGTTCTCCCGGGCGTCGGTCTCGGCGACCGTCAGGCTCTCGATGTTGTAGCCGCGGCCCGAGAACAGGCCGACGACGCGCGCCAGGATGCCGGGCTCGTTGTCGACCAGCACGGAGATGGTGTGGCTGGAGACCAGGTCGGACGGGCTCACACCAGCACCATGCCCTCTTCCGACATCGGCTTGGCGGCCTTGTCGTCGGGCCCCAGCAGCATGTCGTTGTGCGCCGCGCCCGAGGGGATCATCGGGAAGCAGTTCTCCGTCTTGTCGACCAGCACGTCGACCACGACCGGCCGGTTGACCGCGATCATTTCCTTGATGGTGTCGTCGAGCTTGGCCGGCTCATGGCAGCGCAGGCCGACGGCGCCAAACGCTTCGGCGAGCTTCACGAAGTCGGGCAGCGATTCCATATAGCTCTCGGAATAGCGGCCGCCATGCAGCAGCTCCTGCCACTGGCGCACCATGCCCATGTACTGGTTGTTGAGGATGAAGATCTTCACCGGCAGCCGGTACTGCGCCACCGTCGAGAGCTCCTGGATGTTCATCATGATCGAGGCCTCGCCCGCCACGTCGATGACGAGCGAATCGGGATGGGCGATCTGCACGCCCATGGCGGCCGGCAGGCCGTAGCCCATGGTGCCGAGGCCGCCCGAGGTCATCCAGCGGTTGGGCTGCTCGAACTTCAGGAACTGCGCCGCCCACATCTGGTGCTGGCCGACCTCGGTGGTGATGTAGTGGTCGCGGTCCTTGATGTGGTGATAGAGCCGCTCGAGCGCGTATTGCGGCTTGATCGTCTCGTTGTCCTGCTTGTAGGCGAGGCAGTTGCGGCCGCGCCAGCCGTCGATCTCGGCCCACCACGCCTTCAGCGCCTTGAGGTCGGTGCGCGGCTGCCTCGACTTCCACACCCGGATCAGCTCTTCCAGCGCATGGCCGGCATCGCCCACGATCGGCAGGTCGACCCGCACGTTCTTGTTGATCGAGCTGGGATCGATGTCGATGTGGATCTTCTTCGAGTGGGGCGAGAACTCGGCGAGCTTGCCGGTGATGCGATCGTCGAAGCGCGCGCCGATATTGATCAGCACGTCGCAGTGATACATCGCCAGGTTGGCTTCGTAGGTACCGTGCATGCCCAGCATGCCGAGGAACTGCTTGTCCGACGCCGGAAACGTGCCGAGTCCCATCAGGGTGTTGGTGATGGGATAGCCCGTCATGTGCACGAACTGGGCGAGCAGCTTGGAGGCCTTCGGCCCGGAATTGACGACGCCGCCGCCGGTGTAGAAGACCGGCTTCTTGGCGCCGGCGATCAGCTCGATCGCCTGCTCGATCTTCGAAGCCTCGGGCTTGACCTGCGGGCGGTAGCTCTTGTGCTGCACCGGCTTGTCGGGCGCGGTGTAGTCGTGCTTGTTCATCAGCACGTCCTTGGGCAGGTCGATCACGACTGGCCCGGGCCTGCCCGAGCGCGCAACGTAGAAGGCTTCGTGGACGGTGCGCGCAAGATTGGCGACCGACTTCACGAGGTAGTTGTGCTTGGTGCAGGGCCGCGTGATGCCCGTGGTATCCGCCTCCTGGAAGGCGTCGTTGCCGATCAGATGGGTCGGCACCTGGCCGGTCAGGCAGACGACGGGGATGGAATCCATCAGCGCGTCGGTGAGGCCGGTCACCGCGTTGGTGGCGCCCGGACCGGAAGTCACCAGCACCACGCCCACCTTGCCGGTCGATCGCGCATAGCCTTCGGCGGCATGAACGGCCGCCTGCTCGTGGCGCACCAGGATGTGGCGCAGCCGGTTCTGCTTGAACAGTGAATCGTAAATGGGAAGGACCGCGCCGCCCGGATAGCCGAAGACGACCTCGACTTCCTCGTCGATCAGGGCTTTCACCAACAGATCGGCGCCAGTCGTGGCGGGCTCCTCGGGCTTCATGACACGGGCCTCCTCTAAGACAAATATGCCGCAAAACGGGGTTTGCGGCGGCGCGGAAGGTATAGCCGGGGTCCGGGAGGGTCAACCAAAATCAGCACGAAATGTAAAGTTTCAGCCCCCTGAATTGGTCAATAATTTCTCAGTCAACTCCAACGCTGGGTTAATCTCGGGGTCCAACACCAGATCTGGTGTCATCTGGTGACGGAACCACGTCATCTGGCGTTTGGCATATTGGCGGGTGTGATCAATGGCGATCCGGCGCGCCTCGTCGAGCGATAGCTCGCCCCGGAAATGGCTGAACAGCTCAGGCGCGCCATGCGCCTTGAGGCCGGGCCAGTGCGGATCGGGCGCACGATCGAAGGCGGCGCGGACCTCGGCCAGCACGCCCGCTGCCAGCATGCCATCGAAGCGGCGTTCGATGCGGGTGCGCAGCCTGCCGCGGTCGGGCGCCAGCAGGACGGTGACGAAGCGCCAGCGCACGGCGTCTCCTTCGCCCTGCTGCCAGAGGCTGAGCGGCCGGCCGGTCGCCTGCCAGACTTCCCAAGCGCGGACATGGCGCTGTCGATCGCCGGGCTTCAGCCGCGCCACGATCGCCGGGTCCTGTTCGGCGAGCCGCGCGCGGAAAGCGTCGGCGCCCATCGCCTGCCATTCCGCGTTGGCCTGATCGCGCAAGGCAGGCGCTGCATCGGGGATGGCCGCGATGCCTTGCATCAAGGTGCGAAGATAAAGGCCCGAGCCGCCGCACAGGATGGGCGGCCGGCCGTCGCCCAGGCAGCGCTCGATTTCGGCCGCGGCGAGCGTTCGCCAACGAGCGGCCGAGAGGGTCTCCGACAACGGCAACACGCCATAGAGCTCATGCGGCACGTCCGCTCGCTCGCGCGCGGTGGGCTGTGCGGTCAGGATCGGGAACGCATCGTAGGTCTGCATGGCGTCGGCGTTGATCACCGTGCCCTGCCGCCTGTGGGCGAGCGCAAGCGCCAGCGCCGACTTGCCGCTGGCTGTCGGACCGGTGATGACGATGACGCGCTTGGGAGCCATGGCGGGCGGATTGTTTGCAAATCCGCCGGGCCGCCGCTAGAGCCCAAGCGTGAAAAACGTCCTTGTCCTGATCTCCGGCCCCGCCCATCCGGCGCTGAACGACGGCGCCATCACCTGCGCCGTCGATGTGCTGCGCGCCCAGGGCGCGACGGTCGGCGCGCCCGACTGGCTGGCGCCGGAGGTGGCCTGCGACATCCCGTTCGATAGCCCGTTGGGGGGCCCGTCGAGCGGTGTCGTCATGACCGCGCTCGACGGGGTCGTGGTCCCCGCGGCCGGCCGGCGCAAGCGGCTGCTCGTGGCCGACATGGAATCGACCATGATCGAGAACGAGATGCTGGACGAACTGGCCGACTTCCTGGGTCTGCGCGAGAAGATCGCCGGCATCACGGCGCGCGCCATGAACGGCGAGATCGATTTCGCCGCCGCTCTCGAAGAGCGCGTGGGCCTCTTGAAGGGACTGCCGATCGCCAGGCTCGACGAGGCGGCCGGGCGCATCCGCTACACGCCGGGCGGCGCCACCCTGGTCGCCACCATGAAGAAACACGGCGCCACCTGCGCGCTGGTCTCCGGCGGCTTCACCTATTTCACGGCGCTGGTGCGCCAGGCGCTGGGCTTCGATCTCGACGCCGCCAACGTCTTGAAGCATGACGGCCGCGTGCTGTCGGGCATGGTGGAACCGCCGATCCTGGGCAAGGAGGCCAAACTTGCGACGCTCGAGCGTCTTGCCGCCGAGCGTGGGTTGCCGATCGGCGATACGCTCTGCGTGGGCGACGGCGCGAACGACCTGCCGATGCTGAAGGCGGCCGGCCTGGGCGCAGCCTTCCATGCCAAGCCCGTGGTCGCGGCCGAGGTACAGGTGCGCATCGATCACGGCGATCTCACGGCCCTGCTTTACCTGCAGGGTTATCGCCGCAGCGACTTCGTTGAAAGGAACGACCCATGACCGACGTCACCCAGATCGTGCTGTGCAAGCGTCCGGCGGGTGACGTGACAGCGGATTGCTTTCGCCAGGAAAGCGTCGAGTTGGCCGCGCCGGGCGATGGCCAAGTGCTGATCCGCTCGCGCTTTCTCTCGCTCGACCCCTACATGCGCCCGCGCATGACGGAGCTGCGCTCCTACACACCACCCTTCGAGCTCGACAAGCCGCTGACCGGCGGCTCGGTCGGCGAGGTGGTGGAGTCGAAGAACCCGCGCTTTGCCAAAGGCGACACCGTGATCGGCATGCTGAACTGGGCGACCCATACGCTCCACGACGGCAAGGGCCTGCGCAAGATCGACCCGGCGCTGGCGCCGCTTTCCGCCCATCTCGGCGTGCTCGGCATGCCGAGCTTCACCGCCTGGTACGGCATCCGGCACATCTGCAAGCCCAAGGCGGGCGAGACGGTGTTCGTCTCGGCGGCCACCGGCGCGGTCGGCCAGGTGGCGGGCCAGCTCGCCAAGCTTGCCGGCGCGAAGGCGGTGGGCTGCGCCAGCGACGACGACAAGTGCCGCTGGGCGGTGCGCGAGGCGGGCTACGATGCCTGCTTCAATCACAAGACCGAGCACGATGCCGGCGCGGTGCTCGACAAGCTCTGCCCGCAGGGCATCGATGCCGACTTCGAGAATGTCGGCGGCAAGATCTTCCACGCCGTGTTCGAGCGGCTGAACAATTTCGGCCGGGTGGCCTTTTGCGGCGCCATCTCGGAGTATCAGGACACCGCGCCGATGGCCGGCCCGCCCAAGATGTTCACCATCGTGCAGCGCAGGCTCACGATCCAGGGCTTCATCGTCTCCGACCACGTGGCCCTGATGGGCGAGTTCGTGAGCGAGGTCGGCGGGTTGGTGAGGGACGGCAAGCTCAGGAGCCGCGAGACGGTAGTCGACGGTCTCGCGCAGGCGCCTGCGGCCTTCATGGGCCTGCTCAAGGGCGAGAATTTCGGCAAGCTGGTGGTGAAGGTGGCTTAGCTCTTGGCGAACCGCGGGCCTCCAGGACCGCTCATGATTCATGTTCCTCTCCCCCAAGGGGGAGAGGAACATGAGGGGAGATCATGAGCGGGCCTGGAGGCGCGCGCTCCGGGAAGGCTACTTCGTCAGCCTGAGCGCTGCGAAGCGCGGGTCGCCCTGGCGCTCGACGAACAGCAGGACCGAGCGTTTCTTGGCTTGCTGCAGCTTGGCCACGATGTCGGTGACTTCCTGCGGCGTGGTGACCGGCTTCTGGTCGACCTCGAGGATGATGTCGCCGGCCTGCAGCTGCTTCTCGGCGGCCGGGCTGTTAGCCGCCACCTTGGTGATGACGACGCCCTTGGCCTGATCAGAGAGCCCATACCTCTCGCGCAGCTGATCGGTGACCTTCTGCAGGGTGAGGCCCAGCTGCTCGACGGTCGAGACGATCGGCTGGTCGGGCTCGGCCGGCTTCTTGCTGCCGCCCTGGGCCGCCGCATTCTGCTTCTCGGCCTCCTCCTGCTCGCCGACCCTGAGCTTCAGCGGCACTTCCTTGCCACTGCGCCAAACCACGAGATCGACCGTGCTGCCGACCCGGGCGTTGGCGACCAGCCGCGGGAAGCGGCGCAGGTCGAGCACGTCCTGGCCGGCGAAGCTGACGATGATGTCGTTGCGCTTCAGTCCCGCCTTGGCGGCCGGGCCGTCGGCCACGACATTGGCCACCAGCACGCCACGGGCACGGTCTAGCCCGAAGCTGTCGGCGATGTCGTCGGTGACGCTCTGGTAGCTGACACCGACCCAGCCGCGCTTGACCCGGCCGAACTCGCGCAGCTGGTCGGCGACCTGCTTGACGAGGTTGGACGGGATCGAGAAGGCGAGGCCGGCGTTGGTGCCGGACGGCGAATAGATCGCGGTGTTGACGCCGATCACCTCGCCGTCGGCATTGAACAGCGGGCCGCCCGAATTGCCCTTGTTGATGGCGGCATCGGTCTGCAGGTAGTCGTCGAGCGAATCGTTGAGCGAGCGGCCGCGTGCCGAGATGATGCCGGCGGTCACCGAGTGACCGAGGCCGAAGGGGTTGCCGATGGCGATCACCCAGTCGCCGACGCGCTCCTTGTCGGAATCGCCCCACTTGATGGCGGGCAGCGGCTTCTTGTTGGGCGGCTCGACCTTGAGCAGTGCCACGTCGACGCGGCTGTCCGAGCCGACCAGCTTGGCCTTGAGCTGAGTATCGTCCTTGAAGATGACAGTGATGTCCTCGGCGCCCTGGATGACGTGATTGTTGGTGACGATGTAGCCCTCGCCATCGACCACGAAGCCCGAGCCGAGCGATGTGCCACGGCGCTTCTGCTCCTCGCCGCCTTTCTTGTCGAAGAATTCCTTGAACAGCTCCTCGAACGGCGAGCCTGGCGGGAGCTGCGGCATGTCGCGCAGCCGCGGTCCACCCTGCTGGGGCACGTTCTGGGTGGTGGTGATGTTGACGACGGTCGGCATGAGCTTGTCGACCAGGTCGGCGAAACTCTGCGGTGCGTCGCGCGCCAGCACAGGCTGTGCCAGCACGAGACCAAGGGAAGCAATGGCCGCAATCGCGGCACCCTTCATAGAGCCTTGAAAATCAGTGAGAATCACGTCCGACCTCCAACGGCGCTCAGGCCAAACGGGTCGTAACGGCCGGCGCCGCGCGTTCGAGTCATTGTCTACATGTATGGCGATTGTGGCGCAAATAAAGAGGCCGTTATCTTGCTGATTAATTCGGCTTTTTGCGGCTTCGACCAAAAATCAACCGGCGGCGTTGCAGGACTGCCACAGACGCCGCCGGGCAAAAAATCTGGCGCCTTCCTTACGGGCTCTTCTTGGCGCCAGCCGCCCCCGCGGGATCGTTGAAGTAGCGGAAGAAGTCGGTGTCGGGGTTCAGGATCATGGTCGAACCGCCGGCGCCGAACGCCTGCTTGTAGGCCTCCATGCGCCGCCAGAAGCCGTAGAAGTCCTTGTCCTTGTTGAAGGCCTGGGCATAGATCCGGGTCGCCTCGGCGTCGGCCTCGCCCATGGTGACCTGGGCCTTCAGCCCGGCATCGGCCTTGATGACGGCGACCTCGCGGTCCGCCGTGGCGGTGATCCTGGCCTTCTCTTCGTCGCCCTCGGCGCGCAGCTGGCCGGCCTCGCGCTCGCGGTCGGTCTTCATGCGATTGAAAACCGACTGCGAGTTGGCTTGCGGCAAATCTGCACGCTTGATGCGCACGTCGACCGTTTCGACGCCCAGCACCTTGGTCTTGGCGTTCACCCGGCGCGTGATCTCGTCCATCAGGTTGGCGCGCTGGTCGGTCAGCACCGCATGCAGTGGCACCGAGCTCAGAACGCCGCGGATTTCGGAGTTGATCAGCGAGTCGAGCAGCCCGCGCAGCGCCGGCTCGCCGCCCGGCACGGTCTGGGCGAACTTCTTGGCGGCGTCGATCTTGTAGCGGGCATAGGCGTCGACCACGAGGCGCTTCTGGTCGCCGGCAATGATCTCGAACTCCTCGGCCTCGTAGTCGAGCAGCCGACGGTCGATGCGCTGGATGTCCTGGACCAGCGGGATCTTGGCGTAGAGGCCAGGCTCGGTCTTGGGTTCGCCGACGATGGCGCCGAACTGACGGACCAGGACCTGCGTGGTCGGATCGACCGTGTAGAAGGTCTGGGTGATCAGGAAAGCCGCAATGGCCAGCGCCACCAGCGCGATGATCGTACGGTTGCTCATCGCGTCGCTCCCTGTGCCGCCGGCGGCGGCGGCGTGCCGGGCAGCGGCAGGCGCGGTGGAGGCGGCGGCTGGTTCGACTTCAGCTCCGGCAGCGGCAGGTAGGGCAGAACGCCGGTGCCCGAGGTGTTCTTGTCGACCAGCACCTTGTTCACGTTGCGCAGCACCTCTTCCATGGTGTCGAGATAGAGACGCTCGGTCGTGATGTCCTTGGCCTTGGCCCACTGCGTGTAGACCTGGTCGAAGCGCTGGGCGTCACCGCTCGCCCGGGCGACGATCTGGGCCTTGTAGGCCTCGCCGCGCTGGATGATCGATTCGGCCTCGCCCTTGGCCCGGGGCAGCACCTGATTGCGGTAGGTGTTGGCCTCGTTGATGCTCTTTTCCTTGTCGGCACGCGCCGCCTGCACGTCGCGGAAGGCGGCGATCACCTCCTGCGGCGGATCGACCCGCAGGAGCTGGACCTGCGAGATGCTCACGCCCAGCCCGTACTCATCGAGCATTTTCTGCAAAAGGTCCTTGGTATCCTGCTCGATGCGGCTGCGCCCCTCGGTCTGGGCATATTGCAGGTTCGACTTGCCGATGACCTCGCGCATGGCGGCCTCAGCGCCGGCCCGTACGTTCTCCTCGGGATTGCGCACATCGAAGGCATACTTGAAGACGTCCTTGATCTGCCACAGCACGGCGAACTCGATGTCGACGATGTTCTCGTCGCCGGTCAGCATCAGGTTCTCGCTCGAGGTCGGGCGCGGGCCGCGATTGTAGGGCGTGACGCGGTCCTGGCCGGCGCGGGCGCCGATCACGGTGCGGCGCTGGTCCTGGACGTTGACCACGACGACGTTACCGATCGGCCCCGGCAAATTGTAATGCAGGCCGGGCTCGACCGGCTTGCCGTAAGGCTTGCCGAACACGAGCTGGATCGCCTGCTGGTTGGGCTGCACGCGGAAGAAGCCGGTGACCAGCCAGATCACCACCGCCGCCAGCACAACCAGAACGACTCCCTTGTATGAACCGAAGCCGCCGGGAATGAGGTTCTTGAGGCGCTCCTGTCCTCTGCGGATGACGTCTTCCATGTCGGGCGGGCGGCGCGAGCCGAACGGACCGCCGCCACCGCCACGATTGCCGCCGCCACCCCATGGGCCGCCGCTGTTGCCGCCACCGCCGCCCCAGGGGCCGCCGCTATTGTTGTTCCACGCCATCGTTCACCTCGGGGCCGCTGGCTGCTCGCCCTCGGCGCATTGTCGCTTTTGATTTCACGTCGCGCTGCATATATGTGACGGCAGCAACACCCGCAATCAAGCGGCGACACAATATTGCGGCCCGGCGGAAACAAGCAATCATGGCGGAAGTAAGCGAATCGGCCGTCCGTAAGGTTCTCGAAACGGTCATCGATCCGGCGACCGGCAAAAGCGTCGCGGCGCTGGGCATGGTGGGCGGCGTGGCGACCCGCGGCGGCCATGTCGCGATCACCCTCGATGTCGATCCGGCCCGCGGCACCGCCCTGGAACCGCTGCGCCAGGCCTGCGAACAGGCGGTGCGCGCCCTGCCGGGCGTGCTGTCGGCGACCGCCGTCATGACCGCCGAACGCTCCGCCCCACCCCCTCCGCCACCGGCCGCGCATGGGCACGGCCATAGCGCGGCCAGTGCGAAAACCACCGGCGGCACCGGCCGCATCGACGTGCCGGGGGTGAAGCACATCATCGCCGTCGCCTCGGGCAAGGGTGGCGTCGGCAAATCGACCACCGCCGTGAACCTGGCGTTGGGGCTCGTGGCCAACGGCATCAGCACCGGCCTGCTCGACGCCGACATCTACGGCCCGTCGATGCCGCGCATGCTCGACGTCAAGGAAAAGCCGGAGTCGCTCGACGGCAAGGCGCTGAAGCCGATCGAACGCTACGGGCTGAAGACCATGTCGATCGGCTACATCGTCAACGAGGACACGCCGATGATCTGGCGCGGCCCCATGGTATCGAGCGCGCTCGAGCAGATGCTGCGCGACGTGCAATGGGGCGAGCTCGACGTGCTGGTGGTCGACATGCCGCCGGGCACCGGCGACGCGCAGCTCACGCTCGCCCAGCGGGTGGCGCTCTCAGGCGCGGTGATCGTCTCGACGCCGCAGGACATTGCGCTCGTGGACGCGCGCAAGGGGCTCAACATGTTCCGCAAGGTCGCGGTGCCGGTGCTGGGCTTCGTCGAGAACATGAGCTTCTACCTCTGCCCGCATTGCGGCGAGCGCGCCGAGATCTTCGGCCATGGCGGCGCGCGCGCGGAGGCGGAGAAGCTCGGCGTGCCGTTCCTGGGCGAGGTGCCCTTGCATCTCGACATCCGCACCACGTCGGATTCGGGCCATCCCATCGTGGTGTCCCAACCCGACAGCCCATACGCCCAGATCTACAAGAACATCGCCGGCCGGGTGTGGAAGCAGCTCTCCGCCAACCAGCGCGGCGCCCGCGCCGCGCCGCGCATCGTGGTGCGCTAGTCTTCCGGGACCGCGGGCCTCCAGGCCCGCCTCATGATTCATGAGCGGGCCTGGAGGCCCGCGGTCCGGCAAGACTAAGACCGCTTCTTACGCCTGACCGCAGCCTTGCGCGGTTGCCATTTGCCGATCATGCCGTGCACGCCGATCATTGACCCCGCGACCAGCTCGAGCGCCAGGAAGCGGCGTTCCTCGACCCAGCCGGGCAGCTGGATGTGGAGCGCCAGATCGCGGCGGAAGCCGAACTGGTTGTAATACTCGGGATCGCCGACCAGGATGATGCGGCTGTGGCCGAGCATGCGCGACTGGGCCATCGCATGCCACATCAGCGCCTTGCCGTAGCCCAGGCCGCGCAGCTCGGGCGCGATGGCGAGGGGACCCAGCAGGATCGCCGGCCAGCGTTCGTTGATCAGGATCGGCCAGTTGCGGATCGACGCCACCATGCGGCCCTTCTGGTCGATGGCGACGAAGCACAGCTCCTTGATCGGCTTCACGTCCTCGCGCAGGCGATAGACGGTCTTGTGCTGGCGGTCGGGCCCGAACGCCGCCTCGTTCATCGCCTCGATGGCGTCATCGTCGCGCGGCCGCTCGCGCAGCAGGCGCAGGCGTCCAGGATCGCGCAGGCTGGCGGGCCTAGCCAAGGTCCAGCGCCGCCATCAGTTCGCGCCATTCGCGCGGGTTGAGGCCGCTCGATTTCTGGTCGACCTTCTCGCCGGTGATCATGCGTTTCACCACGGCCCGCCCGGTCCTGGAGAGATGCGTGCCGCCCATGCGGTATTCCATGAAGGCGTCGTGGCAGATCGGACACCAGCGCCGGAGCGTATCGATCATCACCTCGGCATAGACGCGGATCTCGTACTGGGCATGGGCGTCGGCACGCAGCGACAGGAAATGCATGAGGTTGTGCAGGTTGGTCTTCCAGTACCACTGGGTATAGAAGCCGAGCGACAGGTTCATGCGCGCGAGCTCGCGCGCCAGGCCCGAGCGCTCCGGATCGAGCGGCTCGCCCGCCTCGCCCTCGTTCAGCATCTCCATGTAATGCTCGTAGACCAGCTCGGCGTCCTTTTTCAGAAGAGAAAAGACGCGCTCGGCCTCCTTGCCGGCCAGCACGGCGTCGCGGCCCTGCCGGTTGGCCTTGCTCTGGGCGGCGAGATGCTCGGGCTTGGGCACATAGAATTCGTTGTCGAGGATCGAATAGCGGGCGGAGTATTCGTTCACATTGGCGGTGCGATGGCGGATCCACTGGCGCGCCACGAAGATCGGCAGCTTCACGTGGTACTTGATCTCGCACATCTCGAACGGCGTGGTGTGGCGGTGGCGCATGAGATAGTTGATCAGCCCGCGATCCTCGCTGACCTTCTTGGTGCCGCGGCCGTAGCTCACGCGCGCCGCCTGCACGACGGCGGCGTCGTCGCCCATGTAATCGACGACCCGGACGAGGCCGTGATCGAGCACCGGCAGCGCCTGAAAGAGAATTTCCTCCAGGGCCGGCGCGATCGGCCGCAAGGTCGCCTGGGCAGCCCCGCGCGCCTGGTCGATTTCAGCCTGCTGGTCGGTGGAGAGGGGCATCTGTCGTTTATCCTTCGTTGGCCGCGGACTCTATGGGCGGCGGGCAGGCCCTTCCATGGGGAAAAGACTAAGCCGGCCTTTGCCTTCAAAAAGGCGGGCGGAACGCCTATATTGGAGAGGTCGGGAAACCGACTATGGCGATAAACGCCGCGTGGCATAAGCGTTTCGGACCCGGGGGCAGTACCCGGCGCCTCCACCATTCTCCTCCGCTTCTTCGGAGGCGGAGTCGATGGGGGCGAACCAGGATCGACGAGCGTGGTAAAGGCGCGGTTTTTGCCCGGTATGGTTCCGCCGTGACGGGCCATTCACAAGTGCTAACGATAACACCGTTACACTCGCTGCTGCCGCCTAAACAGCGGACGTAAGCGCGGTCCGGGGGGCACCGGGCAACAGAAGCCCCCCACTTTCCTTCGAACGATTTGCCAGCTATTGCCAGCGTTGACTCTCCCGCGATGCGGGCCGATGCTTTCCGCGAATTTCCGACAGGCCATGAACGATCGATTTCACTACGACGCTCTCGTCGACGATGCGCTGCGCAGCGTTGTCCGCCGCGTGCTGACGCAAGTCGCCGAAAAAGGCCTGCCCGGCTCGCACCATTTCTACATCTCCTTCCGCAGCACCGACCCCGGCGTCGAGCTGCCAGAGTATCTGCGCGCGAAGTATCCGGAAGAGATGACGATCGTGCTCCAGCACCAGTACTGGGACCTCATCCTCGGACCGGATTCCTTCGAGGTGACGGTGAGCTTCAACAAGCAGCAGGAGCGCATAAAGGTTCCGTTCGCGGCGCTCTCGGCCTTCGTCGATCCGTCGGTGCGCTTCGGCCTGCAGTTCGATCGCAAGGACAAGACCCAGGCGGCCGACAAGGCCCAGACGTCCGACGTGGGGACCGCCGCGGCGCCAACGCCGCTGCCGGCGCCCGAAAAGCGCCCGCCGCTCGCCGCGCCGTCCGGCCCCGAGACGACGCCGGACGCCGGCGCCGCGACCGCCGCCGCAGAGGCCAAGCCCGAGGACGCCGCTTCCAAGATCGTCAAGCTCGACAGCTTCCGAAAGAAGTAGCTAGACGCCACGCGCCGGCTGCGGCAGGGATGCCCGCCGCCTGCGAAGGCGCCAGGAGAACCCATGCCCGAGTTCCAGTTCCAGGAAATGTTCCCAACGGCCGCGGGCACCACGCCCTACCGCAAGCTCAGCGCCGATTTCGTCGGCACGACCAAATTCGGCGGGCGCGACGTGCTGACGGTCGAGCCCGAGGCGCTGACGCTGCTCACCGCCCAGGCGTTCAAGGACATCTCCCATCTGCTGCGTCCGGGGCACCTCGCGCAGCTGAGCGCGATCCTCGACGATGCCGAGGCCTCGGCCAACGACAAGTACGTGGCGCTCGAGCTTCTGAAGAACGCCAATATTTCCGCCGGCGGCGTGCTGCCGATGTGCCAGGACACCGGCACTGCCATCGTCATGGGCAAGAAGGGCCAGGCGGTGTGGACCGGCGGCGGCGACGAGGCGGCGATCGCCCGCGGCGTCTACAAGACCTACACCGAGACCAATCTCCGCTACAGCCAGGTCTCGCCGCTCTCGATGTTCAAGGAAGTGCAGACTGGCACCAACCTGCCGGCCCAGATCGACATCTATGCGACCGACGGCGACGCCTACAAGTTCCTGTTCGTCGCCAAGGGCGGCGGCTCGGCCAACAAGAGCTACCTGCACCAGCAGACGCCGGCGGTGCTGAACGAGGCCGCGCTGCTGAAATTCCTCGACACCCAGATCCGCACCCTGGGCACCGCGGCCTGCCCGCCCTATCACCTCGCCATCGTGGTCGGCGGCACCTCGGCGGAGATGAACCTCAAGACGGTGAAGCTCGCCTCGACGCGCTACCTCGACGACCTGCCGAGCGAGGGCAATGACAAGGGCGTCGCCATCCGCGACCACGAGATGGAGAAGAAGGTGCTGGAGCTCACGCGCCAGATGGGCATCGGCGCGCAGTTCGGCGGCAAGTATTTCTGCCACGACGTGCGCGTGATCCGCATTGCCCGCCACGGCGCCTCGGTGCCGATCGGCATCGGCGTCAGCTGCTCGGCCGACCGCCAGGCCCTGGGCAAGATCACCAAGGACGGCATCTTCCTCGAGCAGCTCGAGACCAACCCGGCGCACTATCTGCCCGAGGTCGAGCCGCAGCAGCTCTCGGGCGACGTGGTCTCGGTCGACCTGAACAAGGGTATGGCGCACACCCTGTCGGTGCTCACGAAGCACCCGGTGAAGACACGCGTCAATCTCACCGGCACCCTGATCGTGGCGCGCGACTCCGCGCACGCCATGCTCAAGGAACGGCTCGACCGCGGCGAGGGCCTGCCCGACTATTTCAAGCAGTTCCCGGTCTACTATGCCGGCCCCGCCAAGACGCCCGAAGGCATGCCGTCGGGTTCGTTCGGCCCGACTACGGCCGGCCGCATGGATTCCTACGTCGATCTCTTCCAGGCCCATGGCGGCTCGATGGTGATGCTGGCCAAGGGCAACCGCAGCAAGCAGGTCGTCGATGCCTGCAAGAAGCACAAGGGCTTCTATCTCGGTTCAATCGGCGGGCCGGCCGCCATCCTCGCCAAGAACTGCATCCGCAAGGTCGAGGTGCTGGAGTATCCCGAACTCGGCATGGAGGCGATCTGGCGCATCCAGGTCGAGAATTTCCCGGCCTTCATCGTCACCGACGACAAGGGCAACGATTTCTTCAGCGAGCTGAAGCTCTAGGCAAAGAAGAGCCCCGGCAGGTCGCCCTGCCGGGGTTCAGGCGGCTGTCCCGCGACGATCGATCCAATTCCCAGAAGATGATCGATCGCCGCTCCCTGAAATTCGTCACTAGCCGCGGCAGCCCTCCTCGCGCGCGCACCACTTGTCGATCCAGACATTGCCGTGGCGGGCGTTGATGACCTGCAGCCAGTCGTTGCGACAGCCCAGCACGCGGAACGTCATGTCGTCGCCTTCGATGGTCGTGAGCGCACGGCCCATCATGCCGGGCCGGTCGTAGACGGTGATCACGCCGTCGACCCGTGCGTCGACCGCCAGCAGATCGGCCGGTACCCAGCCATAGAGCCGTGCCGTGCCGGCCGGGCTGTAATCGTGGGCCGTGGCGAGCACGATGCGCGCCCAACCGTTCTGGCTGCCGGTGATGGTCACCGCTGCGCGCGCAAGATCCGTCGTGCCGCCGCGCCGGCCCGACAGCGTGCCGATCACGGCGGCCTGCGGCGTCGGGTCGGTGCGGACGGGCACCGCCTCGCCGCGCGGCAGCAGCGCATAGGCCTCGGTCGGCGTGCACGAACCGGCCTGGCCGGTGCTGGCGTCGACCGAGCGTTCGAGAACGGCAAATCCCGCAAGCACGGCTACCGTGCCGACAATGGCGCGAATCATCGTATTTCCTTCCCACAGTATCGGCGGCCGCTCCCCAGCGGCCGACCCCTTCACCCGCGGCGGTTCTAGCAACCGAGCTGGAGCGAAGTCGTGGCAGCGTTTGTATGAGTTGTTTCCGGGCGCACAAGGCCCGGAATCGCGATTCCGGGCGAAGATTCAAGGCTTTACCGGGATTCTCCACGCTCCACTTTCGAAATTCTGCCGGCCGTCGCGGGCTTCGCGATACACTTGGGCCATGAATCTCGCCAAGCAGCACCTCGACGTCGGTCTTTTCTCGACCAAGCGCGACGAGCAGCTGGCCTTCTGGCAGCAGACGGTGGGCCTGCCCTACGACCACCTGGGCAAGCTGGGCGGCGGCATGCAGCAGCACCGTCACCACATGAACGGCTCGATCCTGAAAATGAACCATTCGCGCGGCGCGCTGCCGGCGGCGGCGCCCTCGGGCATCGTGGGTCTCGAGATCGCGCGCGAATGCATCAGCGCTCCCCGGGCACTCGCCGATCCGGACAGCAACAAGGTCACGCTGGTCCCCAAGGGCCAGCGCGGCGTTCTGGGCATCGCCATCCTGCTCAAGGTCAACGATCCCGACCAGCACGATCGCTTCTGGACGCACGCCATGCAGTTCGAGCGCGCGGGCGAGGGCCGCTATCGCTGCGGCGATTCACTGGTCGTGGTCGCCGAGAAAGGCACCGTGGAGCGCAGCCCGGAGTGGCGCGGCCCCGGCTATCGCTACATGACGGTGCAGGTGTGGGATTGCATCGCCGAATATGACGGCATCCTGGCACGGGGCGGCGCCTCGGGCGGGGCGCCGCGCGTCCTGGGCGACACGGTGCGGTATGCCTTCGTCTGCGATCCCGACGGCAATCACATCGAGATCAGCCAGCGCGCCTCGCTGACGGGCGGAAATCTGTAAGTCGTCGTCGAGGATCTACTTCTTGCGCGCCTTGCGTGCGGCATAGCGGGCGTCGCGCGCCGCTTTCTGCTCGGCGAGGCTTGCCGTCTTCTGGCGCGTGACGCGGCCGGCACGCTCGGCCTCGAGGGCCAGCTCCTCGGCCTTGCGGGCATCGCGTTCGGCCGCCTCCTTCTCGCGCTCGGCGAGCTTGGCGATCTGCCGATCGGCCTCGCGCTCCTGGCGCGCGTAGGCCGCGGCGGCACGCGCCTCCTGGCGGATGGCGAACTCGGGATCCTTGGCCGGATCCTTCGCCCGCGCCCTTTCCAGCAACGCCTGCTTGGCCTTGGCGGCCGTCTCCAGACGATCGGCGAATGTGTCGTTGCGGCTTTTCAATGGTTCGTCCCTATTCCGCGGCCGCCGCCGCGGCCTGTTTCTTGGCGCGCTTGCGGTCCTCCGGATTGAGGAAGCGCTTGCGCAGCCGGATCGACTTCGGCGTCACTTCGACGAGCTCGTCGTCCTCGATATAGGCGATCGCCTGCTCGAGCGACATGCGCCGGGGCGGCGTGAGCCGCACCGCCTCGTCCTTGCCGGCGGCGCGGATGTTGGTGAGCTGCTTGCCCTTCAGCACGTTGACGTCGAGGTCGTTGCCGCGGCTGTGCTCGCCGATCAGCATGCCCTTGTAGACCAGGACGCCGGGATCGATGAACATCGGGCCGCGTTCCTCGAGATTCCACAGCGCGTAGGCCACCGCGGTGCCCTCGTCATTGGCGATCAGCGCGCCGTTGCGCCGGCCGGTGATCGTGCCGCGATAGGGACCGTATTCGTGGAAGATGCGGTTCATCACGCCGGTGCCGCGCGTATCGGTCAGGAACTCGCCGTGGTAGCCGATCAGGCCGCGCGAGGGGGCGTAGAACACCAGGCGAGTCTTGCCGGCGCCCGACGGCCGCATGTCCTGCAGTTCGCCCTTGCGGACGGAAATCTGTTCGACCACGACGCCGGTGTAGGCGTCGTCGACGTCGATCACCACTTCCTCGATCGGCTCGAGGCGCTGGCCGGTGACCGGATCGTTCTGGAAGAGGACGCGCGGGCGGCCGACGGCGAGCTCGAAGCCCTCGCGGCGCATGGTTTCGATCAGCACGCCCAGCTGCAGCTCGCCACGGCCGGCGACCTCGTAGGAATCGGCGTTTTCGGTGTCGGACACGCGAATGGCGACATTGCCCTCGCCCTCGCGCATCAGGCGCGCGCGGATCATGCGGGTCGTGACCTTGTCGCCTTCCGTGCCGGCGAGGGGCGAGTCGTTGACCGAGAAGGTCATGGCGAGCGTCGGCGGATCGACCGGCTGGGCGGGCAGCGCCCATTCGACGGCGAGATCGCAGATCGTGTCGGCCACGGTCGCGGTCTTGAACCCCGCCACGGCCACGATGTCGCCGGCCTCGGCGTGGTCGAGCGCGACGCGCTCCAGCCCGCGGAAGGCCAGCACCTTGGTGATGCGGGTCTGCTCGATCTCGCTGCCGTCGCGGCTCAGCGACTTCAGGATGGTGTTGGGCCTGATCGCGCCGGAATGGATGCGGCCGGTCAGGATGCGGCCGAGGAACGGATCGGACTCGAGCGTCGTCACCAGCATGCGGAACGGTTTGTCGGCCTCGATGTGCGGCGCCGGCACATGGCGCAGGATCAGGTCGAACAGCGGCTCCATGTCCTTGTGCTCGGCCTCCAGCGAGGGCGCAGCCCAGCCCTGGCGCGCCGACGCGAACAGGGTGGGGAAATCGAGCTGCTGGTCGTTGGCCTCGAGGGCGGAGAACAGGTCGAACACCTCGTCGTGCACCTGGTGGGGCCGCGCATCGGAGCGGTCGACCTTGTTGATCAGCACGATCGGCCGCAGCCCCAGGCGCAGCGCCTTGCCGAGCACGAATTTGGTCTGCGGCAGCGGGCCTTCGGCGGCGTCGACCAGCAGCACCACGCCGTCGACCATGGAGAGGATGCGCTCGACCTCGCCGCCGAAATCGGCATGGCCCGGCGTGTCGACGATGTTGACGCGCGTGCCCTTCCAGACGACCGAGGTCGCCTTGGCGAGGATGGTGATGCCGCGCTCGCGCTCGAGGTCGTTCGAATCCATGGCGCGCTCGGCAACCTGCTGATTCTCGCGGAATGTGCCGCTCTGCTTCAGCAGGCAATCGACCAGAGTGGTCTTGCCGTGATCGACGTGCGCGATGATCGCGACGTTGCGGATGTCCATATTGTCGTCCGGAGGGGTTGTTGGGCGCGGTATATACGCATGGCTTGTGACATCGGCAAGGCGGCTTGAGGGGGCGTCTTGCCGCTGGCACAGTCCGCGCATGCGCAAACGCTCGGTCACCATCGACGGCCATCGCACCTCGGTGTCGCTGGAAGACGCGTTCTGGACCGAGCTTTCGGCGATCGCCGAGGCGCGCGGCCTGTCGCTGAACGCGCTGGTCGGCGAGATCGACCATGCGCGCGCAGCCCCTGGAAACCTTTCCAGTACGCTCCGCCTCTATGTTCTGGACGAGCTGAAAAAGCGCACGATCAGTCGAGTTTGAAGCCCTTGCGGCGCACGAATGCTCCGAAATCGGCCCGCTCCGGCACCGAATATTGCCGCGCCTTGTCCTCCGACCAGCCATAGGGGACACCCTGGCCGAACTTGTCGACGTAACGCTGGGTCTTGTAGGGCTGCACCGCCTCGCGCCGCGCGTCGTAGGCCGCGATCTTGTCCTTGAGCGCACGCTCGTCGTAGCGGTCATAGTGGATCGTGATATCGAGGCCGAGCCTGGGACTCATCACCCCTTCGAAGGACGGCCAGCCGACGCCCAATGCCGCGACCGGAAAGACATGCTGCGGCAGGCCGAGAATGTCGGAGACCGCCGCGGCATGGTTGCGAATGGCGCTGATCGGGCAGCTGCCCAACCCCGCCCGATCGGCCGCCGCCACGAAGGTTGCGAGCACGATGCCGGTATCGACCGCGGCGTTGAAGAACGGATCGAGATAGTCGTTCACGAACGGCCGGTCGCGCCATTCGAACAGCAGCCGGTGGCGGCGGTTGTTGCCGCAGAACACCAGGAACACCGGGGCGGCCTTGACCCAGGGATTATCGGGCAGCAGCGCCTCGAGCTTCTCGCGTTGCGCCTTGTCCGACACGATGACGATGTCGGCCTGCTGCAGATCGCTCTTGGAGGGCGCCGACAGCGCCACGGCGCAGAGCGTTTCCAGGAGCGCCGGATCGACCGGCTTGTCGAGGTAGCGCCGCATGACGCGGCGATCGGCCATGTCGGCCAGGACATCGACGCCGCGCGGCGCTTCCGCAAGCGCCGGCGCGGAACCGAACCGCGCCTTGAGCACGGCCAAAAGACGATCGAGCAAGAGAACTCCTCAGCGGCCGAACAGGCCTGGAATATTGGGCAGGGGTATGTTGGGCAAGATGGACTGTGAACCACCACCCTGGCCGGGCACAAGGTTGCCGATGGTCTGGAGCGTGCTCGCCATGCCCGGCGGATCCTTGGCCGTGCCGCGCGTCACCCTCAATGACGGCGACGAAAGCGGCCCGCGCGCGGTCACCGTGATGTAGGCCGCGGAGGAATCCTCGCCGATCACGAAGTTGACCGTGGTATCGGTCGTGTCGTTCACCAGATTGGTCCGGGTGGCGACGTTGGCCGTCGCGCGGTCGCCTTGCACGAACAGCCCCCTGTCGGTCAGCACGCCGCCCGCAATGTCGACTCGGCCCGAGATCGGGTTGTCGCGATTGACGAAACGATTGAGCACCAGCGAGACCGCATTCAGCGTATTGCCGACGCCGATCGCATTGCCCTGGCCCACGAGGCCTAGCACGTTGCCCAGCGTGTTGTCGATCACGCCACCGACGACCCCGGTCGCGGCCGAGCCCAGCACCTGCAGCGCCTTGTCGGCGCCGGCGAAAATGTGGCCGCTCAATTGCGCGCCGCCGGCCATCGAGGCCTTGAGCTGGGCGGGCGTCGACCCCGCCCCACGCAGGACAAGCCCGCTGGCGTTCAACCGGCCGTCGATCGTGACCTTGACGCTGCCGCCGAACTGGTTGGTGCCGGCGTTGCTGCGCAGGATCTCGGCGAGGTTGAGGCCATTCGCATCGCCCTTGAAGTCGTAGGATAGCGCGGGCTGGCTGGCATTGACGACGCCCGCGAGGTCGAGCGAGCCGCCATAGAGTCCGCCCTTGAAATGCGCGACGGTGAGCACGCCGTCCTTCAAGGTCGCCGCGATGTCGGCATTGCCGAGGCGCAGCGGCGGGCTGATCAGCGTCCCGGCCACGAGCCTCAAGCTGCCGTCGATGCTGCGCAGCGCCGCCGTATCGATCGGCTTGGCCGCGGCGGCCGGCTGGCCACGCCCCGGCACGCGCGGCGAGGCGCCCGTGCCGCCGATCTTGTCGAGGTCGAGCACGGTCGCGTGCAGGTCGACTGTGATGTTGGGCCGGTCCGTCAAGCTGGCGTCGATCGACCCCTCGAACGCCTGGCCGTTCAGCACGAAGCTGCCCTTGTAGGATGCCGATTTGGGCATGCCCTCGACCGCGCCGGCCAGCGCCAGGGCGCCGTTTGCCTGCAGGCTCTGGCCCATGCCCTTCACCGTGAACTCGCGGAGGCTGAGCTCTTCGAGGCGGCCGGCCACGCCGCCGCTCGCCGCCACGGCGCCCAGCCCGGCCGGCGTGCCGCCCAAGAGCTTCAGCACGCGATCCATGTCGGGCGCCTCGAAGTTGAAGGCGATGTCCGGGCGCGGCTGGGGCGCCGAATAGTGCCTCACCGTGCCGCGCACGGCGAGCCGCGCACCGGCGAGATTCGCCACCGCGACGTCGTTCAGGCGCAAGGTGCTGCCGCGCAACGCCACGTCGACAACGACGCCGCCGATCGGCTCCTTGCGCCAGATCAGCTTGGTCACCTTGGCTTTCAGCCCGATCGTTGGGCCCACCACCGGCGGGACGGAAGCAGCAGACGTGGCAGGCGCGGCAGCGCTTTGGGCCGGCGCCGGTCCGAGGAAGGAATCGAGGTCGAGCGTGTCGAACTCGACATGCGTCACGATCGACAGCGGCACGCCGAAGGTCACGTCGATGCCGCCGCTGCCCTTGAGGTCGTCGAGCTCGAAGACGGCGTCGCTCACCTGCACGTTGCCGCCATTCGACGCCATCTTGCCCTTCATGCTGAGCCGCGTGAGCTTGTTGGCGGGCAACGCCCCGACGTCGATCTCGAGCCACGCCAGCGTCTCGCGCAGCTTGGGTCCGATGAGGCTGAACTCGCCCGAGACCGCAGGCCGCGCCGGATCGCCGGAAAAAGTCGAGCTCGCCTGCAGCACCATGTCGCCCGGCAGGGTGGCGCTGAGCTTCGGCACGGCGACGGCGCCGCCCTTCGCCTCGAGCTCGATCACCACGTTGCGGACCGCCTGCCGGTCGTAGACGACCTCGCCGACATTGAGCGCGAGCTTGGCGGCCATGCTGGCGAGCAGGCTGGGACCGGGCGGCGGCGCAGGGGCGGCCGACGATCCGGCCGGCGGTGGCGTCGGCGGTTCGGGCTCTGCCGGACGGGCGATCGCGGCCAGCCATCGATCGAGATCGACCTTCGCGGCCGCGAGCTTGCCCTCGATCGCCAGTGCGGGCTTTAAGGTGAGCGCGAGCGAGCCCGAGAAGCTGTCCTGGCCCAGCGCCAGCTTGAAGTCGTTGGCCGCGACGGCGGTCTGCGAGACGTCGATGCTGCCGTCGAAGCTGAACTTGCCGGCGAGCAGCGGCGGCAGCTTGGGCTCCGGATGGCCGGCGATCGCGGCCAGGGTTTCGGCGAAGGCGACCAGATTGTCGGCCGAGCTCGACGCCAGGCCGACGGCCCGCGCGTTCGGTCCAAACTCGCTGAGCGTGCCCTTGAAGGCAAGCTCGCCGCCGCCCGCCTCCAGCGCAACCTGGGTTATGTGGCCCGCCGCCGTCTTGACGCCGACCGAAAGGTCGAGTTTCAGCGGCGTGCCGTTGATGGTGGCGCCGCCCGCCAGCGAATAAGGCCCGTCGATCGATCCGACCGAGGCCCTGAAATTGGCTTTCTCGGCCACGACGGAGAGACCGGCCTGGGAGTCGCTGAAGATCAGCGTGCCGTTCTCGATGGCGACCCGGCCGAGCGACACCGGCAGGGGCGTGCTGGGCGAGGCCGCGGCGGGCTTGGCCTCGGCGACGGAGGGCGCGAATTCCCAGTTCGGTTTGCCCTCGGCGTTGACCTCCAGCACGATCTTGGGCTCGACCAGCGTCACCTCGCTGACGTCGATCCCGCCGGTCAGCAGGGCGAGCAGAGAAAACCGCACGGTGACCGACTTCACCTCCACCATGTTGGGATTCTTGGCCCCCGCGACGTTGAAGAATTTGACGCCCGTGACGGTGGCCGTGGGTACCGGCAGCAGCCTGAGCGAGACCGGCCCGTCGAGGATCAGGTCGCGGCCGGTCGCCTGCTTGACCGCCGCGATGACCTCGGCTTTGCGGGCATCGAGATCGATCAGGCTGGGTGCCACGAGCAGCGCCACGATCAACAGGCCGATGAGGCCGGCGGCGCCGATCAGCAGTCTCTTGCGCAGGGCAGATGTCATGGAACGCCCCCATTGCCGGACATCGTCAGACTAGCGCATCGGCCGATTGCGCGGCATAGACATTTGGGGATGAACACAGCGACGAAAAACATGGCCGACATCGTCAACCTGAGGCGGGCGCGCAAGGACAAGGCAAAGCGCGAAGGCGCGAGCGAAGCGGAAGCCAACCGCCGCCGCTTCGGCCGGACCAAAGCCCAGAAGGCAGCCGACAAGGATGCCGAGGCGCGCAGCCGTCGTGTGCTCGACGACAAGGCGCTCGATCGCGAAAAGCCCTGACGTCCGCCTTTCGGACGAAGGCCCATTCACCGCCCTGGGCGTGACCGGCGGGCTGCGCCTCATCGCGCGGATAAACTTTAGGGCAGAGCATAGAGTTTCGACCTTTTCTGCCGATCGTTTGCGCGACATCCGGGGCCAATCATGGGGCGATGATTCGGGACAGCGCAGACGTAAGCCATAATTAAGTAAATGTCAAGC
>Ga0210399_10000426_pt1 | contig 33779 bp, 36 predicted proteins | sample IncBWC14MmetaG_FD_150865 | JGI IMG/M metagenome (GOLD analysis project Ga0210399, IMG submission 150865) | Forest soil microbial communities from Barre Woods Harvard Forest LTER site, Petersham, Massachusetts, United States - Inc-BW-C-14-M | ecosystem: Environmental > Terrestrial > Soil >... | reverse complement strand
CGAAAGATGCTGAATTTCGATTTTTTTGTTTGGCTCTCGACTCTTTCTTTGCCGCAGTTCTCCCTTGCCGCACACGACAGGTGAATAACTAAAATTTCTCATCTCAAGAGCTACTTCAACTGTTAACCTTGAAACACCCACCCTTCCTCGGCCTCTACAACTCCGCCGCACCCACGGTGTTTAATGGTTGTCAGACGTCAGTGACCCTGCAATTAGCCCTGGTGGGCGTTCTTCGAGCGACCGTCAGGGAAGGAGAATATCGCGCATGCGTAGAACCGCGCTCGTGCTTCTCATGTTTTCACTATTTAGCACTCCCGGAAGCAGAGCAGGAGCTTCCGGCTCATCGGGAGCGATGGCGTCTTGGCAGGAGCCCGATCCCAATCAGCCTCCGTACCAGGGGCAAAATCAGCAGTATCCGGACCAAGGCCAGAACCAGGACCAAGGTCAGTATCCAGATCAAGGCCAGAACGCTCCCTACGAATCATTTTCCCCCGAGCAGCTCGACAACCTGCTGTCTCCGGTTGCGCTTTACCCCGATCCGCTACTCGCTCAGTTGCTTGTAGCGGCCACCTTTCCGGATCAGGTGGAAGAAGCGTCGCGCTGGGTTCGCGGCAACGGCCAGGCCGGAATCGACGATCAAAATTGGGACGTCAGTGTCAAGGCTGTGGCGCACTACCCATCCGTCATCGAGATGATGGCCGACAAGATCGACTGGACCACCTCGCTCGGCCAGGCCTATGTCAATCAGTCCACCGACGTGTCCGCATCGGTTCAACGCCTGCGTCACATGGCGCGCAACGTCGGCAATCTGCAAACGACGCCGCAACAGGAAGTCTTGGTAAATAACGACTACATCGCGATCGATCCGGTACAGCCACAGGTGATCTACGTTCCGGTTTACGATCCCGCGATCTGCTATTACCGGCGTCCCTACTATGGACCCGCGATCGCCTTCGGCGTCGGGTTTCCCATCGGCGCGTGGCTCAACCTGGACTTCCGGTGGGGCTTTGGCGGCGGCTACGGCGGTGTTTTTTATACCGGCTGGCGGCCGTGGGGCGGATGGAACGGCCGGTGGATGGAGCGTTCGCGAACCTACGTCCATGTAAACAACGTCTACATCAACAACCGCTACACCACCGTGAACGTGAATCGCACCGTGATCAATCGGCGCGTGAACGTCGAGAACATCAATCGCTACAACTACGTCCACAAGGACGTTAATTACAACAACGTGCAGGTCAACAATAATCGCGTCAATCGGGGCAACAACAACCCGCGCTTCAGCAACAACGTGAACGCACCAAACAGTCGCGACAGTCGCCCAAGTAACAACACTCGCCCAAATAACGACGTCAACAACAAGATTCTGAACCGCAATATTGACAACAACAACGCGCGATACAACGATTTTCGCGGTCGTGAGAACAACAACCAGCGCAACGACCGGCCCCCGCAGGTGCAGCAGCGGCAGGTGGAAAACCAGAATCGCCCCAACACACCGCCGCAACCTCAAAATCGTCCGGAATTTCAAAACCGCGGCAATCAGCAGCCGCAAAACCGTCCCGAATTTCAAAACCGTGGTAATACGTCGGCGCAACCTCAGAACCGGCCCAACGTCCAGAATCAGGTGCAGCGGCCTCCGCAGGTTCAACCGCCGCACACGTTCGCCCGCTCAGAGGGGAATTTCGATTCCCGCGCGGCCAGCCAGCGCGGCCAGGCTAGCCGCGCGCAGACGAGCCATCCGGCTCCGGTTGCACGCCCTGCGCCCGCGGTTCGAAATCCACCTCCGCAGAAAAGTGCGCCCCCTCAGCACAATGCGCCCGCGCCACACGGCGGCGGAGGGAAAAAGCCATGAACTCGTCAAATAAAATAGAATCTTCGGTGGAGGCGAATTCGCAAATGAGCGTCTTCGATTGGAAATATCGATCGTGCCTGATGGTTCTCCTCTTTGGTGTCGCGGCAAGTCTATCCGCTACCTCACGGGCCTCTGCTCAAACGCCGCCACCGTCGAGCTTTTCATCGCCGGAGGCGGCGTTGCAGGCGCTCGTCTCCGCAGCCGAGACAAAAGATCGCGCCGCGATGGGAAGCATCTTCGGCTCCGATTACGACAAACTGTTGTCCGGCGATCAAGTCGAGGATGACAGGGACCTGAATGATTTTTCCCAGGCCGTGGAGGAATCCGCGAAGCTGCAAAAGGATAACGAGTCCAAATACACCGTGGTCGTGGGGAAAAACAACTGGCCTACGCCCATTCCGATCATTCAAAAGGACGGAAAATGGCAGTTCGACACGACGGCAGGCCTCGACGAGGTGGTGAATCGTCGCGTTGGCGAAAATGAGTTGGCAGCGATCCAGACCTGCCGGGCCTACGCGGTCGCTCAGTGGGAGTACTACACCGAAGGCGATTGGGATCACGACGGAGTTGCCGAATACGCCCAGCATCTCATCAGCTCCCCCGGAAAACACGATGGCCTGTTCTGGGAGACCGCGGAAGACCAGAAACCAAGCCCACTTGGTCCCCTGATGGCCGCGGCACGCGCCGAAGGCTATGGTCCCAAAGAGCAAACGACGGATGCAGCAGGGCAGGGCGGCTCGGAGAAGGAAGCCGCCGCGGCAGATCACGCCCCGTATTACGGGTACTACGTAAAAATTCTGACGCGCCAGGGCCCCCATGCGCCCGGCGGGAAATACGGCTACATCATCAACGGCAACATGATCGCGGGCTACGCCCTGGTCGCCTACCCAGAGAAATGGGGCAGCACCGGCGTCATGACGTTTATCATCAACCAGCAAGGGCGCGTCTACGAAAAAAATCTCGGCGCCAACACCGAAAAAATTGCCCGCTCCATGACCGAATACGACCCGGACGCAACCTGGAAGCTGGTCGACCAGCAATAGTGGTAGGGGCCGATCTTTAGATCGGTCCCTAAACGAAAACGATGCCCTGAAAGAAAACGGGGAACAAACTAAAAAACTCTGCGGGAACGAACCCAAAAGGCCTCAGCCGAGGGCCTTGAGTTCATCAGGAAATTTCGCGACCCTGGCGATTCCGCCGGCCCAATCGACGTGGCTGCCGACCGCATTATTTTCTTTTCTCAGGTAGCCCATGCCAATCGCGAACGGCCGCGAAGGCAAAGCCGAAGCCCGTGTGACGAAACCAACTTCCTTTCCATCAGCGGTGAGAACTTCGCCAGCCGATGGAACGCGCGAGCCAGGAAAAATCAACTCGACTCGGCGCCGATTCACCTGGCCCCGCGAACGCACGCGCTCGACGATCTCCTGGCCGGTATAGCAACCCTTGGTATAGCTGATATGGCTGTCCTGCAACCCGGCTTCATGCGGAATCTGTTTTTCGCCAAAGTCGTACCCGAACCAGGGCACACCTTGTTCGAGTCGCAGCGCGCTCAGCGCCGCGTAGCCCATGGCTCCGCCGCCCGCCGACGTCGCCTTCTCGAGCAGGATTTTCCACATCGATTGCAGATTTTCGGCAGCGATTAAAATATCGGCGCCCGGAAATCCGCTAAATGCTTTTCGTGTAATGGTGCAAGAGATCGATTCGACTTTCGCATCCACGCTAACGATTTCGCCAAGCGAATCCAACTCGGTCCCGGCGAGTTCGCGGATTAGCTTCGATGCGGCTGGCCCCTCCAGGGACAGAGTGCCGTAACGCCCCGTATCATCGGTGAGCGTGACGTCATCCATGATGATGAATTTGTCCAGCGTTTCAACCAGCCGCTCGCGAATCATGCGGTACGAAACGCAGAAAAGCTTGGCGGACTCCGCTCGCGTTTCAATTTCGGCGAGAATGCGCCCCTGCGGATTTAGCAACAGCGAGATACAGCCCTGGGATGGCTGAAGATCTTTAATGTTATTCGTCAGGATGGCGTTGAGATAGCGCACCCTGTCCGGTCCCGTGAACGAAATGTAGGCGCGGTGGTTCTTATCGATAAGCGCGACGCTCTGTTTCGCGAAGAGGTATTCGCGCCGCCAATCGCCGAAGTCATCGGGCAAAGTGGAGCCGAACCACACACCCATCTTCGCGCCGGCAGCTCGATGCACATCGGCGAGCGGCGTTTCAAGAACACGCTGGTTTTCGATCGCTTCCATTCCTTCTGCACTCCACCGCAAGCATCCAGTTTAACAGAGCCGGTTGTTTCGCGAAGCCGGTCACGGCCGATGCTATACTCGCGGACATGGCGGGCGATTCGAAGCCGGTGCTCGACCCAAGCAACGAAAGATTCATACACATCGCCATTCCCGTGGGGATGCTGCAATGCAATTGCTCGATCATCGGCGACCTTGCCACGGGTGAGGCGCTGGTCATCGATCCCGGCGACGAAGTCAGCCGCATTTTGGAACTGCTCGGCCGGTACAAGTTGACCGTGAAGGCTATCGTCAGCACCCACGCACACATCGATCACGTCGGCGGTTTGTACAAGCTGCGGCAATACACCGGCGCTCCGGTGATGATGCATCGAGCCGATGTCCCGCTGTATCAAGGCATGGAGGTCCAAGCGGCGTTTCTTGGCGTGCCGACACCGGAGACCGGAGAGATCGATCAGCTACTGACCGACGGGGACGTCTTGCAATGGGGTTCTCTCGCCGCGCAGGTGATGCACACGCCCGGTCACAGCCCCGGCAGCATCTCGCTTTACGTGCCACAGGAGGCCGGGAAGATCGCTACCGCTCCGCCTCCACAACTTTTCGCCGGCGACACGCTCTTCGCCGGGAGCATCGGGCGGACGGATCTCTGGGGCGGCTCGATGGAGAAAATACTCGATTCGCTGCGAAGCAAGCTGCTGCAACTCCCGGATGAAACCGTAGTGCACCCGGGCCATGGTCCGCGCACCACCATCGGCGAAGAACGCCATTCCAACCCATTCCTCATCCAGAAATAGAATCGTAGGGGAACGAACCCGCCCTCGACTCACGAAGGCGACGACTATTGCTCTTTCGCCCGCCGCAGTTCCTCCATGACCGATTGCGTCAGCTCTTTGGCGTGAATCAGTTCCTGCACGATCATGCGCAGGTCCATGGCGGGGACCATGGGGTTGCGCTGGCTGGTGCAATAGACACCGTGCTGACCCACGAGAACTAAGGCGTTGGTCAGACGATCGAGAGAAACGGCCAGGCGGCCACGTTCGCAGCCGAACATCTGCTCGTAATGTTCGAGTTCATCTTTGTGTTCGTCGAAAGCGGAATTTGGCGGCGGCATGTTTCTGGGTCCTCTTCTGAGCGCCTGGGCTGGATCGGAAAAACTGTTAGGGATGCGCGGTCAGACAAAATTGGTGGCGGTGGCACATCGGGCACATAAGGCTCGCAGGTAACTTTACCGCACGTGCGACGCATAACATAATCCGCAGTGGCCACTCGAAGTGGCCCTATCGTTCGCTTCAGTGACACACAGGCAGTGCAAAATACAGGCGCGGTCCCTGGGTAGGCTTGGGAGGGGACTGAGCCGGAGCAACCACAAAATGCGACGTTCCGACCTGGTCCAGCACAAAGAGAAAGAAAAAGGCGCGACCACGCGCACCTCTCAGATCGTATTCGGAGAGCGCCAGCATTTGCTGCGCGTACTGGATTCCCTGGAAGGCACCGAATTGCCGATCGCGCGCATGCAGCAGGAACGCCGAATCCTGGAAGAGTTGATTCACGCGCGTACGCGGGAATTGAACCAGATCAATACCGCCTGGGACGAGAAAATCGGGCTGGTCCTGAGCGCGGATGCCAAGCCGGAAATGTTGGAGAAGCTCGTGAAGCAGGCTCCGCAGACCGATTTCTACTTGCTGCGGTTGATCAGTGAGCATCCACGAGCGAACTCGAAGACTTTGCACAAGCTCGCGAAACATCCTTACGGAGCCATCCGCGAGAACGTGGCGCGTCATCCGAACGCGGATGCGACGACACTGACGTGGCTGAGCCGGGATCGCAGCCAGCCTTTGTGGTATCTGGTGGCGTTCAACCCCAATACGCCTACAGTGTTACAGCGCCGATTGCGCGACCGGTTGAAGCGTCTGGGTGAGAACCAGCTGTCGAAGTAACCCTCCACCTCGCGAAGCAAAGACCTTCCGGACATTGAAATCTTCCCAACAAGGTGGCGCAGCAACTCTGCGCCGCTACAAGTTTTGTTGTTGCCTCGCTTGAAAACATGGATTTCCCCACTCCGCTCGGTATAACGTCGAGGTTTGACAGAGTGAACTGAACCGTTTAGTCTGTGTAACTTCTGCGGACCGCCGTCCGTAGTGTTTCGAGGAGGTCAGAGCTAATGATTCGCGTGCAGCACCTGGTGAAGAAGTTCGGGGACTTCACGGCAGTCGACAATATTTCCTTTGAGGTGGCGCGCGGCGAAATCTTCGCTTTTCTCGGCCCAAACGGCGCCGGCAAGACCACTACGATCAAGATGTTGACAACTCTGCTGGCTCCCACGAGCGGAACTCTGGAGATCGATGGACTCAATCCCGCCCGCCAGCAGCATGAAGTGCGTACAAGATTTGGAATCGTGTTTCAGGATCCCAGCCTGGACCAGGATCTGACGGCCTGGGAGAACCTGGATCTTCATGGCGCGCTCTATCATGTGCCGCGTAAAGTCCGCCGCGAGCGCGCCGGGACGCTCCTTAAATTATTCGAGCTTTGGGATCGCAAAGACAGTCCAGTCAAACAATTTTCCGGAGGCATGAAGCGGAGACTGGAAATCGCGCGCGGCTTCCTGCATACGCCGAAGATCTTGTTTCTTGACGAGCCGACTCTGGGATTAGACCCGCAAAGCCGCAACCAGCTTTGGACCCACGTGAAGAACCTCAATCAGCGCGAAGGCGTCACCGTTTTCCTAACCACCCATTACATGGACGAAGCCGATCGCGTAGCTCAGCGCATCGCGGTGATCGATCACGGGCGCATCGTCGCGACAGGTTCGCCCTCGGAATTGAAGGCCCAGACCACCAAGGATTCTCTCGAAGAAGCGTTTCTGGCTTTAACCGGAACGGCCATCCGCGACGAGAGCGCGGGGTCCGCCGATCAGATGCGGCAAATGGCAAAGATGTGGAGGCGCTAAATGGAAGCGATTTACATTTTATGGCTGCGTGAAGTGAAGCGATATACGAGATCGCGCGCCCAGATCATCGCGTCGATGGGCCAGCCGCTTCTCTATTTGCTGGTGCTCGGTTTCGGCCTCGGCCCGGTCTATCAGAAAGCCGGTGGCGGCAGCTATTTGCAGTTTATGTCTCCCGGAGTGATCGGGATGGCGGTGCTTTTCTCGTCGGTGTTTTCGGGAATCGCGCTGCTGTGGGACCGCCAGTTCGGATTCTTGAAAGAGACCCTCGTCGCCCCGGTGCCCCGAATCGAGATCATGATCGGCCGCACCCTGGGAGCTGCGACTACCGCGATGATCCAGGGTTTACTGGTAACAACGGTGTGCCTCATTGCCGGATTTCGTCCAGTAAGTCTCGCCATGGTGCCCCTGGCGTTTTTGTTTCTGGCACTGATTGCCATCGTCTTCGCAGCGTTGGGAACGACCATTGGGTCCAGCCTCCAGGATATGCAGGCCTTTCCCATCGTCATGAACTTTTTGGTGTTTCCCATCTTCTTCCTCTCGGGAGCGCTGTTTCCACTGAAGAATCTTCCCCGCGCACTCGGCATCGTGACCTCGGTCGATCCGCTTTCCTATGGCGTTGACGGCTTGCGCGTGGCGCTGCGGGGCGGCGGCTACTTCGGTGCCACTCTTGATCTGCTCGTCCTCGCGGTGGTAGCGGTGATCTTGCTCTGCGTGGGGGCGTGGCGCTTTTCGAAGATCGAGATTTAGAACATGACGCGGGGTCTAAGCTCACGCGCGCACGAGAAGGTGCTGGATACCGCGGCGAAGCTGTTCTCCGAGCGCGGCCTCGATAAGACCAGCGTGGATGCCATTGCGGCGTCGTCCGGCGTCAGCAAAGCCACCATTTACAAACACTGGGCTGACAAAGAAGCCCTTTGCCTTGAAGTGCTGGTCCATGTCCATGGAGCGGACGAAGGGCCCACGGATGAGGACTCTGGGGACTTGAAGGCCGACATGCTTGCGTTTTTAAAATACGAGCCGGCGCAGGACAGAGCGGCCATCCAGAAACGCCTCATGCCCCACCTGATCGCTTATTCGGCGCGAAATCCGGAGTTTGGGCGCGCGTGGCGAGCTCGTGTGATGGAGCGGCCGCGCGACCGGTTGAAGAAGTTGCTGCGTCGGGGCGTAAAGCAGGGAATTTTCCCCACCTTGCTGGATGAAGAGTTGGGCGTAGCGCTGCTTCTTGGACCAATGCTGTTCAAGCACGTTTTCGGCCCAGCAGTCGACAAGGATTGGCTGGCCCGCGGCGCGGTCGAGTCCTTCTGGAAGGCGCATGCGCGCGAAGCAGGGGGAAAAAAGGGAAAAGAAGAGAAAAAGGTCAGAGCGACCTCCGGAAAGCGGAGGACATAGGCCCTGCCCATACGGACTCAAGGTACCGCGTGGACTCCAATAAGATCGGCTACTGCACAGTGACAGTAACCGTTGAAGTGGTTTGCCCGAACGCATTCGTGGCGTACAGGGTATAAGTGGTAGTGGCTGCTGGAGTGACCGAGACGCTAGATCCCCGCACGGCGCCGATTTGTGGCGAGACGATTACGTAAGAGGCGCCAGTTTGCTGCCAGGACAGCGTCACGCTCGTGCCCGCGCTCACCGAAGCGGCACTGGTCGTGAACGATGTGATGTTCGGCGAAGCCCCAGTTGGCATGTTGGCTTGCGTGTAAACCGGCGACATCTGGATGACTTCGAAGTCGGTAGCTTGCACCTGCCCAAGATTGTGAAGGTCGTTGTTGTCCCACCGATCGTCGGGCGCGCCACTGATATACATCGATGACCCGTTGTCGGCCATGATGATGCCGTACTTTTTGAATGCGTTCAGAATCACCTGATTTGTCGCGGAATATCCCGAGACATCAAAACTTGCTTTCAGGCGCATACGCATGCCCATCGGTGCGGCCAGCGCGTTGCTGGAATTGGCGGCCCAATGGGATGCCGGCGGGATGAACGCGGCGCGACTATTCTGCAGCGTGAAGCGAATGGCGTGAGAGATGGTGCCGGCCGCAACTTCGTCGTATCGTACCAGGCCGGGAAAAATCGGCAGGCCGGCGGCGTCGGCGGAAGTCCACGTATAGGGACGCTGCTCATTGCCGAGGAGATCCCACACGGCTGCGGAGTCGGCGTTCCAGGAACTGGTTTGCGGGTAGGAGCTGTCCATCTCATAGAGGAAACAATTGGCGTTGTCGAGAACTAGGACATGTCGGTCGCCTGTGCCCGGATTGGGGTAGCCCTCGATAGGATCGGTCAGAGCGATGGGCATGGGGCCGGGATCGCTTTCACTTCCATACGCGGTGAAATTGACGGGAATGTTCGGCTGCTGCAGACCAGCGACGGAGTAGGGGATGCCGATGGTTGAACCTTGATATTGCCCGGCGCCGAAATCGGCGTGAAGTCCGATGGTCGAGCCGATGAAATTGATGATCGCCGTCGAATTGGAATCGACGGCCGCAGAGGAAATGTCCTGGTTCCAGGGGCTGGTTGAAGAAAAGGGAAGAAACCCGTTCAGACTCGCCCCTTGGCCAATCGACATCTGGCTGCAGCCCGAAGCTTGCTGGGACCCGCCGACTTGAAGATTAAGACTGTTGGAGCTGCTGCTTCCAGGATCAGGGTTCACCACCGTGATACCAAAGAGCCCGGCTGAGGATTCGGAGCCCGTGGCGGTGAGCTGCGTACTCGAGACGAAAGTTGTAGTGAGCGGCGTGGTGGCGAGAAGCACTTGAGCGCCCGAGACGAAATTGCTGCCGGTAATGGTCAGGGAGAAATTGCCGGTGCCAACACTGGCGGGATTTATGCCGCTAAGAGCAGGAGTGGGATTGAGGACGGTCACGGTGCTGGAGGCAGTCGCGGCACTGGAGGCGACGCTGGTGGCCGTGATCGTAAGCGTGTTGGGACTCGGCAGCGATGACGGTGCACTGTAGTTGCCGGCCGAAGAAATTGTTCCGACTGCCATGGAGCCGCCAGCGGTGCCATTCACGGCCCAAGTGACGGCAGTGTTGGAATTACCGGAAACCGTCGCGGTGAATTGAAAGGAGTCACCCGCGCGGATGTTGGCGCTGGCCGGGCTGACGCTAACGGAGGTCGATGCTGGCGTCGAGGGCGTCGACGGGCTGCTCTTCGAGGTGGTCGTGGCGCTGCAACCCCCCAAGAACGCGACCCCAAGTAGTCCGATGAACGCAATAAGAGCGAGCGATTTTGTCGTCGAACGCATGGCTTGAGGCGCACCCCGCAATCGTAGTCCTTGCTGACCGCTATTTTCGGTTGTGCGGACACACGCCCGCTACTGGACCGAGGACTAGGGGAAGGTCAGGGACCCTATTTAGTTAGCATTCAGTTAGCGAAGTGAAGCCCCGGACTTAGTTGGCCGGCGCCGAGCCAAGGCCCGTTCGGTGGATCGGCGCGGGAACGGGTAGAATGGCGGTCTCACGAAAGCCGAAAAACAGAACTGTGGAACGCGATCCGAGATGATGGACCAAGGCAACGGAGTCGGGGACGCCCTAAGGTTCCTGCAGCGGAATTGGTTGCGAGTGCTCACGGTGTCGGCGCTGGTGATCGTGCCGTGTTTATGGCACCGCCACATTGAGGCTGGCGATCTGGGCAGCCACGTCTATAATGCCTGGCTTGCGCAGTTGATCGCCAAGGGCCAGGCCCCCGGGCTGTATGTGGTGCCGCAATGGCACAACATCTTGTTTGATTTAGGGCTGCTGCACGTTGGGAACTGGGTGGGGTTAGCCGCGGCCGAGAAAATCGTGGTGTCGGCCTGCGTTCTGATTTTCTTCTGGGGCGTGTTTGCCTTCGTCACCGTTGTTGCCGGCCAGGCGCCCTGGATGCTCACTCCTTGCATCGCGATGCTCAGCTACGGCTATTCCTTCAACATGGGCTTCCTGAACTACTACTTGTCCATCGGCCTCGGGTGTTTGTGTCTGGCGCTGATGTGGCGGGATTGGCAGCGGAATTGGATTCCGGCGGTGGGGATGGCGGTTCTGGTTACCATGGCTCATCCGATGGGCCTTGTCTGGGTGATCGGAGTGGTTGCCTATCTCGCGATCCGCCCGGCATTGCCCGGTGCTTGGAAACTGGTGGTCCCGACTGCGGTCGTGGCGGCTTGCACCGCGTTTCGATGGTACGTCCATCGATCGAACGTGATCGTCACTGACTTCTATCACCCGGAGCCGTTTCGCGGGATCGGCGTCGACCAACTGGTCTTGTATGGAAAGCGTTACGAATTTCTGGGATGGGCCGCGCTGCTTTTCGGAATTGCTTGCTTCGTGCTGGGCATCGTAGTTCCACGCAAAGAGGCAGGCTCCTGGAAACGACTCGAAGTTCCCCTCGAACTCTATCTCATTTTGTTTTGCGCGGTCTCGTTTGCGCCGGAGAATGTGCGCTTTTCGCCCGACGCGGCCTGGGTCGGCATGCTGGTTTCCCGCCTGACGACGATTTCGGCGATTGTGGGGTTGTGCGTTCTGGGATATGTCCGGCCCAGGAAGTGGCATTTAATTGGATTCGCGGGGGTAGCCGCGGTTTTCTTTGCTTTTCTGTATCAGGACACCGGAAAGCTGAATCGCATGGAGGCCAATGCCGAGGCTCTGCTGTCGCGGCTTCCGCTCGGTACCCGCGTGATCCCCACCCTTTTTGCGGAGCTCGACTCGCGGATTCCGTTCATCGCTCACCTGGCCGATCGGGCGTGCATACACCGATGCTTCGTTTATTCGAATTACGAGCCGTCCTCGAAGCAGTTTCGCGTGCGGGTGGCGAAGGGTGGCAGCTGGATCGCCTCCAATTCGCCGGACGACGGCAATGATATGCAGGCTGGAGCTTACGAGATTCAGCAGGCCGATCTGCCGCTCAGGCAGTTGTATCAATGCAATCGCGGAGACTGGACAAAGTTGTGTCTGCGGGACTTGGCGGAAGGGGAGAGTACCGGCAAGTTCGGATTTGGGCCTGGACCCTGAGCGGCGGGCGACTTCGGCTCATTCACGGTTAACATAACACCGCGTTTTGTTAACTAGCTAAAATTGACGCGCAGCAACCCCCGCACAAGGAAACTCCGGAGTCGGGCGCAACACGAGCGCCAACACGCCACAGCCTGGTCATCCTAAAGACATCCGACGAGGATGCCGGAAGCCACCGGTCAATTTGCCGCAATCCCGTGCGCTCGGAGACAAATTGGCTCTTGCACCAGTCCAATCTCGTGTAAAATTGGCTCAGGGTGAGAGACAATGCTTCCGGTACACCTCCAGCCTGAGAGTCACGTTCCCCTATACGTTCAATTGCGCGATCAGCTGCGTGCCCTGGTGCATGCAGGCGATTTGCGTCCCGGCGACCGCATCCCGGCCAGTCGGGAGTTAGCGACGATGCTTGGCGTGCACCGAACCACGGTGGCCAACGCCTATGCGGAACTGGAGTCCGAAGGTCTCATCCAGGGGCACGTCGGCAGAGGCACATTTATCCGTGGCAATGGCAACGGCTTGCAGATCACGCCGCCCGCCCCGCCAGTGTTGAACGGGTCGAATGGGATTCGTTGGGAGCTTCTATTCGCCGATGAGCGCGGCGACGAGGTGTTAAGCCGGCTGACCGCCAGCGCGCCTGAGGACGCGTTGTCGTTCGTGATGGCGCGGCCGGCGCAGGAGTTTTTCCCGGTGGAAGAGCTGCTGACCTGCGTCAGCGCGGTACTGAAGCGGGAAGCGCACGATGTCCTGAACCTGGGGCCTTCGGATGGGTATGCTCCGTTGAAAGAAGCCTTGATCGAATTGCTCCGCCGCGAGGGCCTCACGGTGAAAGACGAGAATTTATTGGTTACCGGTGGCTGCCAGCAATCGCTCGATTTGATCAGCAAAGCGTTTGTCCGCCCTGGAGACACGGTGATCCTCGAAAACCCGACGTATCCCGGCGCCGTTTCCATTTTCAACGGGGCGCGAGCGCGGTGTCTGGGTGTGCCGGTGCGCACCAACGCGGAACCCGGGACTCAGTTGGGAGTTGACGTCGAGGCGCTGGAAGCTACGCTGGCGGCGAATCGCGTTAAGTTGATTGTGCTCACGCCGGACTTCCAGAATCCGACGGGCACGTCGCTGCCCTTGGCTTCGCGGCGAAAAGTGCTGGAGTTGGCCAGCCGCTATCAGGTGCCGATCGTTGAGGATCACATTTACGCTCGCTTGCACGCGCGGGACGAGCGCGTGCCTTCGCTCAAGCAACTCGACCGGTCGAATCTGGTGATTCACATCGATAGTTTCGCGAAGGTGGCGTTTCCCGGGCTACGCGTCGGGTGGATCGTGGCTCCGCCCGCGGCAATCGAACGATTGCGAATCGTGAAGCAGACTACCGATCTGCACACCGATCAATTGGCGCAATCGGTGCTGGCGGAATTTCTGCGACGCGGGCTATTTACGAAACACGTCGCGAAAATGCGCAAAGTCTATGCTTCACGCCTGGTGGCGCTGGACGAAGCACTGCGTAAGCACATGCCGGAAGACACGCGTTGGACCCGTCCGGAAGGCGGGATGTGTTTGTGGCTGGAGCTGCCGCCAGGATTTGACGCCAGCGAGTTGCTGATTCACGTCAAGGAGCGTGGCGTGCTCTTTGCTCCGGGCCGCTATTTTTACGTGCAGGGGCCGCTTCCTAATACCTTGCGGCTGGGCTTCGCCAGTTTGGACGAAACGCAGATCGCCCGCGGCGTAGCCACGCTGGCAGATCTCCTGAAAGTGGAGATGCGCAAGCGGCAACGGGGAGTGCGACGCGCAGAGCGCAGTCGCGTGGCGTTAGTCTGACTGTAGGCGCCGGGCCTCAGCCCGGCGTCAAACAGTTCACCTGCGGAGAAGGCGGATTTTTGAGCGAGTCGACGGAGACAACTAAACTGGAGCCGAATCCCGGAAACGTCTGCTTCGGGTGCGGCGGAGCCAATGATTTTGGCATGAAGTTAACCTTTGAGCAGGACAACGCACGGCGGAAGATTGTCGGGCGATTTGTTTTGGGCTCCCGCTACCGCGGGGGCGGCGGGATGGCGCATGGCGGAATCATCGCGACTTTGCTGGACGAAGCCATGGGCAAGGCCTGCAGGTTTCGCGAAGTGCGGGCTGTGACCGCGGAGATGACCATTGAATACTTGAAACCCGTGAACGTGGAAAAAGAAATCATCGTCGAAGCTTACGAGGAAGAGCATCTAAGGAAGGGAAGAAACCTGTTTTACGTTGGCGAGATTCGAAGCGCCGAGGGACAAATTTTAGCTCGAGGCCGCGGGCGCTTCGTGATTATCGAACCGCAACAGCCGAAAAGCAGCGCAGCATAAGAGCGATTTTCCGTAAGAGCGATTTTCAAGGTGGCAAGATTCCAGGACTAAAAGGCAAAAGCAGAGGAGAATCGAGATGGAAGCGAAAAAAGTAAATGGCAACGCAAAGAAACTAAACGGAAGCGGGAACGGCAACGCAAACGCCGGCGAAAATGCGTGGCGCGTAAAAGTTGGCCTGGCAGAGATGCTCAAGGGCGGGGTCATCATGGATGTGACCAATGCGGAACAAGCCAAAATCGCAGAGAATGCGGGCGCGTGCGCGGTAATGGCGCTCGAGCGCGTGCCTTCCGACATTCGCAAAGAAGGCGGCGTGGCGCGTATGGCTTCGATCAAGGTGATCCGCGAGATCATGGCGACCGTGACCATTCCGGTGATGGCCAAAGTGCGTATCGGCCACTTTGCCGAAGCGGACGTCCTGCAGGCGCTGGAAGTCGACTTCATTGACGAGAGCGAAGTGTTGACCCCGGCAGACGAAGAAAATCACATCTGGAAGCATGACTACCGCATACCGTTCGTCTGCGGCGCGCGCAACCTTGGCGAAGCGCTGCGTCGCGTTGCGGAAGGCGCGGCGATGATTCGCACCAAGGGCGAAGCGGGTTCGGGAAACGTGGTGGAAGCAGTCCGCCACATGCGCACGATCGTGAGCCAGATGAAGCGCCTGACCACCATGCGCGACGATGAACTGATGCGCGAAGCGAAAGAGTTGGGCGCCCCGCTGGACTTGATCCGTCAGGTAGCGAAGACCGGCAAGTTGCCGGTGCCCAATTTTTCAGCAGGCGGCATTGCGACGCCCGCGGATGCAGCGCTGGTGCGCAGGCTCGGAGCCGAGGCGGTCTTCGTTGGCTCAGGTATTTTCAAGTCGAGCGATCCGGAAGCGCGTGCGAAGGCGGTGGTGAAAGCCACCACGCATTTTGAAGACGCCAAGGCCGTCCTCGAAGCAAGCGAGGAGTTGGGCGAAGCGATGCCCGGCCTCGACGTGCGGCAGATGGACCAGAAGGACATGCTCTCAACCCGCGGCTGGTAAACAGCCGATCGTGCGGATAGTAGCCGCTAGTAGTGGCCGATCTTTAGATCGGTCCAACCAAAACCCCAAAACGAATGCCAAAAATGGTTCTATGCAGTCGGTTTCTAAAGGTGTCCCGCAATCCTCGGGCTCACCCGTGACGCCGCGTCACCCAGGAGTCGTATCAGTGAAAATCGGAATCCTAGCCGTCCAAGGGGACTTCGCAGCCCACGCCGACATGCTCGCGGCTTTAGGCGTCGAAAGCGTAGAAGTCCGCACGCCTGCGGACCTCCAGGGCTGTGACGGCCTGATCCTGCCCGGCGGCGAAAGCACCACCCAACTTCAATTCCTGCGCGAAGAAGGTTTGGACACCGCCATCCGGAAATTTGCCGCGGACGACAAGGCCATTTTCGGAACGTGCGCCGGCGCCATCCTCTTGGCCACCGAAGTGAAGAATCCGCAACAGGACTCTCTAAAGTTGCTGGACATGACGGTCCTGCGCAATGGCTATGGGCGCCAGGTCCACAGCGACGTCGCCAACGGGCCGACAACGTTGCGGAACGAACCCCTCGAGATGGTCTTCATTCGCGGACCGATCATCGAGCGGGTCGGTCCCGATGTTGAAGTGCTCGCGGAATACGCCGGGAAGCCAGCCCTGGTTCAAAAGGGCCACATCCTGGCTTCCGCGTTTCATCCGGAATTGACCAGCGATACAACTGTGCATCGCCATTTTCTGGATCTTGTCGGACTCGGCGCGCCTTCGAAAGCAGTGGACGTTTTGCGCTAGTCGCGAGCTTCGCGCGCCATCGCCGCGATCCCCACAAAAACCAGAATGCACGCCCCGAGAATCAGTCCAGAAGTGATCACGATGGAAACGAGTATTGCGCTGAACGACATGGCGTCCTCCGAATGGAATTAGACTTCGGGGAGCGCACCGGGGCGCTTCGGGGGAGTAGCAAATAGCATAAATTCTAACTTGGTAACAGGGCTTACTCTGCGAAGACAAGCGCTGCTAGCCTCGCGGAACGACACCTGTCGCCACGGCTGGACAAGTTGCGAGCGGTGCCGAACCCGGATACGCTGACAGAGGCCGATCATCGGCCACCGGCGGTGCCGCTAGCACTCTTTCGAGCGGTTCACGACAGCCTAGTTCGCCAGGAGACGATTTGCGAAGAGAAAAGACCAGCGTATCCCAGGAAGATTATCTGAAGGCCATCTGGGAAATGCTCGAAGAGGACCAGACGCCGATCAGCGCCCGTTTGGCGGAAGAACTGAATGTCACGCCTCCCGCGGTGACCGCGGCGTTGAAACGCATGACAAGGGATGGGCACGTGCGCGTGGACCGCTCCGGCCGCATTGATCTTACTAAAAAAGGCCGACAAGTAGCCGAGCGCTTGGCGTTGCGGCATCAACTTGCCGAAATGCTACTGACCGATGTGATTGGCCTTTCCTGGGCCAAGGCCCACGACGAAGCCGAGCGCATGGAACACGCCATTTCGCCCGAAGTCGAAGGCCTCTTGCTGAAGAGATTCGCCGATAAAAAGAGTTGTCCGCATGGCGTGCCGATGCGCGGCGGAGTCGCAACACTGCGCCGTCAGGGCGCAGTCCTTTTGTCGGACCTGCGCGCCAATGAGCAGGGCGAAATTCTCTGCGTATACGAAAAAGACGCTCAGTTTCTGGAGTTCTTAGAAAACCTCGAGCTCCGTCCAGAGACGCGAGTGGAAGTGAAGAAGCGCGAGTACGACGAGACCATGACGCTGCGCGCGTCAGGCCGCACCATGCACTTGGGAAAGCCCGCAACAAGCCGCATTTGGGTCCGCCGCCTCGAAGCATGAAGTTTTTTCTTCAGGGGGTCGGAGCTTTAGCTCCGACGTAAAGTGCTTGCTCTCATCGGGCTTCAGCCCCTGCCCCTGAGGCTCCGTTTGAGCCTTCTTCCCCAGCCAGCCCTCGCCGTTCTGTCATTTCTTTCTTACGCGCGGTCGTCCAATAGCGCCTTCAGTCGCGCGTAGCCTGTGCGACTCACCGGCAAGCGCGTGCCATCTGCGAGAATCGCCAATCGGCTGTCTTTGCCATACGGCTCGATCCGCACGACGCGCTCAAAGTTCACGATATACGAGCGATGAATGCGGACAAAGCGCGCGGGGTCGAGACACGCTTCCACACTGGCGATGGTCTGCTGCTTGAGGTGCTTGGCGCCCTGCGTGGCCAATGCCACGTAGTCGTCCTGCGCTTCCACATAATCCAGTTTGGCGGCGGGGATCAGTGTGACCCGCGTGCCGTCGCGCACCACCAGTCGTTCCAAATATTGCTGAGGGGGCCGCGCGGCGGTGACGAGTTCCTGAACCGGAGCCATTTTTTCTCCGATGCGCTTCTTCGCTCGCTCCAGTGCCTCCTCGAAACGTTCGCGCCCGATGGGCTTCAAGAGATAGTCCACCGCGTGAACCTCGAAAGCCTTCATCGCGTATTGGTCATAAGCGGTCACGAAGATGACCGCCACATCCTCTTCGATGAGCTCCAAAACATCAAAGCCGCTGAGCTTCGGCATCTGCACGTCGAGGAACATCAAAGCGGGCTTGTGCTCCGCGATGGCTTTGACCGCTTCGAACCCGTTGGGGCACTCGGCCAGAACCCCAATTTCCGGGTGCGTCTGCAACAGTTCTCGCAATACTTGGCGCGCGAGTTCTTCGTCATCGACAATCAGAGCGCCGATCTTTCTCTCCGGCGCCGTGCTCACGACGGCACCTCTTGGGTTTCCGCGGGTAGCGACAAGCTCACCTGAAAGTGCGTGGCGTTTGGCGCAACGCGCATGTTCGCGAGTTTCTGATAGCGCGCTTCCAGCCGTTGACGGACATTCGTGAGGCCCATCCCGTTGCGATGGCTGGGAGTGGCCTCGGCGTCAAATGTGTTCTCCACGAGGATCGATAGCCGGCCGTTTTGGCAATGCGCCGTCAACCGAACCGACCCGCCATCCGGCAGATTGGCGATTCCATGCGTGACTGCGTTTTCGATGAGCGGCTGCAAGAGCAGCGCCGGAATCATCATCGTTTTGGACTCCTCCGAAATCTCCTCCGTCATCTGCAGGCGCGAACCGAAGCGCACTTTTTCGATAGCCAAGAAACGATGGACCAACGACAGCTCCTCGGAAAGCGGGATACTCGACTTTTCGCCGAGCCCGAGCGTCATCCGCAGAAATTCCGCGAGCAGGATGCACATCTCCCGGGCCTTCGCGGGATCGCTGCTGGTGAGCGCGCTGATCGAATTCAAGCTATTGAACAAGAAGTGCGGGTTGACTTGGGCCTTCAGGGCCTTCAGCTCAGCGTCTCGGGCGAGGACGCTGGTTTCCATGACGCGCGCTTCAGCCGCTCGAGATGCTTCGATGGCGATCAACACGTAGAAAAAACCGACGTTCAACAGATAGAGAAGCACCCCACTCACCACGATCATTGCGTAATGCGCATCGTAGCGGACGTCCAAGCCTGAAAACGAAGAGGAAGTCGCGAGCGCGCGCGCGTACAGCCGCCCGATCTGGCCCCAGAGAAGGCTCAAAACAAACGCCGCCAACAGGTGCGTAACGAAAAGCCGCGCCATGCCCGACGAGCGCACCGGCGTGGCTCTGCACGTATACCAGGCGGACACACAAGCGCCGGCAAAGAGTACAGCCATCGGTGCCAAAAGCACCGTGGCTTCCAAGGTCCCGATTCCGCCGGAGACCTTGACGAGGAAGATCAGCAGGCAGCCCAGCAGAACCCATGCCGCGAGGTACGCGCCAAGATACGACCGGCGAGTCAGAAGCGAGGGCATGGTTGCGCTTAGTTCTTGACCTCAATGCCACCAAACAGCACTTGCCCGCTGATCACCAGGGTCTTGTTTGCGGGAACGTCGGTGCCAGGGGTGTTGCCGGTTCCGCGGGTCTCGTCGGTGTAGCCGCCGAACAAAGTCTGGTTGCGAGCTTCTACACGCCAGTGATCGGGAACGCGAATTTCAACACCGCCAAAGATGACGTTGATATCTATAACCGCTTCCTCGCCTTCCATCTCGGCATTTCGAAAATCGAGTTCGACTCCGCCAAAGACCGCGCTAACGCTGCCGTATTTGAAATCGCGAACGCCAATGCGGCGTTCGATCCCTCCGAAGACGGACGTCGCATTCATGGAATTCATAGTCGGAGCCGAAGAGAGTTTGAATCGCCGGGCTTTGATGGAACCCCAGACCATCATCGCCCCGGCGGCGATGATCGCCAGCGGCCAGAGTTCCGACCACCGAAAGCGAATAATCCCGAGAGAATCGAGTTGAAACAGCACCCCGATGAGGATCAGGAAAGCTCCCCAGGGACGTTGTCGCGGATCGGTCACCTTGACCACTCCGGCCACGACCAATAGCAAGGGCCAGAAACGCCACAGGTTGCCCGCGGAGATCACGCCCATGTGGTCGAGCAGCAGGATCAGTCCGACGATACAGATCGCTCCCCCTAAGATGACGCCGTGCGAGGGGTCCGGCGCCCGGCCACGGTTGGGTCTACCGCCAAGCCGGGACTCGATCCCGTCGCGGATGTCGTTGCGGATCGAATCCCGCATCGAATCCTTCGTCGAGTCTTTGTCGAAGTTAGTCATCAGGCGTTCTCCACCGTGCGCTTGCGTAGCAGCATAAGCCCGGACAGAATCCCTGCGAGAGCGAAGAATAATACCAATATCCCATAACTGAACGGCAACAACGCCTCAGGATGGAACGCGATTGCCTGCAAGAACTTGAGGATCGCCAGCGCCGCTGCGGCGGGGATGCCAATGGCTTCGACTCCTAGACTCCGCAAAAACTGCGGAAGGCCGGCCACCGCCAAGCCCACGTTACCAGCCATCAGTAATATGCCCAGCGTCAGAAGGAGCACTCCCATTTTCGCCCTCAGACTCCGAGTGTTGTGTTGCGCCATTTGCGACCTCCCGTCCCTGCGGTCTTGCATCACGAGGCCAGATTAGGGGGCAGCCGTGGGGGGTGCACGGTCAATTCGGGGAAGGCCCGCCTTCTACCGGCCAATGGCGTGGCCGGGACGGCGAACGGCGCCAAGAAATCCTGGTCGTACGGATTTTGAAGGAAGGACGGACATCCGTTCGTTCTCGGGGTCATCTGCGATTGCGTTCGAATGCTGCTCTAGAGTCCGGGGTGCGGATGTCTCTCAGCGCGGTGGCTTTTCCCGAACGGTCTTTGTCGTTTCTGCGGGTTGGAACCTATTAGGTTAAGATAACGCCGCACTCTCGAAACGGCGGATCTTCCGAATGATCAAGATGTTGCGGTACTACTGGATTGCCGCAAAAGGCTACCGGCTGCATCCCTGGGACAGCCCGTATCTTCGCTGGCGATTTGAAACCTTTCTCGGTCCGCAAGCCTCGGAAATGACCGCAGGGAAGTTCTTTCGTTTGAGTTGGCAATATCGGAATCAAATGGAGCGATTTCTCGACTGGGCCGAAGAGCGCAGGCGAGAACAGCGCCGGCACTAGCCGACTGCCCGGCTTGAAAGCCCCCTCGACGCAGCGTCATGCATTGCTTCCGCGTCGAGCCGAGTTCTCACTTGACATCGGTTAACTAATAGAATATAATGGTACTCAGTTATAGCGGATGCCTCGCCTCGTAGCATCCGCTAAAGCCTTTAGTTTCATAGGCAAAATTTCTTGTGCACTTCTAAGCCATTTAGAATCAGATCACTGCGCCAAACCGCAGTCTTATGTCCTTTGTTTTCACATCACTGCGCAAATAGACCGGGGGTGGGGGTAGCATCCGTTGACCTGCACTTCGGACGCTTCGACGGGGAGTATACTGTCGGTGTTTGGAAAAAGGAGGGTCCGTGAACGACCTCAAGATCCTCCAGAAGACGGAAACGTTGCACGAGGCTCGTTGGTGGGAAGCGGAAGCCAACGGCCAGGCACATTGTTACCTCTGTCCGCGGCACTGCCATATCCATCCAGGACAAGCCGGGTTTTGCTTTATCCGCGTCAATCAGGGCGGCAAGCTTTACAGTCTGGGTTACGGCGCCCCCGCTGCGCTGCAAGTCGATCCCATCGAAAAAAAGCCCCTCAATCATTTTCTGCCGGGCACCCGCGTGTTCAGCATGGGCACCGCGGGCTGCAACATGGGATGCTTCTTTTGCCAGAACTGGGACATCTCGAAATCGCGGCACGACCAGGTGAGCTCGCAGCCGGTGCCTCCCGAAGATGTGCCGCAGCTGGCGTTGAAGTACGGATGCGACTCGATCGCGTTTACTTACAACGAGCCGACCATCTGGGGCGAATACGTGATCGACATTTGCAAAGCGGCGAAAACGCACGGGTTGAAAACCGTGATGGTCTCGAACGGATACATCACCCGGGAAGCGTTTCACGACATCTATGACCATATCGATGCCGCCAACATCGACCTGAAGGCCTTTGCGGAGAACTTTTACGGGAAGATCACGCTGACGCATCTGGCGCCGGTACTGGACACCTTACAATGGCTGAAAAACGAGACCCGTGTATGGTTCGAGATCACCAATTTAATGATCCCTGGATTGAATGACGACCCGGCAGAAACACGGAAGCTTGCGGAATGGGTCCTGGCGAAGCTTGGCCCGGATGTGCCGCTGCATTTCACCGCGTTTCATCCAGACTTCAAGCTGCGGGATCGGCCGCGCACGCCGCCCGAAACGCTTCATGAGGCGCGGCGAATTGCGCGCGAAGTTGGTTTGCATTATGTGTATGAGGGGAACATTTACAGCGACGGCGGCAATACCATTTGCCCGGAATGCGGCGCAATGTTGGTGCGACGCTCATGGCACGACGTCCTGGAGAACCGGTTGAAAGAAGGCGCGTGTGGGCGTTGCGGGTTTGCCCTTGCCGGTGTGTGGAAAAACGACTCGCGCCGTGAAGTCACTTCCAAGCGAGCGGCTGGCACGACTTCGCGTAGCTATAGGCACATTAATTTGTAGTCGCGGATGGTTGTGTGGCCGAGATCAACGTTTGAGATCCTTCGAGCATCCGCGTCGGGTGCTCTCAGGATGACCGCTGGGCCTGAATGCTGAAGTAGAAGATAGCGTTTTGGCGTAATGAGAACCTGGAAGCCGTCAGAGGACTCACCACGTCACGAGTCGCTGCGCAAAGGAATAGTAGCCTGGGCCAACGCGCATGGAGTGGTGCCACGCGATAGGGAACGCCCACCACACCAGGCCTCCCAGGATCGCTTGCCCGAGCGTTAGCGGTAGGATATTGCGCTGGCGAGCGAACAACATACACATGCCGAATCCACCGATCAGAGTTACCGGTATGAGAACTGGGTTGGGCCAGTGCAGCGCGGCGAAGATCGTGCTGGAAAGAAATGCGGCGATGACGGGACGGTCTACGGCCGAAAGCAACCGATTCATCAGGTACGAATTGACCGCGACTTGCTGCAGAAGGCAGAAAGCAAAGTAGCCCAGGAAGCGGCGATGGTCGATCAGGTGCTCCGGCAAGCGGCGCAATGCTCCTAACGCGAGTCCCGCCGCGCAAACCGCGGCGATGTAAATTCCAAAGAGCAGCAGGCCCTGGCGGGTTGCGGGCCAGAGGTTGTCGGCGCGCCATCCTAGAGTTTTCGGGGTGTCACGGTGCACCAGGAAACTGGTAACCAGCCAAACGGGAAGAATGATCCAACTGAGGGGATGCGCGGCTTGCCAGCGCCAAATGAACAATGCCACTACGATCGAGAACAGAAGCGCTTCCACCAGAGTCAGGACTTGATTCGGGGACGTCATCTAGTGAACTGTTTCGGTGGATCCCGTGCCGGAGTCCTCGTCCACATCAATAAGACGCAGAGCGCTTTGAAATAATTTCTCGATGTCGCCCTCGCTAACGAGCTTCGGGGTAAGCAGGTCGTCCATATCAAAGTCGGGAAAGCCGCGGTTCGTTACGCGGGCGGGAAGCAATTGAAGCAGGCGCTTGGCGTCGACGGGGCCTAAGGCGCGAATCTCCTCAAAGAGGACGCGCTGCAGCGGGTCAACAAATTTTGATGGATCGACCAGGCGGCATAACTCGACGCGCGTGACGGGCTTCACGAGCACGGAACAGAGAAGGCGCAGCAGGTCGCGTTCGGCGGCAATTCGTTCGCTTGCTTTGGAGACACTCATCGTGAGTTCGTGGAGCCGGCAACCGAGGTTGGTAGTTGTTCGCGAATGAGATTCTCGACGCGCTGCCAAACGTGGGGGTCACACTCGATTTCGATGTGGGTGCGCATCAAAACGCGCGTATACCAGGGGTACTCCGGGCAGGAGACTGGATTCGCGGTGTAATCCATACGGAAATTGCCCAGAATCTGCGTGCGGGATGCATCAGCGGCCAGGATTTTTTGCTGCCCGCGAATAAATCCCTTATCCTGGTAAAAATTCGCGGCGTAGCGAACGTTGTCAGGAATGAGCGCGTCGTTCTGGCCGGACTTCGCGACGCTATCGACTTGAATGGTGAGAAGCACGGGGATTCCTTCAGCCTTGAGCCTCTGTGCAAGGGTAACCACCGTGCTGGCTCCCCAACTATGACCGTAGAGAATGATGCGCGCGGAGCGCTTTTGCTGGTCCGTCAAATGGCCATCACGATTCAGCAAATGCAGAATCAGATTGTGGGCATCACTCATTCGGTGGTTCTCGAAGGTTGCAACGTCGAGCCCTGCTGGGTACGCCTTTTCGAGGTTCCGTGCGACCTGCACGGTGCTGTGGACGGCGTCGTCATGCCGGACGAATCCGCCCAGGAAACCGATGACGATCGTCGGGGTCGAAGAAGCGCGAACGGGCTCGGATTCGGCCGAGACTGACGCAGAACCGGTAGACCTTGCCGCCGGGCTATCCGCACACGCCCATAGAATTGGGAATAGGCAGATCAGAACGAAAGCGACACCGCGAAAAGGCAGCATCAGCTTGCGGTTCGCTCGAATCGAATGTGGGACCATCACCACGCTAGATGAGATGATGTACCTTAGGGCAGGGTTACGTCGAAAGGAGTGATCCCAATGCCGCCGCTGCATCGTGTTTTGATCTTGGGTGGTGGATTTGCCGGGTTGAACGCCGCGCAAAAGCTTAAGCGCGCGCCCGTGGAGGTCACGCTTCTCGATCGTCGTAATTTTCATTTGTTCCAGCCGCTCATGTACCAAGTAGCGACCGGTTCGCTATCGCCTGGAGAGATTGCCGCTCCGTTGCGCGGCGTTCTGAGCCGGCAAAAGAATGCGGAGGTGCTGCTGGGCGAAGCCGTGAACATTGAACCGGACGCTAAACGCGTCATTCTGCGGGATGGCGCGGCCTTCGAATACGATTCCCTGATCGTAGCAACAGGCTCGAAAACCTCCTATTACGGAAAGGACGAATGGAGGGAGTGGGCCCCGAGCCTGAAGACCGTCGAAGAAGCTACCGCAATTCGGCACAAAATTCTATATGCATTTGAATGGGCCGAGCGGTCCACAACCGAGGCCGAGGCACGGGAGTGGCTGACGTTCGTGATCGTGGGCGCCGGGGCAACCGGGTTGGAGCTTGCCGGAGCGTTGGCGGAGATTGCCAACGAAACCTTGAAACATGACTTCCGGCGTATCAATCCCACGGAGGCGCGAATCATTCTGGTGGAAGGCGGCGATCGGGTGCTGGCGTCCTACCCCCCAGACCTGTCCGCCAAGGCCGAGGAACTGGTGAAAGAGCTCGGAGTCGAGGTCCGCAAGGGCCTCATGGTAACGGAGATCGATGCGAATGGGGTCACCTACAAGAAGGGGGACGAGAGCGGAAGATTTGCGGCGAAGACCGTTCTTTGGGCCGGCGGTGTGACGATGACCACGTTCGGCAGGAAGCTGGCCGAGCGCACGCATGCCGAAACCGACCGGAGCGGGCGCATCAAGGTGAGCCCGGACCTGACCGTTCCGAAGTATCCGAATATTTTTATCACCGGAGACCTGGCCAACGTGGCGGGGAAGGACGGCAAGCCGCTGCCGGGTGTTGCGCAGGTGGCCATTCAAGGCGGCGCCTACGCGGCAAAAGTAATCCGAAAGCGCTTGCAGGGCGAAACGAACGTCAAACCGTTCGAATATTTCGACAAAGGTGATATGGCGGTGATCGGCCGAGCGTCGGCCGTGGCGAATATTTTTGGACTTCATGTTTCTGGTCTGCCGGCATGGCTGATTTGGCTGTTTATCCACTTGATGTACATCGTCGAATTTCAAAATCGTGTGTTGGTGTTCATTCAGTGGGGATTTGAATATCTCACCTTCAGCCGCGGCGCGAGGTTGATCACCGGTTCCGCCGATACGGATGTGGACAAGCAGCCGAAGGCTGCCGGAACCAGCGCTGGATCGTAGTACCCGCCTCATGCATCCGCGTCGTACCCCGGTCGCATTCTCTGCATTGTTAGCGACTCCTCATATCGCCGATCCATAGGCATCAGGAGGGAAGTCGCGAGTGTGTACGCTTTCGGACATACACTAGGTCAAGGTCCTGGTTACGGTTCTGTAAGACGAAGGACTTTGCGACGCCAAGACATCTCCTGAGCGAAAGACAGCATCCTTCTCACTCATATGGCGACGAGACGTGCGATGTTTGTTTCATCGGCTGTGACGGCGGTCACTTCCAACTACCAAGAGCACGTTAACCCGCAGTGGGTTTCACTGTTGAACCTGCTGGGCATGAATGTCGAGTACGAACGCTGCTTCGGCTGCGAGTTGTTTACCAAAGAGGGTCGCCGCATTCTGGATTTCCTGTCGGGCTATTGCGTCCACAACGCGGGGCACAACCATCCCTACATCATTCAGGCGTTAAAAGACGAAATGGATAAGTGCGGTCCGGCGATGCTCCAGAGCCATGTGCCGGAGATTGCGGGCGAACTCGCCCGGCGTCTTTGTTTATTGGCCGGTGGCGATTTGGAGAAAGTTTATTTCGGCAGCAGTGGCAGCGAAGGAGTGGAAGCGGCAATCAAGTTTGCGCGCGCGAGCACCGGACGCGACGGCATCGTCTATGCCAAAAGCAGCTTTCACGGACTGACAACAGGCGCGCTGTCCCTGATGAACGACGCATTTTGGCGTGAAGGTTTCGGAGCGTTGCTGCCGGAAACTCTGGGCCTTCCCTACGGCGATATCGCAGCATTGGAGCGCGCATTCACAAGCAAGCCTCATGCAGCATTCGTGGTCGAGCCTCTTCAGGCGGAAGGCGGGATTCATGTGCCCGCGCGCGCGTATTTGCAAAGGGCTCAGGCACTATGCCGCCAAACCGGCGCACTTTTCGTCCTCGACGAAGTGCAAACCGGAATGTGTCGCACCGGAACGTTCTTAGCGGCTCACCAGTTTGACGTCCAACCGGACATGGTGGTGTTGGCCAAGGCGTTGAGCGGCGGGCTGATGCCCGTGAGCGCGGTGCTGATGACCGACAAGATTTACCACGCGGTTTATTCCTCATTGAAGCGGGCCATCGTTCATACGTCTACCTTTAGCGAAAACAGCCTGTCGATGAGAGCCGGGCTGGCTACCCTGGACGTTTTGGAACGCGAGGAACTTGGGGCGCGAGCGCTGCACCTGGGTGAAATATTTCGCGCGAAATTACGGCGCGAGCTGGCTGGGTTCGACATGGTCAGGGAAGTGCGCGGAATGGGACTGCTGAATGGAATTGAGTTTGTGCCCCCCAAGAAACTCGCGTTTCGCGCACTGTACGAAGCGTTTCACGGGATCCATCCGGCCATGTTCGGACAAATTGTGGTCATGCGCATGTTCCGCGAAAAGGGAATCCTGACACAAATCTGCGGGAACAACTTCATGGTCCTGAAGGCCGCCCCACCCCTGATGGTGACCTCGGAACAGTTGGATGAGTTCGTGAACGCGATACGTGATGTCGTCGAACTCGCGCAGACGTCGCCGGCATTTTGGACTGAAGCGTTGGGAATGGCCCGTCGGGCAGTCAATATTTGAGCTGCAACCGCTGCGATTCGTTCGCGGGCAAGCAAACCAACGGGATCAGAAAGCGCTCGATACGAGCGTCAAGAAAGGCGAACAGGTGAGCAGTCCAGGTCAGAATACGGACGTATTCATAGTGGGCGCAGGGCCCGCGGGACTCGCTGCGGCGATCGCTGCGCGGCAAAAGGGATTCGAGGTGGTGGTCGCGGACGGATCGGAGCCTCCCATTGAAAAGCCGTGTGGCGAAGGCATGATGCCGGGAACTCTGGCGGGTTTGCGAGCCATGGGCGTCGAAATCAGCCCCTCGGAGGGGCTGAGGTTTTCGGGCGTTCGTTTTGTCCAACAGGGTGCGAGGGTCTCTGCTGATTTTCCGCAAGGTCCGGGAATTGGTCTGCAGCGTCCGGTCTTACACGAGCGAATGGTCGCGAGAGCGAACGAGTGTGGCGTGCAATTCCTATGGAAGACGCCGGTGTCCGGCATGGATTCCGAAGGCGTCCGACTGTCGAGCGGAAAATTTCGCGCCCGCTGGATCGTGGGAGCGGACGGGCAGGGTTCGCGCGTGCGCCGCTGGAGCGGATTGGACGCGACCAGGCGCGAACGACAGCGGTTTGCGATCCGGAGGCGCTATCGTGTGCGGCCGTGGTCGGAGTACATGGAAATTCATTGGGGGAAACGCGGGCAAGCATACGTGACACCGATTGGGAGCGACGAAGTCTGCATCGTGGTGATGTCCGAGCAACCGGAACGCGCATCCTTCGACGCTGCGTTCCAGGAGTTGCCGGAGCTCCGAGAACGATTGGCGAATGCAGAACTCAGCAGCCGAGAACGAGGCGCAGTCACGTCGATGCGCTCGCTTTTCCACGTGCGACGCGGGAAGGTCGCTTTGGTTGGCGACGCTTCGGGTGGCGTCGATGCCATCACGGGTGATGGGCTGCGCTTGGCGTTTCGACAGGCATCCGCGCTCGCGGATGCCATGGCGGCGGGCGATCTAAGACAATACGAACAAGCACATCGAACACTTGTGAGATCCCCGATGCTGATGGGCGATCTAATGCTGTGGCTGGGGCGAAACCCGGGTTTGCGCGATCGGGCGATCCGCGTCCTGCAAAGCAGACCCAAGCTGTTCGCCCACTTGCTCGCTATTCATGTCGGGGTGGGAAAGTCGACGGGACTCTTGTCATCTGGGGCGCTACTCGGCTGGCGACTGTTGGACATCTAGGGAGCGAAAAGAAAACATGGTGTCTTTGGGATGGAAAGCTACAACGGCCGGAGCAATAGCGGCGTTCGGCTGCGGGCTGCTACTCTCGGCCACCGCGTCGCCGCCCCGTCTGCAGAGCTCGCAAACTTCCACTTCTGAGATTTTTCTGACCGTCGATCCCGCGCAATCCAAAGTGCATTGGACGGTTGACAGCAGTTTGCACACGGTGCACGGATCATTCGCCGTAAAGGGCGGCTCCCTGCATTTCGATCGGGACTCGGGACGAGCCAGTGGAGAAATTGTCGTCTACGCGACGAGCGGCGAAAGCGGAAACAATTCCCGCGACGCGCGGATGCACAAAGAGATCCTGGAAACCGCGAAATATCCTGACGCGGTCTTTAAGCCAACGCAAATCGAAGGCAAGGTGGCGCCGTCTGGTCCATCGGACTCCACGGTTCACGGTGTTTTTTCGATTCATGGCGCGGACCACGATCTTATCGCGCCAGTTCATGCGGAACTCACCGGCGATCACTGGAAGGGAAGCACCAAGTTTGAAGTGCCCTATGTGAAGTGGGGGATTAAGGATCCCAGCAATTTCCTGCTAAAGGTGAAGCCGGTGGTCAATGTGGAATTGGAGTTGTCCGGCGAAGTCAAAGCCCCGAAATAGATTGCCGATCCAGCGGCAGTCTGACGACAACATCGCAGCCCCATGCACCCGCGTAAGAGCTAACAACTGCGGAGTGTGGTTAGGATGTGTTTTTACGGAGGAACGAAGAGGAGACTACTTTCATTGCGCATGAGGTCGCGCTTTCCTCGCGTCATGCTGTTGCTATTGCTTTTTTCTTCCTGGCTCGATGGCCAACACGGCCGGTTACTCATCGCCACGCCTTTCGTGAACGATCCAGTCGTCGCTCAAGCGGATGAAACTTCGAACGGCGCGATCGTCGCGGAGCGGATGAAGTGCGACGGCACCACCGACGACACGGTTGAGTTTCAGAACGCCATCGATGCGGTCCGGAAATCCGCGAAGCGACTGCTGCTTCCGTCCGGCACGTGTCTTGTGACTTCAACGATTTCGATTCCTGATCGCATCTGGATCCAAGGGTGAGGCAAGCTTTCCACGACCATTCGCCGAAAGAGCGGGGTCAACCTCGCGATGGACATGTTTGGTCTCAGCGGCGCATCGGGCGGCGTCACCATTACCGATCTCACCATCGATGGAAACAAAGATGGCAACCCTTCGGCGGGGCGATACTCGCTGGGAGCGGCTGGAGTACAAGCCGTGGGGGTAAGGAAGCTGACGATTCAGCGCACCAGATGGATCAATGCCTATCTGGCTGCCATCGGGTTGTTCGTGAACCAAGGCCAATATGTCGCCGATACGCTGGTTGCAGACAGCGATTTCGAGAACAACGGCAGAGGCACTACATTCACATCGGACCAACTCTGCAATTCCGGTGACATGGCGATGCGGGCGCCGCTCCGGGTCAAGGTCGTTCACAATCGGTCTAATAATGCTCAAGGTAATTTTGTTTGTTTCGGGACCAACGCGAACGCGGGAGTCGGCGATGTCGTGGTGTCCGACAACGTCGTCCGCAACGCGGCGGGATTCGGGATCGCTCTGGGAGGTATCTCGGGGAAGGGCGCGGTCCTATCCCACAACACGTTGGATCAACCTTCCAGCCGCCAAAGCAATATTGACCTCGCGCTGTGGTCCGACGTTACCGTTATCGACAACCACATCATCGGAGGCTCCGCGTGCCTCGAACACGGATGTGCCGGCATTGGCGATGCGCCTCCAGCGCAGCGTGTCATCGTTACCGGGAATACGATCGTCACGGCAAAAAGTGTTCCGGGAAGTCTGTGTATCGGCCTTGGCGGGAGCGATTTGACGATTTCGCGAAACACCTGCCAAAACGCGGGCGGGGCGGGGATTGGCATTGCGGTTAGCGACCAAACGCAGTCTCACCACATTGAGATCTCGCGAAATGTAGTGAAGAACAGCAGCCAGGCCCAAGCTGGGATCCATGCCGGTATTGAACTGTTCATTCTCTGCGGCCCAGGCCCAAAGTGCACCGGCGGCAGCGGAACTATCTCCGACGCACCATTGAGAGCAATACCGTGTACGACGATCAAAATCCCCAGACGCAAGGCTCCGGTGTGGGTGTTGCGGTGTTCGGTCAAACCACGGGGTTCACAAGAATTTCTATTTTGAATAACGACCTGCGACGCAGCGGTGTGCGCCCAATACTGAGCCGGGCACTGGCCATATCGGATTGGGTGATTCGCGGCAATAGCGGGCCCAATGCCGATGCGCCCCTTTTGGTTCACGAATAACTGAACCACGAGTTCGAAAGCGGCGTCCAGATGGGCTGCAAGAGTTGCTCAGAGCGCGACCGCTCTTCAGGAATCCAACTCGCCCAAATTTCACTCCTGTCACGGAAATAACTACGCAGAGAACGCCTCGCGCTCAGTTTCATTCTCATATCACTCGCCACGAAGAAAGAGCGGACGACAAGCGTGTGCGCGAATCGGGAATAAATGGGCTGCTGCTACGGTCTGGATAGACGAGAGACATGGAATGGCGTGCGCGGGCGCCCCCATCCCGCGCGGCCGTTTCAATGGCGCGAGTTGCGCGGCCTTTTTGGCGGCGTCTCGACCGTAGCCATTGCCGACCGCTAAATCAAGTTGCGAAAGGCGGGCGGAAAAAGACCGAAAAGAAAAAGGAGAAGGACAATGAAAATGAACGTGATGTTGGCAGCTGCGGCTTTGATGTATGCACCCTTGGCCATGGCCGGGGAGAAGGGCGCCTATCCGGAGGAGAACGTCGCAACATTCGTAGTCGACAAATTGGATATGACTTCGCTGCCTTCCGCATACCGGCCAAAGAAGGAAAAAGGAAAGAAAACGCTAGCGGATTACGGTTACGCGGCGCAGAAGGTGAAAGAAAAGGAAGCTTTGGTCGAGATGGCGGGCGGTGCGCGGAGGTTGTCCATCAGGATTCTCGAAGAGAGCGGCTCAGGGATTTACGCATGCGTGACCGAACCGCCAAAGGACGGGGGCAATCCGTTGACGCAAAGCGTAGTGCTGCTCAAGAGAAAAGACGCGAACGGGCTGCTGAAAGGGCGGGAGACCTGGAGAGAATTCACGTCCTGCCCGGTGATTGGTGGGAGCAGCGACGATTCAAGCGCGTACTAGCGGGCAGGGAAGCTCGATCAATATGCGCGATGCACCTCACGTTCTCCTAGCGGGTCTTGTCGCTGGGACGGAGCATTCTGGCGCTTCCGAGTCGGACCAATGTGCGCAGTCAGCACGCTCATTCGGATTTTTAACGGCGGGACTGGCGGCATCGCCGAGCAGAATCCTTAGCCATGCGCAAGTGGACGGGCCGCGGCAATCCAAATGGAGGCAATCTGTTGACTGAAGGGTTCCTCGGAACGGCGGCCTCGCGCGTGGCCGATTTGGTGCTGCTTCTGGAAGTCGGGATGGGGGCAGGACTGCTCGTCGGTGCTCTGCTCGCGCGCATGGGGCGTTTTCGGCAACATGCATGGTGCCAGTCGGTCATCGTGCTTCTCAACCTTGCGGTGATCGCGCTGACGATGGTTCCTTCATTCAGCGTTCATGTTTTTCCCAAGATTCCGGCCAAGCTCGGCAAGGCTTACTACGCGTTGGCGACGGCGCATGCGGCGATTGGAACCGTCACGGAAGTGGCAGGACTGTACATCCTGCTGGCTGCCGGCACGCGCGTTTTGCCGGAGAAACTCCGAATTACAAGATACAAAGTGTGGATGCGATCGGTCCTGGTGCTCTGGTGGGTCGAGTTGTTGCTGGGGATCGCAACCTACGCCCGCTGGTATGTTCCGCTCTTGTTTCGAAAGTGAATTTGGCTTTACCTGAGTTCGCGAAGAGTTCGCCGGGCTAAAGCCCGGTGCCGGAGCGTTACCGCGCCGTGGCCGAAGAACAACCGGGCGAGCTGAACGTCTTCAAGTTCTATCAGATGGATGTCACGCTCTCGCCGGGCTTCTGTGCCACGTAGACATTCCGCAGCAGCCGCCGTTCACTCGTGAGGGCATGCACGCCGGAAAGAAATTGCTGCAGTCCATCGAAATTCGCTTCGCCCTCGATGGCTAGCAGCGTCTCTTTTCTCTTCTGTCGCCCGTCACGCCAGCGCCTCGCTATCAAGGCGGCATTTTCGGTCGTGTCCGCAACGCTCACCAGGCGAAAACCTTCCTGCCTGATCATTCGTTCATTTTCCCCGGGAGGACTGAAGATGTAGTAGCCGATCAAACTGCGAGTCGCAATTTCCTGGTGCGAAATCGCTCCGCCGATGATGAGGGCGTCGCTGAACAGAATCTTTCCACCTGGTTTAAGGACACGGAATAGTTCAGCGAGGACCGCAGGCCGTCCGGGAACGTGACACAGAACGTCATTCGAAAAAGCGGCGTCAAAGGTCGAGTCGGCAAAAGGCAATTTCTTCGAGGCGTCGCAATTCTCGAAGCGCACTTGAGAAGACATGTTGCGCTCTGCCGCAAGTTGCTTCGCGGTGTGGATACCAGGGGCATTAACGTCCAGTCCTAAGACGCGACAGCCCACTGTGCCGGCAACCTGCAAGGCATATCGTCCTGAACCGCAGCCGATTTCGAGCGCGTACGAACCGGGGGTGAGACCCAAGGTCCGAGGTATTTCTTCGGACTCTTCCGTAGTTACCCAACTTGTCTGCCCGAGATCCTCACCGTAAGTCTCGACACGAATCTGCCGGTATACCTCGGCATCGTAGTTACCGTAGGCGTTGTCGTAGAGGTCCACTCTTGCGGACATCGAGGTTCCTCCCTGATCGAAAGGCTTGCTAACCCACTCCGCCGTCGAAGCCCAAGAATACACCTGTAAACTGGAAGGCAGCGCCTCTCGGCAGGTTCGCACACGGTAGGCCCAGCGAAATAACGGCGGGGTCTAGCAGCAGGTTAAGGGAGGGAACTCGACCGAGTTCGCCGTGTGTCCATGTAATATGGCGCAGAGCTAAGCGTTGGCGTCGTGCTGTTCACGTCTGAGTGTGATCTGGTCCATTTGATGTAGACTTTCCGGTGGCCACGACCGGGGAAGTCGCTTCGTGAGCCATGCCAGGTTCCGCTTGAGGAGCTATCATGAAACGACGCGATTTGATCCGTGCCGGTGTGCTTACGGGGGCCGCCGCGGCGCTTCGCCCTCCACTTGCCAGGGCACAGATTGCAGCGCCGCCGTCGGAGTTGACGCCGGCGCAAAGCGGTGTGGACGCCTCGAAAGACCTCGCGGCGCCGGGATGGAAGCCCCTCTTTCT
>Ga0210399_10000423_pt1 | contig 33995 bp, 23 predicted proteins | sample IncBWC14MmetaG_FD_150865 | JGI IMG/M metagenome (GOLD analysis project Ga0210399, IMG submission 150865) | Forest soil microbial communities from Barre Woods Harvard Forest LTER site, Petersham, Massachusetts, United States - Inc-BW-C-14-M | ecosystem: Environmental > Terrestrial > Soil >... | reverse complement strand
CTTTGCGACGGGCTTGCCGCGCTTGGTGATGATGACCGCTTCACGCCTGGACTGCACTTCGTCCATCACCGCGAGGCAATGGACTTTGAACTTCCCGGCTGGCATAGTCTTCATCGAGGTTCCTTAAAGATCATGGTCATTATACCATGGTCGTTTACCGGATGGAAGAGCCTTTAACCGCCAAGATCGCGAAGAGGGCCGCGGAGGCCGCAAAGACGAACTGTGCCGGGCTTCGCGCACTTTGCGGATGTTCTTTGCGTTCTTTGCGGTTAGAGGCTTTTTCCGTAGCGCTCACGAATGAAGTCTGCAATCCCGGCGTAGGCTTTCGTCAGCGTCGCTTCGTCCGGCAGGAACACGATGCGGAAGTGCTGCGTGCCGGGTTTCTGGCCGAAGCCGGAGCCATGCACGACCATGACGTGCTTCTGGCGGATCAGTTCTTTTACGAAGATCTCGTCGCTCTCTGGAATGTCGATGCGCGGGTAAGCATAAAAAGCTCCACGCGGGGCCACGCAGCTCACGCGCGGTGTAGCCTCGCACCATTTCTGCGTGAGATCGCGGCGTGAGCGCAGCTTGCGCTGCACCTCGACGAGATGATCCTGGGGGCCTTCCAGCGCAGGCTTGATCGCGTACTGCTCGGGATGGTTGGCGCAGAGTCGGGCGCGCAGCAGGCGCTGCACACCGTCAGTGTATGACTTCACTGCCGCCGCTTCGCCGGAGACGATGCCCCATCCAATGCGCCATCCCGGGACGAGGTAGTTCTTCGACATTCCTCCAAACGTCACGCAAGGCACGTCGGGCGCGACTGAGGCGAAGGCAATGTGCGGGGTATCCTCGAGAATCAGCTTGTCGTAGATTTCGTCGGAGAAGACGATCAGGTTATGGCGTCGCGCCAGTCCCGCGACTTGCTCCAGCATCTGCCGTGTGCACAGCGATCCCGTGGGGTTGTTGGGGTTAATCAGAACGATGCCGCGGGTGTGTAGTGTGACCTTGCGCTCGATGTCGGCCAGTTCGGGCTGCCATGAGTCGTCTTCATTCAGGTCATAGGTGTTGAGGGCAATCCCGAGCTTGCACAGGATGGCTGAGTACAGGGGATAGTCGGGGCGGGGCGTGAGGATGTCTTCCCCGGGATTGACCAGGGCGGAAATGCAGGCGTCGACGGTTTCGCTGACTCCGGAAGTGACGAAAACGTCGCGCACGGTGGTGATGCCTTTGCGCGCCGCTTCGCCGCGAATGGCCTCGAGAGCCACGGGAATGCCGGGGGACGGGGCGTACCCATTCTTGCCGTCGCGCATGGCTTTGTAGACAGCTTCGATGATGTGCGGCGGCGTCTGGAAATCGAAGTTGAGCGGATCGCCGATGTTCAGGGGAACGACTTTGTGTCCCTGACGGGTGAGTTCGTCGGCGACGCACGCCAGGTCGCGAATGGCATAGCGGATATTTTCGAGGCGGCGGGCGGCGGAGATCTCGTGAGTTTGAGCGGAGGGCATAAGAGAAATTCTAACCGCAGAGGACCCGGAGGCGGGGAGAAATGTGGGGCGAATCCAGCGGGGAGAGCACAAAACGTCCGTGTGTATCGAGACTTCGGTAACGTCCATACTGGTCACGCGCCCGCCTATAATCGCAGACCATGCGGCTTTCCTACGCCATCAAATTTGAGGATTTCCGGTCATTGCAGGCGCCTTTCCCGACAGCCGCCGGCAGCAATGCGGGATTCAAGGGCGTGCTGGTGGCCTGCGCCCTGATCGCACTGTTAGGCGTGTTTTTGATGGTGCAGGGGATGGGGCTCCCGGTCGGTGGGTTCCTCATCGGGCTGGGCCTGGTTGCGGCCACGGCCGCGTATTTCTACGAGCAGCGGTCCGTCCGTGCGAACAAGGAAAAGTACGAAAAGAGACTCGCTGAGGAGTTCCAGCGCATCCATTGCCGCGACCAGAGAATGTTTGCGGCGGATGAAAACGAGTTCACCGCGAGCTGCAAGTGTGGGACGGTTACGCGCCCCTGGTCGGAGCTGACGTCCTTTTCAGAGAACAAAACGCATTTCGCTTTCAACACGAAGATGGGCGGACAGATTCTGCCAAAATCCGCGTTCGCTTCGGAAGCGGAGATCACCGAATTTCGTGCGCTGGCTACCGGCAAGCTGCACCAGGACAAGCCAGCGACTGCGCCCCACTTTGACTTCGCTCTGAAGCGTGAGGATTACCGCGCAGCGTACTGGCTGCATACTCTCAAAGGAGGCGGCTGGCGCGGTTTGGCAACGGTCGTCGCAACTTACGCGTGCTTCACCTATGGAGTCTTTGTTATCTGGAATTCCATGGCCGCCCACAACGACGCTGTCCGCGCCGGTTTGATCGGCGGGCTTGTGGGATTCCCGCTGGTGCGGATTGCGAAAAAGCGCCGCGCCCAATACCTCGGGCCCTTACGGGTTTACTTCAGCGATCAAGGTTTGCATCTGCAGGATCCAGCCAACCAATCGCGGGTTCCGTGGACGCAGTTCGTAGGCTATCTCGAAGGCGACGGAATTATGCTCCTCTACTACAATCCCAAGTTCTATCGCATCGTTCCGAAGCGAGCGCTGACGGGGCAAGGTGCCAAGTTCCAGAGCCTGGTTGGAACCAAGCTCAATCCCTACGACTATCGGAACCCGATTCGCGCACAGGGTCTGAACGCCACCACATAAGTCGCTCACATTACCTACGCGTTTCAGCCCTTGAGCGTGGGAGGGGCTTCAGTCTTCCCGGTCAATCTGGGCTTTCTGCAGCTTGTCGGAATAATCGACGTAGACCGATTTCCACTCTGTATAGAAGTCGATGGCGCCGATCCCGCCCTCGCGATGGCCGTTGCCCGTGGCCTTCGTCCCGCCGAAAGGAAGATGCACTTCCGCGCCGATCGTGGGAGCGTTGATGTAGGTGATGCCGGCGTACAGATCGCGAATCGCCGAGAACGCTTTGTTCACGTCTTTGGTATACAGCGCAGACGACAGGCCGTACTCAATCCCGTTGGCAATTTCGATGGCGTCCTCGAGATCGTCGCAAGGAATAATCGAGACCACCGGTCCGAAGATTTCTTCCTGTGCGATGCGCATCTTGGGGTCGACGTCGGTGAACACGGTCGGCTCCATGAACCAGCCATGCTGGTACTCGCCCTGATCCAGACGGTTGCCGCCGCAAACCAGCTTCGCGCCTTCGTTCTTGCCAATCTCTACGTAGCTGAGGTCGGTCTGAAGCTGCTTCTCGTTGACGGCAGGGCCCATCTGCACGGTTTCGTCCAGGCCATTGCCCACTTTTAATTTTTTCGCGCGCTCGACCAGGCGATCGACGAATGCCCGGTACACACCCTTCTGTACGATCATGCGGCTGGTCGCGGTGCAGCGCTGGCCAGTGGTCCCGAAAGCTCCCCAGAGCCCGCCTTCGATGGCGAGGTCGAGATTCGCGTCGTCGAGCACGATCATCGGATTCTTCCCGCCGAGTTCCAGCGAACAGTGCTTGAAACTTTTCGCTGCAATGCCGCCGATAATTCGACCGACCGCGGATGATCCGGTCAGAGAAACCGCGCGCACGTCGGCATGCTCGGCGATGGGCGTACCCACATCAGCGCCAAATCCGCCGACGACGTTGATCACGCCCTTGGGCAGCCCAGCGTCGGTGAGGGCACGCACCAGATTAAAAGTCGACAGCGGCGTGTCCTGCGCGGGCTTAATGACGCAGGTGTTGCCGCAGACGATGGCCGGCAGAAGTTTCCATGACGAAATGGCCATGGGGAAATTCCACGGCGTGATCATGCCGCATACGCCGATGGGCTGGCGCACGGCCATGGCGAACTTGTTGGGCATTTCCGACGGCACCGTCGGACCGAACAGGCGGCGGCCTTCGCCGGCGTTGTAATACGCGGCGTCTATCGCTTCCTGCACGTCGCCGCGCGTCTCGGCAAGAACCTTGCCCATCTCGCGGGTCATTTCGCGGGCATAGTCCTCCTTGCGCTCGATCAAGATCTCGGCGGCGCGGAAAACGATTTCGGCGCGGCGCGGCGCGGGCACCAGTCGCCACTTGGTGAAAGCGCGCTTGGCGGCGGCGACGGCGGCGTCCACGTCGGCCTTGGCGGATTTCTGGAAGATGCCGACCAGGTCGCGGGTATCGGCGGGATTGCGGTTTTCGAACGTTTCTCCGGTCGAGGCTTCGACCCACTCGCCGTCAATAAAGTTCTTGAAAACCTTGGTTTTGCCGTAGCTGAGCGCGGCCGGGCTGGTCAAAGTGTCGGTTGCCATGATGTCTCCTTATGAATGCCTGGATATTGATGCTACAGCCGGAGCGGAAGGTGCGGCAAGGGAAGGCGAAAGGCGATTACCACGAAGGACACGAAGGTCCACGAAGGAATGCCCCCAGTGGTTCCCTTCGTGAACCTTTGTGTCCCTGGTGGTTTAAGGTTTTCTCCTGGCTAGCGCCACCGCTTTATCCGCGGCCAGACCCCGGGCCACGAATCAAACTTCTTGCCCCGGCAGATGTAGACGTCAATCTGCTGCTCCAGCGCATACGGATTCGCCGCGGACGCACCGACGTAGTCAACGTGCTGCCAAAGCTGTTCGAGGTTCTCCCGGCTGTCGTCGAGCACGATCATGCAGTTGCCAGAGTAGCCGCGCGGTCCCCACAGAAACCAGGTCTGATGCCCGCTGAGCGACGCAGGCAAGCCAGCGCGGCGGCCGAGAAAATCGATGGCCCCGGCCTGCCCGTAATCCTGGGCAAAGATGCCGCAGTCTTTGCGCTCCTCGGGCGCAAGCCGGTTCCACGCGACCGCCGTCTCATCCACAATCTCCTGCCATCCGAACTGGTCGGCAAACCACTGCGGCAGAGCGGCGCGGGCGTGGGAGTGCTCCATCACGGGAAGTTTGAACGGGAGAGACTTCGCGTACGAGAGGAACGCGTCGGGCGACAGAACCGGAACAAATGCGGGCGCGAGATACAGACCGCAAGCGAGTAGAAGTATGGCGATCGCGGGCTTCAGCCACTGCAGGCCAGGCCGGCTGATTCCTGTCTCAACTGCGGTTGCCCCCGCCGCGAGCAACATGGGGTAGACGGGTCCAAGATAATAGTTCTTGCCGTGCAGCACGAAGAAAACCGCATAGCACACCACATAGCACCATCCCAGCACGCGGTAAGGCTTGAGCCGCGCCGAGAAAAGCAGCGCGAACAATCCCGCCAACCAGATGGGCGCGGTTAGGGGATTCACCAGCAGCATCTGTTGGAAGAAGTATGGAAATGGTCCGAGCACCACATCGCGGCCTTCCGCCTTGATGTTGTGCATCAACTGCACAAACGGCCAGCCGTAGTGAATATTCCACAGCAGGTTTGGCAGAAAGATCAGGAACGCGGCGAGCCCGCCGAGCCATATCCACTTGTTCAAAAACACGCGGCGCTGCCCGGTCAGCAGCAAGCCTACGACGATTCCCAACCCAAAGACGGCAATGGAGTACTTCTCTTCCATACCGAGGCCGGCGACCACGCCAAACCACAGCCAGTACCGCGGATCGTTCCTCTTGATGGCGAGGATGGCGAAGTAAGCGCAGCCCATCCACAAATTAGGTTCGAGGCAGTTCGTGCCCAGCAGGCTGCCGTTGGAGAGATACATGGGCGCGATCACAGCGCAGATCGCGCTGAGGAGCACGGCGTAGCGGCGGCCTCCGAGTTCGCGGGCTAGGACTGCCGTCTGTACGACCAGAAGGGAAGAAGCCAGCGCGGGGATGAAGCGAATGCTGCGCAGAGAGTCTCCCAGCACAGCGCGGCAGATGTGGATCAAAAACGGAATGAGCGGTGGCTGGTCGACATATCCCCACTGCAGGTGGTCGCCGCAGGCAATGTAGTTGAACTCATCGCGAAAATAGCCGTAGCGGTTGTTGAAATAGATGTGGAAGACCAACTTGGCCAGCGCGATGGCCCAGATCACAGCCATGCCGGAACCCAGCAACGACTGCCGGGCGCGGTCGGGAGCGGATGGTGTTGGAGGAGTGCTGGCCATGGGGAAAGTAAGCATAGCTCATCGCCACGGTAGTTTCACAGCCGTGCCGACCGACGCAGACTTTCCCAGATCCGGCAGCGGGGTAAGAGATCTGGACACTTCGGTAACGTCCCAAACTCATTCCCTGTTTTTTCCTCGGTTTTGCATGTGCTAACGTTGCTCTTTACCGCATATTTGCAAAGGTTTAGCGAGGTTTTTCAATCTCAAGTGTCCTCCGATAATCGCAAACCGGGGATCCACGTTGCGTGGACCACCATTACGTACCGCAGTGTCGTGCTGCTGATCCTGGCCGGCATCGTCGTGTTCTATCTTGTCGTGCGCTTCACGTTTCCGCAATTTACAGAGAACACGGTCAAGGCGGGCGGAAATGTATTCAGCAAATTGCTGGATCACGTTGCGGGAATGGCTCCGGCGACCGGCCCGGGAGTCTCGACGGCGCAGCAGGCGCACTTCACCGCCCTCGATGGCACGGTGCGCGTGAAGAAAGCCAACGGCAACAGCTGGGTCACGGGCGACTACAGCATCCCCCTGGAAAAGGGAGACGTTGTCCAGACCGGATCCGAAGGCATGGCGAAGGTCGTCTTCAACGACGGCACCAGTTACACCGTGAAACAGGATTCACTGATCGTGATCGAGGAGAACTCCGCGAACGATCAGCAGCAGACCAACGTGGCCGTGGCGGTCAGCACCGGAACGGTCGACCTCTCGACCGCGACCTACAGCCAGGGTTCGAAATCGCAGGTGATTGTGGCGGGCGCCACGGCCTCGCTGTCGCCGGAGTCGGCCGCCCAGGTGCATAACGATCCCAAGTCTGAGCAGCACGAAATCCTGATGAAAAAAGGTACCGGCGAGGTCACGCGCAACGGCGAAACCGTGAAACTCGCCAACTGGGAAAAAGTCAGCTTCCAGGGCCAGCAGTCGCACCTGGAAAAGGCGAAGGAGATTGGTCCGCCCACGCCGATTGCCCCCGCCAACATGGCGCCGCTGTTCTCCGCCGGCGAAGCTACCAAGGACGTGGAATTCTCCTGGACCCCGATGGCGAATGCAGTTGGTTACCGCCTCCGCATCTCCCGCAACCCTTATTTTTCTTCTACACTGGTTGACAAGAAGGTTAATACGGCGGCGGTTACCGTCACCAGCCTGGGGGAAGGCGCGTATTACTGGATGGTGCAGTCCTACGATACGGCCGGAAAAGAATCGGCGGAGAGCGAGAAAAATCGCTTCACGATCATCTCCAAGGGCAAGGAGACGGAAGCCATCGAACTGGACCTGGATCCTTTTATTCAGCACGGGCACGTGATTGAGGTGACGGGCAAGACGCAGACCGGCGCCCGGGTGATGGTGAATGGCAGCGAGGTTCCCATGATCAACTCGGACGGCGGGTTCCACTACTTCACGCCGCCGCTGCCGACGGGCGAGGCCGTGATTACGGTGACGGCACAAACGGCGCAGGGCGGAGTGAACACGCAGCAGAAGAAGATCATCATCCAGTAGCAGTAGCAGTAGCGGCCAGACGTGGGTTTTCGATCTTTACGCTTTTCGATCTTTAGACTTTTCGATCTTTAGGCTAAGGAACCTTCGGGTTAAGCAGGGTTGCGGGGCTTCTCGTAGAATAAGGACAGCCAGCACCCTGACAGGAAATAAGGAAAGACTCCGGGAGAACTCCCGGTAGAGCAATCACGTCGAAAGACGCGGGAAACATTTCGTCATGTCAAAGAACGGATTTCATTCCGGCCCGACACGCGGGCACAACCTCCGGTCGCTGTTCAGTATTTTCTCCAGCGACCTGGCCATCGACCTCGGCACCGCCAACACGCTGGTGTATGCGCGGGGCAAGGGCATCGTGGTGAACGAGCCTTCGATCGTCGCCATCAACAAGAACACCGGCGAAGTCGAGGCCGTCGGCAAAGAGGCGAAAGAGATGCTGGGCCGCACGCCGGGCAACATCGTCGCCATCAAGCCTATGAAAGACGGCGTGATCGCCGACTTCAAAGTTACCGAGAAGATGCTGAACTATTTCATCCAGAAGGCGCACAACCGCAAGATGCTGGTGCATCCGCGCATCGTGATTGGCGTGCCGTCCGAGATTACGCAGGTGGAAAAGCGCGCGGTCATGGATTCTGCTTATCGCGCCAAGGCGAGTGAAGTGCACCTGGTCGAGCAGGCCATGGTCGCGGCCATCGGCGCGGGACTGCCCATCACCGAGCCCAGCGGCAACATGGTGGTCGACATCGGCGGCGGCACCACCGACATTGCGGTGATTTCGCTGAGCGGCATCGTTTATTCGCGTTCTGTGCGCATGGCCGGCAATCAGATGGACGAAGCCGTCATGAATTATCTGAAACGGAAGTACAACCTGCTGATTGGCGAGCGCACCGCCGAGCAAATCAAGATGGAAATCGGTTCCGCCCACCAGCTCGATAAGCCGATGACCATGGAGATCAAAGGCCGCAACCTGATCGAAGGTGTGCCCAAAACCATCACGGTCGACGACGGCGAAATCCGCGAAGCTCTTAGCGAATGCGTTTCGACCATTATGAATGCGATTCGCGTCGCGCTTGAGCGCACGCCTCCCGAACTATCGGCCGACATCAGCGACCGCGGCATTGTGCTCACCGGTGGCGGCGCGCTGCTCAAGAACCTCGACAAACGCATCCGCGAAGAAACCGGCTTGCCCGTTTCCATCGCCGACGACCCGCTGTGCAGCGTGGTGCTGGGCACCGGGAAAATGCTCAGTGATTTCAAACTGCTCCGTAAGATCTCAATCGAATAGCGAGGAGTGGAGCGGCACGACAATGATTTTGGCGAGCTTCAGGCCGACCGGTCCGTTGGATTTGCCTGGTGCCTTTAGTTTTTGGGTCGTTCGAGGAATGCTCTTGTTTGCAGCAGCGCTCGGCGCATGGCTGGCGTTCGATACGCGGCGTGCTCTGAAAGTCATGGTCGCATTCACCGCACGGCGATCACCCCTTAGCCGACGTTTGTCCATCAATCCTGAGAATGCGGGCTGGATATGGTTCTATAGAATTGATGGCGCTGTTGTTCTGGCGGGAGTCGTTTGGGTGTTTGCTCAACATTATTTCGCGCGATGAGGAAGTGTTCGGTTCTCACTGACAACTGAGAACTGAGAACTGCAGTTATGGAATCCGTACTCGGCCGCTACCGCAACCTGGTGATTCTTGTAGGAGTCCTGTTTCTGCAAGTGCTCGGGCTGGCGATGCAGGTGAAACGCGGTGGGAACGCCAACGATGCGGCCAACACGCGTTTGATCCGCATCTGGGGCGTGGGCGCCATCACTCCTTTCGAGCGCGTCCTGGTGTGGGCCCAGAACGGCAGCAGCGATATCTGGCACAATTATTTTTACCTGCGCGGAGTACGCGCCGAGAATCGCCAGCTCAAAGATCAGATTGAGCAGATGCGGCTGGAGCAGGTGCGACTCGCCGAAGACGCCGCCCAGGCGCGCCGTCTGCAAACCCTTCTGGCCTTCAAGGAACAATTCATCTCCCGCACGGTCGCCGCGCAGGTGATCGGATCGAGCGGCAGCGACCTTTCCCGCACCGTGTATATCGATAAAGGCGAGAGCGCCGGAATCAAACGTGACATGGCGGTCATCACTGCCGACGGCATCGTTGGCAAAGTGCTGGTGGTCTACTCGTCGGTCTCGCAGGTGCTGTTGATCAACGATCAGAGCAGCGGCGTGGGCGCCCTGCTGGAGAAGACCCGGCTGCAGGGGGTGCTGCGTGGCACGGCCAATGGCGAAGTCGTTCTCGAACGCGTGATGAGCGATGAGCAGGTTCCGCTGGGCGAAACCGTGCTGACCAGCGGCGGCGATCAGATCTTTCCGAAGGGCCTTCCCATTGGCTCGGTGATGAAGGTTGGAAACGGCAAGGACCTGTTTCTGAATATCAAGATCAAGCCGGCCGCCAACCTGAGCAAACTGGAAGAAGTTCTGGTGCTGGTCGAGAACAAAGAACGGCAGGCGGTGGCGGAAGAGAACGTTCACGTGCGTGCCGCCGATATTCTGGCGCAGCGCCTGCCATCTGTGCCCGACAAGCCGGCCACCAGCGCGAATGCCGCCGCGGGTACTGCGGGAACTACCGCCAATCCGGCCGCCGTGAAGACTGCGGCCAAACCTGGAAGCACCGCGCCAGCGACGGCGCCAGCTCCAAAAAAGCCATCGACATCAAGCAACGTTTCAAGCGCGTCGGCGCCGGGCACAGGACAAGCCGCGAAACAAGCTGCGAAACCAGCCGCGAAGCCAGCCGATCAGACTTCCCCTCAGACTTCCCCCGCGCCGAAGAACGCTGGCGCTGCGAGTGACACGGAAGCAACCCCCAAGCCGGACGCATCCGAAAAACCCGCGAGCGACCAGCCGAAGACCGCTGAACCAACTCCGGCAGCCGCGCCAACACCGCCGCCGGCCGATGCCAAGCCGCCCGCCGACCAGAGCAGCCCTCAATAGCGTGCCCATCACTTACACATCCAATGAGCAGGTTGAGGTCTACCGGTTCAGTATCCCGGTAACGATTGGTGTTCCGTTGCTGGCGCTTTTTCTGCAGTCGTTTCTGCCGCTCCGGTTTCCCCTCTTTCGAGACTATGTCGACTTGCCGCTGCTGATTACGATCTTTTTTGCCATGGCGCGCCGCAATCCGATTGCCGGCCTGTTTACCGGGGCAATCATTGGTCTGGCGCAGGACATGCTGGGCCACAACCCCATCGGAATTTACGGCATCGCCAAGACGGTGGTGGGCTATGGAGCCTCGTCGCTGGGTGTAAAACTCGATGTGGAGAACGCCGGCGCCCGGCTGCTGGTGACCCTCGGGTTTTACCTGGTGCATTCCGCCGTGCATTACACGGTCGGCCACGGGCTGGTGAATATGACCCAGACCTGGAGTTGGTCCCACGGCATTCTGGCGGGCCTGGCCAACGCGATTCTGGCAGTGCCGCTGTTCTTTCTGCTCGACAAGTTTAAGCAGAGAACGTGAGGAGCGTCGTTAGTCGTTGGTCGTTAGTCGTTGGTCGTTGGCACGAGCCTCGATAAACGATTCCTGACGAAGGATAGTGACCTCAGTTACTTAATCTCATTTCCCGATGAATTCGCTCCGGCTTACAATGAGAGGAACGCATCAAGCCAACGACCAACGACCAAGGACCAAGGACTAACGACTGATGTTCGGCCGCGACGAAAAAGTTTCCGCCATCCGCCTCACGGCGGCGCAGTACATCATCCTCGGCATCTTCTTAGTGCTCGCCTACGGACTGTGGCGACTGCAGGTGGCGCAGAGCGACTACTATTCGCTGGCTGCGCAGAAAAATCGGATCCGTAATGTGCCGGTGCTGGCGCCACGCGGCAAGATTCTCGACCGCGAAGGGCGCACCATCGTCGATAACTATCCGTCATTCTCAGCCCTCTTGCTGCGCGATTCCACGCGCGACCTCACCGCCGATGCGGACTCGATCGCCCAGGGATTGCACCTTGATCCAAACGAGGTGCGCGCCCGCATACGCCACTTCGCGACCATGCCGCAGTACCAGCCGATTTTCCTGAAAGAAGACATCACACCCGACGAATTGCAGTTCATTGAAGCGCACCGCAACGAGTTGCCCGAACTCGACACCATTATGGCGCACCGCCGCCTGTATCCTCGCAACGGATTCATGGCGCACATGATCGGCTACGTCGGCGAGGTCAGCGAAGACATGCTGAACCAGCCCCAGTTCGAGTTGTACAACTCCGGCGACGTCGTGGGTATTTCCGGGGTGGAGCGCCAGTACAACACGCTGCTGATGGGTCAGAACGGCTCGCGGCAGGCCCTGGTCGACAGCCACGGCCGCGAAGTCGGACGGCTGGGTGAGACTGAGGCCGTGCCGGGCAAGCAACTCAAGCTCACCGTCGATATCGATCTCCAGATTGCCGCGGAAGAGGCACTGGGCGACAAGAACGGCGCCATCGTCGCCATGGATCCGCACACCGGTGAGATTCTGGCGATGGTCAGCCGGCCAACTTTCGATCCCAATGATTTTGCCGTGCATGTGTCGCGGGATCAGTGGAACAAGCTGGTCACAGATCCCGACAAGCCGTTGCTGAACAAAGCGATTCAGGCGCAGCTGGCGCCCGGTTCGACGTTCAAGATCATCATGTCGTTTGCGGGCTGGCAGGAAGGCATCGCCCAGAATATGCACGTGCACTGCAATGGCAGTGCCGACTTCTACGGCAGGAATTCGAAGTGCTGGGTCTACTTCAAGCACCTAACCCACGGCGACGTGGATTTGGAAAAGGCGATTTATCAGTCGTGCGACGTTTTCTTCTACACCCTGGCCGACAAGCTGGGGATTAATCGCATCGCCAAATATGCAACCCAATTAGGTTTGGGACAGAAGACTGGCATTGATCTTCCCCAGGAGGCCAGCGGCATCGTCCCGTCCGAAGAGTGGAAACTGCGCACCTTCCGGCAGAAATGGTATGCCGGTGAGACCATCTTCGTTGGCATCGGGCAGGGTGCGATTACCGTAACGCCGGTGCAGTTGTTGCGTGCAATCAGCGCGATTTCCATGGGCGGCAAGATGGTGGTGCCGCACGTGATCAATCCGACGGACCTGCCTTCGAATTACACCGAGACGGCGCACGTCACCGACGTGACGAGCGTTCCTCTCGATCCGAGTGGTTGGAACTACATTACCGACGCGATGGGGCGAGTATTGCTGCCGGAAGGAACAGCCCCAAGGGCACATATTGAGGGCATTGACATCGCGGGCAAAACTGGATCGGCGCAGGTGGTGTCACTCGAGAACCGCGCCAAGCACAAGGACGACGCCGATCTGGCGCAGAACGGATGGTTCGTTGGCTTCACGCCACGGCGCAATCCCGACGTCATAGTCTGTGTCCTGTTCCAGGGCGGGGAGCACGGCCGGCTGGCGGCGAACGTGGCCACCCAGGTGATCAAGGCTTACGTCGACAAGCAGCGCCGCACTCCGCAGAAGATGGTAGAAAAACCGAAGGGCAACGGAACGGTAGACATCGGAGCTCTGTGGACCGAGCCGGGTACCGAAGGTGACAAAGAAAAATTACAAGGCGGTCGCTTTGTTGTGGATCTCCCCAAGAAGCCGCTGGCAACGGCGATCACCGCGCCGGGAATGACGACTCACTAGATACGGGACAGAATGCGAGGGCGAGACGCCCTCGCGACAGCCGGCGGGACGCCGGCGCTACAACTGAGAACCGAGAACTGAGAACTGAGAACTGGTTTCTGAATGGCACGCTACGTCTCATACCGCGATTTCGACTGGGTCCTTCTGGGGTTCGTGCTCCTCATTTGCGGCTTAGGCGTCATGGAGATCCACAGCGCTACTGTGCATACCAAGTTTGCCGGGGCTCATATCCGCCAGATTTACTGGGTGTTGGCGGGCGTGGGCGCGATGTTCCTGGTCAGTCTGATCAACTACCAGGCGCTGCTCGACCAGATCCACTGGTTCTACATCGCGGGCGTGGGCTCCCTGATGGCCGTGTTGGTGTTTGGAACCAAGGCTCTGGGAGCGAAGCGCTGGATCAAAATGCCGGGCGGGAATCACTTCCAGCCGTCCGAGTGGGTCAAGCTCATCCTGATCCTCGCCGTCGCCAAGTATTTTGCCGACATGCGCCAGCGGGAATTATCCTGGTCCGACTTCATGAAGGCGGGGGCGATGGTCGGTTTTCCCCTGCTGATGGTCCTGGCCCAACCCGACCTCGGCACGGCCCTTACGTACGTCCCTATCGCCGTCATGGGAGTCTTTCTGGGCGGGTTGCAGTGGAAGCAGGGGCTCACGGTAGCTCTGCTGGCGGGCATCGGCATTGGGGCAGTATTTCTTGTCCCCCGCGTTCACGTTTTGAAGTCTTATCAGAAGCAGCGGTTAACCAGCTTTATCGACCCCGAACTCGATCCGCAAGGCTCGGGGTACCAAGTTGAGCAATCCAAGATTGCCGTGGGTTCGGGGGGCCTATGGGGCGGCAAAGGCTCGCAAACACACGGTGCTTTCCTTCCCGTTCCCCAAACGGACTTCATTTTCGCGGCGTTTTCCGAAGAACATGGATTCGTAGGCGCTCTCGGGGTTCTGCTGGTATACTTCATTGTGCTGATGCGTTTGACCCAGAACGCGCAAACAGCGCCCGACCGCGCTGGCACGTTTGTGGTGATGGGTGTGGTGGCTGTGCTTAGCTTCCATATCCTGGTCAATGTCGGCATGGTGGTTGGCTTTATGCCGGTCACCGGAATACCCCTGCCGCTGATGAGTTACGGTGGGTCTTCTGTGTTGTTCATGTTCCTGGCGCTGGGGATGGTAATGAATGTTCGTATGCGCCGCTTCGTGAACTAACTGGGTGGGCTAGTCTGGTGACTAAACCGAGCCGGTTAGAACGGAACAGATTTCAGAAGCAACGGGTTCAGGAACAGCGGGTTAACAAAAGAGTTACGGCAGGATTGCAGTTGCTGCGCTCGCAGGCGCAGCCCCAAAAAATATCGATCGCCCCCGCGTAAAGGGGGCATTTCACCGGCTAGTCGAGCAGCAGAAGGCCGGGCAGGATTGAAGCTGAGCAGCCGGGCAGGGAACGGCCCCCCGACCCAAGTTGGGTCTGAGAGTGCGGTCACAAACCCCGGCAGAAGTTAAAGCGATAAGTGCAAAAGATTCCCAAGCTTGTGCAGCGGACTCGGCGCAGAGAACAACCCTCTGGCCCCGTCTGTCCCCCGGTTTCGGGGCTCGCGACGCTCTTCTTTTCATCCTCCCGCACCTCTCCTGACTCCACCCCGGTGAAGCCCGACCGACCTCGGTAATGTGTCGGCGGGACCGGAGTGTTCGATGAACAAGGAACTATTTGTCTCTTCCACGCCCCACGAAACCAAGGTGGGACTGGTGGAAGACGATCTGCTCGCGGAAGTCTATCTTGAGCGCGAGAACGAGTACACCTTAGCGGGATCCATCTACAAAGGCCGCGTAACCCGCGTGCTGCCTGGCATGCAGTCGGCCTTCGTCGACATCGGCCTGGAGCGCGATGCCTTCCTCTACGTTTCCGACTTTATGGAACTGGAAGAGCACGACGACGATCTGACCGACGTCATACCGGCCACCCGCAGCGTGCCCGACCTGCGGCCGCAGGCGGCGAAGACTGAGACGGCGGACCCGTCGCAGGATGGCGCTAGTACCGAAGCCGAGTTGCTGCCCGTCACCGACGAGGGAACCTTCGAAGGCGAAACCCTCAGTGAGGGACAGCCGGCCGTCGCCGCAGACTCCACCGAAGCCGCCAATGGTGGAGATTCGCAGAATCGTGAGCGCGGAGGCTATCGTGGACGCCGGCGCCGCCGTGGCGGGCGCCGCGACGGCCGGGGCGATGGCCGTGATCGTGGAGGAGACCGGGGAGGGGCAGGGGATCGAGGAGGAGATCGAGGTCCGGAGAGAACTTCCGACCGCGCCCCCGAGCCGCGCTTCGCACGCCCGATCGAGCCGGTGCCGTCCAGGCCAGTTGAGTCCAGCCGAAACCAGCCCTCGGGGCCGCCTCCCGGATACCAGCCGATTCTGCTGCCCGGAGAGTCAATTTCCAAGTACCAGCGTTTCGCGCAGCAGCCGGTCGCGCAACAGCCGCCGGTTCGGCAAGCCGTTACCGCTGTCGAGTCTGAACCTCACGACCAGCCGGTCAACCCCGTGGCCGCCGCATTCCCGGAAGATGAGCCTATCTTTGCCGCCACTGAGCAGGTGGCCGAGCCCCTCCATGAGGAGCACGAAGACATTCGGCTGGTTCAAGAAGAGCACGTCGAGCAGGTGGACTCGGCGTCGGTTTCGACGGACTGGAACCAGGAATTCCGCCGTCCCGAAGCCGCCAGCCTGCCCTCTCTCGGCTGGCCCGGAGAATCGAGCGTTACGGTTGAGTCGGACACAGTTGAGCAGGAAGAAGCCCAGGAAGAGGAAGTCCGCGAAGAAGTCCGCGAAGAAGTGACTACGCAGCGAGAGGATCAAGCTCCGGTGTTCGCCACGCCCGGCACGATGGTAGAAGAGACCATCGACGACGAGGAAGCGGGCACCATTCATTACGAAGCTTCTTCCGATGAAGGCTACGAAGAATTTGAAGAGGAGACGCAGGCCGGCCCCGGACATCTGAATGGCGACGCCCGCGAAACTGTCTCTGAGATTCATCAGGCCTCTCTCACCGAGTCCGGTGAGGCGCATCCTGCGGAAGGCGCTCCCGCCGAAGGCGAGGAAGACAGCGAGGAACTGGAACTCGAAGAGGCCCAGGCCGAGGCGGAAGCCATGCTCGACGCCGAGGCCCGCGGCAATGGAACGGTCGAGGCCCGCGTGGAAGTTCGCGCTCCGGCCGCGACTGCCGGTTACACGCAGCGCACTCAGCGCCCGCGTCCCGGCTACGACCGTCAGGGTGGCCCCCGCGATCGCCAACGCCGCGGAGGTGGTGATCGGGGCCGCGGCCGTTTCCGCCGTCGCGAAAACGCGCCGGTACCACTGATCAGCGACTTGCTCAAGGAAGGCCAGGAAATCCTGGTCCAGATTGCCAAGGAACCTATCGGCAAGAAGGGCGCGCGCATCACCAGCCACATCGCTCTTCCCGGGCGGTTCCTGGTTTACATGCCGACGGTGAATCACACCGGCGTCTCGCGCAAGATTTCTTCCGAGGAAGAGCGCCAGCGCTTGAAGAGAATCATTATGAGCGAGCGCGAGAACGGCCACGGAGGCTTCATCGTCCGCACCGCCGCGCAGAGCGCCAGCGAAGAAGAGCTCCGCGCCGACATTCGCTTTCTCAAAGGCTTGTGGCAAGACATCAAGAATCGCGCCGAGAGTTCGAAGCCGCCCGCGTTGATTTACCACGATCTCAACGTGGTCGAGCGCGTGCTCCGCGACCAGGTCACGTCAGATTTCAGCGTGATCTGGGTCGACACCGAACCGGAATACGAGCGAGTGCTGCGCTTCTTCAACCGCTTTCAACCCCAGATGGTCAAGCGCGTGAAGCTCTACACCAAGGAAACGCCGCTGTTCGAACAATTCGGCCTCGCCGAAGAGATGAACAAGGCGCTCAAGTCGAAAGTCTGGCTCAAGAGTGGCGGGTACATCGTCATCAACCAGACCGAAGCCCTGGTCGCGATCGACATCAATACCGGCAAGTATGTCGGCAAGACCGCGCGCCTCGAAGACACCATTGTCAAAACCAACGTGGATGCGATCAAGGAAATCGTCCGGCAGATCCGCCTGCGCGATCTGGGCGGCATCATCATCATCGACTTCATCGACATGGATGAACGCCGCAACCGCCAGCGCGTGATGCAGGCTCTGGAAGAGGAACTCCGCCACGACCGCGCGCCCTCAAAGACTCTGCAGTTTAACGACTTCGGCCTGGTCGCCATCACCCGCAAGCGGGTCAAACAGTCGCTGGAGCGCACGATCGGCGCGCCCTGCCCGTACTGCGAGTCGACCGGATATGTGAAGTCGGTCACCACGGTCTGCAACGAGATTTACGTGGAGATGCGGAAGATCGCCAAGCATCTCGAACATGAGGACGTCATGCTGCGCGTGCATCCCGACGTGGCCAAAGAATTGAAAACCAACAACGGCCGCTTGCTGAACGAGATGGAGGAAATGACCAAGCGCACCATCATCGTGAAGAGCGATCCGGCCGTGCACCAGCAGCAGTTCGACATCAACTGAGCTGTCAGCTTTCAGCCATCAGCTTTCAGCAAACCAAAGACGGGCGAAAATCGCCCGTCTTTTTTTTCGAAGACCAGCGGTCCCCAGTCGAAAGAGGGCGACGGCGGCGTAATCATCGAATGCCATTCTGGATGGCAAACGGAATGGTATAATGCCATTATGAATACCACACTAACCGTGGACAAGGCCGGGCGGGTCGTCCTGCCGAAGCCGGTGCGCGATGAGATGCAACTCCGAGCGGGAGATTCTCTGGAACTGGAAAGCTCGGAAGACCGCATTGTGCTTCGTCCACGCAGGGGAGAATCTGGACTGCGCAAGAAACAAGGCATCTGGGTTTTCAGCACCGGCGAGCCGATTTCGGCCGAAGCAACGGATGGCATACTGCGGCAGATTCGCCGCGAGCGCGAACTTAGCTTTCTGGGCAAGGGTCCCGTGCGAGTCGCTCGACGGAAGAAGCGCCGGTGAAATGGTTCTTCGACAGTTCCGTCCTGGTACCGGCACTTTTGCCAGATCACGTACACCATGCTCGTAGCTTCGCTGCGTTTGCCGCCGCGAGTCGAAAGAATGCCGGTTGCGCCGCTCACAGCCTCGCCGAAGTGTACTCGACGCTCACCAGGTATCCAGGAAAACAACGCCTGAGCGCTGAGTCCGCAGCTCTGCTCGTGCAAGAAGTTGAGCACAGACTCACGTTGGTAGGGCTTGACGGTGATGAGTATCTCGCCGCTATCAACCGCATCGCCGGGATGGGGATTGTAGGAGGAGCGGTTTACGACGCGCTAATAGCCGCCTGCGCCGCCAAAGCCAAAGCCGACATGGTTTACACCTGGAATATTGCACATTTCGTATTGTTAGGAAACGAAGTTGCGCGAGAGGTACGCACGCCCTAGCGCTGGAGGACCGAGCACCGACAACTGGGTCCGATAACTGGGTCTGAAAACTGAGAGATTCCGCCTAGCTCACGTTGGCGAGCGTCTTCACCGCAACGTCGGCATGGTTGCGCAGCTTTTGCGCGGACCCGTGGATCGCCTGGGCCGCCTCGCTCGCGCCGCTCTCCTCGGCCGTCCTGCGAACGCCGCCCGCATCCTCGGAGGTCGTGCTGGCCATATCCAGCAGCACCACGACGGAGTCCGCATGCAGTTTCCACAGCGAAGACATTTTCTGGCTGCGCTTCAGTTCCTCCAACTCGGTGCTGAGGCGCGCGGAGATCGATACCATCCGGATCAGGGTGCGGGCCACGTCGGCGCGCTGACTTTTTTCTTCCAGGAACGAAGCGCTGTACGCGTCGGCTTCCGGCGTGGTTAGCGTCAGGTTGAAGAAGCGCATAGGCACGACCTGGCGGTATTTCGGATCGGCAACCCGCACAAACACCCGAATCGATTCCTCCACCCGCCGTAGTTTGCCCTCCTCGGCCGAGAGCTGATGCGCCGTAATGGCGGGCGGTTGAAACACCGGTACTTCTGCTGCAGGAGCCTTTGCGGCAGCGGCTTTGGCCGCTCTGGGCGCGGCGCCCGCGCCGCCTGCTGCGCGCGATGTTTGCGCCGCCGGCGTGAGCAGCGACCGCCGGATCGGCGGACGACGGTCCAGTTCCTTTTTCAATTTCGATACCCGGCGGAATTTCTCCAACGTGCTGCCGTAGTCCGCCTCCAGCAGTTGCTTCTCCTGAATCGCCGCCACGTGATCCACCGTGACTTCCACGCCATCGACCGTGGTCAGAATGGTTCCGCCCATTTCTTCCAGAGCCTGTCCGAAGGTCTTGATCTCGGTCAGCGCCTTCACGAACAACTCGTCAAACTTTTTGCCGAAGAATGCGTTGTGGGCGGAAACCGTCGCCAGCACCCCGGGATGATAAAACGACGCATCCAGCCACTGCTTCAGTTCCCGCACGCGCCCAATCACGCCGGAATCGATCAGCGTATTGAAGTCGCGAAAACGCGCGATCTCGTCGCGCAACGGATCGAACCGCCGGAGCAGTTGCACATGCTCTTCCGGCAGCGAGGGCACGTCCGAGTCTGCCAGGATTTCAATCAACGCGATTTCAAAAGGCGAGAGCGGCAAGGCACCATCGAGCCCGTAGCCGGTCTGCTCCCATTGCCCCGGAACCCGCGGATGGCGATACAAGAAAGTCGCGATCAGATCGGTTTTGTCGCGGTTCACGTCGCTGGGTTCGCGGCGCCGCACGAAATAGCGCAGCAGCGCTTCGGCCACTTCAGAATCCGTTTCCGGAGTCAGCGCCTGCCGCACCATGGCCGGAGTAATCGCCATATCCAGCAGGTGCAGCCAGCGGTACATCCGCGAAAGAGTAGTCGGAAGTTCGCGCTCGGAATGGCGCAGCGCGTCCTCGTCGAGACCGCTCGGAATGGGGACCTCCCCGCCGAGCGCGTCGCGCATGAGCTTCTGGTAAAAGCCCTGGACCGTCGCCAGAATGGCTAATTCAAACCGAAGATCTTCGGCCAAACGTGCCCCCGAGAGCAAGAGTTCCCTTCTCAAACTTTACTAATGTCTTAGTTAAAACGATAAGTTACTTCTGGTGCAAGTTACCACCGGAGCGAGACTCTCACGCCGTGAAAGTCTGCTCCGGAAGTGCATGACCTTCCGCGTGGGCGTGATACGTCAGAGAATTCATTGAGAATGAAATTTCATCATCGCGGTTTTGATTGGCGCGACTTCAAGAGGTTGCGGAAAAACTACAAACGCGTGCACCGCGTGGAAGAGCGGCCCTTCCAGGGCCGCCGGTAGGGGATGTGGAATCAGCGTGTGCTTCAGCCCCTGAGGACGCTGCGGCGTTAAAAGACAACAGTCTTATTTCCGTACACCAGGACCCGGTTCTCCACATGCCACCGCACCGCGCGCGAAAGCACAACCTTCTCCAAGTCGCGCCCTTTGCGGATGAGATCCTCGACGGTATCGCGATGCGAAACGCGCACGACGTCCTGCTCAATGATGGGGCCATCGTCGAGCACCTCGGTCACATAATGGCTGGTAGCGCCAATCAGTTTCACCCCGCGCTCAAACGCTTGGTGATAGGGACGAGCGCCCACAAATGCGGGCAGAAAAGAATGATGAATATTGATGATGCGCTGCGCATACCGGTTGACGAACTCGTTGGACAGAATCTGCATGTAGCGGGCCAGCACCATGAAATCCGGTTTCTGCTCGTCGATCAGTGCCTGAATCTTTGACTCTGCCTGAGTTTTATTTTCCTTCGTTACTGGAACGACCGCATAAGGAATCTTATAAAACTCGGCAATCGCCTGATTGTCGGCGTGATTGGAAATAATCAGGGGAATGTCGCACGCCAACTCGCCGCTCTTGTGGCGATAAAGCAGATCGGCGAGGCAGTGGTCGTACTTCGAAACCAGAATGATCATGCGCTGCCGCTGCGACGACTGCGCGAGCCGCCATCGCATATTAAAAGCTTCGGCGACAGGGGAGAAATGCCTGTCGAAGTCAGCCAGATCTTTCTGAGAAAGATCAATGTCGAACTCTCTGGGATCGAATTCGACCCGCATCAGAAACAGTCCCGACTCTTCGTCGGCATGTTCGTCGGCGTGCAGGATGTTGCCATTGTGGCGGAAGACGAAGTCGGCGATGGTTGCGACTTCTCCCTTGCGGTCGGGGCAGGAGATCAGCAGGATGGCGGAGTTCTTCATGGTGGGTTCATCCGCGGTGCAGGGAAGACGTTGCAAGCGACGTCTCTACAAAGCCCCCGCGTGGATACGTAGCTTGCTACGTCTTTGTCTGCGGTGCTACTTTTTCAGTTCCTTCAAAATCTCGCGCGCCGCATTCGCACCCGAACCTCCCGTCAGCCCCGCCCCCGGATGCGTCCCGCTGCCGCACAAATACAAATTCTGGATCGGCGTGCGGTACCGCGCCCAGTCGAGCAGCGGACGCATGGTAAAGAACTGGTCGAGCGCCAGATCACCATGAAAAATCTGTCCGCCGGTCAGCCCGTACTTTTCTTCCAGATCGTGCGGCGTAATGATCTTGTGCGTCAGAATCAGTTCCGGCAGATTCGGCGCATACTGCGCCAGCGTCCCGACCACCGTCTGGCCAAGCGCGTTGCGCTCCTGTTCCCAATCGCCCTTCAGCTTATACGGCGCATACTGCATGTAAATCGACATCACGTGCTTGCCTTCGGGCGCCAGCGCCGGATCGGTCAGCGAAGGAATCGTGGCTTCCAGATACGGCTGACGCGAGAAGTTGCCGTATTTCGATTCGTCGAACGCCCGCTCCAAATAGTCGATCTCATGGCCAATGTGAATGCGCCCCTTGAGCGCGCTCGCGTCGCCATTCTTGAGTGCAGAGAATTTTGGCAGCCCGGAGAGCGCGAGGTTTACCTTCGCGACCGTGCCGTTCCCGCGATAGTGCTGCAACTTCTGCACGAAATCCGGAGAGAGATGTGTAGGATCGGTCAGCTTGAGCAGCGTTCGCTTCGGGTCTGCGTTCGAGATGACCGCTTTAGCCAGAATCTCTTCGCCCGTCGAGAGCAGCACGCCCGTGGCGATTCCGTTTTGGACATGAATCTCAATGACCTCGGCGCTCATGCGAATCTCCACGCCCGCGGCCTGCGCCGACGCCGCCATGGCCTGCGTAACGGCGCCCATGCCTCCCGCGGCGAACGTCGCTGAGCCCGCGGGATGAGGATCTGCCGCCGCGCGGATCAGCAACACCAGCGCGCTTCCCGCCGACCACGGTCCAAGAAATGTTCCAAATACACCGCGCGCCGCGATCACCGCGCGCAGCAGTTCCGTTTCAAAATACTCCGACACCAGATCGGCCACCGCCATCGGCCCCCAGCGCAACAGGCGGAACATGTCTTTCTTGCCCAGCTTGCGGATCGCACGCCCCGTCTTGAGCATGCTCCACAAATCGCCGCTGCTGGGATGATCGATGTCTGGCGGCGTGGTCGCCAGTGCTTCGCCGATAACTTTGCTGATCTTTCCCAGCGATTGCTCGAACTCCGGATACTTCGCCGCGTCCTTCTGCGAGAACGCAGCAATTTCCTGCGCCGACTTGTCCGTATCCTGATACAGCGAAAGCGCACGCCCATCGGGCGAGAGCGCCGTCACGCAAACGTCCGGCGTGATCAGCCTGAGTCCGTGCTTCTCGAGTTGCATGTCGGCGAGAATGCTCGGCAGAATCGGTCCTGCCGTATGCGCCAGCGTCGAACAGCGAAATCCGGGATGGAATTCATCCGTAACCGCGGCGCCGCCGACCTGCGCACTGCGCTCCAGTACCAGCGGCTTGAATCCTGCCTTGGCCAGGTAGAACGCGGTGACCAGCCCGTTGTGGCCGCCACCAATGATGACGATATCGCGCGCCTGGGACATGCTATGCCGCTCCCTTGATGTCTTTCAGAATCTCCAGCGCCGCCAGGCGTCCGTTCGCGCCCATGATGCCGCCGCCGGGATGGGTCGCCGATCCGCACATGTAAAGGTTCTTGATGGGCGTGCGGTACTGTGCCCAGCCCGGCACGGGACGCAGGAAGAACAGCTGCTCCAGCGAAAGCTCGCCCTGGAAAATGTTGCCCTCGCTCAGTCCCCACTCGCGTTCCAGATCGAGCGGAGTGATCACCTGCTTGTGAAGGATGATGTCCTTGATGTTCGGCGCGTATTCGGCAATCGTGTTGACCACGGTGTCGCCGAACGCCTCCTTTTGATCATCCCATGTGAGCCCTGGCCGCAGTTTATACGGCGCGTACTGTACGAAGCACGACAGCACATGCTTTCCCGGAGGCGCGACCGAAGGATCGGTCAGCGAAGGAATGACCATGTCGATGTATGGATGCCTCGAGAAGTTGCCATACTTTGCGTCGTCGTACGCCCGCTCCATATACTCGACCGAAGGCGAGATTGAAATTGCGCCGCGCAAATGGGCGCCCGGTCCGGGCATACACTTGAAGTTCGGGAGAGCATCGAGCGCCATATTGACCTTGCCGGACGAGCCGCGAAACTTATAGCGGTTCACGTCTTCCAGAAAATCGCCCGGCAGATGCTGCGCCTCAATGAACTTCGTAAACGTCAGCCGCGGATCGACACTCGAGGAAATCACATCCGCATAGACTTCGTCGCCGTTCGATAGTACGACGCCCTTGGCCCTGCCATTCTTCACGATGATCTGCGAAATGCCCGACTGGGTGCGGATCTCCACGCCCGCCTCGCGAGCTGCGTCGGCGATAGCATTCGAAATCGCTCCCGTGCCCCCGCGCGCAAATCCCCAGGCGCGGAACGCGCCGTCGATCTCGCCCATGTAGTGATGCAGCAGCACGTACGCCGTTCCCGGAGACCGCACGCCCAGAAACGTCCCAATAATTCCCGACGCCGACATCGTCGCCTTCAGCACATCGGTCTCGAACCATTGATCGAGGAAATCAATGGCAGACATCGTCATAAGCTGGACTTGATTGTATTTGTCGTAGCTCGACATGCCCTGGAAGCGCCGCCCGATGAACAACAGCTTCATCAGTTCGCGCGGATTCAGCGTCGTCGGATCTGGGGGCACCATGCTGAGAATCGGCTTCACGAAGCGGCACATGGCCTGCATCGCTTTGCCGAACTCGTCGTAGGCTTCCGCGTCAACCCGCGAATGGCGGGCAATCTCGCGGTGTGTCTTGCCGTGATCATTCACGCGCCACAGATAATCGCCACTCGGCATGGGGGTAAACGTGCCATCGAGCGGAAGAATCTCCAGACCATGGCGCGGAAGATCGAGATCGCGAATAATCTCCGGCCGCAACAACGACACCACATACGAGCACACCGAGAACTTGAATCCCGGGAAGATTTCTTCCGTGCAGGCCGCGCCGCCGAGCACATGACGCCGTTCCAGCACCAGCACTTTCTTGCCGGCTTTTGCCAGGTAAGCGGAGTTGACCAAACCGTTGTGCCCGCCACCGATCACGATTACGTCGTAAGAATTCGCCATAAGCTCTTAGCCTTTAGCTGTTCGCTTGCTGATTAGTGTGCAGATTAGAAACGCAATGATACTCGGGAAGGAAGGACGGTGGCAGCGAAATCAGAGCCCGCTAGGAAGAGCACTCCATTGGATGATACGGTGCATAAGAGAAACCATTCTACATTCCCGACTGCGCTAACGTCGAGCGCGCCATTCGTCCGAATCTGCCTTGCGGGTCGATTTCTGCCGCGCGCCGTAAATGTTCCTGGCTCTTACCGCCGATTTGAAGCGCAAGGTAGGCTCGTCCTGCGTGGTAATGAACCTGAGCCAAGATGGACTTGGTTCTGACACCGCAAAGCCGGAACCCCTCTGCCAAAGCGGAATCCACCTCAGCGGTATCCGCCGAGTTCGCGGCGAGTGCCCACGCCAGCACCGCCAAATCTTCGCCCAGCCTGTACTTCAGAGCTTCCTTGCTCATCCCCGTAGCGTGCCGGTCAAGTTCAACCGCCCGACGAGCTTGCTCTAACGCCTCGGAAGATTCGCGTCCCTGATGCAGCCAAACCTCTGAGATTCCCCGCAGGCTTGCTCCTCGGTCCGGCCAAACCCGGCCGGCGTTTTCGTAGAATGCGATTGCCTCGGTGAATCGCTCCTGGTCCATCAGCACCGTGGCCAAGGAGTTTAGAACCAGCGCTCTTTGGCGGGGTTCATCGTGCAAGGGCAGGGCCTCCCGCAAGCTGGCTTCTGCTTCGCTGAGCTTTCCCAGTTGATGCAGCATTAATCCGCGAAACATGCAGTACTCGGGCGACTTTACCGAACCATCCTTTAGTTGTTCCGTTTTCTCGAGCCCCATTGCATAGTCACCCATGCGATATGCTGACATGATCGCGTCGATTGTCCTGCTCACGCGGAGGGTCTTGGCGATCACTCCCGTTCCTTTGCTACGCCAGATCAGATACACCACAAGAAGCGCGATTGCCAGCCAGATATATTGGGATGCATTCACTTTGTGTTACCTTTTGGGGAGCATTGTAACGCCTGATTCGATGTTCACGAGGGACGGCTTGCCCATTGGAACCGCATTTCACGAGAGAACTTTTCCGCTTTGTCAGAGCCTGAATTACCGCGAGTGGTCCGGCTATTACACGGTCAGCGTGTACGAAGTTCATCACGAGCACGAGTACAACGCGATTCGCAACGCGGCCGCGCTCATTGACATCTCGCCGCTCTACAAGTATCTGATCAGCGGCAAAGACGCGACGCGCCTGGTGAACCGCGTGATAACCCGCGACATCAACAAGGTCAAGGTCGGCCAGGTGATTTATTGTTGCTGGTGCGACGAAGAGGGCAAGGTGATTGACGACGGCACCATCTCGCGCCTCGAAGAAAACGTTTATCGCTGGACGGCTGCCGACCCCAGTCTGCGCTGGTTCCGCCAGAACGGCCTGAACATGGACGTGCAGGTCGAAGACATTTCCGAGAAAGTTGCGGCTCTCGCTCTGCAAGGCCCTACGTCAGCCAAGCTGCTGAAAGCTGTTGCCGAGGCCGATATCGCCAACCTGAAATACTTCCGCGTCACTCGCGGCAAAATTGCTGGAGTTCCCGTCGACATCTCGCGCACCGGCTACACCGGCGACCTCGGGTATGAAATCTGGGTGCCACTGAACAATGCTACCGACGCAGTAAAAGTTTGGGACGCACTCGCTGAGACCGGCAAGCAATTCGATCTGCACGCCGCCGGCATGCTCGCGCTCGATGTTGCCCGCGTGGAAGCCGGCCTGCTGCTCATCGAAGTCGACTACACGAGTTCCAAGAAGGCGCTGATTCCATCGCAGAAGTTCTCGCCCTACGAACTGGGTTTTGCCAAGATGGTTCACCTCGACAAAGAAAACTTCATCGGCAAGCGCGCCCTGGAGCGGGACGCGAAGAATGGCGTGCCGCGCCAACTGGTAGGCCTCGAAGTTGACTGGACCGACATCGAACAACTTTTCGACCGCTACGGCCTTACCCCCGCAGCGCCGGCGCAAGCTTCGCGAGTCGCCGTCCCCGTGTACTCCGGAGAGAAGCAGGTGGGCAAAGCGACCACCACAAGCTGGTCGCCGGTCCTGAAAAAGTTGATTGCGCTCGCCAGCATCGAGACGGAATATGCGAAGCCGGGAACCTCGCTCCAGATGGAAATTACGATCGAAGCGATGCGACTCAAAACCAACGTTAAGGTGACGACGCTGCCGTTCTTTAATCCTCCGAGAAAAACCGCGACGCCGGCGTAGCGGGTTTACGTGGGGACAGCCGCCCTCGGCTGACCTTGCCACTGAATTGGTTCCACGGAAGCGAGCTTCGCTCGCTGGACAGCCGAGGGCGGCTGTCCCCACATGGACTCAGCTTCGCATCGCTCGCCGCTTGCCCGCGAAATAAATCCAGGCTCCAATCCCTACCAGCGCCCCACATCCCCCGATCACTTTCAACATCGCCAGCGGCTTGTTCGGCTCATCCGGCTGCGGAATTAGCGACAGCGCGATCGTCAGCATCGTGGTCAGAAAGCCCACCGTTGCGACAAGTTTCGCAACCGTCGTGCCTCCCGGCACTCGAATCACGTCCGGCCCGGCCGGTTCGCGCTGCAGTTTGATCATTGCCGCGAACAAATACAAATACGGAATGAAGTAAGTAATCACTCCCATGCTGACCAGCACATCGTAAGCGCCTTTCACGCTGGTGCCTGCCTGCCCGAGAAAGATGAAGACGGCGCCCAGAAAAAACTGCGTCAGCAATGCGACCCATGGGGTCTTCCATCGCGGATGCAGTGTCCCAAACGCAGGCGGCAAAAAGCGGTCCAGCCCGGCAACAAAAGGAAGCCGCGCCACCGCCGCCAGGTAAGCCCCCGCCGCGCCAATATTGCTCAGCGCAATCAAAAACGCGGCCAACGGCAATATTCCGGGATATCCCACGCGCGTCGCGGTCTTCGACACGGCCTGCACCAGTCCCTGCAGGCTGTTGACCTCGGTCGAAGGCAGCGCCAACAGCACGCACACCGTCCCCAGGATGTAGCAGATCGTGACCGTCACACCGCCGGAGAGCAGCGCGAGAGGAATGGTGCGCCGCGCGTTCTTGATTTCTTCTCCCATAAAGGAAGCCGTCTCGCTCCCGCCGAACGCAAACGTCAGCACCGACCAGAAAATTAAGTCGTTGATGTGCGTGCTGGGAATCGTGGAATGCAGCGTGAACGAAGTTGCCGACCCATAGCGATGCCATGCCACAAATCCCATCACGATGACGATGCACACCGGAATCCACATGGCGATCGCGCCGATGTTGTGCAGCCATTTGCCCACATCGAGCCCGACTATATTCAGCAGCGTGGCCGCGCTCAGCGTGAGCAGCGAAAAAACGATATAGAAAGTTGCATTGCCGGAAAGATGCTGCCACGCCGCCTGGTGCATGAACAGCACATTGCTGGCCGCGAAGTAGAGCACGGCTGGGAAGTAGGGCAGATTGCTGGTCCAGTACGTCCACGCCGACATGAAGCCAGAGAAATCTCCGAAGGCGCGCTTGCTCCACACATACAAGCCGCCCTCGTTCGGATAGCGCGACGAGAGCTCCAGCACCGAAAGCGCCAGCGGCGTGTAGAAGCACAGCCACGCCCCAACCCAGATCACGATCGAACTCGGCCCCGCCGCCGCCGCCGTTGCGATCCAGCGCAGGCTGATGCCGGTGATCACATAGAACAGAACCAGGTCGCGGAATCCCATCACCTGCCGCGGGCGATTCGCGTCTTCCACGTCGGCTATGGAAACGCCGGGCGAGAGAAAACCAATGTTGTTCGCAACCCGCTTCGGATTGGATTCTGCCAATGGCGTGTCCCGGGGTCCGGCTAACGCGAGCGAGAACTGATTGAAACAAGAAGAAGAGGAATAACACTGCGGCGCGCCCACGGCAAGGCGAAAGTGCAGCTAAGTAATGTCCGAGTACGAGCCCGAGATGAAATCCGGCCGGGCCCAGAACTTGTCATAGCACTCCAGGCACAGCCAGTCACGGCCGTTGGTGTATCCCGCGCCATGGTCGTCCTGCGATTCGAACAGCTCCCAGCAGCAGACAGTGCAACGATCCTTCTTCCAACCGCCCTTGATTAGCTCGAAAGTCGCGGAATCTTCGGCGAGAGTGATGTCCAGAGAGACCTTGCCCGACTGCCGGTCAGTGACGCAATCCCGAGGCTTCCATGAGGCCTTGCGCCAGTGCCACTTGTGGAGTCGGCACCGTCTCACCTCGCCTAGCACGTCGTCCACCTTGAAGGGCAAACCGTGGATTGTGATTATCAACCTGGGTGCTGCATCCAGCCGCCGATCGCGCGATGACAAGACGCCTTCGGCTGCCTCGTACGCTCCTATGACTTCGACTTTTGTTCTGAACTGTTCCAGCTTCACGCCGAATGGCTCGAGCAGTTTCGCGGCAAGAGAGTTTTCCTCGCGGAGCAGGCCAAGAAAAAGATGCTCAGAACCAATGTGGCGGTGGTTCAACCGTTCCGCTTCCTCGGCGCCGTACGCCAGTACGCGCTTTGAAGCGTTGCTCAGCGGAAGGTCTACGTTGTTAGAAACCTTTTCTCGGATCTCAAATCGCGCGTCGATCTGCGCCCGTATGGCCTCGGGAGCACCTGCGGGAAGCATCCGCGTGACCTGTGTGGTTTCGCGCATAATGCCCAGCAGCAAATGTTCCGTATCAATGACCGGCGAGCCGAAGTGGCTGGCCTCATACCGCGCAAAGAAAATCACGCGCCGCGCCTTTTCCGTGTAGCGCTCAAACATCGTCTACTCCACTTCCTACACCGCTCCTGCAGGCTTGCGATTGCTGCGTTTCCAGAACAGATAAAAAGGCACGCCGACCAGCACAATCGCAGTTCCCCAGAATGCCTCCTTGGGGCGGGTGAAGATCGTGTTCAGGGTCCACGCGGTGCCGATCAGCACATAGATCGCAGGCAGCCATGGATATCCGGTGCAACGATAAGGCCGCGGGATCTCCGGCCGTTTCCAGCGCAACCAAAACATCGCGATCACCGTGAGCGTGTATGACAGCACCATGCCATAAATCACATAAGTGTAAAGCTGGTCGTAGCGTCCGCTGAGCGTGAGAACCGCGGCCCAGACGCCCTGCCCGATCAGGCTGAAAGCCGGCGTCCGCCACTTGGGATGAATCACCGCCATGCGCTTAAAGAACACGCCGTCCTGCGCCATGGCGAGATACACTCGCGCACCCGAGAGCGTGCACGTCGCTGCCGCGCTGAAACACGAGATCGCAATCATCAGCGACAACCACACCGCGGCGCCCGGCGAGAACAACGCGGCTGCGGCAGCGTGCGCAATGGTTTCATGCGCCGCGATTTCCTTCAATGGCAGTGCGTACATATATGTTAGATTCATGGCGACGTAAATGACACCCACCACGAGCACGCCCAAAACCATCGCCAACGGAACGTTGCGCCGCGGCTCCTTTACTTCGCCCGCGACCCACGTGATGTACACCCACCCGTCGTAGGCCCAGAACACCGCAATCAGTCCCACGCCCAACGCGGAGATCAACTGCCCCGGCCCAAGTCCCATCGTCAAGCCAATCCCATGCGCCTGAAAGTTCGACCAGTGTCCTTTGCCGATGGCGAATCCCAGCACCACGAACGCCGCCATCGCGGTGAACTTCGTCCAGGTGGAAACGTTCTGCAGGAGCGTGCCCCACCGCAATCCGACGACATTCACATAGGTTAGAACCGCGATCAGCAGCAGACCCAACAAATGTGCCCGGGTCACGACGATCCAGCCGAGCGCGACCACCACATGATCCTGCGACACAACGGGAACAACCTGCCCCACGTACGCTGCCGCCGCCACCGAGAGCGCGGCAATGCTGCCGCCGTTGGCCACGCTGAACAGCATCCATCCGTACAGAAACGCGATCAGATCGCCGTAAGCCTCGCGCAGATAGATATACTGCCCGCCCGAGTCGGGGAACATCGAACCCAACTCGGCAAAAGCAAAGCAGGCGCACAGCGAAATCAGCGCCCCCAACACCCACACCAGCAGAAACAGAACCGGCTGTGGCAGCGGCCCAGCGATGTCCTTCGCCGTCAGAAAAATGGATGATCCGATAATGCCGCTGACCAGCAACAGCACCGAATCGAGCAGCCCCAGCCCGCGAACCAGCGTGGGTTTTGCGTCAGTGGGTGAGCCGGGCGGCCGCATTTCATCCGAGGGAAGAACGGTGATGGGGTCCATTATCCGATGCCTAGTTCATCGGAGGACTCGAGCGCCGTCCCGCAACGACGGCAAATCACCGAAGAGCAATCGCCGCAAGTCAGCGGATCCGTGACTTCCTCCGCGCAATTTGGGCAGTAGAGTGATGCGGGCTCCGAGTCGGGCAGGGGATTATCAGGTTTCGCCATGAAGAGGGAAACTGTAGCATAGAGGCGGCGCCGGCGTCCCGCCGGTTGTCGCGAGAGCCTGGCCTGAGCTTGCCGAAGGGGTGTCGCCCTCACAGGTGGCGGCGGGACGCCGCCACGACAGCCGCCGGGACGGCGGCGCTACGGAAAATCTATGCCCGATAAACTCCCAACCTCCGACGAACGGCTGCAACATGAATTCAACCGCTGGGCCGCCACCGGTGAAGGCGAGAAAATGGAGCGCCATCATCTCGACATCACCGAGAAGACGATTCGCCGGATGAATCTGCGGCCCGGCGAGCGCGTGCTCGATCTCGGCTGCGGTTCGGGATGGGCGACCCGTCTGCTGGCGCGCCTGGTCGGCGAAGGTCCCGAAGGATTCGGGCAGGTCGTCGGTCTCGATGTTTCCGACGAGATGGTTCGCCAGGCCCGCGAAGCTTCGAAGGACTTCGAGAATATTCTTTATGTCTGGGGATCGGCGCAGCAGATTCCCTGGGAAGAAAACTTCTTCGATAAAGTGTTGTCGGTGGAATCGTTCTACTACTATCCCGACCAGGACCGCGCACTGATGGAACTATTCCGCGTGCTGGCTCCGCGGGGCAGGCTGTTTATCCTGATCAACCTCTACAAAGACAATCAATACTCGCTGCAGTGGGTCGATAAGCTGAAGGTTCCAGTCCACGTGCGCTCTGCAGCCGAATACATCGAGCTCTTCAAAAAGCACGCGTTCGAGGATGTGCAAGCGGTCCGCATCCCCGACGACACTCCTACTTCCGACGATTACCAAACCAAATCGTTCAACAGTCTCGCAGACCTGCGGGCGTTCAAGCGGGAAGGCGCACTGCTGATCATGGCTTCGAAGCCAGACCTGCGCACTCCGCTCCCGGGATACACCATCTATTAGTGGCGCGGCCGTCCCTTCGGCTTCGCTCAGGGAAGGCTCCGACGCCACGTCGCCATCCTTCGGCCGGCCACGCAGCTAGATGCTGTCATCATCGTCATCCTTGCCGCTGTGACTCAGATCCTTCACCGGACTAATCGCCCGGCCATCCTGCGCATGATGAATCTCAATCCTGCCATTCACATCTTCCAGCTTGATCCGCGTCCCGCCCGTGCCCAGCTCCCCGCGCAGATCGTGACCGACAAACTGGTGATGATTCACATGCAGTCCAAAATCGTTATTGATTCCGCCGGACACAGTGTTGGCCTCGATCTCCGCCTTTGAATCCGAGGGGATGGTCAGCTCTACCGACCCGTTCACCGAACTTAACTCCACCGAATGCCCCGCCAGTTCATCAAACCGCGCGTCCAGGTGTCCATTGATCGTCGACAGGTGGGCGCGCCCGGCCAGATTGTGCGCCTCCAGCCGTCCGTTAATGCAGGAGGCGTTCACTTCTCCCCGCACTCCGGCTACGTTCAGAGAGCCGTTGATCAGCTTAATTTCGTCCAGTCGCGCACCCCGCGGCACGGTCAACGTGTACTCAACGCCAGCCGGGTTATTGTGCGAGCCCCAATTCCAAGTATTGTTGTGGTCGGGATACTTGGTTCGAATCGAAATCGAGTCGTTCCTGGAGTCGATTTCGATCCTGGCCTCATCCAGCCGCTCTTTCGCGTCGGCGTACTTCACCGCATCCACCTTCACCTCGTTCCGATCCCAGCTGGAGATGTGAACATCGCCGTTGATGTTATCGAGTTCAACCCGGCCGCCCGCGGTCAGGGCATAGGTCTGGTGGAACTCCTCGGTCAGCGCGCCGCGATGGTCCGCAGCATTAGCCCCCACAACAAGGACGAACAGCGCACAAACGGTTCCCAGGACAGCTCCCAACCAAGGAGCGGATTGGCGATGGCGGCTCATGATTCCCTCCGTTTCAACGGGTTAGACGGGGCCGCTCAGAATTCGTGAGACAGTGCCCCGAAAAACACTTATTCCCACACCATCAGGATACGAAAGTTACCTCCGTTATGTTCCGCTCGGCATCGCCGTGAAAGACAATCCCTGAAAGAGCATAACTGGGGTTCCTTTTGCTGTATCGAGGCAGAAAAACCGCGTGTCCACGCTGGCAGGGAAGAGGCCTGTCCGGCCTCGTCGTGTTTTGCCTGCTACTCTCTGCGGCATTGATCGCACCGGCAAAGATTGCCGCCCAGACCTCCGAATCCGAGAAGCCCGTTCCCATCCTGACGGGGAATGCCGGTACTTTCAGCTTTGTCACCGCCGGGCAGAATTTGATCGACACTCAAATTAGCCCGATTCTCCTCGTTCCTTTGGGAGACCGCTGGCTGATCGAGTCCCGCGCAGAATTCGAGGGCATGTTCCAGCGGGCCCCCGGCGGCGGCCCTTATGGCGGCCCCGTCACCAAGCACATCGACTACGCCCAGATCGATTACATCGCCAGCTCTTATGTCACCGTCACGGCTGGGCGGTTCCTCACTCCCTTCGGCATCTTTAACGAAAGGCTCTATCCGGTCTGGATTCGCGCCTTGCAACCGGATCCGCTGATTCTTCCCATCAACACCGTCGATAGTGACGGCGTAATGTTCCGCGGCGGTTTCCCGGCCAGCGCCAACGCCAACATGAATTATGCCGCCTATGTGTCGGTCGCCAGCACTGGTATCGACAGCGTGGATTCCGAGCGCCACGTCGGCGGACGTATGGGCTTCTTTTTTCCCGGCCCGCGCCTTGAAGTCGGCGGTTCCTGGCAGAAGACCCTACAGGACGCGCGCAAGAACGCTTTCGGCTTCCATATGGGCTGGCAACCGGCGAAGGCTCCGTTGAACCTGCGCGCCGAGTTCGCCCGCTCCTTCGAAGGCAGCGGATACTGGGTCGAGGGCGTGTACCGGCTCAGCCAGGCGCATTTCTGGCAGAAGGCAATGCGCCGCACCGAGGTCGTCGCCCGCCTGCAGCAGTTTTATACCGGCGAGATCAGCCCCGATGGTGCAGCGGGCCTCGGCCTGCCCAGTGCGAATACCCGCGAGGCCGATTTTGGAGTGAACTATTTTTTGCGCGATGGCC
>Ga0210399_10000421_pt1 | contig 34053 bp, 29 predicted proteins | sample IncBWC14MmetaG_FD_150865 | JGI IMG/M metagenome (GOLD analysis project Ga0210399, IMG submission 150865) | Forest soil microbial communities from Barre Woods Harvard Forest LTER site, Petersham, Massachusetts, United States - Inc-BW-C-14-M | ecosystem: Environmental > Terrestrial > Soil >... | reverse complement strand
CGTGATGAAGATCGGAGAAACGATTACGTTTCCGGGAACATGATTGAGATCGCAACCTTGCGCGCGCGGAAAGGTTTGAAATTATCGAAGCCGGGCACACCGAACCAGGTAGGGAAGTCGATAAAAAAACAGTAGCGATTTTTCGAATCTACCCTTGCCAAAATATTTTAAACCGATACACGGACTTCGACCGTTCATTCGATTTATCAGTGCCCGCTCCTTAATCCTATGAAAAAACTTCCGGTCTTTCTTGCCAGCTTGTTTTTCAGCGCAGCCGGTTCCGCCACCGCCGGCACGGCAACCTTTGAGGCGCAACCTGGCCCCACACCAGAGGAAGAAAACTCGCGCGACCTTTTTTCATACGAGGCGACTTACACGTTCCGCAGCGATTTCAAAGAATCCAAACTCGGCCGCGGCGATTCTCTATACGACGATTTTAGCTACGACCATCGGTTTCTCATTACCGGGAAATGGTACCTTCGCGCCGGAGTCGAATATGAACGGTTTGATTTCGGAAACTCGGACAATGGCCTGCCCAATCATCTGCAAGGACTGTATGGGCATCTGGCACTCGAATACGTTGTGAAAGACCATGCCGGCGCCGGTATTGAGCTCGAACCAGGCGTGTATTTTCAGAACCGCATCACCGGCGACGCGTTTGATATACCGTGGAGGATTTTTGTGAGCTTCCCGCTCAAGAAAGACAAGATCTTCGGTGTTATTGGCCTTGGCGGCAGTATTTATCAGAATCCGCCGGTTGCCCCGGGCGGCGGTCTCATCTGGCTTTTTAGCGACAAGCTCCGTCTCGAAGGCGTGTTCCCGAAGCCGGCGTTGGTTTACGAGCCCAACGACGACTGGCAATTCCGTTTGCTCGGTGAACTCTTGTTCGAAAGTTACCGTACGGACGATGTCATAACGCCCGAAAAGAAGTTGCAACTGCACAACGCCGTCCTCCAGTACAGCGAGGATCGCGCTGGGGTCCAGGCGAAGTATTCCGGCTTGAAGCCGTTTGCAATTATTGCCGGCGCCGGCGTCACAGTCCTACGGGACTTCGATTTTTTCCGTGCCAGCCAAAGTAAGCGAACGGACCCGGCCCCTTATGTCAAGCTGAGCATCGAAGCGAAATTCTAAGGAAAAATCTCGTCGAGTTTTCGAGCTAAGCTCTGGCTGCCGCGAATTTTCAAGCGGCCTGTGAAATAGGCCCATTTTCCGCCAAGTGTCCCATTTGAAAGCGCGACCCAATCCTTGTCGCTCGTCACGAAAGTGACACTGGGATTGTCGATTTTTCCTTTTCCCATCTTGTAGGTTCCGTCATTCACGTCGATCCACCACTCGCCACCATTCGGCCCGCTCAGCTCCCACTGGTAACGCGCATGCACTCCCTTGGCCTTCTCCGCCTGGAAACTTTGGCGCATTCCATCGAACACTTCTTGCGGTGTCGAGCTTGGGGGCCCGCCTGAATCTGCGCTCGCCGCACGCAAGCACAACGCCCCGATCAGCATAGCCGTCGTTAGGTAGAAACACGCAGTCTTTGCTTGCATATCGATCGCTTGGATCGTTCAGCGGCACCAATCGGTGTCTAATCGTAAATAGTATCGTCGATCTTATTGTTCGATCCGCTTCAGGAAAAATGCAGCGCCGGCAAACGTGATCAACGCACCCGCCAGAAGCACAACAAGATCGACAACGTAAAGCGAGGCAGCGGCATGGTACATGTTCACTAGCCGGAAGGCGCGGCAGAAATGCGTCAGCGGAAAAATTTCGGAGATATAGCGAATCGCTTTGGGCAATTGCTCGAGCGGGGCGAATGCGCCTGAGAGCACAAAGACCGGCAAGAGAAAGAAAACGGAGAACTGAATGGCTTCCGTTTGCGTGCGCGAAAAGGCCGAAATCAATAAACCGAGACCGAGCGAACAGAGCAAAAAGAGCAAACAAATCAGCGCGAGGGCGGGCGGTTGATAAAAGCGCACCTGAAAATGCCAAGATGCGACCGAGCTGACGACCACGATCAAGAAGATCGAGACGGCGAGATACGGCAAAATCTTTCCGATCACGATTTCGCCGCGCTTCAGCGACGTCACCATCAGTTGGTAAAGCGTGCCGGACTCGCGCTCGCGCGCGATTGTGCAAGCCATCAACGTTACGGTGAGCAACTGCAGAATCAGACCGATTATCCCGGGCAGGACGTAATCAATGAAGCGCGATTTGGGATTATAAAGATTCTTCGTCTCCACCCCCCAGGCACTCATGAGCGAGACAAATTGCTTGCGAATGTTAATGGGCAGTTTCTTACCGAGTTCGATCACTTCGTCGGGGAGCGATTCGACGATCAGATCGCGCTCCTTCGCCTGGAAATTCGCCAGATTCTGCTGCATGGCTCCTTCCACCGTCGTGGCCGTGTTGGTATCACTATCATCCAGGTAAAGGGGCAGCGGCTTGGGGTCTCCGCTGTCCAGGGTCTCGCTCCAACCAGCCGGAATAACCAGGCTGGCTTTTACCCCGTTGGCGAGCAGATCCGAATCTCCGTTAAAGCCGGGCCCCGGTTTTCTCCATTGAAACGTTTTGTCTTTTAAAATGATATCGACAAAGCGCGCCGTGCGCGGCGTATCGTCCCGATTGATCAGCAACGCAGGCACATCGGTCAGTTGGGTGTTTTCAAATGCATGCCCAAAGAGGAGCGTGAAAAGCGGCGGCAAAATGAGGAGCAAGAGCAGAACGCGCCGATCCCGATAAATATGCAGGAACTCCTTGTAAGCGACGCTCATGATGGCGCTGAGCGAAATGCCTTTCATGATGCCGATCCTTTCAACAACTCGACGTATCCCTGGGAGTAGGCCGTGAATACATCTTCCATGTCCGGCTCGACCCAGCGCTCGCCGAGCAAATTCAGATCAGGAAACGGCCATTGCGCGCGCCAGTTTGCCAATAATTTTTCGGGATCGGGGGCGTAGATGCGCAGGCCACCGCTGCGCAAGGAAACACCAAGCACCTCGGGAAGATTTCGCAAGCGAACCAGCGCGGGCATGATCGGCTCGATGTCGAGCTCGAGCAGCTTAGCGCGAAAGCTCGCTTTCAAAGCGCGGGGCGACGCGTTGGCCAGTAGTCGCCCCGCTTCGAGAAAACCGACCCCCGTGCAGCGTTCCGCTTCATCCATGTAATGGGTCGTGACGAAGATGGTTTTCCCGTCGTTGCTTAAATCGTAAAGCAAGTTCCAGATTTGCTGGCGATGCACAGGATCAAGGCCGGAAGTCGGTTCGTCGAGAAAAAGCAAAGGCGGATCATGAATGAGCGCGCAACCGAGCGCGAGCAACTGCCGCATTCCGCCGGACAAACTACCGGCGGGAGTGTCGCGTTTTTTCTCAAGATCAGTAAGGCTAAGCGAACGCGTGATTCGTTTCTCCAGCTCCGCCGCCGGCACCCGGCAGGCGCCGCCGAAAAAGCGGAAATTTTCCTCGACCGTCAAATCGGGATAAAGGCTGAAGCGTTGCGCGACGTAACCAAATTTTGTCCGCGCGACCTGTCGATCTTTCCAGATGTCGTTTCCGGCAATTGTCGCCATGCCACTAGTCGGGTGGATCAACCCGCACAACATTCGCATTGTGGTTGTCTTGCCGGCGCCATTTGCGCCGAGAAAACCGAAGATCGTGCCCGGTTCAATTGTCAGTGAAACATTTTGCACGGCATGAACGTCGCCAAAGCTCTTGCTTAGCTGATTAAGCACGATCACGGGTTCGTTCATTTTCGAAACTTTATTGCGATGACCTCTTCACATTTGCCACCATCAGAGACGGGCGATAGTTATCTTCTCTCATGAAATTCAGAATCATGCGACGCGGACGATGCGGTGAAATAACGAATTCGGCCTCGCTTTTACTTTTACTCTTGCTTGGAACCTCGACAATCGTACATGGCAACGCCACCTCCGACCTCGCCAGCTTCTCCCTCTTCGACAAGATCGACGTCAACGAGCTGGCCAAGAGCGACGTCAAAACATTGCACGGCCCGCCCATGAATGGCCGTTTTCTTTCCGTGCAAAGCGTCTACGTCGCGCCGGGCTCACCCGAAAAGCAAGTCGAGGCGCTGAAGAATTGGGACCCGACGAAACATCGGGAACTAAAAGTTTTTCTGCATTCCGATCTGCCCGCGTCGCCGACGAGTGCAAACTTTTCGAAATTGAAGGGCGCGCCGGACAACGGCTCGGTCCGCGCATTCGTCACTGCGACACAAAAGGTCAGCTCCGCTCTGCAAATCAGCAAAGAGGAAGCCCGGAAATTTTCCGGCAGCGCAGGTGGCGGCGGCGCAATGCCGGCATCGGTTGCGGCCTTCTGGGCGGATGTGCTGGCGGCGCGCACGAAAAGTTTTGTTTCCGGCGGGACCGCAGCGCAACCGCCGTACGATCACAGCGGGGAAACGATCCGTGCGAACGACGAATTCAATTCGCTGCTCAAACAGCAGGACAAAATTCGCAAGCAATTTTCCGGCTTCCTCAACCAAACCGGAATTGGTCGTGGCGCCGGCTCGCTCCCGCCCGAGCTTTATTGGGAGCTTCTCGATGTGGACGATCAGGGCGTGGTCACGCTCGGCGCGTCTTACCACCGGGCCGGCGCGAACGGAAGTCAGCAGACCGCGGACGTTCTTTATTATGCGAGTGGCGGTTATTACGTGGCGCTCACGCTTTATCAAATGTGGCCGGTAACCACGGATGGAAAAGCTTCGACACTGGTGTGGCGTGGCGACATGATCTCATCGGCCTCGCTGGCCGAGTTGCACGGCGTGGAGCGGCTCGGATCGGAATCCGCCATGATGAAAGACATTTCCAGAGCAATCACGTTGTTTCGCAAAGACACGGATCGTTAGGCAATGAATTATCCACAATGTCGATCTTGCATTCGCGGAGGTGTTGTCGGACTCTTTTTCGCGGCCATGTCGATCTTCGCCGAGGAATCCGACACCGGCGTGGCGAGATCGAACTTCGATTGGTTCAAATCGTTCTCGCCCTTCACCGGGGAGTATTCCTTTGAAGAAACATACGTCGGCGAAGCGGCGGTAAAACGCGGCGGCCAAACGATCAACGATTTCGACGAGAGCGATACGGTTTTGCGCTTGATCTTGACGCCGCGGGTGAAGATCGGCGTGCTCCGCCTCGGTTTTGAATGGGAGCAGTTTTCCTTCGGATTTCCGAATCGCACACCGTTGCCGAACACCTTGCAGTCGCCCAGCTTCGTGGTTGGTCTCGATACGCAATTTTCCGATTCGATTTTAGTGCGAGTGGAAGCGCGGCCTGGGATTTACTCAACCAACAGCATTGAAGCGGGCGATTTCAATATGCCGTTTCTCGTCGGCGGCACATACATCTACAGCCCGAACTTGCAGTTCATCCTCGGCGTCGGTGTTGATATCGAGCGAAAGTATCCGGTAATTCCCGGTGCGGGCATTCGCTGGAAAATTTCTCGCGCATGGGTCTTGAACGCAGTCCTGCCAAATCCGCGTTTGGAATTTACGCCGGCGAAAAATCTCACGCTCTATGTCGGCGGCGATTTCAAGGAAACGAGTTTTCGCGTGAGCGATGACTTCGGCGACACGCATGGGAACCCGCGCTTGAATCGGGCTGTGCTCACCTACAGCGAGGTACGAGGTGGCGTCGGCGCGGATTGGAAAATCTTTTCCTTTGCGACGTTGAGCGGCGAGGTGGGATATCAACCGTATCGCAGTTTCGACTTCTATCGTGCCGATGTCCGCTTCCACGAAGACGGCAGCGCCCCCTACGGCATGCTTTCATTGCACAGCGCGTTTTGAGTTCAGATTTTCTCTCTTTCGCGGCAGGCGTATCGCCTGCGAATTCTTTGGATGTGCAGCCGGCACGGCTGCCTCTACAGCTTGTAAAGATCCTTCCGGCGATGAGCGAACACGGCCATGCGATTGCGGACCGAATCGATCACATCGGCTGAAATTTCCGCTTGGATAAGTTCCTCGCGATCGACCGAGGCGGCTGCAACGATTGTGCCGTAAGGATCGATGATCGCTGATGTGCCACAAAAGGTGACTCCGTCATCGGTCCCCACCCGATTCGCCAGGATGAGGTAGCTCTGGTTTTCAATCGCACGCGCCAAGACCAGAATTCGCAGATGCTCAACTCGAGGAAACGGCCAGGCCGATGAGTTGATCAACACATTTGTGCCGTGGTTGACGGCAAGCGTGCGATAGAATTCCGGGAAGCGAAGATCATAACAGATGCTCAAGCCGAGATTGAACTTGTCGATCTTGCAACTGGCAAACCCGTCGCCGGCGGTGAAGTACGGCCGTTCGTCGAGTGGCGCAGCGGTCACCAAATGAGTCTTCCGGTACTTCGCGGCGATTCCACCCTCTGCGTCGATAAGAACCTGTGAATTGAAAATCGACGCACCGTCCCGGTCCGAAACGCCGGCGATGATCGCGATCGAAAGTTCTTTCGCTGTTTCTTGTAACTTCGGTACGGCGCCTTCGTTCCAGGACGTCGCGTGCTCCTGAATCGCCGGCATCGAATAGCCAGTGTCCACCATCTCCGGAAAAACGATCAGCTCGGTACCAGCCTTTTTCGCTTGCGCGGAAAAATCACGAATTTTGCGGATGTTTGCCTTGAGGTCGCCGGGTACGCACGAAATCTGGGCAGCAGCAATTTTCATGAGATTATTTGTAGGGCGTTTCTGTGAAACGCCAAATCGGAACGGCGCCCGACACAGACGCCCTACAATTCTCAGCGCAGATTTTTGTCGAGTGCACCGATCTTACGCGTCTCCGGCCAGCCGAAGGCTACCGCCAGCACGACCAGAATCGTGCCGATCCCTCCACCCACCACTGAAATGACTGGACCAAAGAGCGCCGCGGTCAGCCCGGATTCGAGCGCGCCGAATTCATTGGATGCGCCAATGAAAATGTTATTTACGGCTGAAACTCGCCCGCGCATCTCATCCGGCGTGACCAATTGCACGATAGAGCCACGAATGATCACGCTGACGCTGTCGAATGCCCCGACAATGAACAGCATCCCCAACGACAACCAGAAGATTTTAGAGAATCCAAAAATAATTGTCGCAATTCCGAACCCGGTGACACACCAAAGCAATGTTTTGCCCGCATGCTTCATCGGCGGCAAATAGGCGACCATCAGCGCCATAACGAAGGCGCCGACCGCCGGCGATGCGCGCATCCAGCCCAGGCCAACCGGTCCGCAGTGGAGAATTTGGTCGGCGAAAATAGGGAGCAGCGCGGTCGCGCCGCCGAGCAAGACCGCGAACAAATCGAGTGTGATGGTAGCGAGAATCACTCGTCTGCTGAATACGAATCGCATTCCGGCGACGAGACTGCGCCAGGCGTTTTTCTCAGCGCGATTCCCACTGCGTGTGCCGCGGTGAATCGGCAGGACGAGCAGGAAAAACAAAACCGCGCAGAGGGCGTCGAGCGCGTAAACGAAAGGGAATCCCGCGTGCGCGACGAGTAAACCGCTGATACCCGGACCTACCACCGATCCAATTTGGAAAATGCTGTTGTTCCAAGTAACAGCGTTCGCGAACGCGTCGCGTGAGACAAGCGTTGGGAAGAACGAACTCCGTGCCGCCCAAGCGAAGGTGCGAGCTGCGCCGTAGATGAAAAGTAACGCATAAATGATCGGAATCGACGCATCGTCAAAATGAAACGTGGGTCGATGGCGTTCGAAAACCGCGGCGATCGCGCTCAAGATTCCATTCCCGTGCTGCAAGATCGGCAATTGCGGGATGGCGAGGTGCTGCCAGGAGACCAGCGCCAGTGCCATCGAAATCAGCACGCTGAAAATTTGCGAAACGAGAATGATTCGTTTGCGACTGAATCGATCTGCTAAATGTCCGGCGGGCAATGAAAGCGTCACCACTGGAATTGCGATGACCAGACCGACAAGACCGAGCGCAGTCGCGGAATGTGTGCGCCGATAAAGTTCCCACTCAACCGCCACCGCCAGCATTTGCCGGCCCATGATCGAGAGCAAATTGCCGACGGTAAACAGGCTGAACCCCGCGAACCGAAACGCAGCGTAAGGATCGTGCGGCCGCGGCTCCATCGTAACCGCCGGAGCGATAGCCGGTCGCGAGCCGCGCGGCGATTCATATCGGGGCGGTGGCGGATCAGTTGGTTGCGGCATGCAATGGTGGCGCAAGCTTCCTAGCTTGCGATTCAAGGTAAAAGCAAGCTGGAAGCTTGCTCTACACTAAAGCACGAACACGCCCGCGAGATTGTAATCAGCACGCCGCCTCGCAACCACTTCGCAAAACGTTTCCCAATAAGGTAACGCTGAAACTTATGTCCTAAATCGACGGCGAAGATATTCGGTGATATATGGAAGTGCGCTTCTAAATTCTTCTCGGTGGATCGGCACTCAAGGAGGTTGATATGTCTCTGAACGGAAAACACGCGCTGATCACCGGAAGCTCTCGTGGCATCGGTAGAGGAATCGCCCTAAAACTGGCGGCCAGCGGCGTCAAGGTAGCGATCCATTATTACCAAAACGAAGCTGCCGCAAACGAAACGCTTGGGCAGGTGCGCAAGGGCGGCTCCGATGGTCTGGTGATACAGGCCGATGTGACGCGTCCGGAACAGATCACCGCCATGTTCCGGAAGGTCCAGTCGGAATTCGGTCAGCTCGACATTTTCGTCAGCAACGCACGGCCGGAGGCAGCCGCGTTTTTCTACCCGCCGATGGATATCACGCTTGAACAGTGGGACGCGGCGTTCGATTCGCAGGCAAAAGCGTTCCTCGTCGGAGTTCGCGCGGCGGTTTCCCTCATGGGCAAAGGAGGAAGAGTCGTCGCTATCACCTACGCCCAGGGGAGTCGAACTGGCGGGCTACAACCCTGGGTCGGCATGGGTTCAGCCAAGGCCGCGCTGGAGTCTCTCGTTCGTTACTTCGCGGTGACACTCGCCCCACGCGGCATCACGGTGAATGCGATCAGCCCTGGATGGACCGAGGACAGCGTATTGAACACGCTGCCGCAGCAGGCACAAGATCTGATTAGGAATTGGCACGCCCGCGGTTGGACGCCAATGCGACGCTTGGGCACACCAGAAGACATCGGCAACGCCGTGGCACTCTTTTGTTCGGAAGAGGCTGGCTGGATCACGGGACAGGTGATTTACGCCGACGGCGGTGCGTCACTGATGAATCCAGAAGTCCCGCCGGAAATCCAGGTAGGCTAACCCCGAAAGCTTTCGGGGTGCGCACGCGCTCGCGGCAGCGAAGGGCTACAGTTACGCTTTTAAGACTTGCCGTGTGTCTGACCTATTGTAACAGTCCGTTTATAACGCGAGGTAAGACATGGTCAAAGTAGCATTGTTCGTTCGACTGGAGGCAAAACCGGGAAAAGAGGCGGATGTTGAGAGTTTTTTACGCGGCGGTCTGCCGATCGTGCAGAAAGAGCCGGCTACGATCGCCTGGTTCGGAATTCGCCTTGGGCCGACAACATTCGGCATCTTCGACGCCTTTCCGGACGAGGCGGGACGGCAGGCGCACCTTTCGGGACAAGTCGCGGCCGCACTAATGGCGAAAGCTCCAGAGCTTCTCGCCAAAGCGCCCGTCATCGAGAAGGTCGAAGTCCTTGCGGCAAAACTTCCGAACTAAAAACAAGCTAAGCAGACTGTAGAGGCGGCCGTGCCGGCCGCAATCCAATAACGGTCTGCCCCGAAAGCATTCTGGGCCACGACACTTACGAGCGAGGAGCCAATTGGAATTTACAATCCAGGATCGCGCGGGAATTTGGCGTAGGGAAGCCGCGTATCTCTGAAGAAGAATTGGTCGGCACGGATGGCATTGGGTGCGAGAAAATCATGGGTGCCGGATGCGCCGACGATGTCGTCTTGATCGACGCCGTCACCGCTCACGCCGATCGCGCCGATGAGCTGACCATTGCGATAAAGCGGGAAGCCGCCGGGAAAAATGGTGATGCCGTTAGGAAGATCGTGAATAATTCCTCCGCCAACCCCGGGAACACCGAGCATGCCGGTGAAGGTGGCGTTAGGCTCTGTTCCAGAAAACCCGGAAAACTGGTCCTGCTGCCTGAAAAATGGTCCGGGATTGTTGCCGTCGATTCCGGGTGGGTAATTTTTCTCCGCCAAAAAACCGACGCACCGGGTGGACATCGCGATGTTCAACCCGAATCCGAGGAAGTCGTGGTTGGAATAAAAAACTGCGGTGCGCGCTTTCTGCACGGCGACGTCCCAGCTAAAGAGCGTCGCTTCGCCGGTTCGAAATGTGCCGAGCACCTTCGGCGTAACTCCAGGTGCATCCGGATTGCTGACGACGGTGATGAAGGCCTCCATTTGCGTGCCGATCGGCAAGCGAATGGCGGCGCGCGTGATTTTCACGCGCTGAGCCGCGAAATTGATGATGCTTGCGACTTCCGCGGCGGTGAGGCGGGACTGACCATTAATCGTGCCCGGCAGTGGATCGCTAATGATCGGCTGCCTAATTTCACCGGTCACGCCGCCAAACGTCTCGACTCGATATGGGAACGGCGCCGGCGCACCCATGATGTGGTATGACGGGTCAGCGTTGCCTTGCAACACGATCGTCCTCGAGCTGGACGTCGATGATGCGGTGTAAGGAAGCCTGATGCCGCCAATGAAGACGTTGTTTGCAGTGATACTGGACGAAGGGGCAAATCCATTCTGCCCGGCAAGCGCAACATCTTCGTCCTTGTCGTATCCGCCAATATAAATGAAGGGATTTTCGTTCCGCGCCAAAAGGACGAACGGGAGCGCCTGGCACGGCGCGAGCAGACGGGATACCGGGAACGGAGGCTGAGCTGGAATTGGCGGCTGGGGCGTGCCGTCGCCTGTCACGCCCACTCCCCCGACCAGGACGCCGTTCTTGTAAAGCGGAACGCCTCCCGGAGAACCGTCGAGTGACGTGAAAGCGATCGGCGAACCGAATGTGCCTGGCGACGTACTTCCCGGCGGGCATGGGACGAGGTCGGTCTTCTTGAAGCGATTGACGTCGGAGATGAAAAGATTCGAAAGGCCGACGCCGACGAGCGGGCCCGTGGCAGTGTTGCTTACACCGGGCGGAAAATGTTGCTGAATGATGAAGCCAGCAGTGCGCGAAGTGAACGCATTTTGATTGCTGCTCAAATAAGCTGCTGTACCAGCCTTGCTCAAGGCAGTGGCGATCTCATCCGGAGTCGCCGCACCGCCGCGCACAACCCAAACCGCGAGCACGTAACCTTCGCGATCGGTCACTGCGATCACGCTCCTGGGCGAAACGTGGACGGCGCGCGTGACGGCGTGGTTGATGATCCTCTGAACATCCGCGGCGGTCAGTTGCGCGAACGCTGACGAGGAAATAAAACTTGCTGCGACGAAAAGAAACAGGACGCGCAATTTCATTCGCGCTTCGAGTTATCAGGTTTCGCAGCGATTGACCATTGAAATCTGAGCCGCGTTTTCTGTAGAGGCAGCCGTGCCGGCTGCACATTCATGGTTTCGCAGGCGACACGCCTGCCGCCACAGCTGCAGTGTTTGAATTCGCACGCGGAGCGCCCGCCCTACAACATTTTTGCACGGGCAATCGTAAATTCACGGCGCAGCCTCGGAGTGAACGTCGTTAAGCTTGCAAAGGCGGCGCTTTATCCGGCATCCTCGCCCGCTATGCGCGGGTCAACTCAGAAGTTCGCCGGCGCCATCTTTCGCGGAAGAGCCGCCGGGCTTTCTGCACTTGTGCTCTGTATAAACCTCCCCGTCGTGCGCAGTCAGACGCCTGAAATAGATCCCGCGCCGCACGTGCTCGCGCTGCAACGCGATTTAATTTTCGCGAACACGACTCTTTTGGCGCAGAACGATCAGCCGCCCGAAGCGGAGCCGCCTTTGCCGCCGTCGCAGTTCAATCCCGACCCCGGCGCGGGCAGACAACAAATTGAACCGCTGCCGCCGCCCGAGCTTTTCCCGCCCGCGCTCCCGCCGCCTCCAGAATACGGTGAAGAGCCGCTGCCGCGTTCGCTCAAGCTACCTCGCAAAGGCGTGCGCGAGGTCGTTCCACGCCGGCCAAAGTTAGAATACGAAACGTATCCGCAATCAGAGCAAGGAGAAGGGTTATTGCCGGCCTCGGAGCCCGCGCCGAATCGATGGTTCATCGGTTTCGGCCGCTGGAAACGCTACGCCGATCCCTCAAGCGAAACGACTTATCAGGCTGGTGACTTAAAACTTTGGCATCCCTATTTGCAAAGTCTGCTTAAAGGCGACGCGCCGATTTACGGTCAGGACATTTTCCTCAACATCACGGCAGAAGATTTCTTTCAATTCGAAGCGCGCAAACTTCCGACGCCGAGCGGCGTGAGCACAGCTCGCCCGAACAGTTCGGAATTCTTCGGGCTGAGCGATCAACTTTTTTACTCGAACGATTTTTCCATCGGCATCGACCTTTTCAAGGGCGAGACCGCCTTCAAGCCGATTGATTGGGCACTGCGCCTTCTCGCCGTTTACAATCATAACTACATCGACGTGGAGGAGAGAAACGTCGTCAATCCGAATCCGCAAAACGGGACGACTCGGGAAAAGGAATTCTATTCGCTCCAGGAGGCGTTCGGCGAGATTCATCTGCGCGATTTGTCGAACAACTACGATTTTGTTTCCCTTCGCGCCGGCATTCAACCGTTCGTGAGCGATTTTCGCGGTTTCATTTTCAACGACACGAATTTGGGCGTTCGCATTTTCGGCAACTACGACAACAACCGCTGGCAATACAACATCGCCGCTTTCGACATGCTCGAAAAAGACACTTTCTCGGACCTCAACGAGTTCAGCCGCCGCAAGCAGCAGGTTTATGTCGCGAACGTTTTCCGGCAGGATTTGATTTGGAAAGGTTACACCGGCGAACTCAGTTTCCTGGCTGACTTCGACAACAATAGCCGGCATTACGACAAAAACGGGTTCATCACGCGGCCCGCGCCAATCGGCACGGTCGCCGATCATTACCTGCAAGCGTATTACCTGGGCTGGACCGGCGACGGCCACATCGGCTGGCTCAACATCGACCACGCCTTCTATCAAGTGCTCGGCGAGGACAGCTTGAACGGCATTGCCGGACGACGCGTCGAGATCAACGCGCAAATGGCCGCGCTCGAACTCTCAGTCGATAAGGATTGGATGCGCCACAAGTTGTCGATCTTTTACGCGAGCGGTGATTCCAATCCCAGGGACTCAGAGGCGACTGGCTTTGACACGGTCTTCGATCGGCCGTTTTTCATCGGAGGGCCGTTCAGCTTTTTCTCGCATCAAGGTTTTAATCTCGGCGGCACGGCGGTGAATTTTAAGCAGCGGGACAGTCTGGTGATCGATTTCCGCACCAGCAAATCCGAAGGCCAGGCCAATTTCGTTAATCCCGGCGCGATCATTGTCGGTTACGGACTCGATGCCGATGTCACGCCGAAGCTGAAAGGCTTCATGAACGTGAACTACATCTGGACGGCCGACACCGCGGTGACCGAGCAGGTGCTCTTCACCAATCACGCCAGCAACGATGTCGGGCTCGATTGCAGCCTCGGCTTTCAATGGCGGCCGTTGCTCACTGAAAACATCATCTTCACGGCGGGCGCCGGATTTTTCGTGCCCGGCCAAGGTTACAAGGATATTTACCGCGCCAACACACGTCCCGTCTTTGGCTATCCCAGCCCGGCCGCCGGCCATGTGGATGATTTTCTCTACAGCGCAATCGTGACGCTGACGTTGACGTATTGAAAACGTGAACCGTTACATCGTTACATCGTTACATCGAAGATCGAAGATCGATTCACGAATCTCGATTCACGTAAGCCAGACCATCGTGCTCATGCTAGTGCTCGCGCTCGATCAAAGGATCGCCGCCCAAGAGCTCACCACCTCCGGCTACGGCCCACCGACTTCTGTTCCGATCGAAAGATCGACCATCACTCGTACAACACTGCCGCCGCGTAATTGGGTCGATCAAACCCAAGCGCAAGCGGACGCGAAAAGCGTCGGGTGCTTGCAATGCCATCAAGGCGTCGAGCCGATGCATAAAGCGGAACAAAACGTCGTGCTCGGCTGCACCGATTGTCACGGCGGAAATCCGGCCCGCGGCCTAACGAAAGAGCAAGCTCACATTCTCCCGAAAAATAAGGAGTTTTGGAGAACGTCCGCCAAACCTCCGAACTCAAACGCGTGGCTCAACTACGAATCGCCCGAGTTCATCCGTTTCCTAAATCCCGGCGATCTGCGCGTGGCGCAACAAGCGTGCGGCCTTTGTCACGGCGAGATCGTTCGCGATGTCGATCACAGTATGATGAATCACGGCGCCATGCTCTGGGGCGCCGCTCTATATAACAACGGCGCATTTTATTTGAAGAATTATCGCTTCGGCCAGGCTTACGCCGCGGACGGCGCGCCGCTTCGTTTGGTAAACTACACACCGGTCACGCCCGAAGACACACGCGAGCACGGCATCCTTCCGTTCATCGAGCCGCTGCCGCGTTTCAACTTGAGCAACCCGGGAAACATTTTGCGCATCTTCGAGAAAGGCGGCGAAAAGCAATTGCAGCTCGGACTTCCAACCAGTGAAGAGCCGAACGGCCGGCCGCGGAATCGTTTGTCCGAGCGCGGACTCGGCACGCTCAATCGCACCGATCCGGTTTTTCTTGGTTTGCAAAAAACCCGGTTGCACGATCCGCTGCTCGGCTTTTTCGGATCGAACGATCATCCGGGCGATTATCGCTCGAGCGGTTGTTCGGCCTGCCACGTCGTTTATGCGAACGATCGCTCACCGACGAATTCCGGCTGGTGGAGCAAATACGGACATCAAGGCCTCAGTTTCACCGCCGACGAATCGATCCCAAAAGCCGAGCGCGGACATCCGATCCTCCATCAGTTCACGCGCTCGATTCCCTCGAGCCAATGCATGAACTGTCACATGCACCAGGGCAATCTCTTCGTGAATCCGTACCTCGGTTATACCTGGTGGGACCAGGAAACCGACGGCGAATTCATGTATCCGAAAAAACAACATAACCCGACAGATGCCGAGCTCGTAAAAGCGACAATGACGAATCCGGAGGCAGCGGCAGCGCGCGGGCTGTGGGGCAACAGAGATTTTCTCGAGCACGTCGCGGAATTAAATCCGCAACTCAAACACACACAGTTTGCCGATTATCACGGACACGGCTGGGTCTTCCGCGCCATCTTCAAACACGATCGCAAAGGCAACTTGCTCGATCTCGATGACAGCAAGATCGAGAACGACGATCCGCAGAAATTTTCAAAAGCGGTGCACTTGAAAGACATACATCTCGAGCACGGCATGCAATGCGGGGATTGCCATTTCAATGTCGATGTTCATGGGAACGGCCAGCTTTATGGCGAGCCGCGCAACGCCACCACCATCACGTGCATCGATTGTCACGGCACAATCGACCAACGCCCGACGCTCGTGACTTCCGGCAATGCTGGCCAAATCGATTTGTTAAATAACAGCAACACGCCGTTCGGGCCGCGGTTCACTTGGGAAGGAAGTACTCTCTGGCAACAATCGACCATGTCGCCCGATATCCGCTGGGAAGTGCCGCAGACCATTGACACGATTGATCCGCTCTCGCCCCATTACAATCCGAAGTCCGCCTATGCGAAAACGCTGCGGCGCAATGGATCGACATGGGGCGGCGTCCTGCCAACAACACCTAACGAACGCCGCGTGCGACTCGCGCATGACAACAGCGCGATGGATTGCCAAATCTGTCATACCTCGTGGGCCACAAGCTGTTTCGGTTGCCATTTGCCGATGAAAGCGAATCAGCGCGTGCCGCAAAATAAATTCGAAGGCGTCACCGACCGCAATTTCACGACTTACAATCCCCAAGTGGTGCGCGACGATGTCTTTATGCTCGGCATTGACGGCACAGTGAAGAAAAACCGCATGGCCGTGATCCGTTCATCAAGCGCGGTGGTGGTGAGTTCGCAGAATGCAAACCGCGAATGGGTCTATTCGCAGCAGCAAACGTTTTCCGCGGAAGGTTACAGCGGTCAGGCCTTCAATCCGCATTTCCCACACACCACCAGCAGCGTCGGGACCACAAAGAATTGCACCGACTGCCATTTATCAAAGGAGAACGACAACAATGCCTGGATGACGCAGTTGTTAGGCTTCGGCACCGGCACGGTGAACTTTTTTGGGCGCTACGCGTATGTCGGCGAAGGCCGCGAAGGATTTCACGCGGTTGTTTGGACAGAACCGGATGAACCACAAGCAGTCATCGGCAGCCACCTGCATAAGATCGCCTATCCAGCGAACTACAAAAAGCATGTCGATGTTGGCGCCGAGTTACTGGAGGCGTACGAACATTCGGGCAAAGACATTCAAGACATCGTGTTGCGCGGCGAATATCTTTATACCGCGAACGGTGCCGGCGGTTTCGAAGCCTTCGACGTCGCGGACATCGACCAAAAGGGATTTTCGGAACGCATTGTGAGCGCACCGGTCTCGCCACTCGGTCAGCGCACGCGCATCCACACGAAATATGCAACCAGCGTCGCGCTGCCGAGCACACTGGCACTCGACCCGGCACGATTGCATTTACCGGAGAATGAAGAGCAGCCGATCGACCCGTTCTACGCGTTTGTTTACGTTTCGGACCGCGAAGAGGGGCTCGTCATTCCAAACGTCGCCACTTTGGTGGACGGAAATCCCGATAATAATTTCCTCAACGACGCGGTCCGGTTCAATCCCGATGGCGTTTTAAGCGGTGCGGTATTTGTGGCCGCGGCAGGTCATCGGCTTTACATGACGACTCCGCGCGGACTTTACATTGTCGATGTAAGTGATCCGATACACCCGAACATCGCTGGCGAACTCACCGGAAATTTTCTGCGCAATCCGCGCTGCATTGCGATCCAGTTCCGATACGGTTTCATCACCGACGATGATGGATTGAAGATTGTCGATCTTACCGAGCCAACGCGGCCAGTCCCGATTCCGCGCGCGACGATTCGATTAAGAAATGCCGGGCGATTGTATGTTGCACGTACTTACGCCTATATCGCGAACGGACCGGAAGGACTTGCGATTGTCGATGTTGAAAATCCGGAAGCACCGCATCTCGAGCAAATGTTTAACGCAGGTGGGACACTCAACGATACGCGCGCGGTGCAAATCGGAAGCGTGAGTGCATCGGAGTTTGCTCTCGTCGCCGATGGCAAAAATGGATTGCGCGTCCTGCAGCTGATTTCGCCCGATACCGTGCCCGGCGCACAGGGATTCAGCCCGCGTCCGAATCCGAAATTGATCGCGACTTATCGCACGAAAGGCGAAGCGATTTGTGTCTCACGTGGGCTGGAGCGCGATCGCGTAGTGGACGAAACCGGTGGACAAACAGTCGTGTTTGGGCGGCGCGGTTCGCGACCGTTTCATCTTTCGGAAATGGAACGGTTTTATCTGCGGTCGGAGAATGTCGATGCAAAAGATTTTTCCCGAAGCCAAAGTTTGTATCGCGTAGAAGACGTGACGCTTTCCGGCGGAGTGTTGACGACCAAGAGCGGCGCATTGCTCACGCCCGCGGCAACGCCGACGCCCTCGCCCGCACCGGAGATTTCGCCGAGCGCAGCCCCTCAAATCGAGCCGAGTGCAATTCCAAGTCCAAAGTGAGGTGGCCCTTTGCTCGATGTTAATTCACGCGGCTTCGCCGCCCCTTTTTAGCCTCGCCCCCGAAAGCGTTCGGGGCCGATCCACCCGCCCACGTCGCTCTGGAAGGTCGCAATCCACCAGAAAAGAAAGCTGCTGCGCGAGGTTTCTGGCTAGCGCCCGCGTCTCGCGTGCCAGCTTCGACGCTCTCCCCGAAACGGACTTTCCGTAAAGCGAATCGTGAGCGGTCCGAGCAGTTCAAGGGAAGTTCGCGCTGGGCGAGACGCAATCACCAGCACGCGAGACGCGTGCGCTACCCAGAAATGAATTGCTCCGCGTAAAAGAACCTAGTAAAAGAAAATCCATGGCGGACAAAGCAAGCAAACAGCCCTTGAACGTTCCCGGAGCGTGGTACGTGGACATGACCTGCACGATGTGTCGCACCTGTCTGGAAGAAGCGCCCAATCTTCTGAAGACGAATGAGGACGAAACGGCGGTTTACTTTCTCAGGCAGCCGGAAAACGATGCCGAAACTGCGGCTGCGCAACGCGCGATGGAAGTTTGTCCAACGCTGGCAATCGGCAACGATGGCTAACTCTGTAGCGGCGGTCTATGACCGTCGCACTAACAGATCGATGAAAGGGAAATTTTTACGACGCGCATCCGCCTTCGCGAACCTACGGCGAGATAGGTAGAGCGCCGCCACAAAAAAAAATGCCAGCCACGCCCGCTCCGCCGTACACGCGACAAAATCCATTTCCCGCAAAACTTGTCGTCAATCGTAGCCTCTGCGGCGAAGGCTCGAAAAAAGACACGCGTCATTTCGAGATCGATCTCACTGGGTGGGGATTAAATTACGAGGTCGGCGATTCGATGACGGTTTGGCCGACGAACGATCCCGCGCTGGTCGATGAACTCATCAAGACGATTGGTGCGCGCGGCGACGAAGAAGTGAAGGGACCCAATGGCCCAAAGACCTTGCGGGAGGTGTTGTTTCGCGATTGCCGCATCACACAGACAACGCCGAAGTTTTTGAAAACGATCGCCGAGCGCGCCGTCAACGGGGCGCCGTTATTAAGCGAACTTCTCAAACCGGAGCGAAAGCAAGACCTCGACACTTATCTCTGGGGCATGGAGGTGATCGATTTTCTGATCGAGCATCCGTCGATCAAATGGGTGGCGCAGGAATTCGTCGACACGCTCGCGAAATTGATGCCGCGTTTGTACTCGATCTCCTCGAGCCTGAAGGCGCACCGGGAGCAAGTGCATTTCACGATTGACGTGGTGCATTACGAAAGTCGCGGTCGAAAGCGCAAAGGCGTTTGCTCAACATTTCTGGCCGAGCGCGCGGAGAAAGCGCCGATCCCCGTTTTTCCAAACACTTCGAAGTTCCGGCTCCCGGAGGATGGCAATACGCCGATAATCATGGTGGGACCAGGAACCGGGATTGCGCCTTTCCGTGGGTATTTGCAGGAGCGAAGAGCAGTCGGCGCAAAAGGAAAGAATTGGCTCTTCTTCGGATCGCAGCACGAACACTGTAACTACTTTTACAAAGAAGAGCTGACCGAGCTTAAGCGCGATGGAGTTCTTACGCGACTAGATTGCGCCTGGTCGCGCGATCAAGCAGACAAGGCCTACGTGCAACACAAAATATTGAACTGTGCGACGGAGATTTGGAAGTGGATGGATGGCGAAGGCGCGCATTTTTTCGTGTGCGGCGATGCCCGACGCATGGCCAAGGATGTTGATGCCGCGCTGCGGAAAATCATTCAAGAACAAGGCGGCAAGAGCGAAGAGCAAACGAACGAATACGTTGAGAAACTGAAAAGCGATAAACGCTACAAGCGCGACGTCTATTGAGATTCGTTCTAGAGGCCGATCTCTTCGGCAGCGGGATGGTGGTTGACTAGACCCCGCCGCAAGTGACAGGGGCATGTACAATACCGGCGGACAAAAGAAACGACTCGATGGATATTTGCGACGATCGGATATCGCCGCTAAAAACTGACATGCCAGAAGCTGCTCTTTCACCAAAGCCGACAACGCCCGCGGTCCCATGGACACGCCAGAATCCGTTTCCCGGCAAACTGATCGTTAATCGGCGTTTGAGCGGCCCGGAATCGGAAAAGGACACGCGCCATTTCGAAATCGATCTCAGGGACTGGGGATTGAGCTTTGAAGTGGGCGACTCGGTGGCGGTTTATCCGACCAACGATCCCGAACTGGTCAATGAAATCATTCGGGCGATCGGCGCCAAAGGCGACGAACCTGTGCCCGCGGCAAAAACTCAAAAAAGCTTACGCGAAGCGCTTCTGCGCGATTACTCGATCACGCAAACGACGCCGAAATTTTTGAAAGCAATCACCGAACGCGCGAATTCTGCGACGTTGTTGAAAGACCTGCTGGGGCCGGAGCGCAAGGAAGATTTGGGTCGATATCTTTGGGGCATGGACGTGATTGATTTTTTGCTGGAGCATCCGTCGGCGAAGTTTAGGCCGGAAGAATTCGTTGTGCTCCTCAACAAGTTGCAGCCGCGGCTCTACTCAGTTGCGTCAAGTTTGCGCGTCTATCCCGAGCAGGTGCATTTGATCGTGGACGTGGTTCGCTATGAAAGTCACGGCCGCCTGCGCAAAGGCGTGGCCTCGTCATTTCTGGCTGAACGCGCGGACAATGCTCCTGTCCCCGTTTATCCCAGCTTGGCAAAGCATTTTCATCTGCCGGAAAATCTCGACAGCCCCATCATCATGGTCGGACCCGGCACCGGCATCGCCCCTTTTCGTGCATATCTACAGGAGCGACAGGCTCTCGGCGCAAAAGGAAAAAACTGGCTCTTCTTCGGAGCACAGCGCGAGAAAAGCGACTACGCCTACAAAGAGGACTTCGATCGATTCAAGCGCGATGGTATTCTTACACGGCTCGATTGCGCCTGGTCACGCGATCAAGCCCACAAAGTTTACGTTCAGCACCGCATCCTGGAGAACGCGCCGGAAATCTGGAAATGGATCGACAGCGAAGGCGCACAGTTTTTTGTTTGCGGTGACGCACGGCGGATGGCGAAAGACGTTGATGCGGCGCTGCGCAGAATCGTTCAGGAACAGGGCGGCAAGAGCATAGATGCGGCGAACGAGTACGTCGAGAAACTCAAGAGCGACAAACGTTACAAGCGCGACGTCTACTGAGATGGAGTATTGAAGTAGTGGAGTGATGGGCTCCAAGCCTTGCCGCCACAGCCAGTCAAGGGCGGTGATAACCGGTGGAAATTTTTACCCTGGCGAGCTGAGCATGTTTCTTAGCCTAGCCAGCAAGCCAACAAACAAAACAGTGCAGCTCGCAACTGCAACTACTCCGCCGCAAACAAGCCACCACGGCCGATAACTGAGAACAAGCCGCCCATGCGATCCCGCCGGCACCTCCGCGACTGGAATTAATCCGCGGTAAGAAGCTACCGCGAGTTTCTTGCCGCCGAGTCGTGCCTCATAGCCGCGGAAGAATGGTCGCGAAAAAGTTAACAATGCCGGGCGACCGTCGGTCGGGACACCGACATCTACCTCCACGCGATTTCGCGAATCATCGATCCCCGAAATCGCCGCAGATACAAATTGCTCGTTCGGCCGGGAATCGATCGAAGTCAAGGAGCGCACTCGCGGCAACGCCTCGCCGCGCCTGTGATAAACGCGACCTTCATCCGTTGATGCAACAAGCTGCCATTCGGGACCTGGCTTGGGCTCGACCTCGACCTCTCGGGCCACAACGATTCCATCCACGCCCAGCTCCGTTAACTCACCACGCGGTCCCGCTTGCTCTTCCAGCAGATATTTTCCCGTGTTCGGATCGATTTCTCCATGGATCGCGAACCCGAATGCGCGCGCGGCCCCAGCCGGGAGAATCGGGCTGTAGCCGTTGATGAAGCGCAGTCCGGCCCACATCGACGTGCTGCCGGGCCGCACGATTTGTCCGACCGGTTCCGGTTTCTTTTCAATGCGATAGCTCAGTTCCGGCGCTGGATAGATGCTCAAGTAAAGGCGCTGCGGATCGAGCGGCGCCGCTTCCGTCAGTTTTTGATCGAGATTGTATTTCGGCACACCGCAGTTTGGCGGAATACAAAGATACGTTGCGAGCAATGCGACAAACGTTACGCCGGCCGGCATCCAGTTGCGAACCAGTTGGCGATTTCGCAAGAAATGCTCGGCGAACATCCAAATCGCAGCGAGCGCAAGAAAAATCCAAATAAAGGGAAAAGCATAAGCTCCGCCCGTGTGGAAGATCGACATCGCGATCGCAATCGCGACAACAAGAACGAACGCAAGGACGCCCGGACGCGCAAAAAGTGATTTCAGATCTGGTGTGCCGGAAAGATTTTGCAGTGCTTCCGCCGCACAGAGCGCGAGGATCAAATGGAAGAATGGCAGCCAGCGAAAACTCCAGCGAAACACATTCGCGCTCGGCAGCATCGAGATGAGGAGCACGAGGACAAGCAAACCGAGTTCCCAACGAAGTTTTTTAAGAAGCGATTTCGATTGCAGCAAACCACTGAGCAACGCCACCGGAGGAACCAGACCGCCCGCCAACTCGGTCGCGGCGTGCGGAAGATATTGGGTAGAGAAATTTGCCCAGCTCACCGTCCAGCAAGGCAGAATAAATCCGGGTAATGCCGCGGGCGGAACGATCCATTGCCAATGTGTCGATGATGATTGTAACTCGCGCGCCGAACCGTGGACGTAATCGAAAATTGCCATCCATGCTGGCGCCGAAAGGGCGAAGCCGAGAAGCGTACCAAAACACAGTGGCAAGATCGACGACATGTTTCGCGTTTGGCCTAACGACTTGATCGAGAGCCACCCGATCAAGACAACGAGCATCAGGACGGTGTAAGGAAAGCCACCGGTGACGACAAGATAGACAAACGGTGCCGGCCACAGAAATTTACAACCCTGATTATCGCGGGGTTGACGGTCCAAGGCGCGCTCCGCTCCCCACCAGGCCCACGGCAGCCAGGCGAACGCGCCGAGCGCGCCAAACCAATCGGTCGCACCCCAACAAATGATCCAGCCGTTCAATGCGGCAACGAGTGCAACGAAGATCGACAATGGCATGGAAAGCCTGCGATTGCGCGCGAGCACAAATGCGCCGACCGCCAGAACGAAAAGATGACTGATGGAAAGTGCAGCAGACTGTTGTGAAAACGTTAATGGGAATTTCCAAATGAGAACGACGGCAGCGTTCACAAAAATGGAGAACGTCCCGTACTGAAATTCGCCGGCGAGATTGCCGCAAACCCAGGAATACGGGCTCAAAAGCGGCAGATGACATTCGCTCCAACTGCGGGCGATATCGGCGAACACCGGCAGAATCGACAATGCGTAATCGTCGTTCCAAAACAGGAGCGGATCGTGCCAGAGAAGAAGGAAGCAAAACCCGACGACGATTAGACCCGAAGCTAATGCTCCGATCATGCCTGAACGCGCGGAAGGCACGTCGATCTCGCGGTCGTTCATTCGATCCGCGAATCTTAACGTCCAACGTCCAACGTCCAATGCTCAACGCCCAATGAAAGAGGGCGTGACATCATTTAGCGTTCCTTTCCGCGGTCCGGATGCTCGCGAAAAAAATCATGATCAGTTCTTCGGTCTCGTGAAGAATGGACGCTATTTTCGGCACCGAGAGCATTGCGGTTTTCTCTAGGAGGCGTAACCACCGCCTGCTTTCTTTAAGCTCCTTCAGGCAAATTTTGAGCTTGTGGATAAAATCCTTGCGTGATTCCGCGGCTTCAGCTTCTCCGTGATTTCCATATGGAGAGGTCCCGCAGCGAAGCAGCTGGCCGGCGATGTGATTCGCCGCTCTTGTGTTGGGCAGTGCATCTACTAACCGAATGATTCTGGCACTGAATTCCAGCAACCGTTCTTCCAAATCGAAGCGTGTGTTTGTCTGCCGTTGGGCGTTGGACGTTGAGCGTTGAGCGTTGAGCGTTTTGTCTTTTGGGCTCGAACCAAAGTCTCCGTCAGGTTCTTCCCTTACATGCCCGTCTGGATCCCATTGAACAATGGGGGTTGGGCGGTGAGCGTTGAACGTTTTCTTCTTCATAGCACCACCGGCTTGCCCTCGGTCATGAGGAGAACTTTCTCCTCGATGCCATACGCGCGGGCGCAGGCGAGCAATCGTTCCGGCGGTTCGAGGAGCGGTTCGAAGCCAAGGCGAAAGGTCCCATAATGCATCGGCACCATGGTTTTCGCGCGTAGTTGCAGAAACGCCTCGACCGCTTGCTCCGGGTTCATGTGCACTTCGCGACCGGTCGGCGGGTCGTAAGCGCCGATCGGGAGCAAAGCGATATCGATCTTGTAACGAGCGCCGATTTCCTTGAAGCCGGGAAAATAAGCGCTGTCGCCGCAATGAAAAATGGTGCGCCCATCCACCGCGACGATGAAGCCGCCAAAGGCACGATGCAGGTCGGCTAGAAACCGCGCCCCCCAGTGATGGCAAGGTGTAAGCGAGATTTTCAGCGGGCCGAGTTGGACCGTTTGCCAGTAATCGAGCTCGTGCACAATGTGGAACCCGAGATCGTGCACCAGATTTCCCACACCAATCGGCACAACGATCGGTTGATCGGCCGCGACGTGCCGCAACGTCCGCCGGTCGAGATGGTCGAAGTGCGCGTGCGTCACGAGAACGAAATCAATCGACGGGAGATGATGAATCTCGAAACCGGGCTGCTTCAGCCGCTTAATCACCTTCAACCACTTCGCCCAATTCGGATCGATCAAGATATTGACCTCGTGGGTCTGAATTAGAAACGAAGCGTGTCCGATCCAGGTGATGCAAATTTCGCCTGCTCGAATTTTCGGAAAGTGTGGCTGCGCGCGATCGCCCGAGCGCTTGATGAAAAGCGACGGAATGAGAATGCTGGTGAGGAAATTGCGTTTGTGCCAATCTGGCCGCGGACGCAAGCGGACGCGGGTCGAGGGTTTCGCGGCGGCGCCATCGTCGGCCTCCTGGCGAACGATATTCCTCCGGCTTTTCTTCGAGAAAGGGATCGGCACTTTCGCGGAACGATATAAGTTAGTATGGGTGAATCAAAGTTTTTCGGCGCATCGGCAATCCGAAGACGTTGCGCGCGCGCTTCCGCGCGCTTCTGTAGCTGGTTCGCTCTGCGAAGTGCGGCGCTGACGCATCCAAGACACGCGCATTGCGTTGCCCAGACGGCGACGTCTACAGTAGGTGAACTCCCTTCGGAGATGGACGAGATTATCACGAATGCCGGTAATCGAGTTGATCGAGCATAAATTCCGCATTCAGTTGTGCGCGACATGCGCCGTTGGAAAATCTTTGTTCTGCTCCTTTTAACATGTTCGGGTGCCAGCGCGTTGGAATTGCGCTTGCCGTTCAAAACCATTTTCAAAGGACAGGATCAGTTCAATCGGCTCGTCTCCCGAGCAAGCAGTGGAAATTGGAAGTCACTCCCGATCGGCGAGCGGACGGCGGCGGTCGGCCAGGCGCTGGTCGGCACGCGTTACAAACATTTCACCCTCGAGATCGACAACCGAATCGAGTCGCCTTCGGTAAATTTTCAGGGAATGGATTGCTGGACGTTTTTTGAAATCTCACTCGCGTTCGCGCGCATGCTGGATGAGGCGGAGGAGAATTGGACACCCGCTCGGTTGCTGCATTACATCGAGGTGGATCGTTATCGGGGCGGCGAATGCACCGGCGAATATCTCTCGCGTCTCCATTACTTGGAAGATTGGCTGGCAGATAACGACCGACGCGGTCTGGTTGAAGACCTTACGCGCAGCCTGGGCGGCGGCAGTGTTCCCCATTCTGCTCGCGAAATGACGCAGGGCTGGCGGCATTACCGTTATTTGGCGGCCAATCGCTCGCTGCTCGGGCCGCTCGCTCAGATGGAGGCGCGTGTCTCATCGCGCCCGCTCTACCAGATTCCGAAAAATCGCGTCGCCGGGATTGAGTCGAAATTACAGAGCGGCGACATCATAGGAATCATTTCCAGGGATCGCAGCGGTCTCTATTCCACCTCGCATGTGGGACTGGCGCTCCGCACCAACGACGGCGTCCTGCATTTCCTGCACGCCTCTGCTCCGCACAATTACGGACGCGTAGTGGTCGATGCACGGCTCTCCGGTTATCTCTACCACTTCCGGACCGACTCGGGAATTTTGGTCGCCCGGCCGCTCCGATAAAAAATCGTCTGCCCGCGCCTTTCGTTTTTGTTTGGAACGAAGTAAAACGGATTCCCAATGAGCCTCATCCGAGTCAGCCAATTACTTTCTACGATCGCTCTGGTTTTTGCCGGAAAGCTTTCCGGACAGAATGCGGTAACGATTCGCGTCGGTCATTTTCCGAACGTGACCCATGTGCAGGCGCTAGTGGCACACGCGCTTTCGCGTCAGGGAAAAGGTTGGTTTGAGGAACGGCTCGGCGCCGGCACGAAGATCGATTGGTTTGTTTACAACGCCGGCCCGAGCGCGATGGAAGCGATCTTTGCCAACTCCATCGATCTCACTTACGTCGGCCCGAGCCCCGCGATTAATGCCTATGCAAGATCTCGTGGCGAAGAAATTCGGATTGTATCGGGCGCGGCCAATGGCGGTGCAGCGCTCGTTGTCTCAGGCAATAGCTCACTAAAAAGTGCGGCAGATTTTCGCGGCAAGAAAATTGCGACGCCGCAGCTTGGAAACACACAGGATGTTTCATGTCGTGCCTGGCTGGCCGCGGGCGGATTGAAGATTACGCAGCTAGGCGGGGACGCCCTAGTGTTGCCGACGCAAAACGCCGATCAACTCGCCATGTTCCAGCAAAAGAGAATCGACGGGGTCTGGACGGTGGAGCCGTGGGTTTCGCGTTTGGAAATGGAAGCAGGGGCCAAGGTGCTGGTGGAAGAGACGGATTCACCGACCACCGTTTTGGTTTCGCGCGTAAAATTTCTCGGCGCAAATCGGGAGACGGTGAAGAAATTCGTGCAAGCGCATCGGGCGCTGACGGATTGGATCGCGAAGAATCCAGCGGAAGCGCGGAAACTAGTGGTCGCGGAACTGGCCGAGGAAACGAAGGCGAAGATGGCAACTGAATTGATTGAACATGCGTGGAAGCGAATTGTTCTGACCAATGACATTCGCCACGAGGTGCTCGAGAAGTTCGTGGCGAATGCGAAGGCGGCTGGATTTCTGCGGGATGTTCCTGATCTGGCGCGCTTGATCGAAAATCCCTGATGTCGCTGCAAGAAGAGCTGCGAGGTCCGCCGCCGGCCAAGCTCGTGGTCGAGCACGTCTCGAAATGGTTCCAGCAAAAACGGCAAACCGTGCACGCACTGGACGATGTTTCCCTCGAAGTCGCCGAAGGAGAATTCATCGTCATAGTCGGACGGAGCGGTTGCGGCAAATCGACCTTGCTCGACATCATTGCCGGTTTGGAAAAACCCGATAAAGGACGAGTCATGGCTGATAATCAGCCGGTCCTTCATCCGGGCCGGCATCGGCTCGTGATGTTTCAGGAGTCAGCGCTGTTTCCATGGCTCAACGCCTTCGGCAACGTGATGTTTGGCCTAAAGCTAAAGCCTGGCCTGAGAAACTCGGAGCGCCGGGAGGTTGCAAAATTTTTCCTTCACCTGGTCGGTCTTGAGAAATTCATGCAGGCCAACGTGCACGAGCTTTCCGGCGGAATGAAACAACGCATCGCGCTGGCGCGCGCTCTTGCGCCGAACCCGCGTGTGCTCTTAATGGACGAACCGTTCGCGGCGCTCGACGCCATGACGCGCGAGCAACTTTACGGCGATATCCAGCGCATTTGGGAGAAGCGGCGCAAAACGATTATCTTCGTCACACACAATGTGCGCGAAGCCGCTTGCCTGGCCGATCGGGTCGTCATCATGTCGCCGACGCCGGGCCGCATTCGCGAAGTTTTTGAAGTGTCGCTTCCCCGGCCACGCGATTTTAACAGCATCGAGATTGCGGAGCACGCGTCGAAATTGACGGCGGCACTGAAAGAATACGGCGCTCAGGCGGCGGTGACCGGCTTATGAGGCGTGCCTTGTTCGCGATTTTGTTTTTCGCTGCGCTCGTCGCGATTTGGAGCGCACTGGTGCGCGCCGACATCTGGTCGCCCGTTTTGCTCCCTGGCCCGGGGCAAGTGGCTCAGTATCTGGCGCACGCATTTCAGGACGGAACGTTGTTAACCGCGACTGGGGTGACACTGCGCCGTCTCTTGATCGGTTATGCCATCGGTTTGGCGATCGGATTGCCACTCGGCTTGCTTACGGCATCATCGAAATTCGTTGAGGACACCATCGGCGTCATGGCGCTGGGGTTACAGACGCTGCCGAGCGTCTGTTGGGTGCCCCTGGCGCTGCTTTGGTTCGGACAAACCGAAGGCGCGATGTTGTTCGTCGTGATCATGGGAACAGTCTGGTCGGTCGTGATTGCGACCGATACGGGCGTGCGTACGATCCCGCCTATTTATGCACGCGCCGCCCGCACGATGGGATCGAAGCCATTGCATAAATGGATCTATGTGATCCTGCCGGCATCGTTGCCGTTCCTCGTCAGCGGCATGAAACAAGGATGGGCTTTTGCCTGGCGCTCGCTCATGGCTGCGGAAATCTACGTGACCATTCTAACAGGGTTCGGTCTCGGCCACCTCTTGCATTATGGCCGCGAACTCAACGCCATGGATCAAGTTATCGGCATTATGCTGGTGATCATTTTCATCGGTTTGCTCGCGGACAAGACTCTTTTCTCGCCGTGGGAACGTTTTCTCCACCGGCGCTGGGGAACCGGGCGCACCTGAAAGTAATAAGTGATAAGTGGAAGGAGAGTATCGGAGTCACCCCAATACGCTCGCGTGCGGCTCGTAACCGAAACGAGGATCGAGCCTGGTCAACGCATCAGTCGCATATTGGCGATCTTCGGCCGAAAGGTAATCCTCGTAGCCGCCGATCTTGCCGCGTCGCACTTTGAATGACTCGGGATCGCGCACGTCGCCCGCGCGCAGGATTTTCGAATCGAACGCGCCGGCTGCCTCCAGCTTCTTCATGTTGTCGAACTCGGAAAAGTCGAGCGCGGCTTGAAAGAGCGACATGTCGAGTTTTTTTTCGCCGACTGTCGCGAGCAGGTTGCAAAATTGCTCGGCGGGGGACGCGCGGAGCGACTCATATCGGATGAGGGTGAAGTCGGGCCGATGTGAAAATTCATCCATCCAGTCATTCATCGTTCCAACGATGGCGTGAATTCCAAATCTCTCGTCGCGCAGCAGGTCGCTCACAGTTTTTTGCTTGAACTTTTCCCGCGTGCCCGGGTCGCGCCTGGTCATTTGCAAATAGAGCGAGACGAAGGTGTCACGCGGATCTCGCGCAAGCAGAATGATTTTTGTGCGGCGTAGTTCTTTCGCCGGGATCAGGTATTTGCTGCGAAGCCTGTCCCAAAGATTTCCCTTGGTCCTATGCTCGAACAAATCGTGGGAGTAAACGATTCGGGGGATCGCGGAATCTTCATACCGCTCTGGCTCGAGGGTGAAACCATAACCGCGGCGTTGGCAAAAGTAAGCGCAGAGAAACGTCCGAACCCAAGTGCGTCCGCTTTTCGGGATCGACACGATGATCACATCGCCGCCCGAAAGCTCGCGCGCACGGCTGCTGAAATTTCGGCGCATCAACCATGTAATTACTCTTGGAAATCAAGATCGAGAAGTTGTTTTTGTGAGAAACGACCCTACGCGATCGTTTCGACAACCTGCGTGAAGATCGAGGTGTTCATTTTACGTGAGTCGCGTCTTCCCAGCGAATGGCCGCCCGGAGCAATTCGCCTAGCGAGTGGACGCCGAATTTTTCTTTCGCGCGCGCGCAATAGGCTTGCACTGTCTTCAGGCTGAGATGCAAATCTTCCGCGATCTGCGAAGTGGAACGGCCCTGGCCGAGCAGGCGAAAAACTTCGAGCTCACGATCGCTGAGTAGTTCCACCGGCGAATTCGCGGCCGCTCTCCGCGATGACCCGAGCCTGCGCGCCATAACACTGACGAATCTCTCGCTCACGTAAACATCGCCCTTCACAACCCTACGGATAGCAGTGAGCACGCTTTTGGTGCTTTCACGTTTCATGACGTAACCGCGCGCGCCGGCGCGCAGGGAACGCTCAGCGTACAATGCTTCATCGTGCATCGACAGCACGATCAACGCGACCAAGGGAAATCGAGCCTCGAGATTCTTAACCAATTCCAATCCTGACTCATTCTTTAAGGAAATGTCGATGAGTGCCACATCCGGTCGGGCCGCATCGATGCCGCTGATCGCTTCCGCCCCATCTTCCGCTTCGCCGCACACCATCAGGTCATCCTGCTGATTGATCAGATTAGCCAGTCCTTCACGGACAAGCGGATGATCATCGACGAGGAAGATGCGACGCTTGGGAGCAACGGTGGCCGAAGGTGGTGAGCTCATAAAAGACAGTTTAATTAGCATCGTTCGGAATGCTTAACTTGCACGTCACAATCGTTCCGATCCGGCCATTTCGTCGGACGTCGAAGGCCGCTCCGATTAAAGCTGCACCATGCGACATCAAGCGAAGACCGAGCCCTTCGGGTTGCGGCGCCTGGTGTGGGAATCCGATTCCATCATCGGTGATGGTGAGAGTGAGTTCGCGATCATCCCGGGTGAGGCGAATGTCGATTCGCTGCGCGGCAGCATGCTTAACGGCGTTTGTGACCGCCTCCTGGGCGATTCGATACAGTTGAGTCGCCATTGCGGAGTCGCGCACGGGCAGGCTGACGCCGTCGGTGCCTTCAACGACGCACGTGATCTTGAACCGTTCGGCGGTATTTTCCGCCAGGCCGTGCAGCGCGACAATCAACCCTTCCGCCTCTAATTCCGGAGAAAAGAAACCGCGAGCGAGATTCCGGGTAAGATCGATCCCCTGCTCGATATAACGAACAACCTTTTCCGCCTCGACCACCTCCGGCGCGGATCTTTGCGCTAACTTTTCTCTTAATACTTGAGCCGTAAGCGCAGTGCCGGTAAGGTGCTGGCATAGGCTATCGTGCAAATCCTGGCCCAGCCGGAGGCGCTCACGACGTGCCACCTCGGCGATCTCCTTATCGAGGCGCTCTCGCTCGGCGACCTCGTGCTGCAACGCCGCCGTGCGTTCACGAACGCGTTGATCGAGTTCTCGTAAGAGTGTTCGTAAGTTCGACAATACGAACGCAAACACGGCGTACGACCCAAAAACCATCCCTCCATTCCAAAATCCGGTTACTGGAATTCCGGCCGCCACGTCCGAGACCACGGTCGTGGCCACGCTCAAAACTGCAATCGCCAAACCGCCAATCAGGCCGAAGAACCAGATGGCCAGAGAAATCGGTAGCAGATAAAAAAGAATCATCGTGCGCTCATATCCGGTCCGATAATCGATGTACCCCACGCAACCGACGAGAAGAAGGCACACGCTCAAGATGAGCCAGGACAGCCACGGGCGAGGAGGAGCATGAACCCGTGCATTGCTGCCATGCTCAGAAGTTGGACTTGTGCCGATCAGCCTCCACATCACTTCATAGAACCCATCGTAACCACAAAAGGAACGAAAAACTTTGCGCGGCGTACGTCGAGTTGCGAAAGTTATGCCAACACGATAGATTTCGGGCACAAGGGGGCGCACTGGCTTCGACTCGTGGTTGGAAGCGCAGGCGGCATGTCGAGGACGGTTCGTTGGCCTCGTAAAAAACCGGACCAAAACAAATAAACGCTAATCACGAAGATCTAGCTCTCGCGGCTTAATTGACCGCGACGTTTCCGCAGCGACGCCTGCTAGCGTCGGAAACGTGGACAGCAGGCTGGTCGGTGGGCGGAGCGACCGCGCTCACCGATGAATCGAACCTCGCGGACGCTCGGGAGTCGGCCGCGTGCCGGTGCAACATCCGGCTCCTTAAAACCCAGACACCGGATAAGCATGTAGATGTTTGCGTCGAAAGCGACGAGGACAGGGGTTCAACTCCCCTCGCCTCCACCCTTGCCTTTGGAGCGGACTGTAAAAGCAAAGGCGGACTGTTTCTGCAAATGCCCGGCGCTGCACGAGCTACGGATCAATGCCGCTTCCGCGATCCAAAATAATTTGCATCGGCGCCGAAATAAAGCTTTCCAAGGGAATAGCGATGATGCTATAAAGGTCATAATTGCTATAGGTTTATCGCGGTTTCTCCATTTATGAACTCCGGCTTGCTCACCAAAATCGTTTATCACTGCGCTCTCTTACTTGCTTGTTTCACGCTCGCCGCCCGCCCGCAACAGCCGGTCTTTCTCACCCCCGGCAACAACGACTTGGTCGTGCTCAACGGCTGCGTTATCTCCGCTTGCAATTATCTCGCCGTAGTCAAAACACAGCACAGTTTAGAAAGCGGTTTTTGGGCAAAAATTCTCCTGGTTCGCTACAACAATCACCCAGCCGGCCATGCTTATTGTGTGTGGGAAACCGACGGGACCATTTACGGTTACGACCGCAACGCCGGTTCGTTTCCAATCCCAGTTTACACCCGCGATGCGCGCTCCATCGCGATCGTTCTGGCCCAGGAACTCTCCAGAGTTATGGCCGAGCCGCTCTCGGTCGCGCAGGCTGACTTCGTTGAGCCAAACAAGGCCAACCTGTTTAAGTACTAACGCTGACGCTCTTCCGGCAAGGCGGTTGCGATTCTTGGGACCGCAGTTCGGCTATTTATCCCAGACTTTTTTCTCGAAGGAAACGCGGCCCGATCCTTTCTCGAACGCTTCAAAGCGCTCGGGATTCTGTCGGTAATACTTCTGATGATATTCCTCGGCCGGATAAAATTTCATCAACGGCAGAATTTCGGTCACAATCGGTTTGTCGAATTTTCCTGAGCGCGCGAGTTTTTCTTTAGAGGCCTCGGCGATTTTTTTCTCGTCCTCACTGGCGTAAAAAATCGCGGCGCGATAGCTCGGGCCGATGTCGGTGAATTGGCCGTCCGCCTGCGTCGGATCGATTTGCCGCCAATAAATGTTCAGTAGCTGGTCGAAAGAGATTTTCGTCGGATTATAAGTGATCTCGATCGACTCGCGATACCCGGTCTTCTCCGAAGTGACGAGCTCGTAAGTGGGATTCGGTTCCGTTCCGCCACAATAACCGACCATGGTCTTGATCACGCCATTCGCCTTATCGAATGCGGGTTGAATGCACCAAAAGCAGCCTCCGGCGAAAATCGCGGTTTTGGTTGTGGGAGCGGGCGCACTCTGGCCGCGACCAAGATCGACAAGAAGCGCCGCCGCGGCGGCGAAGAGCAGAGCAAAGACCAGAATTCTTTTCATGATTGTCGATCTTAGACAATGCGGCTGCCTTTTCGTTCCAGCGAACAACGGCAAAACTAGGAAAAACCGAAGGTAATTTTCAAGCTTACTCCGACGGAATGCTGTTGAAGATCTTCCGCGTCAATGCGACGCACAATGTCTTTCACCTCGGTATCGGCATAGGGCCGACACCTGGCTGCACGTCGTGATCGCGGTCGTCTCGCTCTTTTTGGGGTTCGGCGCGGGCAAATCAGACCGCTCAGTTTTTAAGGCACAACGCGTCCGCCCGCGAAGTTGAATCACTTCGTTGTGCAGACGATCTGTTGCCGTGGTCGAATTGATCCCGGAGTCGTACATCGCGCGCCTCGATCTGCCGAAAATCTTCGGCCGCGCCGCGCCGCTGCAGGTCGATCTTGGTTGCGGTAATGGATCGTTCCTCTGTGCTCTGGCCGAGCGGATGCCGGAAAAGAATTTCCTCGGCATCGAGCGTCTGATCGGGCGCGTTCGCAGCGCCTGTCGCAAAGCCGAACGGATCGACAACGTGCGCGTGATCCGAGTGGAAACTGCCTATGCCGTCCGTTACTTGTTGCCCGAGCAATCGGTCCAAGTTTTTTATCTTTTGTTCCCCGATCCATGGCCAAAACGGCGGCATGAGCGCCGGCGAGTGATGAGCTCGGAATTTCTTCGCTCCGTCCACTGCGCGCTTGTGCCGCAGGGATTGTTGCGAATCGCGACCGATCAACTCGATTACTTTGATCAAATGCAACGACTCGCGCGAGCCGATCCCCAATTTGTGATTGTAGAGCCTTTGCTCGCGACGCCTGTCGGAGTTGACGATGTCGATCTCCCACTCACGAAATTTGAGAGAAAGTTTCAACAACAAGGCGTGCGGATTCATCGGTTGACGCTGCGAAAAGCTTCGCCCGTGATGTAGGCGCGCGCTTCCCAATCATTGCGACCGAATTTCAGTTCAACCGCGCCCGTTTCATCCTGGCGGAAAAGCTTGATGCCGCTCGCTCGCACCTGCTCGGCCCATTCGTCGCTCACGCGTTCGTATTCGGGAAAGTCGCGCGAAGTAGCGATAATCAACCGTGGTCGCACGGCCTCGAGAAACTTGTCGGAACCAGAGCTACCGGAATGGTGTTGGCCT
>Ga0210399_10000420_pt1 | contig 34056 bp, 26 predicted proteins | sample IncBWC14MmetaG_FD_150865 | JGI IMG/M metagenome (GOLD analysis project Ga0210399, IMG submission 150865) | Forest soil microbial communities from Barre Woods Harvard Forest LTER site, Petersham, Massachusetts, United States - Inc-BW-C-14-M | ecosystem: Environmental > Terrestrial > Soil >... | reverse complement strand
GTACGACGAGACGATGACCGTCCGCGCCGGTGGTCACACGATGCATTTGGGCAAGCCGGCAACCACTCGCATCTGGGTAAAGCGCCTGGCCGCGTAAAATTTCCGCTAAATCGCAATTTCCGCTTGAATTGTCCTGCCAATGTGTCTAAGGTACTTTCACTCTGCTCAACCAGGCCCTGTTTGGCCCCTAAAATTTGACCTTGTGAGGTTTGAATGTCGGGAACCCCAGATTCGGCGGCGCGCACGAGCAAACCGGGGAATCACTGGATACTTTATGTCCTGATTGCCTTTTTTGGCGGCTTGCTGACGTTCGCGGGGGCGCGGGCGCAGCAGAGAGCCACCGACGATGCGACGTTCCGCAAACTGATTGACGGGTATTGCGCGGCGTGGAGCACGGGCGATCCGAACAACGCGGCAAAATATTACGCGAAAGAGGATGGGGCGGTCTTTTACGATGTGACGCCGTTTTCCTACAGCAACTGGAAAGATTACAACGCGGGCGTGAGGAAAGCGCTGCTCGACCAGGCGCAGAGCGCATCGTTGACAGCCGGAAAAGAATTAAAGGTGACTCGGCATGGGAATATTGCTTGGACCACGGTACCGATGCACCTCTCCGCGAAAATGAAGGATGGCAAGACGATCGATACGCCGGTTCGGTACACGGGAATCTGGGAAAAAAGGGGGAAGACCTGGGTATTGGTGCATGAACATCTATCCGCCCCGCTCGGCGGATAGTTGTTCCTATAAGAAAGGCAAGACCGATGTGGAAGACACTTCAACTTTACTGGATTGCGGCTCGGGGCTACCGGTTGCGGCCGTGGGACAGCCCGTACTTGCAGTGGCGGTTTGAGACGTTTCTCGGTAAAGAAGCGGCTCATCTGACCGCGACGAAGTTTTTTCACCTGACATGGAAATACCGCGACCAGTTGCAACGATTTGCGGACTGGTCCGCGGAACGCCGCCGCGTACAACGCCGGCACGCCTGAAGGCACAACCCGATTCCCTAAATTGGTGACGCGAACGCCCAAAGCACTTCGTATGCGTATGCAGGGAGTATACTGTTCGCAGGAGGAGGATCATGAGCGATCTGAAGGTCCTCCAGAAGACGGAAGCGCTGCATGAGGCACGCTGGTGGGAGCCGGAGGGCAACGGGCGCGTGCATTGCTTCCTGTGCCCGCGGCATTGCCATATTCATCCCGGGCAATCGGGTTTCTGCTTTATCCGCACCAATCAGGACGGGAAACTCTATAACCTCGGCTATGGAGCACCGGCCGCGCTGCAAATTGACCCCATCGAAAAAAAACCGTTGAATCATTTTTTGCCGGGCACGCGCGTGTTCAGCATGGGCACCGCCGGCTGTAACATGGGCTGCTTCTTCTGCCAGAACTGGGACATTTCCAAATCGCATCAGGACCAGGTGAGGTCGCAGCCTGTGCCGCCCGAGGAAGTGCCTCTGCTCGCATTGAAATACGGGTGCGACTCGATCGCGTTTACCTACAACGAGCCGACAATCTGGGGCGAGTACGTGATTGATATTTGCCGCGCCGCGAAAGGCTACGGACTGAAGACGGTGATGGTGACGAACGGTTACATCACCTACGAGGCGTTCCATGACATTTACGATCACGTGGACGCAGCGAACGTGGACTTGAAGGCGTTCACAGAGGGGTTCTACGGGAAAATTACGCTGACGCATCTGGAGCCAGTGCTGAAGACACTGGAGTGGCTGAAGAACGAGACGAACGTGTGGTTCGAGCTTACGAATCTGATGATTCCAACGCTGAACGACGATCCAGCGGAGACGCAGCGATTGGCAGAGTGGGTATTGCAACATCTTGGGCCGGACGTGCCGTTGCACTTCACGGCGTTTCACCCGGATTTCAAGCTGCGAGACAAGCCGGCTACTCCGCCGGAAACGCTGCACCGGGCGCGGGAGATTGCATTGAAGGCGGGGCTGCACTTTGTATACGAAGGAAATATCTATAGCGATGCGGCGAATACCTACTGTCCCGGGTGCGGAGAAGCGCTCATCCGGCGGTCGTGGCACGACGTAAGGGAGAATCGGATGAAGAACGGGAGTTGCGTGAAGTGCGGTCTCCCGATTCCTGGTGTGTGGGAAGTGAAGGCTCGTAAAAAGACTTTTCAGTGATCTTCGGCATTCCTGTAGCTCACCCCTTTGAGGGGTGAGGCTTTTCCGTGCGTCGGCAGGATCGCGATATCGTAACGAAAACCCTCAGGCCTGAAGGCCGCAGGCAAGCTGAAAAGGCCTGAGCTACAGGCGACGAATTATCGTTTAGGGAGTTGCGCGACGAAGTGGAGTTTGCGGCCGAAAACCAAGGAGAACGGAAACGGATAGAGGGGGAGCGCAGTGGAAAGTAGCGCGGCTTGCAGTCCGCACATTGCGAATTGTTCTTGCCACTGGTGGAGGTTTTGGTAGTTGTACGTCAACGTGACACCGTGTGGGCGGTTGCCCACCCAGTCCATGGCGCGCAGCGTGGCGTGATCGAACGAAGTTTCGCTCAGGTGATCTTTCAGGACGACGTGGGAGCGCGAGACACGTGCGGCTTCGCGAAGAAGTTGCGTGACGTCGGTGGTGTGATGGAGCACATCGACAAAGAGGCAAACGTCAAAGGATCGATCGGGAAAGGGCAGTTGCGAGCCATCAAACGCGCGGCACGGGACCCGGCAAGTTGGCCGAGGAATGACTTCCACTCCTTCTATGATGAGATCGGGCCGGCGCTGGGCGAGCAGAGTGGCGATGGTGCCATCACCACAACCGATATCCAGGACACTGCGCGCCTCAGATGGGATCAGCGGCGCCAGCGCATCGGCGAGCACGCGGGCGCGGCGGCCAAAGACGAGGGCGCGATGACTGCGCGCGATCCAGGAGAGCGGCCACGGTTGGGGAGATGAGTTCATCGGATTGACGGCGCCAGCAGGCTTTTCAGCATTTCCTGAGGGAGAATCCATTTCGCCTGAAAACCAAGAGTGTGGGAAACTGAGATGCGGCACTTCCCGAATAGAACTTTAGCACACGAACTGCAGGAGGACATTCAAGCTCAATGACCGATTCGGTGCAGAATGCGGCAAGGCAGGCAATCGATCCATGGGAAGCGGCGTACTTGCGATTCGAAACGCCGGAGCAAGAGATCCGGAAATTCACGGAACGATTGCGCCGGCTGGGAGTGAGCGAGTGGACGCGGGAAACAAACGTGGTGGAGTTGTTTTGCGGGCGCGGAAACGGGTTGCATGCGTTAGCGCGGCTCGGATTCCAGAATATCGAAGGCATAGACCTGTCGCCGCGGTTGCTTGCGGAATATACGGGAGAGGCCCGGTGCTATGCTGGCGACTGCCGTGAATTGCCGTTTGCGGACAAAAGCAAGGACGTTGCGATTGTGCAAGGCGGATTGCATCACTTGCCGGTGCTTCCCGATGATCTGGACCGGGTATTCGCGGAAGTGCGGCGAGTGCTGCGGCCTGAGGGGCGAGTGGTGTTCGTGGAGCCCTGGCTGACGCCTTTCCTTCGCTTCGTGCACGGGGTGGCGCGGAATACTCTGGCACGGCGCTTGTCCGCGAAATTGGATGCACTGGCCACGATGATCGAAAACGAGCGGCAAACTTATGAGAATTGGCTCGGACGCCCGCAAGAAATTTCGCAGTTGGCCCGGCGGTATTTTCAGTCGGAACACGAATCGTTCGCATGGGGCAAATGGAATTTTGTCGGACGGCCTCGCGCATAGCCACGGGAGTGCCGGAATCCAAAAGACAAAATAGCGGGAATCTACTTGGCGGTGGCGGAAGGGCCGCCGCCGAAGGCGAGTTGGGGGAAGAGTGTGTCGGGAGAGACGGGGCTGAACGGCAGGCCGTCGGCGTCCTCTTCTTGCCCATGCTGGTGCCGGAAGCGCAGCGCATGGATGCCAATGCGTCCGACATAGTAGCCACTGTAAATAAGGTTTCCACGAACGACGTCGCCCTTGTACAGCAGCACCTGGGTGCGGAGGTAGCGGACCAATCGGGAACGCGGACGGACTGGAATCAGGGGATTTGCACGCGTGTATTCCGCCCGGGAATTCGCACAGTCTGCGAGCTGCACCACGGTCAGCATGCCGTCGGTGCGCATCTCGTCGCCGGTGGCGTTCACAAACGTGTTGTGCAACTCCGGCCGCGGAAGAAGTTGCACGGACTTTACGCAGCCGGCAAGCGTCAGATCGCGCGCTAGCATGTTCACCCCATCGTCGAGATTGCGGTCCAGATGATGAATGAATTTATGTTGGGTGATGGAAAGGGCCGCGCTGGTCTCTCGCGAATAAGAGCCCAGCCATGCGCTTTGACCAAGAACGGTTCCGGGCTCCTCCCAAAGGCGAACGTGGTCGCGCCGGCTATAGCTGTTGAAGCTCTTTTCCCACGTAACTTCCTGGCGCTGCCCTTGGAGGTACTGCGTGGTAATCGGGGCGGTGGGATAGTTGGAGAGGGTCAGAAAGGCCCGAAATTCTCGCAGCACGCTGCGCGTCGAAATGCGGTCCCCATTCATCCAGCCCGCGGATCGGAACGCAGTATCCATCTGCTCGTGCGAACCCAGAAAAAGGACGTTCACGAGGTCAGCTTCTTTTCCCTTCCCAGTGTACGTGCGCGCGGTGTTTTTTTGCAGCAGCATCTCCACGTCACCGCGTTCAATTTCGTCCATCTCGAAAGACACCTGCGGAAGTTCCGGCTGGTCGCCCACATAGAGCGGAACATTTAATCGCAGACGCAGGTCGGTGCCCGGTGGTAGGTAAATTTCCGGCTCCGGTAAAATGGTAAACAAGCGATAGACAATCAGGCTTGGGGCGCTATAGGGATTAAGCGACGGCAAATGGCCCAGGCCGTCCGTAATGCGCCCCTGCGGCGTGTACGTGGCCAGAATGCCGCGGATTTTGCCCTTGCGCACGGTTTCCCTCGCGTTGTCCACCTCCATAACCTGCGAGGCGATGGGAAGCACTCTTCCATCGGCGGTAACGATACGGTCAAAAATGATTTCCAGCGACGCGGTTTCATGGACCAAGCCCAGGCCAACTTTCCGCGCGGCTACCACCTGCCCATCCACTTCCAGACCGGCGGGAAAGACCGGCGCGCCGTCGCAATCCGGAGACTGGATGAGAATCGCGCGGATAAACGTTCCGGGCTTGGAACTGTAGGAGGCGACGGGGTCAAGCAACCGGACCCAGAAGGATTTTCCCTTGGGAATATTTTCGCAATTGGCGCGGACCGGCCGTGCGGAAGCCATTGTCATCAAGGAAAGACACAAGAAGGCCGCGATGGGCCGAATCCCCCCAACGGCGAAACGCACTGAACGGCGGCAATCTAGAAAAACATTTTTTGGCAAAAGACTCATTCCTCAAACACCCCAACCGAACCGTCAGCCACTCCTTGTTTAGTGTGCCGTTGCCGGCCAAAGAGTTGGCTCGGTGGCTCAAATTATTTTCTTAAGCTGCAACTGGCTAAGAGGACAGGTGGGGTGACTCTCAGCCCCGGGCAGTGGGCACTCACTCGTGATCCGCCTGAAGCGTCCCCGCCCGGGCAGGGGGGAAAGAACTACGCAACTAGAATACGAGCAGAACGCCCAAGCTTGCCAATAAATTGTTCGATCCCCCGGTAGCAATATGGCTAGTGGGGTTGCTTGATCTCCGTGGCCGAGCCAACTTTGACCGTGCTGCCATAGCGCTTGTAGTTGGAGTAGCGGATGGTCATGCGAATGTGGACGTCGCCGGAGCGGAAGTGAAGATAATCGTCAGCGCGGGTGTACACCGGAAACCAGTAACCCTTCTCAATATTCTGGCGATAAGTACGAAACCGCGGGAAGACGTTTTCATTGTTCTTGTTGATGATATCCGGAACGGCTTTACCGTCGGACATGACGATCTGCAGGTCATTGTCGTCCACCCACACGCGGCCTTGAAAATATCGCTGCTTTTTCTCGATAGTCTTCGGGGCGACGTCAAAGATGTAGCACGAAAGTTCGTCCACCTGCTGGCGCCCGACATAAGTGACGTTGTATTTTGGCAGGTCTTCGCTGTTCAACACAAACGGCTGGACGTTGCGCACGTCGTCGAGGTCCTGCTCGCTCAACTGGATGCGCCGCAACGTATCCGGCGGCGCGTATGTAACCTTCTCAAAGCGTTTGCCGTCGGGTGTGAAGACAATTTCGCTGGTCATGCGGTACTCGCCATCGGGACGGTCGTCGTCGTCGACCGTCTGGATGGAGAAGGTCTGCGTGTAGGTGTAATTGCTGCGCTCGAGTTTGAACTCGGATTCGCGTTCGGAGAAGCGCTTGATTATCTGGTCCGCAGGCTGCTTGGGCGGCTCGTTCAGGATGGGGCTGTCGCCGGGGGAATGGATCGCCTGCGGCGGCGGGGCGGAGTGGTAAGTCTGATTCGCTGGTGGGGGCGGGGGCGGCGGAGGCGGAGGAGCCTGAGTGCGCGGAGAAGGAGGATGCTGAAGCGGGCCGGGGTCCTGCGCGGGAGCGGCGGTGGCCAAGCCGAGAAAAAGAACGCCTGCGAGAAAAATGTGCGAACTGTAATTCAATTGTCTGGTCGTTAGAGACACTGCAAACCTCGCGAGTGAACGGTTTATATCTCTATAGAGTTTACCTTAAGGCAGAGGGTTGCATGGCGATCAAGTGGAACGCCACTTGAGGAAGACGGCGGCGAGCGGGGGCAAGGTGAGAGCAAGCGAGTAACGCCGGCCCTGCCAGGCGTGTTCGCCGGCGTTCATGCCGCCGAGGTTGCCGACGTTGGAGCCGTCATAGGTGGCCGCGTCGGTGTTGAGAACTTCCTCGTAATGACCGGGGCGGGGAACGCCGATGTGGTAACCATAACGCACCACAGGCGTGGCGTTCAGGATGACGATGAGCATGTCGTCGGGATTCTTGCCACGGCGGATGAACGAATAGACGCTGTTGTCGGAATCGTTCGCGTCAACCCATTCGAAACCCTGCCAGTCGAAATCAACCTGGTGCAGTGCGAATTCGCTGGCCAAGAGTTTGTTGAGATCGGCGATCAGCCGCTGGATGCCGCGATGTGAATCGTATTGCAGCAAATGCCAATCGACGCTGCGGGTTTCGCTCCATTCGTCACGCTGGGCGATTTCCTGACCCATGAAGAGCAGTTTCTTGCCGGGGTGCGCGTACTGGTAGGCGAGGAGCAGCCGGAGATTGGCGAACTGCTGCCACATATCTCCGGGCATTTTGTGCAGCAGCGAGTTTTTTCCGTGAACCACCTCGTCGTGCGAAAACGGCAGCATAAAATTTTCGCTGAAGGCGTAAAGCAGCGAAAAAGTGAGCTTGTTGTGTTCGTAGCGGCGGTAGATGGAATCTTTCGAAAAATAGGTAAGCGTGTCGTTCATCCAGCCCATGTTCCACTTCAGGCTGAAGCCGAGGCCCCCGAGATACGTGGGCCGCGAAACGCCGGGCCAGGCCGTGGACTCTTCCGCGATGGTGAGGACGCCGGGGAAGCGGAGATGCACGACCTCGTTGAGGCGCTTGATAAAATCGATGGCGTCGAGATTTTCCCGGCCACCGTAACGGTTGGGGATCCACTCACCGGGCTGGCGCGAATAGTCGAGATAGAGCATCGACGCGACCGCATCCACGCGCAGGCCGTCAATGTGATATTTGTCCAGCCAGAAAAGCGCGTTGGAGATGAGGTAGTTCACCACCTCATTGCGGCCATAGTTGTAAACGAGCGTGCCCCAATCCGGATGTGACCCCTGGCGCGGATCGGAGTGCTCGTAGAGATGCGTGCCGTCGAACTGCGCGAGGCCGTGCGTGTCGCGCGGAAAATGCGCGGGCGTCCAGTCGAGGAAGACGCCGAGGCCCGCCTGGTGGCAGCGGTCCACAAATTCCATGAAATCGGTCGGAGAACCGTAACGGCTGGTGGCGGCGAAATAGCCGAGCGTCTGATAGCCCCACGAGCCGTCGTAAGGATGCTCCATGATGGGCAAAAGCTCGATGTGCGTGTAGCCGAGTTCCTTGACGTAAGGGATGAGCTGGTCGGCGAGTTCGCGATAGGTGAGCCAGCGATTGTTTTCTTCGGGCATGCGCCGCCAGGAGCCGAGGTGCACTTCGTAAACGGAAATGGGCTGCTCGAGCCAGTTTCTGTTGGCGCGATGATTGAGCCAGTCTGCGTCGCTCCAGGTATGCTTGTCGAGCCGCGCGACAACCGAGCCGGTGTTCGGGCGGAGCTCAGAGCGGAAACCATAAGGATCGGCCTTCAGCGGAAGAACATTATTTTGCGGCCCGACGATCTCGTATTTGTAGATGACGCCTTCGTCGAATTCGGGGACGAACAGTTCCCAGATGCCGGAATTACCGCGCGAGCGCATGGGATTGACGCGGCCATCCCAGCCGTTGAAATCACCCACGACGCTGACGCGCCGCGCGTTGGGGGCCCACACGGCGAAGTGCACGCCGGTTACGCCTTCGAGCGTTTTCACATGGGCACCGAGTTTCTCATAGGTGTCGTAGTGGCGGCCTTCGCCCATCAGGTAAAGATCGAATTCGCTGAGGAGATAAGGGAATGCGTAAGTGTCGTACGATTCCCAGACGTCGTCATACTCGTTGCGAAAACGGAGGCGGTAGCTGGACGGCGCGGGAGCGAGATCGCTGGGAGTGGGAAGAGTGGCTTCGAAAAATCCAGTGTCGCGCAGTCGGCGCATGGGAATTGGATTTGCATGGCCCGCGAGGATGATCTGGGCTTCCACAGCGCGGGGTTGAAACGCCCGAATGGACCACAGGCGGCCCTGCGCCGAATCCACGGGGTGCGGCCCGAGCACGCCGAAAGGATCGGCATTGCGCGCCGCCAGCAGCGAGGCAACGCGTGTGCTGAAGTCGTCCACGGTCGTGGCTCTTGGTGGAGAAGGGGTCACGTCAGGCACCGGGCCATTCTAGCGGAAGCAGCGGCGCAGGGCCAACTGGCGACGCGAGGTGAGTTGTGCAGACGTCGCCGAATATCAGCAGCCCTGGTCGTGCACCAATTCGTATGAACAACTGAGTGAGAAGTTGATTTCAGCTTTCAGACTCGGAATCTGAAACGTCTCGTTCGAAGCTGCCCTCCACATCGCGTGCGCCGTGGAGGACGCGGACGATCTCGAGGATTTTTGCATCTACCCGATAAAAAATAACGTAGCGGTGATACGGAAAACTTCGAATCCTTGGAGCCAATTCTTCGCGCTGACGCCCCATGTTTGGATGGCTGCACAGTTTTTGCATTGCTTAGTTAAGTTGGTCGACAAAAATATCAGCGTTTTCCACGCTGTCGTCCGTGATGTAATTCCAGATTTCGATTAGATCCAACATTGCGCGAGGAGTAATGCGCAAGGCTGGCATTCACTTAGTCCGCCTGGAAGATCCTTTTTGGCGGGCCGCCTGCTTGACTCTATTGGAGTGGAACGACATTACCGGGCCGCTTTCCAGGCCCTCTCGAATATCTTGACGAAGCCTTTGAAGTTTCAGGGAGCGGAGTTGATCTTCCAATTCAAGTAGCCTCAGAGCCTCGCGGACTACCTCGCTGGCGGAGCTATAGGAGCCAGAGGCAATCTTTTCGCGGATCATCTCCTCAAGACGTGGGGTAAGGCTAATATTCATCGGCATAAATTCACCTCGAAACACTTCAAGCGGAGGATATGTCCGATGGCAAAAATTGTCAATATATGGCAAGAACTGGTGTAGACAGGACGCTCATGGCAGGAACCGAAGCGGGCTTGCCGTGTGGCGAGGTGCAGGATAAAGTTGGCGGGCAGCGCTGGTTCGGGAATATTCGTGTCGATTGTAATTGCCGATGTGGGGAGAATTTGTGAAACGCAGAATCGCCTGGGGCGCGTGGATGGTGTGTGTGATGGGAGCTACATTCGGACTGAATGCTGTGGCGCAAGACCGTTCGCAAGCGCGTTCGATGATGATTTCGCGGCAGGGGATCGTGGCCGCGGAATCTCCTCTGGCGGCGCAAGCAGGAGTGCGCATTCTGGAGCACGGCGGAAACGCCGTTGACGCGGCCATCGCCACCAACGCAATGATGGGCGTCGTCGCTCCGATGATGAACGGGATTGGCGGGGACCTCTTTGCAATTGTGTACGACGCGAAAGCCAACAAGCTGTACGGGCTGAACGCCAGTGGCTGGGCTCCAAAAAATCTGACGCCGGAACTGCTGATGAAAAAAGGCCTGCGGGACATGCCCCAGACCGGCGTGAACACCATCACCGTTCCCGGCGCAGTGGACGGCTGGCAAAAGCTGGCGGACAAATTCGGCCGCAAGAAACTGAGCGACGACCTGGCCCCGGCCATTCAAACCGCACGCGCCGGATTTCCCGTGACCGAATGGGTGGCAATGTATTGGAACAGCGCCACGGATTACCTGCGCGGCGACGATGCCGCCGCAAAATTGTATTTGCCACAGGATCGTCCGCCAAAAGCGGGCGACATTTTCACGAACCCGGACCTGGCCTGGTCGCTGCAACAAATTGCGGCCCACGGACGCGACGTTTTCTACAAGGGTGAAATCTCCAAAAAGATTCTGGAGACGATCGAGCGCCACGGCGGCGTGATGACGCCGCAGGATCTGGCGGAATATTCCAGCGAGTGGGTGGAGCCGATCTCAACCACCTATCGCGACTGGACCGTCTACGAGCTGCCGCCAAACGGCCAAGGACTCGCCGCCCTCGAAATGCTGAACATCATGGAGACGTTTCCGCTTGGGCAGCAGAAAGACTACGGCTATGGCTCCACAAATGCCCTCCACGCCATGATTGAAGCCAAGAAACTTGCCTACGCGGATCTCAAGAAATACATCGGTGACCCGCGCGGCCAGAAATTGCCGGTGGCCACGCTGCTTTCGAAGGAGCGTGCCGCCGCACGCGCGAAACTCATTGATCCAAACCACGCAAATTGCGATGTGAGCGCTGACCTCCGTGTGGGGAACGACACGACATTCCTGACCGTGGTGGACCGGGACGGAAACATGGTTTCCCTGATCCAGAGTAACTTCAGCGAATTCGGCTCGGGAATTGTGACCCCCGATACCGGTTTCGTCCTGCACAACCGCGGAGCGCTTTTTGCGCTGGAGCCCGATTCTCCCAATCTGCTGGCCGGCCACAAGCGGCCCCTGCATACCCTTATCCCGGCTTTCGCCCAGAAGGGCGACATTCGGGTGGCCTTCGGGATCATGGGCGGCTGGAATCAATCGCAGGCCCACGCGCAGTTCATCGCCGACATGGTGGATTTCAAGATGAACATCCAAGCGGCACTCGAAGCGGCGCGATTCACGAAACGCACATTCGGCGGCTGCGACGTAATGATGGAGAACCGTTTTTCGTCGAAGGTACGCGACGAACTGGCTGCGAAAGGGCACAAAATCGAAGTCATGGGCGCTTTCTCCGCCTCGATGGGCGGAGGGCAGGTCGTCCTGCGCGACTCCTCGAAAGGCGTCAACTATGGGGCATCCGACCCGCGAAAAGACGGAGCCGCCATCCCTGAATTACCAGTTGACTAGAATACTTATTGATATATAGGATGGGTACTCCCGCGACCGGTACGTTTGGGGCAGTACCGCAAAGAAATTCCGCTGCCGTGCGCGGAATGTGAACTCTCGTTCCTATTCTTGGAGGGGGGATCTCGCCAGGTCGTCGGTAAGTCTCACTATATCAATGAATTGGAGAATAGTACCCCTGGCGAGTGACTTGCACATCTAAATTGCTTCTGCTGTGCAAGTGAAAGCCGAGTTGCGAGTGGGAGGGTCCGGGGTCATGCAGGTGTCAAAACGGTTTCCAATCAAGTTGCTGCTGGTCGCTGGGATGGGTTTTCTGGTTCTTGCCTGTGCGCCCAAGAGTCGCGCACAGAGCGACGACGTCGCCGGCCAGTATGTCTGTTCCGAAGCCCGCGTGGCCGGAAAGGCCGTCACCTGCACCGCCCCGCCGCTCTCCTTAAAGAGCGATGGAAAGTTCGAACTGCAGGGGCGCGAAGGTGAATACCTCGTCAGCGGCAACTGGGTGGAACTGAACGGAACAGTCCTGAAGTCGCGCGCGAAAAGGGAAGCGGGCCACAAGATCGTATTCCGGTTCACCAACAGCAAAGGCGCCTGCGAGATGATCTACGAACGCCGCGTGGCCGAAATGGGCAAAACAAAACTCGGCTGATCTCCCGTAGCGGCCACCTTCAGGTGGCCCAGCTTTGGAGTGCGGAGGCAAAGCCTCCGCTTTTACGCGGTAGAATCTATCACCCACCGATATTTGCGCCACACTTTCTTGTACACCCGGGCACCACTCCGCCTTTCCTACTCTTCTCAATCAACTTTTCAAAAAGCCTCTGCATATTCGGCGCGTCGCTCCGGCACGGCTCAGGGCAGTGGCAAGTCGTAGGCGGCTGCCGCGATCTCGCCGAGCGCCTGTCCAGCGATTTTTTGCGCACTGTCCGGATCTGCGGGCATGGAGGTGTGATTTACATAAGCGGCAAAGGCTAGAGTCTTGCCCGATTTCGTCTGCACGTATCCCGCGAGGCCTTTGCCGTTAAGTATCAAGCGCGAATTGAGCTTGTCTTCGGCGGCAAACGTGCCGGTCTTTGCGAAAACGTGGCCCGCCCCTGGATTGTCCTTTTGAATTTTCGCCAGCGTCCCGTCTTTTCCAAGGATCGGCAGGCCACTATAGAAGACGGGAAAGTCCGGCCGGGTTTTCCAGTACGCCAGATAATGGCACATGAAATCGGGGCTGAAGAGATCGGCCCAGTCGCCGCCCGCGCCGTCGCCTTGCGAAGCCCCGGAGAGATCCAGTTTCGCGTCGGTCAGAAACGCATGTTCAACTTTGAAACCGGCGGAAAGCGGATCTTTTGCATTCTTCGCGACGAAGAGGCCCAGAAAATACGGCCCCATGCCTGCGTGGAGATTCTGGCTGACCTTCAGCGTGATTTTGACCTCCTCGCTCAGCGGGGGCGAGACGTGCTCCGCCACTTGATATTCCGCAGTATAAAAATGCTGGAACGACGAAAAATCTTTAGCGACAGCCGATGATTTCTTCGGTTTGATCTCGATTCCTTTGGCTTGCAGCGCTTCCCGCAGCACCCAAGTTGCAAATTGTGTCGGTAAGGGAATCTGGTAGGCAAGGGTATGCTGCCCGCTGCCCTGCGGAACGTTTCCCGAGAGGGTGATTTCCCAGGAGCCATCGGGCCGTGCGACGGGATCCGTGGTGTCAAACAACAACTTGGAATTTGCCGGACCGGTGGTCAGCGCGTTCAGGAAATGAAAATAGGAAGTCTGCGGGGATACTCCGAGGGCCACGGGATCGCCCACTTTTTCACCCGGCTTGGCGGTGAGGTCGAGAATGTTGTCGTTGACGATGATGGAGGACATCGTGACGCCGGTGCCGCCTTCGTGCTCGCCGTCGGGCATCAGGCTCGTGTCCACGTAAACGCGGCCCTCGATTTTGCGAATGCCTTTGGCGGCAACTTGCACCGCGAATTCCTTGATGACGGCAAGGGGATCGCCGAGAAGAGCAGGGCCGTTGTAAGAGTGGTCATCATCCATGAAGGCGAGCGTGCCGTCCGGCTGAATGCGATTCGAAAGATTGGGATCGCCGCTGGCGACCAGGATGAGGTTACCCTTCAGCGTGCCGTGCTGGTCGATGGGGCCGGTACGGTAAATGCTCGTATGAAAGCGATAGTCGGGGCCCAGTTTCGCCAGAACTGTGCCTTCGGTAAGCAGCTTGGTGGTGGAAGCAGGAACGAAAAGCTTGTCGGCGTTGAGAGAGTAGACGACTTTGCCGGTTTCGAGGTCGTAGAATTCAATTCCGAAATTCGAACGCGCAAACTCCGGCCGAGCCATCACTTTCTGGATGCGGGCTTCGAGCGAATCGGCCCCTTGCGCTTGAGCGGTGGCGGCGCAAACGGCGATCAATAGCAATGCGGGTACGGTTCGGATTCCGGCATTTCGCAAAATAGATTCTCCTCCAGGCTAATGGCTAACGGCTAATGGCTGACAACTGTTGGCTGTGGGCCGATGGCTATCTTCTCAAACGGCACATTCAGGATGCCGTACTGCTTCCAGTCTTTGTAATCGAAATGCCACCACTCATCTTCGTTCACCGCGAAACCTTCGGATTCCATGGCGCGCCGCAGCAAATCGCGGTGCCAGCGCTGCAGTGAAGTGCCGCCAGGAAAGTTGGGAAATGAGCGCGGCGACATTTCGTCATACAAGCCGGGCATTTCGACGGCCCGCCCGGTCGCAAGATCGTAAAGCGTCAAGTCCACCGCGCAACCGCGATTGTGCTTCGAGCCCTTCTGCGGGTCGGCCACGAAAATCTTTCCCTCAGGCGGCGTGGCATCCCAGAATATCTTCGTGACATACCACGGCCGGTAAGCGTCGTGAATCAGCAAACCGTAGCCAAGCGGCTGCAGCTTGTGCAGCACGCGAACCAGCGCCTCAGCCGCTGGCCGCTGCATAAACGCCCGTGCCTGCGTATAAACCGGGGATGACAAAAAGTTGTCGTATCGTGCGTAACGGATTTCCAGATGGAAGCTTGCATCCAGGTTGACGATCTCGACGATCTCCGGCTCGCGAAAAGGGCCGGGTTCCGTGGGTGGTGAGAGTTTAAGAGCTTTCTCTCGAAGCTGTGCCACGGGCGCCGTTGGTGTGACGTGATAGAAATTCGCGGGATTGTCGCCCGCGTCGGTGCGCGGCCATGTTTTGTCGTTAATACCGAGGAAAGGGACATTGCTTAGCGAATAGAAGGCTGGAAGACTGATTTTCATGACCGGGGGATCGTTTGGATCCGTCGTGAAGTTCCCCGAGTTACTTGGGATAAGTTTTTTTTCAGCACCCGTCGAATCCCGGTAGAAGAGTTTCTGATCTCGTTCCAGCAAAAGCACGGAGTGATCTTTCCCATAGATGCCGATGATCCTTTTCCAATCAAACGGCACGTCAGGGGGTTTGGGGCCGGGGAGAAGGGAATCAGCGGTAGAGACTGGGGTTTGCGCGCGCGCGACAGAGGTAACCGCGAGGAGTGAGGTAAAAATTAGGAAGGGAATCGCGAAGGATGGTCGGCAAAGTCGGGTCACATGCGAAATCATAACCGAAACGTGGAGATTTACGAACGGCGACGGCAGTCAGGAATTCGTATCTGGCAACCAAAAAAAAGAGGGCGCAGCATGCTGCGCCCCAGCGGTCGAGAACGGTTACTTTTTGGCGGTGGCGGCGGATTCGTTTAGGCCGGGGGCCACGACCGGGTTGAGGAACGGCATCATCGCGCGCAACTTCAGGCCGATCTGCTCGATTTGCTGCTGCTGTTCGGCTTTGCGGCGGGCGAGGAAATTCGGGCAGCCCTTTTCATTTTCCTCGATCCAGGACTTGGCGAAGCTACCGTCGCGGATGCCGGCAAGAAGCTTCTTCATCTCCTCGCGCGTCTGCTGCGTCACGATGCGCTTGCCCGCGTGATAGTCGCCCTGTTCGGCCGTGTCGCTGACGGAATAGCGCATGTAGCTGAGCCCGCCGCGGTAAATGAGGTCCACGATCAGTTTCAGTTCGTGCAGGCATTCGAAGTAGGCAACTTCCGGCTGGTAGCCAGCTTCGACCAGCGTTTCAAAGCCCGCTTTGATCAGTTCGCTGACCCCGCCGCATAAAACGGCCTGCTCGCCGAAAAGGTCGGTTTCCGTCTCTTCGGTAAATGTGGTTTCAAGAACGCCGGCGCGTGTTGTGCCGAGTCCCTTTGCATAGGCCAGCGCTTGAGCCTTCGCGTGGCCTGAAGCGTCCTGCTCCACAGCGATCAGCGCGGGCGTCCCGCCACCTTCCACAAAGACTTCGCGGACGCGATGCCCCGGCGCTTTCGGCGCGATCATGGTGACGTCAACGGTCTTCGGCGGCTTGATAGCGCCAAAGCGAATGTTGAAGCCGTGCGCGAACATCAGTGTTTTGCCAGGCGTGAGGTGCGGCTCAATCGCCTCCTTGTAAAGTTTCGGCTGCCGCGTGTCCGGCGCGAGAATCATGATGACGTCTGCCCAGGCCGCGGCTTCCGCCGGAGTCTTCACGGTTAGGCCGTCCTTCTCCGCCTTCGCGAGCGAGGCGCTGCCCTCGGGCAGGCCGACGACCACAGAAACCCCGGAATCGCGAAGATTGAGGGCGTGCGCGTGTCCCTGCGAGCCGTAGCCGATGATCGCAACCTTCTTGCTTTGGATGAGAGCGAGGTCCGCGTCTTTGTCGTAATACAGGTTTGCCATTTCGTTCCTTTCGTTTTGGCCGTCTGGCGGCCGGAAAAGCTGAGGCTTTCTTCACGGACTAAAGCCCATTCGTGCGAGGGGCTTTACGCCGAGGCTGAAGCCCCGGCCTCCTAAAGAAGACCCAAGAGCACAGCCAGGAATGGCTGTGCCACGGGGAGGCGCCCACCACTATTTCGCCGTGGCTTCCGGGGCGGGCGTTTCCGCTGGGGGACGCAGCAAATCATTCCCGCGCGTCATGGCGATGCGGCCTGTGCGAGCCATCTCCAACACGCCGAAGGGGCGAAGGACCTCGAGCAGTCCATCAATCTTGTCCACGGTTCCGGAAACTTCCACGATTAGTGATTCCGGCGCGACGTCCACCACGCGCCCACGAAACACTTTGATAAGTTCCATCAGGTGTGGGCGGTTTTGCTGATCGGCCGCAACCTTGATCAGCGCCAGATCGCGCTCGAGCATCGGACGATCCGAAATATTTTCAGCCAGCAACACATCCACCAGTTTTTCCAGGCTGGCTTCGAGGCGAGTCGCGCCGCGCTCGTCGGTATGCGCGCAAATAGTCATGCGCGCGATCTCCACATTCTCCGTGGGGCCGACGGTGAGCGAATCAATGTTGATCGCAAGCCGCCGGGTGAGCGACGCCACGCGGTTCAGCACGCCGGGCTTGTTCTGCACATAAGCGACGATAGTTTGCATATCTTCCTCAATTCCTCCCGGGCGCGACCTACGGCTCCGTCGCCGTTTCCACCAGCGGATTATTTGGCCGGCGAATCATGTCGTGCAGCGCCGCGCCGGCGGCCACCATCGGGTAGACCGAATCTTCCTGCTCCACGCGGAAATCAATCAGCACGGTCTGCTCCGAATTGCGCGCCGATTCAATCGTCGGCACCACGTCTTTGCGCGCCGTAACCGTTTCGCCGCGGATACCAAACGAGTTTGCCAGAGCGGCAAAGTTCGGCGCAACCAGCGGGGTCGCGACGTAGCGCTTGTCGTAAAAAAATTCCTGCCACTGGCGGACCATGCCCAGGAAGCCGTTGTTGATGATGGCGATTTTGATGTTGATCTTTTCCTGAACGATCGTGGCCAGCTCGCACATCGTCATCTGAAAGCCGCCGTCGCCGACAACCACCCAAACTTCCGCATCCGGCCGCGCCATCTTCGCCCCAATCGCCGCGGGCAGCGCAAATCCCATGGTGCCCAGTCCGCCGGAAGTAATCAGCGTGCGCGGCGCGTTGTGATGGTAATACTGCGCCTCCCACATCTGGTGCTGGCCGACGTCGGTGACCACGATGGCGTTGCCCCCGGTGACTTTCCAAAGATCGTTGATGACGTGTGCGGCGTAGAGATGCCCGCTGTCCGGCAACGATTGAATATCACGGACGGCGGAATCTCCCTTGAGGCTGGCGATGTGCGTCGTCCACTCGCTGTGATTGCGCTCGTGAATGTGGGGCAAGAGCGCGGCAAGGGTTTCCCCCGCGTCGCCAATGATAGCCGCATCTACCTTCACGTTCTTGTTGATCTCGGCGCGATCCACTTCAATATGAATCTTCTTCGCGTTACGCGCATAGACGCGCAGGTCGCCGGTTACGCGATCGTCAAAGCGCATCCCAACCGCAATCAGCAAATCGGCTTCCTGAATGGCATTGTTGACCCACGCCTCGCCGTGCATCCCCATCATGCCAAGATTCAGCGGATCGCTGGCAGGGAAGCATCCGATGCCAAGCAGCGTCATGGCCACGGGAATATTGCTGGTGTGGACGAATTGCTCAAAGGTGCGCATCGCGCCGGAAAGCACGATGCCGCGGCCAGCCAGAATCAGCGGCCGCTTGGCCGAATTCAGGAGCTCGACGGCGCGGTCGAATTCCTCTTGATCGTGATTGTTACGCTGACGCTTGACCGGCAGCTTCGGCGCGCTGGCCTCCCAATCAAATTCGGCGGTCGCCTGCTGCGCATCCTTGGTAATGTCCACCAGCACTGGTCCAGGACGTCCGGAACTCGCGATGATGAACGCCTCGCGCACGGTGCGCGCGATATCTTCCACCTTGGAGATCACCACATTGTGTTTGGTGATCGGCATGGTGATGCCGGTGATGTCCACTTCCTGAAACGCATCGGAGCCGAGCAGCTTGCTGCTGACCTGGCCGGTAATGCAGACGACCGGTGAAGAATCGAGCATCGCCGTGGCGATCCCGGTCACCATGTTTGTCGCGCCCGGGCCGGAAGTCGCCATAGCCACGCCAATGCCGCCAGTGGCGCGTGCGTAGCCATCGGCCATGTGCGTGGCGCCCTGCTCGTGGCGAACCAGAATATGGTGCAGCTTGGATTTTCCAAGTGCGTCGTAGACGGGCAGGATCGCGCCGCCCGGATAGCCAAAAATGTGTTTCACGCCCAGGCGCGTGAGCGTTTCGCAGAGTATTTCCGCACCTGTCAGCTTCATAGAGTTCTCCCCGAAGAAATCGGAGCGTTGTCCGATGCAAAACTTGCCGGCACCGTGGTGATGGCGCCGAGCGAAGAAGAGGAAACCAGCGCGGCGTATTTCGCGAAAACGCCGTGGGTGTAGCGCGGTTTTGGCGGCTTCCAGTTGGCCATGCGCTTCTGGATTTCGGCGTCGGTCAAGTCCACGCTCAAGGTGCGCTTCGGCAGATCAAAAGTAATTTTGTCGCCATCGCGAACCGCGGCAATGGGGCCGCCATTCGCGGCCTCAGGAGCGACGTGTCCCGCCATCAGTCCATGCGTTGCGCCGGAGAATCGGCCATCGGTGAGCAGGGCAACATCGTCGCCGAGCCCTGCGCCAACAATCGCGGCAGTGACGGCCAACATTTCGCGCATGCCGGGACCGCCGCGCGGGCCTTCGTAACGAATCACGATCACATCGCCGGCCTTGATCTTTTCTTTGTCCACCGCGGCAAATGCCGCTTCTTCGTTGTCAAACACCCGCGCGGGGCCGCTGAAATTCAGCGTTTTGTGGCCGGCAACTTTCACCACGCATCCTTCGGGCGCCAGATTTACCTTCAGAATAACTAGGCCGCCCGTTTCCTTGAGTGGGTTGCTTTTGCTGCGGACGACTTGTTGTCCCGGCGTTTCTTTAGCGTTTGCGGCTTCTTCGGCAAGCGTTTTTCCTGTAACGGTGATGGAACTTCCGTGGAGCAGGCCGGCTTCAAGCATGCGCTTTGCGATGAGCGGAGTGCCGCCTGCTGCATAAAGGTCGGTTGCGACAAAACGTCCTCCAGGTTTGAGATCGGCCAGGATCGGTGTCCGCGAGCTGATGCGGTCAAAATCGTCGATGGAAAGGGGCAGCCCGGCTTCCCGGGCGATGGCCAGCAGATGTAAGACCGCGTTCGTGGAGCCTCCGGTGGCAGCAACGCCCGCGATCGCATTTTCAATCGAAGTCTTGGTGATGATTTGGGAAGGCGTGGTATTTTTGCGCAGCAGATCGAGCACGAGGCTTCCGGCGAGTTCTCCGGCGTGGGCCTTGCCCGCGTCGGTGGCAGGCACGCTCGAAATCCCCATCGGCGCGATTCCCAGAAATTCGCACACCAGCGCCATCGTGTTGGCCGTGAACTGTCCGCCGCAGGCGCCAGCGCCGGGGCAAGCCGCGCATTCAAGTTCCTTCAGCTGCGCGTCACTCATTTTTCCTCGGGCGTGCGCGCCGACGGCTTCAAACACATCTTGAATCGTGACGGAGTGGCCTTCGTATTGGCCGGGCGCGATAGACCCGCCATACAGAATCAATGCCGGAATATTCAGGCGGGCCAGGGCCATGGCGCCGCCGGGAATTGTCTTGTCGCAGCCGACGAGGACAATCAGTCCGTCCAGAAGATTCCCGCGGGTAACAAGCTCGATCGAATCCGCAATCACTTCGCGGCTGATCAGCGAAGCGCGCATCCCTTCCGTACCCATCGTGATGCCATCGGAAATGGACACGGTATTGAACTCCAGCGGCGTGCCGCCAGCAGCGCGGATTCCATCGCGCACATGAACGGCGAGCTCGCGTAAATGGTAGTTGCATGGCCCGATTTCAATCCAGGTGTTGGCGATGCCAATCAGCGGCTTAGTGAAGTCTTCATCCTGAAGGCCGGCGGCGCGCAGCATGGCGCGAGCAGGGGCGCGATGCGCGCCATCGGTGAGAACGCTACTGCGGGGTTTCAACGAGTTGCCCGACACTTCCGAATCCCTCCCCGGAAACTTCCCCGGCCATCAAAAACAGGCGCGGCCATCATCCATCAGTGGATGATGGCCTCGAAAAACGTTTCGGATGCTGCTGACTGCCCGCCATCACCCGCCTGCAGGGCGTCCTGCGGGGCCACTGCTGATTTCCAACATCGGCCCAGCCGCCAGACACAGTTGCAGAGTTCGAGCGGGCAGCAAGGTTGTCGCCCACCGAAGTACCAGCATGAGCGACTAGCCTGAATCAGTCAAATTAATAGAAATGCTAAACAACATAAGCGTAACGTATGGCAGCTTTTGTACGTCCCACAGTCAGCCGCAAATTCTGGACATAGGCCCGCTATTGGAGCGTCGGCCCAGAATCACAATTTCTGTGCAAGCGCCGTAGCAAAGGCATCTCCGTTGAAGAGAGGAGCATCCATAACCCCATGGCAACTCAGGCTTCCAAGGTTTCGCAGGCTCGTTCGTTGAGCAGTTCTTACGAAGAGTACGTAAACCCGCAGTGGGTTGCCCTGCTGAACATTCTGGACATGAACGTTCGCTACGAGCGTTGCGTTGGCAGCGAGCTTTTTACCGCAGACGGGCGATGCATCCTGGACTTCCTTTCCGGCTATTGCGTCCACAACACCGGCCACAACCATCCCTATATAGTGCAGGCGCTGAAAGACGAGTTGGACAAGAGCGGTCCAGCCATGCTGCAAAGCCACGTGCCGGAGATCGCTGGGGAACTGGCGAAGCGATTGTGCCAACTTGCGGGGGGCGGATTACAGAAAGTTTATTTTGGCAGCAGCGGCAGCGAAGGAGTCGAAGCGGCCATTAAATTTGCCCGCGCCACCACCGGCCGCGCCGGGATTGTTTATGCCAAAAGCAGCTTTCACGGCCTTACTGCGGGCGCCCTTTCCCTGATGAACGACGCGTTCTGGCGCGAAGGTTTCGGGCCGCTTCTCCAGGACACGGTGGGCGTAGAGTATGGCGACATAAGCGCACTGGAAAGCGCCTTGCAGACGCGACGTCATGCGGCGCTGGTGCTGGAGCCGGTTCAGGCCGAGGCAGGCATTCGGGTTCCTACGAAAGCGTGTTTGCAAAAGGCGCAGGAGCTATGCCGGAAGACCGGCACGCTGTTCGTGATCGATGAAGTGCAGACAGGCATGTTCCGCACGGGAACGTTCCTCGCTTCCCACCAGTTCGAAATTCGCCCCGACATCGTGATTCTTGCGAAAGCACTCAGCGGGGGGCTGCTGCCCGTCAGCGCGGTCCTGATGACGGACAAAATTTACGACGCCGTGTATTCCTCTCTTCGGCGTGCTATCGTCCACACCTCCACCTTCAGCGAAAACAGCCTCTCGATGCGCGCGGGGCTGGCTTCACTGGATGTGCTGGAATCGCAACAACTGGGGCCCCGCGCGGCGCAACTTGGCGAGGCATTCCGTGCAAAACTGCGAAACGAATTGGCCCCCTTCGAAATGGTGAAAGAAGTGCGCGGCATGGGCCTGCTTTCCGGAATTGAATTTGTGGCCCCGAAAAAAATGTCTCTGCGGGTGCCGTTCGAAGCTTTTCACCGTATCCATCCGGCGATGTTCGGCCAAATCCTGGTCATGCGCATGTTCCGCGAGAAAAACATCCTCACGCAAATCTGTGGCAACAACTTCATGGTGCTGAAAGCGGCGCCGCCGTTGGTGGTGAAAGAAGAGCAGCTGAATGAATTCGTGGCAGCCATTCGCGGCGTCGTGGAACTGGCGCACACTTCAGCGGCCTTCTGGAGCGAAGCCTTGGGCCTGGCTCGCCGCGCCGCAAATGTCTGACGTCGAGTGCGCAAAGGTCGGATCGTAATAAAAAAGCGCAGGAATGGGGGCTAGGAGTGGTCTCCGGCAAATCAAAGGTAGACGTGTTTGTGATTGGGGGCGGCCCCGCCGGGCTGGCGGCCGCCATCGCAGCGCGTCAACGAGGAATGTCCGTCGCCGTTGCCGACGGCACCGAGCCCCCGATTGACAAAGCCTGCGGCGAAGGCTTGATGCCCGAAACGATTGCGGCGCTGAGGGAACTTGGAGTCGAGATTCAGCCTGACGCCGGCTATCGATTTCGCGGTATCCGTTTTTTTGAACAAGACGCGCGAGTGAGTGGAGAGTTTTCCACGGGCTTGGGTGTCGGCATCCGCAGAACGATTTTGCACGAGTGGCTGATTGCGCGGGCAGAAGAGTGCGGCGTACGACTCTTATGGAGGACGCCGGTGACAGCCATTACAAGCTCCGGCGTGCAATTACAGGGAGAATTTGTGGCGTCGCGTTGGATAGTGGGCGCCGATGGCAGCGGCTCGCGAGTACGCCGGTGGAGCGGCCTGGACTCGGTTGCTCGGCAAAGTAAGAGATACGCCACTCGCCGGCATTATCGAGTGCGTCCCTGGTCCGAGTACGTGGAGATTTATTGGGGACACCGAACCCAAACTTACGTAACGCCGATCGGACGCGAGGAGGTTTGCGTCGTAGTGATGGCGAAACGCGCATCAGACACCGCCTTCGATTCGGTACTGCGAAATTGTCCGGAACTGAAACAGCGCGTCTCTGGCGCCGCGCTGGCCAGCCGCGAACGGGGCGCGGTCACGCAGATGCACTCGCTTCGCGCCGTCCACTCGGGTAACGTTGCGTTGGTTGGGGATGCTTCTGGGAGCGTGGATGCCCTCACTGGCGAGGGCTTGCGCCTCGCCTTCCGTCAAGCCATTGCGCTGGCAGAGGCCATGGAGCACGATGATTTGCCTAGCTACGCGCGCGCGCATCGGGAACTGGCGCGGAAGCCGGCACTTATGGGAGATTTGCTGCTAACCCTCGCCAGTCATGACAGGCTGCGGACGCGATCCATTCGCATGCTGGCGAAGCGGCCGCGGCTTTTTAATAGAATTCTGGAAGTTCATACCGGGAGCGCGGCATGGGGAGACTGGCTTTCTGCAGGCGCGCAACTTGGATGGCGGTTTCTGACCACTTAGGAGAGCGAAAATATGCGCGTTTATGGTTGGAAATCGGCAAGTGCCTCGGCGGGAATTCTACTCGGCGTGGCAATGTTGCTCTCGGCGGCGCCGGCGCCTCCTCTCCCGCAAGCTGCGGCAGCAGCAACGCACGAAATCGCGCTCACACTCGACCCAGCTCAGACCAAACTTCATTTCAGCGTGGACAGCACATTGCACATGGTGCACGGCACATTTGCAGTGAAGAGTGGTTCGTTGCAATTCGACCCACAAACCGGAAAAGCCAGCGGTGCGATAGTGGTGAACGCCGTCAGCGGAGAGACCGGCAACAATTCGCGCGACCAGCGCATGCACAAGGAAATCCTGGAGACCTGGAAGTTTGCGGAAGCAACCTTTCGCCCCGCGCAGATCGACGGGCAGGTCTCCTTGACCGCGCCATCCGATTTCAAAGTAAAAGGCGTCATTACGCTGCATGGCACGGATCACGAACTGATTGCAGACGTTCACTCTGAATTCATCGGCGATCATTGGAAGGGAACCGCCAAGTTTGACGTTCCCTACACCAAATGGGGCATCAAGGATCCCAGCAATTTCCTCCTGAAAGTGAAGCCGGTAGTGAACGTGGAGCTCGAGCTCTCAGGCGCAACGAAAGACGCCCACTGATCCATGTGTTCGCGTCGCGGCCACCTTCAGGTGGCCCAGCCTTTTACCGAACGCCTAATTCTTCGGCACGCTCGTTCGTGTGGACCACCCAGTACTCGCCACGCGGTCCCAGAACATCCTTCTTGAAGGAACGTACGCCGCCATTTTTCCGCTTGCCGCGACCGGAACAAACACCTGAAAGCGCCAGTTCAATACATCGGCCGCATAAATCTTTCTATCTTTCCCGACCGCCAGGAAATGTCCCCAGGCCAACTGCCCAGGCGCGTGCCCCGGCTCTCCAATCGCCCCGAGTATCTTTCCGTTCGGGTCGAGTTCCACTATCCGGTCATACCCCCCATCAATCATCCAGACGTGCTGGTCCGGAGTGATGAAGAGCCCGTAGGGGTAGCCGATGCCCGTCCATTCCTTCAGGAAATTTCCGTCTGCGTCGAATACCTCAATGCGTTTGTTCTCGCGATCCCCGACGTAGACGTTTCCCTTACCGTCCACCGCGACGCTGTGCGGCAGATTGAATTCGCCCGGCCCGCTTCCATATTTCCCCCAAGCCTTCAGAAATTTCCCGTCCCGATCGAATTTCATCACGCGCGAGTTTCCGTATCCATCCGAAACATAAATCTCGCCGTGGGAACCGAGCGCCACATCCGTAGGCTGATTGAACAGCCAGTCGGATTCCGCGGCAACATCCTTGCGCCCAAGCACCAGAAGCACGCGCCCTGCGGGACTGAGCTTCAGCACCAGATGGCTGCCGTCGTCGGTGGTCCACAAATTGTCGTCGCTATCGATTCGCAATCCATGCGGATGCGTGAATTCGCCATCGGCAATGCTGCGCAAGTAATTGCCCTGCTCGTCGTACTCACTCAGCATCGGCTTGACGCGCTGAAAAAGGAAAATGTGGCCCTTGGAATTCAACGCCACGCCGGAAGCTTCGCCCACCGGCATTCCATCCGGCGGATGAAAGAAGTCCGGCATCACGCGGTAACCAAGCTCGGGAACGGGCTGGGATACCGCGGCCTGTCCTTCCTGGGCAGCGAGTCTTTCGGCGACGCACAGCATAGCCATCAGAGAGGGAAGCGCTAGTTTGTTCATGGAACCTCGGGGTGGCAAACGGTATCTGGCCGCAAAGTATAGAACGGAACGTAATGACGGGGCTAGGAAATCTGACGCCGCGTCAAAGCTGCAACGCGCTATGGAAGAAGTTGTGGCGCCGATTTGCGGCACCGAGAATGTTCGCGTGTCACAAGAAAACGGCGTTGGATTTCGCGAATTTGCGCTTTTGATTTGCATATCCGCCGGGCTTCCCGCATCATTAATAGTTTGGGTTACAGCTTTCCTGCCAGATGGCTGTGCCTTGTGTCGTCCACCTACGAAATAACTGAGGAAATTCATGGAAAAGCCAACCAGTATTGCCACGCCGAAAGGAAAGCTTGGAGTGCTCTTGCCGGGCATGGGCGCGGTTGCAACAACGTTTATGGCGGGTGTGGAACTTGTGCGCAAGAAGAAAGCGCAGCCTGTCGGTTCGCTCACGCAGATGGCGACGATTCGCCTGGGGAAGCGCACCGATGGCCGTTCTCCCCGCATTAAAGATCTTGTGAAGCTGGCCAAGCTGGAAGATATCGTTTTCGGCGGCTGGGATATTTTCCCGGACAGTTCGTATGAAGCCGCCGCGAAGGCCGGCGTGCTCGACCCACATCACCTGGCCATGGTGAAAACGTTTCTTTCCAAGATCAAGCCGATGCCTGCCGCGTTCGACCGCGAATACGTGAAAATGCTGGACGGGAAAAACGTCAAGAAGGGCAAGAACAAATACGAAATAGCCCTGCAGATCAAAGACGACATCGCGAAGTTCAAGAAAAAGCACGGCTGCTCGCGTCTGGTGATGCTGTGGTGTGGCTCCACGGAGATTTTCCTGACCCAGGACGACGTGCACACCACCCCCGAGAAATTTGAGAAGGCCATGAAGGAAAATCACCACGCGATCGCCCCGTCCATGCTTTATGCCTGGGCCGCGATTACCAGCGGCATCGCTTACGGCAACGGCGCACCGAACCTCAGCGTGGATATCCCCGCGCTACAGGCTCTCGCACAAAAGCACAATGTGCCGATTGCCGGGAAAGACTTCAAGACCGGGCAGACGCTCATCAAGACGGTTCTGGCGCCCGCCTTCAAAGCCCGCATGTTGGGCCTCAACGGGTGGTTCTCCACCAACATTCTCGGCAACCGCGACGGCGAAGTCCTCGAGGATCCCGGTTCGTTCAAGACCAAGGAAGAATCGAAGCTCGGCGCCCTCGAATTCATCCTGCAGCCGCATCTCTATCCCGAGCTTTACAAGAAGATCCACCACAAGGTCCGCATCAACTACTATCCGCCGCGCGGCGACAACAAAGAGGGCTGGGACAACATTGACATCTTCGGGTGGCTCGGCTATCCGATGCAGATCAAGGTGGACTTCCTTTGCCGCGATTCGATTCTCGCTGCCCCAATCGTTCTCGATCTGGTGCTGTTCCTCGATCTCGCGCAGCGCGCCGGAATGCGTGGCATCCAGGAGTGGCTCAGCTTCTACTTCAAATCGCCGATGACCGCCCCGGAACTCTACCCGGAGCACGACCTCTTCATCCAGCTAATGAAACTGAAAAACACCCTGCGCTGGATGGTGGGCGAAGACTTGATCACCCACCTTGGCCAGGAATACTACGACTAAAGTGGGTTTTTCCTGAACGGTCTCCTACCGAACGCTAGCCAACAATTGTCATCCTGAAGCTATCCGATAAGGATAGCTGAAGGATCTCAGCGTAGGAATTGTGCAAGTTGTTCGAGTTGAGATCCTGCGGAGCGCAAACAACGCGCTCCACAGGATGACATTTTTAGCTTTATGGCAGGTACCCTCGGTTGAGATCTACAACCGTTCCGGCTTCTCCCACTTGCCCGATTGCGCAGACCGAAACAGCGCCTCAATTACAGCCGTATTGCGCACAGCGTCTTCCATCGAATTTGGCACTTCCTTATTTTCCCGTATCGCCTTTGAAAACAGATCGGCCTGAATCGTGAACTGATTGCAGATGGGCAGTGATTCGGTGATCTGGCTCGCGCCGCCGTACAAATCCTTCCCGTCATCCAGGAAAATACGGCATGGTTTGTCCGTTGGCGCGTTAAACGGGATTTCGATGTCCAGGCGTCCCTCCGTGCCAAGGAATTGCATCCGCTGGTAGTAGACGAGTTGCGTGGACACCGTGAAAATACATTGCCCATTCGGAAATTCCAAAATGGCGGACGTAAGCCGGTCCGTCTTGAAATTGGGATCTAGCCCTATACAAGCCACAACGCGAATCGGTTCTTCGTCAAAAATAAAGCGCGACATCCGAACGGGGTAACAGCCGATATCCATCAGGGCCCCGCCTTCAAATTCCGTGGAGTTCCGCACGTTCTCCGGATTCACATTGAAATAGCTAAACAAGCAGACGGCCGAGCGAAGTTTGCCGATGCGGCCTCCGCGGACAAGTTCCTGCGCGCGTAGCCATTGCGGATGGCTTCGCACCATAAACGCTTCGCCAACCTTCACCCGATACTTGTCGCGAGCCTCAAGCAATCGCCGCGCCTCCGCCACTGTCCGCGCAACAGGTTTTTCGCACAGCACATGCTTCCCCCGGCTGGCCGCGCGCACGGACCATTCCACATGCAAATGATTGGGAAGGGGATTGTAAATCGCTTCAATTTCCGGATCGTTGATCAACTCTTCGTAGGATCCATAAGCCTTGGGAATGGAAAACTCGCGAGCGAATTCCTGTGCCTTCTCCAGCGAGCGCGAAGCCACAGCCGCGACCTCCGCCAATTCGCACTGAAGCATTCCCGGCACCGCCCGCCGCCGAGCAATTGACGCCGCGCTCAATATTCCCCATTTCACTTTTTTCGTCATTGGGTCCCCGGTTATTTCAGAACGCAAGAATCTTGACCAGCAATCCGGCCAGTGCCCCGCCGGCCAGCGGTCCGAACACGGGGATTGCCGCGTAGTCCCATCCCGACCCGCCTTTTCCCGCAATGGGCAAAATCGCGTGAGCGATTCTCGGCCCAAGATCCCGCGCCGGATTTATGGCGTAACCCGTCGGACCTCCAAGTGAGAGTCCAACGCCCCACACCAGGCTGCCCACAAGATACGGCCCAAGTCCCGCAGCGGGGCCCGAGGCCGCCACATTCTTCGAAAAAATCGCAAAGACCACAAACACAAGCGCAAACGTCGCAATGACTTCGCTCAAAAAGTTCGCCGGTAGGTTGCGAATCGCGGGAGAATTGCAAAACACTCCAAGCTTCGCGGCCTGGTCCGGCGTCTCCTTCCAGTGCGGCAGAAAGTGCAGCCAGACAAGCGTCGCTCCCAGAATCCCGCCCAGCATCTGAGCGGTGAAAAAGGAAAGCAGATTCGAATAATCGCCGCTGCGAATCGCCAGGCCGAGTGTCACCGCGGGATTCAAGTGCGCCCCCGGGCTCCCGCAGGCAATCGCGGTGAAGACCCCGGCGATCACCGCCATGGCCCACCCCGTGGTAATGACAATCCACCCGGAATTCTCCGCTTTCGATTTTTTTAATAGCACGCCCGCAACCACGCCGTCACCCATCAGGATCAAAACCAGCGTGCCCATAAACTCTCCGAACCAGGGTGAAAGCATTTCGAAGCCCTCCGCGGATTTTCTACGCAATTCTATTTCCCACAGTTTCGCGCAAAGAGCAAACTGAATGAGTCGCTCCGGATCGGTCATAAGTCAATGCGATATCCGTTCGAGAGAGGTTTGAAGCCCGCGTCCGCCAAGGGTCAAGCGTGGGCGGTCGCAGACTTGCGCGCAGGCAGGTTGATCTCCGCCAGGAGTTCCGTCCCCGTGTCGGAAGATGACTTTATGAAAAGTTCTCCGCCCACCAGGCGGAGGCGTTCCCGCATGCTGGTCAGGCCGATTCCGTCCGGCGCGGCGGAAGTATCAAATCCAATTCCGTCATCGGCAACGCAAAGGCTGATCGTTTTGCCTCGCATGGCAATTTTCACAAATGCCGTCGTGGCCCCGCTGTGCTTCACCACGTTGCTCAGAGCCTCTTGCGCAATGCGGAACATGCACAGCTCCACCGGTTCAGGCAGGCGATCCAAGTGGCAATCCACGCTGAGTTCGATCGTCAAATGATGCTGGGCCGCCAGCTTTTCGCAAAGCTCTCGCAGCGCCGAAGCGAGCCCCAGATATTGCAGCCGCGAAGAGTGCAAATCATGGGAGAGCTTGTGGATGCTGGTTGCCAGCTCCGTCGCCAATTGTGAAACCATGTCCGCCAGGCCGCTGGCCGAATCCGGTGATCCCCGCGCCATTGTCTCGCGCAGTACGCATAAATCCGCGGCAATCGCGGCCGCTTGCTGTCCAATATCGTCGTGAAGTTCCCGGCTGATTCTTCTCCGTTCATCTTCTTGCGCTTCGATCAGGCGGCCGGTGAGCGTCACAAGTTCCTGGTCACGCTGTTTCAGGGCGGAAATGTCCTTCAGCATTCCGATAATAAATGGTTCGGTGCCGTCCTGTGGCTTCAGAAGGGAAACGCTCACGCGCCCCCAAACAAGCGTTCCGTCCTTTCGAAAGAACCGCTTGTCGATCTGGTAGCTCGCGCGATTGCCGGCGCACAGGTCCCTGAAAAGCGGTGCTTCGGCGGCGAGGTCCTCCGGATGCGAGAGCTGCGCGCAACTCATTTGGTGCAATTCGGCTTCGGCGTATCCGAACATGGCGCAAAACGCCGGGTTCACGATCGCCAGTTTTCCCTCGAGCGACTCCAGCGCCACGCCGACCGAAGCCTGCTCAAACAACTGCCGAAAACGATTTTCGCTTTCAGCGAGCGCCTGCGACGCAAACTTGCGCTCCTGGATCATGGCTGCGAGCGGCATCAGCGGAACTGTCAAAAGGATCCAGAACAGCTGCATGGACTCGACTTTCGCGATCGAAGATTCCTGCACAAATGGCCCGTCTCCGCGGTAAGCCTTCCAGAAGGAAACGCAGACAACCGCCGCGATCGCCAGGCTGTTGCCCGCGGAACCGAACCGAATTGCCGCCCACAGCAGCAGCGGCAATGAAATCAAAAATGTTGCGGGCTCCCAGCTCGGGCTTGCATAGCCCGATCCAAAAATCAGGTAGCCGGTCGCCAGCAGCAGGCCTCCAAGCGCGGCGGCTTCCGCGAGCTGCTTGGAGTTCCAAGCCCGAATCCAGAACCGGCCGCGCCATGCAAACAGCAGAATCACCGGTACGAACACGAGGAACGATACCGTGTTGGTCAGCCACATGCGACTCACTGAATGCCAGAAACTTATCGGCCATCCATGCAGCCGGATCGTTTCCTCCGAGCAAATGGTGTTTACAGTCGTCACCAGCCCCAGCGCCGCCGCGCCTGGTACAAGAATCGCCGTCCCAAGAAAGACCAGCACATCGTCCAGGTGATCAAAGCTGAAGAGCGAAGGTCCCAGCCGTTTCAGAATCCCTGCCGCGGCCAACGCAAGAACGGTGTTGTGGCCGATCTGAAACGCCATCCACATCGCCCCGATGTGATACGCCCAGTGCACCAGAATGTGCGCTGGAACCACCGCCAGCAGATACATCCACCAGCGGCGAACAGGCGTCAGCAGCAACGCGGTCACTAGGATCGCGTTTGTTGGCCAAAGCGCCGCTTTTGTCGAGCCGCTGAACCGCAAACTTAGGCTGGTTTTGGCAGCGAGATAGTAGCTTACGGCAACGATCAGCAGGCTGGCAGCCACTTGCGCGGCGTTTCCTGTCAGTGCGGATTTTACGGCATCCAGTGAAGTGGACAGCAAGGACGCGAAATTCTGCGAGGCTTCACCGGGCAGAGCGATTCTGTTCAGGCCGGCTGACTTTTGGAATTGCTGAGCATCCGGTGGAGGCATGGTCGGAATCCTGTGCCGGGCAATCTGTATCTGCAGATTACTCGCACCGAATCTGGTGCCGCAGATTCTACAAGAGCGAAGCCATCAAGACAATCGCAATTCAGTCCCCGCCTTGCTCCGTCGCGCTGCCACTTGTCGGTTTGGCTCGCAGTATCGGCAGCGGGTGCTTGCCGTCAATCCCGGCCCTGCGCCGCGCGCTGTTCCTGCCGATCTTCACCGAAGCTTGGAAAATCGTGCCAACTGCAAGGACTCCTCCCAGTTTGTGTGCGCCAACGCTGGCCAGCCCCATCGACGCGTAGCATCCGCACGACGAGCAATCCGGCGTGCCCCCAAACTGGCAGGGAGTGATCTTCGTCTCCAGATCCGCCGAAATCGTCTGCGTCGTTTGCGCGAATATACATTCCTCGGGACTATGAGGCGGATTCGCAAATTGCTCGATCGCCACCTCGGGCATGTCCAGCTTCGGATACTCCTTCCGCAATTGCTTCATGTCCGCGATTGCCTGCGTCCGCTCCTCTGTGGTCAATATTTCCGGCATCCGGTCGCCCACCTGAGGAGTGAACATGCTGAACCACACCTTCTTGATTTCGGGGCGCGGCGTCCAGAATTCCAGGAATTCGCGCAGGTACCCGTGCCGCTTCATCATCTGCCCGGTAATGGTGCAATGGACCGTCACCCGCTGGCCCGCGATGTTTTTCAGGATCCGCTCGTAGGTTGCCGGCGCTCGCCGAACGTCGTGCTCCGGCTGCAACCCATCGATGGAGACGACAACATGCAGGTGCGGAAGATCCGCCCACGTTGGCCCCATGGTTCGAAACGCGCTGGTAACAATCTGTACATGAATTCCACGCCCCAGCAGTTGTGGGATCAACAACTCCAATTCGCGGTACCTGACCAGCGGGTCGCCGCCGACGATGGATAGATGCATGGGCTTCAGCCGGGCGACAACTTCCAGCACCCCGTCCACCAGGGCTTGCCCTCTTCGGTCGTTCAATTCGCGCAGTGTTTGTCCGCCCCCCAGGTGCGCTTCGTCGTACGCATAGCAACCTGGGCACTTCAACGGACACTCCCGCGTAATCTCAATCGAAACGGAAGGATATTCCCCCTTGAGGATTTTTGCCCAAGCCTGCAAAATTTGCATTGTCTGCACGGATGGTGGCCTTATCTGAACGCATGCAATTGCGCGGCTGCGGATGCGTTCCTTGTTTTCAAATCTCTCCAGACAAACTGCTGGACCTATAGGTTGCGCGAACGCAACGCCTCTCGGCGGATAGGGCGGTTGGGCCGAGTAAACATTAGAATAACAAACAAAAGATAATTCTGTTGCCCGATATCTTGGAAATTGGCGGCTGCAACTGAGGACAGCCAGCCGTTCCGATTGCGCTCACGAAAGGATTCATTGCCGCCTCCGCGGGCTGGACAGAAAATAGCTATTGCACGTAAACATACACGTGTGTATAATTGCATAGGAGTGTGCATAATGCCTGACAAGCTCTGGGGCGTAATCGTCTCCGACGTGGTTGGCTCGAGCCGAAACCAGGACCTGCGTTCCGTGCTCGGCGCCAAACTTCGCCTCGTCACGGTTGCCCATCTCGACGAAAAACGAATTCGTTTGCCGTACGCCGTGACTGCCGGTGATGAGTTTCAAACCGTCGCAAATGATCTTCGCCAGATCCCCGGGCTCCTTTTTGATTTGAGAAGGCGGATGCGTCCGTTGCAGTTGCGGATTGGAATAGGTATTGGCCGGATCTCCGGGCAACTGCGGCCGCCCGTGAATCAACTGGGCGGGCAGGCTTTTGAATTCGCCCGGACCGCGATCGGGGAGACGAAAGAGGGACGCTTGCACTCGGGAAGAGTCACCCGGTTTCGTTCGCAAAACGAGGAATTTGATTTGGTGGCAAACTTGATTTACAACCTGCATGATGCCTTGGTGGGCAATCTTTCCGAAAAGCAGTGGCGTACGGTGGATGCGTACCTGGCCAAAGGGCGTGTTGACCTCGCGGCAAAAGCCCTCAGGATCAATGCATCCACGGCCTCGCGAAACTTGAGCCGGAGCCACCTCTGGCAGACTCTGGAGATGATGGATTCCATGAAGAAGATCATCGGCTCGCACTTTCACCGAATGCACGATTCCGTCAACCAAGAAAGGATTGCATGAAATCATGCATGCCACCCTGACCTGCTTTCTTGCTCTTTACCTCGCCCATCTGCTCACGGACTTTGTTTTGCAACCCGATCAAATGGTCACCCGGAAGAAACGAGGGTCGGCCCTGGCGTACGTGGAGCACGGAGCGATTCACTTCTTCGCCGCCGCACTATTCGTGGGATTTGCGATCCCGGGGCTGGCGCTCAGAATGAACTTCTACGGCTTCATTCTTGGCTTGACAGTGGTCCATTTAGGAATCGACTGGCTGAAACTCCGTCTCGTCCGTTCGGACGTGCTCGAGGACGGGGCGGCGACATTTTTAGGCGACCAGGCAATACACACTCTAACCGTCTTCCTTACGGCCTGGCTGATCGTTCGGCCCCCTTTCTTGACCCTGCTCGCAAAAATTCAGTGGGCTCAGTCGGCAATAGAGAAACCCCTTCTCGTGCTGGTTGTCTATATCGCGGTCATGTTCGGTGGCGGGTATGTTGTTCGTTTCCTGACCAAACCCCTCACCAAGCAAGACATGAGCATTTTGGGAGAAACAACGAATGAAATGCAGAATGCGGGGATGTATATCGGATGGCTCGAACGCTTCGTCGTCCTGACCGCGCTCGTTCTTCAGTCTCCGGCAACCGTGGGCTTAATCCTCACTGCAAAATCCATCGCCCGCTATCCGGAGATGAAGTCCGTGCGTTTCGCGGAGTACTTCCTGATCGGAACCCTGCTCAGCATGAGCTTGGGGATCATCGGCGGACTCATCCTATTAAAATTTCTCTACGGCGCGGTAACACTCTCAAAATGACAGGTCACTCTATTACAGGTAACTCGTCGCAGATCATGTTGGTGCAAATCTAGGCGGGTCGCGCATGGGTTAGCATGTGAGGGCAGTTGGGTGCCGCACCCTTGTGGTTTTCAAGGGTGCGGGTTTTGACTTTCTATTTGGTCAAGCGGGGCATCCCCAAGGAGCTCAGCCATGGCAAATACACAAATGACGGCAA